>Ga0208522_1000012_pt1 | contig 111202 bp, 113 predicted proteins | sample ETNtaG_25_FD_185763 | JGI IMG/M metagenome (GOLD analysis project Ga0208522, IMG submission 185763) | Marine microbial and viral communities from oxygen minimum zone, Eastern Pacific Ocean - ETNP201302SV86 (SPAdes) (version 2) | ecosystem: Environmental > Aquatic > Marine > Oceanic ... | reverse complement strand
ACGCGAGACATGCTCCGTCTCCGGCGAGGGGACACTAGCGCGGCAATCCACAACCACCAAGTGCCGCAACTCATATTTGACCACCGAGCCCCGGACGGGATGAGCGCACCTACGGCTAGCGTTGTGCCCCGTGCCGCGCATCGAGATCGAACTCACCTCCGCCAGGGAGGACGGATCCTGGACCTGGCGTGCCGCCGGTGCACGGGAACCACGTGGATCACTCGATGGGGCGCTACTCGAAGGGCCGGTCGCCGTAGGTGACGTCCTACGGGTGGAGGTCGACCAGTACCTCGATGGAATGACCGTCACGGCTGTCCTGCCTGCCCGGGACGTGCGTAGCAGCCCCGTACTCCTCGAGCTCCTCGACCGTGGTGACGAGGAACCCGAGGTGACCACACGCCTGGTCGGTGGTAGGCGCAGTCGCGACAACGACCATGAGGGCAAACGCCGACCTCGCCGGGGTGAGCGTTCCCGGGACGGCAAGGGGCGCAGGGAACGCGCCGAACGCAAGCCCCGCGGCGAGGGCCGGGGTGAGCCTTCCCGGGACGGCAAGGGGCGCAGGGAACGCGCCGAACGCAAGCCCCGCGGCAAGGGCAGAGGAGGTCGTTCCCAGGAGAGCACGGGCCGAAGAGACCCTGCCGATCCACCCGCTCGCCCCAGGGCTCCCCGTCTGCGTCCACGACGGGTCCATCGGAAGGCCGCCATCGATGCACTTCCCGCCGAACAACGCCTCATCGGACGGATCCTCCTCGACGGTGGCATTCCCGGCCTCCGTTCGGAGGTCGACAGGCAGAACGAAGCGACCCGGGGTGCCGGCGAGCCAGAGATTCCCGCCGAGATCCTCCTCACCCTCGGCGAGCGTCTGCTCCCCCGACTCCATGCCGCAGATTGGAGGGACCGCGCCGAGGCCGCCGAAGCAGGGCTCGCTGAAGTCGACCTCCGCGACCTGCGCTCGGTCGTCGTCGCCGCAGAGTCGGCCGCCAGGGACGAAGAGGCACGCGCCCTTGCCGATCGACTCCGCGTCGGACTCGCCGAGCGCGTGCAACGCGAGCACGAGGCCTGGCTGGCTGAGGTCTCACATGTGCTGGGCGAAGGTCGCGTGGTGCGCGCTCTGCGACTCAGCTCCCACCCACCGAAGGCCGGAGCGCCCATGCCCAGGGACCTCCTCGACCGCCTCACCGAGGCCGCAACCGCCGGCATGACCGCCGACACCGGTCAGGATCGCTGGGGCACGATGCTCGATGCGGTTGCCAACTCACCCGTGCACCAGCGGGTAGTGCCGGCCGGGCTTCCTCCGGAGCCCGGCGAAGAACTCCTCGCTCTCGTTCGTCGGCTCTCGATGCGGGTTCCGGCGATCGCTGCCGCCTTCGGCGTGGATCCCACGCCCACCCGATCCAGGCGACGCCGCAAGCCGGCCGGGCCCTGAGCACGCTGGCGGCTTCGGTCCCAGGACGGTCGCCCCGCTAGCGTCACCAGCCATGATCGTCGAGTACGAGGACCACGGACGCACGGTGGTCATACGCCTCAACCGGCCCGAGGCACGCAATGCCGTCAACCAGGAACTGGCCGAGGCCCTTGAAACCGCCATCGACCGGTTCGAGGACGATCCAGAGGCCTGGACAGCGGTCCTTGCCGCCAACGGGCCGTCGTTCTGTGCCGGAGCCGACCTCAAGGCCATCTCTGCGGGTGCCACGCGGCTTGGAACCGAACGCGGTGGGTTTGCCGGCCTGGTGCAGCGCGAGCGCACCAAGCCCCTCATTGCCGCCGTCGACGGTCCTGCGGTGGCAGGGGGCACGGAGGTCGTCCTGTCATGCGACCTCATCGTCGCCTCGACCGCAGCGAGCTTCGGCCTTCCCGAGGTCAAGCGCTCTCTCATCGCCGCCGCCGGCGGGCTCGTCCGGTTGCCGCGGGCACTTCCCCGCAACCTGGCGATGGAGATGGCGCTCACCGGCGATCCCCTCGATGCTGCTGTTGCCCACCAGCACGGACTAGTCAACCGCCTCGTCGAACCCGGAACGGTGGTCGAGGCGGCGCTGGCGCTGGCAGACCATGTCAACGCCAATGCGCCACTCGCCGTTCGGGCCACTCGGCGTGCGATTATCGCATCGACCCTGCTCGACGACGGCGAGGCCTTCCGACTCGGCGGTCGACTCAGTGCGGAGATCTTCGCCACCGAGGACTTCGCCGAGGGTCCTCGTGCCTTCATCGAGAAGCGGCCGCCGGAATGGCAGGGACGCTGAAGCGCAGAACCTAGGAGAACCCGGGTCTCCCATCCTCGAGCACGCCGTGCTCCACGAGGAAGTCGAGGAGTCCGTCAACCAGGTCGCGGGAACGCAGAGCATCGAATGGCACCCACTCCGCCGCCGAGGCATCTGATGCCGCAACCGGGTCGTCGTCCGTCAGCACCGTGATGTCGAAGTCCAGGATCACGAAGTGGTATTCGACCCCGACCCGTTCGACCCAGCCACGGAGCGCACCACAGACAGCATCCAGGCCTGTCTCCTCGCGCACCTCACGGACAAGGGCGGCGATGATGGACTCGCCCGCCTCGACCCGTCCCCCGGGCAGGGTCCATCTCCCGATGGACGGCTCCGTCGCCCTCTGGACGAGGAGCAGGGAACCGTCCCTGACGGCAACGGCCCCCACGCAGAGTTCCGGGCGACCGACGCTCAACGGTCCAGCCATCGGTGCACGATGATCGCCCTGGCGACCATTCCCTGGGTCTCGAAGAAGTTCTTGGTCGCCCGGTCTCCGGGGAGGGCCAGCGACTCGATCCCGATTGCGCCTCGCGTGGTCGCCTCGTCGAACAGCAACCCGACCATGGCCTCGCCCACACCGACGGCGCGCCCCCCGGGATCGACGTAGATCTGCTCCACGAAGGCATGGGGGCGAGCATCGGCAGCGACCTCCACAAGCATGGTGCCGAAGCCGACCGGAGTGTCATCGATGCATCCCACGACCACCACGCCGCCCGGATGGGCCAGCACCCGGTCGATGGAATCCCTCGGCAGGTCCCTGTCGACGTCGAGGCGATCGAGGATGTCCCCACCGCGTTCTTCGATCATCCCCAACCGCGCCCGTGCGGCGAGGTGCCCGAGTGCAATCCGGTCTTCGGGGGTGCCGAGGCGGGCGGATTCCATTTCAGGTCCGCTTGGCCCAGTGTGGGTGGTCAGGAGAGCGGACCACCACAGTGGCCACATTCACCGGTCTCGGCGACGGTGGCCGCCTGGACGAGCAGGAAGCAGTGCGGGCAGGCCACCTCTGTCTCCTGCCTTGCGGTGGGTTGGTCGCCAGAGACGGGCTTGACCGCTGGTGTGTCCTCATCCTCGTCGTCGTCGTCGCTGGCGGCGATCCGGTCGCGCAGGATGGCATCCAGGTCAGCCTCGACGTCGTCGGGATCGGGCTCGTCGTCCTCGTCCTGCCCATTGCCAGGCACCACACGTGGCCCCTTCTCATCCTCGTCCGCGTCGGCGTCTTCCCCGTCCTCGTCGTCGGTGCCTTCCGCCTCTTCCTCGGCTTCTGCCTCGAGGTCGGCGTCCTCAGGTCCCTCGTCTTCCGGGTCGGGGCCATCATCCTCCATGGACTCCAGGTCCTCGGGCTCTTCCTCTTCGCTCATTGCTTCCTCGTGTCGGCTGTGCTGGTCGCGGCGGGATCATAGGCAGGCGGAGGGACGTCCACACCCCATACGTCAGGAGCGGGGACGATAGCCCCCGTCGGGCAGGACTGTCGGTAGGGCCAGATCGGGGTCCCTGAGCAGCGCCGTCACGAGGGAATCCACATCAGCCAGCCGTTCAGGGGTGCAGGGCTCCCATTCCTCGGCGATGTCCGCACAGCGGTCCGAACTGCCCTGGGCTCCGAGGATCGTGGTGTGTGACCAGTAGAAGTACTCGGTGGCCATGCAGTCGTATTCACAGGTCCGGTCGTCGTAGTGGTACCAGGCGTCGGCCGGATAGGTGCCGGGGACCTGTTCGAAGTGACCTCCCCTGGCAAGGTCCATGGCCGTTGTCAGGTCGGAGAGCCCTTCAGGTCCGAGACGGTCGGGATGGACGAGTGCCCATCCGTAGTCGAATACCAGGTGGTGTACCTCCTCCAGGGCTCCGTCGAATCCCCCTGAGGGTGCCGTTTCCACGTCGAAGAGGGGCTGGGCGCCGTATTCCTCCTCGAGGCCGGACTCGAGGATTCCGGATGACTCGAGGTCCTCCTCGTCGTAGGGCATCACCAGGATCGCCCGTTCGTCGGTCATAGCCCGAACCACGCGCTCGTCGTCGGCGGTCCCGTCGGCATCGTTGTCCAGGTACTGGGCGAGAACCCCTGCCCCATGGATCAACGCACGCTTGGAGACCCGGGGGAAGGCAACCACGTGGACTCCGAAGACGTCGATGTGTCGATTCGCGTAGGGCGCCCAGTCGGCGAGTTCCGCAGGAAGCGGACCGATCGTCAGGTCCGAGGTTGACAGGTCACCCACGCCATCGGCTCCCGTGGTCGCGGGGGCCACAGTGGTCGTGGGGGTTGCGTCGCCGCCACCACAGGCCGCCGACAACAGCACCAGCACCGTCAGCCGGACTCCTCTCACCCGACGGTGGCGTCGCCGCGGGTCTGTCGACGCTCCTCGGCGCGACGTTCGGCTTCGATGCGTTCGAGTTCCGGTTCATCCGAGTGGTCGGCGAAGCGGATCATCTCGGCAATGGCCCGGTGGCCGGCCACATCCGCTATGAGGTGGTGCATCTGCTGGCAGACCTCCCGGTAGGCGGGATGGCCCTGCGGGGTGGTGCGCAACTCGATCACGTGCATCGCCTCACGGGCGTTCATCTCCATCAGGTACCGGATCCTGTAGGCCAACGAGACGGCGTAGGAGGCCTGCTCGGGGAACGGATCCAGCAGGACCCCGTGGAGGGCAGCGGATCGGTCCATCGCCTCGTCGAAACGCCCGGCCACGCCAGCCTCATCGAGGTCGGGTGGACGGCAGTAGCCGTGAAGGGGCGTCAGGCGCTGCCACTCGATGGTCAGGAGCCGGTGACGCTGGAGGTCCCGGAATGCGCCGTAGTCGGAGAGGATGTCGAATCGGTAGGTCGGCCTCTCGAGGGAGCGCCCGGGCCGCTGTCGTCGGTTGTCGCGGTCTCCCGTCAGGGCTGACAGGACCCTCACACGCTCCTCGACGGTCATGCGCCGCACCCGTGCCTCTATATGCCGGTCCGGATGGTGTGACGAGGAATAGAGGGCGGCCGCAACCAACTTCACCTCGGCATCGGGGTCGAAGTCCGTGAGGTCGACGATCGGCGCCGTCCCGACGGCCTCGTCCGTCGGAAAGAACTCGTCGGCCAGTTCCTCGAGTCGTTCGCGGCTCTCGGCCGCGAAGCGGCCGGTCGCCTCGCCGCGGTCCGGGAGGTCGACACGCCGCAGAAACGACGGGACGACCTTGCGGAGCTCGCGCAACATCATCTCGGCGTACGAACGGGCCTCCGGCAGTGGATGTGCCCTCATCCGCACCAACAGCGCCTCATAGGCCTGACCGGTTCCGTAGATGCCGAGGTTCGATAGTGACGCTGCGGGAAGGATGCCCCTGACGGAATCGAAGGCCTTGGCGTTGGTCGCCTGCCGGTAGACGAAGTCGGAGTCGTCCGGCTGCTTGGGGCTCCGCTCCCGGAAGTGGGCGATCATCACGGGTACCAGTTCGGAGTAGACCTCGAAGAGGCGGTCCAGGTCGGCGACGTAGCGGGCACCCAGGGCCGAGGACAGTACGTCTGGGTCCCGGTAGTAGCGGAAGCGGCCACCCGGTCGGTCGTCGTAGGCGATGTAGCGCGTCGACTGCTCCAGGTACGACATGAGCCGACCGCGCTCGAGGATCTTCGTCAACAGGTTCGAGGACTGCTCGCACGCCAGGTGGACGCCGCCCAACTGCGCCACGCTGTCGTCGCCGTACTCGAAAAAGATCCGGTCGTAGAGTTCCTCGGCCCGTCGTAGTCCGACGGTGGCGTCGATGGACTCGTCGCCGCTGATGTCGAGTTCGTCCACGAACTCCTCCAGGAACAGGCGCCGGAGGCTGAGCTGCGTTCGGGAGTAGCGGGCGAACAGGGCTCCCTTCACGACCTCGGGCAGGTTGACGAGTGCGAAGACGGGTTCGTCGAGGTTGGTGAAGTAGCGCCGGAGGACATCCTCTTCGTCCGGCGTGAACTCCTCGGCGAAATAGGGCGTCACGACCGGCGAGGCTAGGCCCTGGCGGTGCCCTCCGCGCGGAGCCCCGCAACCGGCGCTGCCCCCATCAGGTGCCGGCCCGGGCTGCAGCCAGTTCGGCCGCTGCCGCGTCGAGGAGGGTCGGCTCGGTCCAGCAGTCGACCAGCGTCATCGCCATCGCCTTCGCACCATCGAGCACCGCACGGTCGCCTTCGGGACCACCTGCGTAGGCGGCGAACGCGACCGTGTGGATGCCGACATCATCTGGTGCCGCCTTGATCATCGGATGGATCGAGGGCACCAGGTAGCTGAGGTTTCCGAGGTCCGTGCTGCCGACGATCGCCACCTCGCTGTCGGGACGGGGATCCCGTCCCAGTGCCCGGGCGTTTGCCAGGTAGGCGTCGAGGACGGTTCGGCTGTCGAGTACGTCGTCATAGGAGGGCTGGATCCATTCGTGTTCCATTGCGCATCCGGCGGCTGCGGCACCCGCCTCGAGGCATGCCTGAAGGCGCTGTTTCAGGTCCTCGAGCCGGGCACGCGTCGGTGAACGGGCATACCAGAGGGCCTCGGCCCGTTCCGGCACTATGTTCGCCTTCTGGCCGCCATCCACGATGATGCCGTGGATGCGCTCGTCCGGGGCGATGTGCTGGCGTAGGGCCGCCACGTTGACGTAGCCGAGCACGGCACCGTCGAGGGCATTGATGCCCTGTTCCGGGGCGGCGGCCGCGTGCGCTGCGGACCCCCGATACACCACGCGGACCTGCTGGACGGCGAGGCTCGTGATGCGCTCCACCTCGGAGCCGGACGGATGGATCATCAGTGTGGCGGCGATCCCTTCGAAGGCTCCCCGGTCGATGAGGCGGATCTTGCCTCCCCCGCCCTCCTCAGCGGGGGTGCCGATGATCCGAAGGCGCCCACCCAGTTCCTCGGCGACAGCGGCCCCGGCCAGCCCGGCGCCCAGGCCTGCGGCCGCGATGATGTTGTGTCCACAGGCATGCCCGATTCCCGGCAGGGCGTCGTACTCGCAGAGCACGGCGACCTCCGGTCCCTCGGTGCCCGCCCTGGCCTCGAATGCCGTTTCGATCCCGTAGGCGCCACGGGTCGGTACGAGCCCCTGCTCCTCGAGGACATCGGACAGGACCCCGTGGGCATGGTGCTCCTCGTAGCAGAGTTCCGGGTGCGCATGGATGTCGTGGGAGGTGGCGAGGAGGAGGTCGGAGAGTTCGTCGACGTGCGCGCAGACCCTCGACTTGGCGGCTTCGGCGATGTCTCGGTGGTCGGCCATGGCCGGATGGTACCGAAGCCGCCGCCCGGTGGCTGTATCCGTGGGCGGTCGCTCAGACGACGATCAGGAGCGCCCCGACCTCGAGGCGCACGGACAGCCGCTTGGCGGTTCCGGTGCGCCGCCCGTCCAGCCAGATGGGGGTGGGCCGCTCGAAGTCGACCTGTTCCGCCCTGGTCCGCGTGTAGCGGATCCCGGGATGCGGAACGTGTGTGCCGCTGGGCAGGCGCCGCCGGGCGCCGAACCGCTGCCCGGTGGCAAGGTCGGCGTCGAGGACGTCCAGCAGTCCATCGCCCGGATGTGCCCGGGGGGCGACGTTCCAGTTCCCGAGGTGGGCGGCGTTCGCTGCGACCCAGGTCCGACCCCGGAGCCAGGAATGGCGTGCCACGAGGTGGGCACAGAACCAGTGCAACCGCCCATCCATGAGGGCCGTTCCGAGGTCAACGCGGAGCCGTTGCCCCTGTTCGCCTCGCCAACGCTCGACCTCCGGTGACCCGCCGAGGGTGCGCCAGAGGTCACCCCCGGTGAGCGCCAGGGGTGGGACCTCGGTGCCTGCGCGTCGATGGCGGGTTACCAGGTGGAGGAGTTCCGCATCGGAAGCCACCACCACCCCGTCATCGGGAAGCGGGCCGCTACTCCCCCACTCCCGGCCCCGCTCGATGCTCATTCGGTGTCTCCGGGGGCGTCCTCTGGCGAGGATGCGGAATCCCTGTCGTCTTCTCCGTTGACTTCCCGGGTCAGTGAGACCACACCGCGTTCGATCTCACCGATGGCCTGACGGGCAGCCCCGGCTATACGGGGCGGGCCCACCTTTGCCACCTGGCGGAGCAGGTCGGCGACGAGGCGCACGTTGCGCACGAACTCCCCACCGGTGAAGGCGTGGTCCCCGACACCTCCCAGCACGTCAGCCAGGTCAGTGCCGGCAGTCCAGGACAGGACGACCCTTGCGAATCCCGGATCTGGCTGCGGTAGGGCTTCGAGTCCGGCCGCCGCCTCCGCTGCTGCCACGTCCGCCCAGAGGTCTCCCAGTTCGGTGAGGCGCCGCCCGACCGGGCCGTGGAGTGGACGATCCTCGGGTTCCAGCGGACCACGATGCCGGTAGGTGAGGGCGGACAGCACCGCTGCGAGCCCCGGTGGGTCGAGGTCCTCGAGGATCCCGGCAGCCAGCGCTTCGACGACGAGGAGGTCGGCTTCGTTGTAGATGCCCACCAGGGGCAGTCCCTTGTCGGTGAGTGCCCACCCATCCGCCATTCCCCGGGCCTCGAGCACCTCCAGCAGGGCACAGAGGCTGTCGACCAGGCCATCGGGGGCCTCGCCGCCACGCCCCCGCCTCCGGTCCCCTTGCCGTTCCCTGTGCTGGGCGATCCTGCGATCGAGCTGGAACTGGCCGAAGGAGCGGCGGAGGAGGCCCTCGGCCTGCTCCCTGCTGCGGCCGTCCATGAGGTTCGCCACCATGTTGTAGGTGGGTCGGAAGGCGGACCGAAGTGGGAATTCGGTGCTGCTGACCAGCCGTGACACGGTTTCGAAGGTCACGAACGGGGACCACAGGACGAGGGCGTGTCCCTCGGTATCCATCCCTCGCCGGCCTGCCCTGCCTGTGAGTTGTGTGAACTGGCCCGGGGTGAGCACCTCATGGCGTTCGCCGGTGAACCTGGTGAGGCGTTCGACCACCACGCTTCGAGCAGGGAGGTTGACACCCACCGCCAACGTCTCGGTGGCGAAGATGATGCCGGTCAGCCCTGCTCCGAAGAGTTCCTCGGTGACCTCCTTGAACAGCGGGAGCATCCCTGCGTGGTGGGCGGCGATGCCACGTTCGAGGCCCTCTCGCCAGACGGCCACGCCGAGGACTCCCAGGTCCTCCTCGGGAAGCCCGGCCAGTCGCTCATCGATGATCGCAGCGACCGCTGCCGCCTGGGCTTCGTCGGTCAACCGGATGCCGTCCCTGACCATCTTGTCCCGCGCCTCCTCGCATCCGACCCGGCTGAAGATGAAGTTGATCGTCGGCAGCAGGTCGCGGCGTTGCAGTTCCCGCAGAACCTCGTCGCGTCTCGGTGTGCGCCATCTGTGGGAAGGGCGACGCTGTCCACCAGGGCTCCCACGGTTCCGCGATCGTCCAGGCTCGGCGTCATACCGGTCCCCCTCCCTGTTGGAGTGGCCCTTGACGAGCACGGGTAGCCGAATCACCCGGCCTCCCCTTCGGCGCTCGCCCACGAGGTAGTGGCTGCGGAGCGGAACCGGGCGGCTGTGTTCGACGACCACGTCTGTCGGGCCGTGCTGCAGGCACAGCCACTCCCCCAGTTCGTCGGCGTTCGACACCGTCGCCGACAGCGCTACCAGTTGGATGTCGTCTGCGAGGCCGAGTACCACCTCCTCCCAGACCGGTCCCCGGTAGGGGTCCTCGAGGAAGTGGACCTCGTCGAGTACCACGCACCCCAGCGCTTCGAGTGCCTCCGAGCCCGCGTAGAGCATGTTGCGCAGTACCTCGGTGGTCATCACGACCACCGAAGCATCCCCCCGGACGGTGTTGTCCCCGGTCAGCAGACCGACGTTCGCCGTCCCCAGGCGGACGCTGAGATCCAGAAACTTCTGGTTGGAGAGGGCCTTCAGCGGCGTGGTGTAGAAGGTGCGGCGTCCCTCGCCGAGCGCCCGGTCGATGGCATGCTCGGCGACCACCGTCTTGCCGCTGGCAGTAGGTGCCGACACCAACACCGAGCGACCTTCATCGATGGCCGCCAGGGCCCGGAGTTGAAAGTCGTCGAGTTCGAAGGACCAGCCGTCCACCTTGTGGATCAGTCCCGGTTGCGACGCCGTCGACGATCGTGCACCCGTCCCACGAGGATCGCCACCTCATAGAACAGCAGCATCGGTACCGAGAGGATGAGCAGCGTAAAGGGGTCTCCGCTCGGCGTGAGGACCGCTACGAGTGCGACGATTCCGACGATTGCATACCGCCGGACGTTTCGCAGTTGACGATGGTGGAGCACCCTGACCAGTTGCAGGAACACCAGCACGAGTGGGAACTCGAACCCGATCCCGAAAGCGATCGTCATCTTGACCACGAAGCCGAGGTACTTGGCCGGTGAGAAGACGCTGACCAGGTCCGGTCCGCCAATGTCCATGAGGAAGCCCAGGGCACGCGGGATGCTCCAGTAGGCCAGGGCGCCCCCGGCAGTGAACAGCAGCACACCGAACCCGACGAACGGGATCGCCCAGCGCCGCTCTCGCCGGTACAGCCCCGGGGCCACGAACCGCCAGATCTGCCAGAGCAGTACAGGAATGGAAAGTGCCAGGCCTCCGTAGCCGGCGACCATCATGCGGACGCTGAACGGTTCGAGCGGGTCGGTGACCAGGAGCTCGCAGCCGTCTCCGAACATATCGCCGCCCACCGACTCGCCCTGGACATTGCAGTAGGGCTCGAGCAGGAAGTCGAGGATCCACGGATAGAGGATCCAGCAGGCCACGGCGCCGAGGCATACGGACAGTATCGAGACGAGCAGCCGTCGCCGGAGTTCGATCAGGTGCTCCAGCAGGCTCATGCGGCCCTGCGGAGTTTCCTCGTCAGTCGCCATCGGTCTCGGATTCGGTTGCCTGGTCCTCGGACTTCTCTGGGCCTGCCTGTGGATTCTCCGACCCTGGTTTCGGCACCCCGGTTCCCGGAGCGCTCCGGAGGGAGGTCTCTCCGTCCAGGCTCGCCTTCACATCGGCGATCGGGTCCTCGACTGCCGAACGCAGTTCTTCCTGGAAGCCGGCGGTGTCCAGGCTCGCCTTCAGATCGGCGATCGGGTCCTCGACTGCCGAACGCAGTCCTTCCTGGAAGCCGGCGGTGTCCAGGCTCGCCTTCACATCGGCGATCGGGTCCTCGACTGCCGAACGCAGTTCTTCCTGGAAGCCGGCGGTGACCGTGCGTACCTGGCGCAGTGCCTTGCCCATCTGGCGGACGACAGCCGGGAGGCGCTCGGGGCCGAGGACCATGAGCCCGACAAGCAGGAGCACGAGGATTTCGCCACCGCCGAGGTTGCCCATGGGGGGTGAGCCTACCGGTGCCTCCTGAGGAGCGAATGGGAAGCTGGTGCCGCTTCGGCATCCGGCGGGGCTGCCTGAACAGGCACAGGCCTGTCGCTCGAGGCGCTGAGGACCTCCTCGGGCGCAATGGCTGCGGGGAACGGGACGTTTCCCCCCCCTTGCGGGTGTGCAGCATGGTGTCGGTGTTCAGTGCGGCCGGTCCTTCGATGCAGCCCGCCAGGAGGAGCAGCCGTCCACCGGAAGGACACGTTTGCAGGATCGCTTGAGCGGGCGCAGGATGACGGTATGCCCTCGCGGATCGCTCCCCTCCGGTCCCCGCCGTTGTTGTTCGCACACCGGGGCGGACGGGCCCATGCGCCGGAGAACACCCTCGAGGCATTCCGGAACGCCGTCGAGATGGGTGCCACGGGTCTCGAGAGCGATGTTTGGCTGACTGCCGACGGTGTCCCGGTTCTGGACCACGACGGACGGGTCGGACGGGGGCTCCGCCGTTCGACGATCGCGTCTCACCGTCGGGACGAGTTACCCGGGCACGTTCCGAGCCTCTCAGATCTATACGAGCACATTCCCGGCGTGTCGGACGGGACCGTACAGGTATGCCTGGACGTGAAGGACCCGGCGACGGCTGCCCCTGTCATGGCCCTGGTGGCGAGCCTCGGACGTTGCGCCGAACTCTGGTTGGCACATTCGGACTGGCGTCGGGTCGCCGACTGGAGACGCACCGATGCGCTGGTCCACCTGGTCGACTCCACCCGCATGGACCGGGTCCCCGAGGGGCCAGAACGTCGTGCCGCCGACCTCGCCACTGCCGGCGTGGATGCGATCAACCTGCACGCCACAGAGTGGTCCGGTGGCCTCTGCGTCCTGTTCCACCGCTTCGGCCTCGAATGTCTCGCCTGGGATGCACAGCAACCTCGACAGATCTCCGCACTCCTGGATCAGGGAATGGACGGCATCTTCGGAGACCATGTGGACCGACTCGTGTCGGCCACCGGACAGTCCTGAGGAATCGCCCGGTCGGCGGCCACCTAGAGGCGCCCGAGGTCGCCCAGCGGCCATACCTGGAGGAACGCCCGTCCCACGATGTCAGATTCGGCAACCGGCCCGAAGAACCGACTGTCCTTGGAGTTGCCCCGGTTGTCCCCCATGACGAACACGTGGTCGTCGGGAACGGTGCACCGGTTGATGGAATCCCTATCGCCGATGCAACCGGGTGGCAGCATTGGAAACCCGCCGGTGCTGTTCCTGGTGGCGGGGGCCAGGTAGGGCTCGATGAGCATGCCCCCGTTTACGTAGACCTTCCCATCGAGCACCTCGACGGTCTCCCCGGGAAGGGCGATGACACGCTTGATCAGGTCGTTGATGCCCTCTGGATCCGGATCGGACCTCCGGAACACCACGACGTCGCCACGGTTGACCTCGTGCAGCCGGTAGCTCAACTTGTTGACGACGATCCGGTCACCGTCGCTCAGGGTGGGCTGCATCGATGGCGACGGTATGTAGTAGGCGGCGAAGAGGAACTGCTTGACCAGGAGGGCTACGACCAGGGCTCCGATGATGACCCCCACCCATTCCAGGATGCCCCGGGCCGTGCTGGCAGCGGTACCGGGGATTCCCAGGTCGAGGTCGGTTGCCGGGGACGGTTCGAGGGCGAGGTGCGGCGGGAGCTGTTGGTCGTCGCCGAAGACGCCGGCCGCAGGCCTGCCCTCGGCACGCTCGTAGGCGTCGGCGAAGGGAACGAACTCGTCGACCGGGTCATCTGCTTCGTCAGGATTCGGATCTTCCACCGTTGCCAGCGACGGTCGCCGGGAGTGGCCTTCCGGTGGGTCGGACGGGGTCAGGGTCGGGATGTCGGACGCTTCGGGCTGATCGTCCTGGGCGGCCGGGGGCTCGGGTTCCGGGGGCTGCTCGGGAATCGATTCGCCGCTGCTACGCGCTTTGGCCCGCTCGAGGATCTGTTCAGCCCAGTCTCCACCTTCGCCGGCGGCGTCCCCGTCTTCGTGCACGGAGCCGAACCTAGCCCCCACCCACCGAGTTCGGTGTGCAGCCGGCTCATCCCTCGTAGCGGCTGAGGACACGGGCTGCTGCAGAGGCCCGAAGTCCCTCACCCATTCCGTCGGGCGCCTCCAGGATGGTGGCTGCAGTGCCGAGCCGGAGGAGCAGCCGTTCCAGCCATGCTGTCGAGGCGACGGCAAGTCGGATCCGGAGGCGGCCGTCGGCCTGCTCTTCGATTCCACGATGCGGATACTGCGAGATCACCCAGTGCAGGTTCCCATCCAGCAGGAGTTCGATCTCCGGGTAGTCGCCGTCTGTGAGGAACCCCTCGGGTCCCGCCGCAGGAGCCGTCGGTTCGAGGTAGGTCTCGTCGCCCAACTCGTAGCGGCTGATCCGGTCGAGTCGGAATACCCGAGGTCCGTCGGCCAGACGACAGTGGGCGGACAGGTACCAGTGTCCGATGTCGGCGGTGAGTCCGTGGGGCTCGACGATCCGGGTGGTCAGTTCGTCTCGACCGTACGAGTAGTAGTCGATCTCCACGGTCCGGCGCTCGGCCCCTGCCTGCTGGAGGGCCTCGAGGAGGTCGTCGTCGGCAACGCCGAGGCGTACGTCGACTGCATCGCGTACCTCCGGATCGACCATTGCCGAGAGCTTGGTGAGTGCACGACCCAGGGGCCCCAGGTCGTCACCGGTGGAGAACTCGGCGACGGACTGGCCGGCTGCTAGGAGGCGAAGGACCTCTTCTGGCCGCAGGGTCATCGGTCGTGCGAACCAGCTGCTGTACTCGATGTGCACCCAGTCGTCATCCACCTGGGCCAGGAGCATGTCGCCGGGGCCGAAGGGGGCGACGCCGATCATCTGGACGACGTCCCAGAGATCCTTGAACAGGTCCTCGCTCGGGTAGTCGAACCGGCGAGCGATCTCCTTCGGGGACATGCCGCCCTCTGCGGCGACCCAGGGGATGATCGCCAGTAGGCGGCGGAGGCGGTCGGTGGCCGTCAGGTTGCCCATGCCATCCCCTGTAGCCAATCCTCCAGGTCCTTGCGCAGTTCAGGCGGTTCGAGGATCTCCGCCCCATCGAGGAAGGTGAGCACGAATGAGCGGAATGCCTCCCGGTTGCAGACCTCCTCGGCGACGACGATGGAGCCGTCCGCCCTCCTTTCCACGACCGTCGACTCGCCGAGGTGGCCGATCACCCAGGGTGCATGGGGAGCGTCGACGAGGAGACGCGCCGTGACGGGATCCTCGTCGCCATAGCGCCAGGCGGGACGGTCCTCGACCTGGGAGGCACGCTGTGGGCGATCGAAGTCGTCGGGATCTCCCAGCTCGACCTCGGATTCGAGACGGTCCACGCGGAACTGCCGCTGTTCGCCGCGGGTGCGGTCGTGGCCCTTCACGTGCCAGCGACCGTTCCGGAAGGCGAGGAGGCGGGGTTCGAGCACGCGCTCGACTCCGTGGTAGTTGAACGTGGCGGTCCGACGTTCGGCGACTGCATCCATCAGGATCCGGAGGGCGGGCTCCTCGGGGAGCCGGGCAACTGCCGCCACGTCAGCGTTGTCGGGATGCCCCCCCAACTTCCAGAACGGGTTTTCGTCCGGTGATCCACCTAGGCGGACCAGGCTGTTCGCAAGGTGGAGTGCAGCCAACTCGTCGGGTGTGAGGTCCGGTGCCTTGCCTCGATAGCGCTTCCGGTCGATCCGGTAGCCAGTGACGGGCGGGTCGTGGTTCGGTGAGGATGCCGTGAGCAACGGAATCCCCATGGAGCGGAGTTCGTCCTTGTCCCGTTCGAACTGGCGCCGGAAGGTCTCGTCGTTCTCGGAGTAGTACTCCCGCAGCCCGGAGCGCAACTCGTCGCGCGTCTTGGGCCACTCGGCGTGAAGGAGTGCCGTCACCAGGTTCATCAGTCGCCTGAGTTTGCTCTCCACCGCCTCTGTATGACCTCCTCGCGAGCCCGACGGGACTGTCCTGCATGGTAGGTGCCTGAGCCAGGTGCTCCGGTTGTTCGCGTCAGAGCGATTCGATCAGCTTTTCGACCCGCTCGTCGGACGAGCGGAACGGATCCTTGCAGAGGACGGTCCGCTGTGCCTGGTCGTTGAGCTTGAGGTGTACCCAGTCCACCGTGTAGTCGCGTCGACGCTCCTTGGCCCGCCGGATGAACTCGCCGCGCAGGCGAGCCCGTGTCGTCTGTGGTGCGGTGTCGATCGCATCTGTGATGGCCTGGTCGTCGACCACACGCTCGACCATCCCGCGCCGCTCGAGCAGGTAGTAGAGGCCTCGGTCCTGGTTGACGTCGTGGTACTGCAGGTCGAGCAGTGCCACCCGGGGGTCGCCGAGGGGAAGCCCGGAGCGATCCCGATAGGACTCGATGAGGTGGTACTTGGCCACCCAGTCGCACTCGCGGTCGAGGACGAGGGGATCGCTCTCGATGCCCTCGAGGCAGTGTTCCCACATGGCGAGCGCCTTCTTCTCCTCCTCGTCGAGGTCGTGGTGCTCGGAGAATCGGATCGCCCTGTCGAGGTATTCGCGCTGGATGTCGAGGGCGCGCACCTCGCGGCCGTTGACCAGGCGGACCGTCCGCCGGCAGGTGATGTCCTGGCTGATCTCGCGGATCGCCCGGATCGGGTTCTCGAGGGTCATGTCGCGCAACTGCACCGAGGGTTCCTCGAGCATCCGGAGCAACAGGCCGCAGGCTCCGACCTTGAGGAAGGCGGTGTACTCGCTCATGTTCGAGTCTCCGACGATGACGTGCAGGCGCCGGTAGCGCTCGGCATCGGCGTGTGGCTCGTCGCGCGAGTTGATGATGGGCCGCGAACGGGTGGTGGCGCTCGACACGCCCTCCCAGATGTGTTCCGCCCGTTGGCTGATGCAGTACCTGGCACCTCGTGCTCCCTGGAGGACCTTGCCGGCTCCGGCGTAGATCTGGCGGCTGACCAGGAATGGGATCAGGACCTCGTCGTAGTCGAGCTGGTCATCGCGGCGGACGGTGAGGTAGTTCTCGTGGCATCCATAGGAGTTGCCTGCCGAGTCGGTGTTGTTCTTGAACAGGTAGATGTCGCCACGGATTCCCTCCTCCCTGAGTCGGTCTTCGGCACCGTGGAGGAGTTGCTCGAGGATCCGTTCGCCGGCCTTGTCGTGGGCGACGACATCGGAAACGGAATCGCATTCGGGGGTCGCGTACTCGGGGTGGGAGCCGACGTCGAGGTAGAGGCGGGCGCCATTGGCCAGGAAGACGTTCGAACTGCGCCCCCAGTGGACGACCCGGCGGAACAGGTACCGCGCGACCTCGTCGGGGCTGAGGCGCCGCTGGCCGTCCAGCGTGCAGGTGATCCCGTATTCGTTCTCGATGCCGTAGATGCGCCGCTGCACGGTCGGCCCTCAGACCCCGACGTCGGACGGCGTGGGCAGGGCCGGCAGGGTCACCCGAGCAGCTCGCCCAGGTCGTCGCCCTCGATGCGTCGGAAGGAGCGCCGTTCGCCGTCTCGTGACAGGACCGCCACCTCCAGGTCGTCGGGGACCAGTTCGCGATCGGATCCGGTTAGGGCCCCGACGGCGACCCCGACCGCCTCTCTGAGCTGCAGGCCCATCGACCAGCTCTCGTCCAGGCGGGCACCGATCGCCTCGGCCTCTCCCCCGATGACGACATGTGTGGTGGTGTCCATCACGGTGCCGTCGTAGAGCAGGTGGAAGAGGCGGTCACCGCCGGCCTCGGCACTCATCTCGGCAACGAGGAGTTCGACCTCGAGAGGCTTCATCTCATGGGTGAAGTACTGGCCGAGGATCTGTGCGTACTGGTTGGCCAACCAGCGGGCATCGACGTCCTCGCGGCTGAACGAGTAGCCCTTGAGGTCTGCGTGCCGGACCCCGGCGATGCGCAACTGGTCGAACTCGTTGTACTTGCCGACCCCCATGAATCCGATGCGGTCGTAGATCTCCGAGACCTTGCGCAGGGTGTTGGACGGGTTCTCGGCGCAGAGCAGCACGCCGTCGGCATATGTGGAGGCGACGGCGGCACGGCCTCGGGCGATGCCCTTGCGGGCGTAGTCCGCCCGGTCCTTCATGACCTGTTCGGGCGAGACGTACAGTGGCATGTTCATCGGCCGCTCCGGTCGCCGAGTCGTTCGAGCAGTGCCGTCGTGCGGGCAGCCACGTCCTCGTCGGCCATGCGCTCGAAGCCGTCCGACCCGATCGTGGCGATCACCGGGTAGATGCCCCGAACGGGATCGGGACCACCGGTGGCGGTGTCCTCATCGGCGGCCTCGAAGAGGGCCTCGACGGCTATGTCCACCGCTGTCGAGAAATCGAGGTCTGGCGTGTGTCGGAGTTTGATGACCGTCGAGGAGTGAAGGCTCCCGGAGCCGCCGGCGGCGTAGCGCCGTTCCTCGTAGCGACCGCCCGTGATGTCGTACTGGAAGAGGCGACCCTGTTGGAGGCGTTCGTCCCAGCCGGCGAACAGGGGCACGACGCCCAGGCCCTGCATGGCCGCCGACAGGTTGCTGCGGACCATCTGGCTGAGTTGGTTGGCCTTGCCCTCGAGGCTCAGGGGGGAGCCCTCGACCTTCTCGTAGTGCTCGAGGTTGAGTTGGAACAGCCCGACCATCTCCATCGCCGGTCCCGCCGCGCCTGCGATCGCAACACCGGAATGACGATCGGCAGGGAAGACCTTCTCCATCGAGTGGTGGCTGATGAAGTTGCCGGAGGTTGCCCGCCGATCGCCCGCCATCACCACGCCCTCGACGGTCCGGATGGCCAGGACGGTGGTTCCGTGGGTTATGGCGTCGGCTTCGAGTGATCCTGTGATCTCCGGCGGAGCCATGCCCAGGCGGTCGAGGAGGCCGAGGAAACTGGGGCCCGGATCCTGGTCGGGGGTGAAGAGGGGAAGCGTCACGGTGTCGGAGGTGCTGCAGGACCGGAGGCCTGTTGCGACTACTCCCCGCCCTTCTGGACGTAGCTTTTCACGAACTCCTCGGCATTGGTCTCGAGGACGCCGTCGATCTCGTCGAGGAGGTCGTCGAGTTCATCCTTTAGGCGCTCACCGCGCTCGCTGGCCGCAGGGGTGCTCGCCTCATCCGCGGACTCGGGATCGCGCTCGATCCGCTCCCGACGAACCTGTTCCCTCTCAGCCATGGTGTCCTCTCCGGTCGTTCGTTGGTCTGTTCAGCCGGGTCGACCCGATAGTCGATCAAGCAGTTCGGTGATGTCGTCACAGTCATCGATGAGCGTAGCCACATGGGCGCGGCTGCCGCGGGTCGGTTCCATCATCGGGACGCGGCGGAGGGACTCCTCCCCGGCGTCGAAGACCATCGAATCCCAGTTGGCGGCAACGACGCTGTCCGGCCAGCGGTCGAGGCACCGGCCGCGGAAGTAGGCCCTGGTGCCTTCGGGCGGGGTGGTCATGCCCCTTTCGACATCTGCCGGATCCACCAGGGTCTCGGCGCCCATCCGTGCGAACAAGGACCTTTCCGGTCGCAGGTCGTGGTATTGAAGGTCGAGCGCCATCAACCGGAGGTCGTCGGGTTGCAGGCCGTGTCGATCGCGGTAGCCGTTGATGATGTGGCGCTTGGTGACCCAGTCGACCACGCCCACCAGGGGCTCGGGATCCTCTTCGAGGGTCGCCAGTACCTCGCCCCAGCGGTCGAGGACGTCGTGTGCGACCGGGCCACCGACACCCTCGTCGCCTCGTTCCTCGACGTATTTCCGGCCCTGTTCGAGCAGGTCCCACTGCAGTTCGATGGCGGTCGCTGTCGTACCGTCGGCCAATTCGAGGGCCCTGCCGAGGCTCTGGTCGAGCGATACCTCCTGGAGTGCCCGGACCGGATCGGCGAAGCGGGCCTCCCGGTGCAGGAAGTCATCGTCGACCATCGCCAGCACGATTGCCGTCGTACCCACCTTGAGGAACGTGGCGACCTCGCAGAGGTTGGCGTCGCCGACGATCACGTGGAGTCGCCGGTAGCGCAGCGGGTCTGCATGGGGCTCATCGCGCGTGTTGATGATGGGGCGCTTGAGGGTCGTTTCGAGGCCGACCTCCTCTTCGAAGAAGTCCGCCCGTTGGGTCAACTGGAAGTCGATGTCACTGCGACTGCACCCGGGGAGTTCGGAGCCGACCTTCCCGGCTCCCGTGAAGACCTGCCGGGTCACGAAGTGGGTCGTGGCGTGGGCCACGACCCTGCCGAAAGGTGTCGCCCGGTCGATGAGGTAGTTCTCGTGGCAGCCGTAGCTGTTGCCCTTGCCATCCGAGTTGTTCTTGTAGACGACGATCTCCTGGCCCTCGGGTAGGACCTCGTTGGCGGCCGCCATCGACTCGATGAGGATCTGTTCGGCTGCCCGGTCGAAGCGCACCAGGTCAAGGGCGTCCAGGCACTCGGGGGTGCTCAACTCTGGGTGGGCGTGGTCCACGTAGTAGCGGGCGCCGTTCGTGAGCACGGCGTTGACCAGGTGCGTCTCGATCTCGGGGGCCATGGCGTCGAAGGCGGAGAAGCCGCGGAGGTCGAGCGCTGGGCTCTCGTCGACGAAGTCCCAGCCGATCCGGGGAGCGCCGGGGCCGTCGCCCGGGGCAGAACACCGGCTCAGGTAGGCGTTGATCAGCAGCGACGAGGCCGTGACCGGATTGGGTTCGGGGACCCCGCGGTGGAGAATTCCGAACTCGGTCTCGATGCCGAGGATCTTCGGTACGGCCATTCGCGGACCCTATCGGGGCGTCGTTCCGGGATGGGACCGGCCAGCGGCCCTGGGGCGGGACTAGAGGTACTGGCCCGTGCCAAGTGCCTCGATGGCCCGTCCGCCGCCCTCTTCCTCGGCTGCAGCGATGAGCGTTCGGACGTAGACGATCCGCTCGCCCTTCTTCCCCGAGATCTTCGCCCAGTCGTCGGGGTTGGTGGTGTTCGGAAGGTCCTCGTGTTCCCGGAACTCCTGGCGGACGGCATCTTCCAGGTCGGTGGTCAGGATGCCCCGGCTACCGCCGGCCAGTTGGCGCTTGATGGCCAACTTCTTGGCGCGGCGGACGATGTTTTCGACCATGGCTCCGGACGCGAAGTCCTTGAACGAGAGGACCTCCTTGTCGCCGTTCTGGTAGGTGACCTCGAGGAAGCGGTTGCGCTCGTCGTCCCCGTACATGCTCTCGACGGCGGCGTCGATCATGCCCAGGACCGCCTTGTTGCGGTCTCCGCCGCCCAGGGTCTCTACCAGGTCCTCGTCGATGGGGAGGTCCTCGGTCAGGTAGCGACGGAAGATGTGTGATGCAGCGGTTTCGTCGGGCCGTTCGATCTTGATCTTCACGTCGAGGCGGCCCGGACGCAGTATGGCGGGGTCGATCAGGTCCTCCCGGTTGGAGGCGCCTATCACGATGACATTTCGCAGTGCTTCGACGCCGTCGATCTCAGCGAGGAGTTGCGGGACGATCGTCGACTCGATGTCGGAGCTGATCCCGGATCCCCTGGTCCGGAACAGCGACTCCATTTCGTCGAAGAAGACGATGACGGGCCAGCCCTGCTCGGACTTCTCACGAGCACGTTCGAAGACCAGGCGGATCTGGCGTTCCGTCTCCCCCACATACTTGTTGAGTAGCTCAGGGCCCTTGATGTTGAGGAAGTAGCTGCGTGCCTCGCGGTCGTCTGAGAGTTCGGACACCTTCGAGGCCAGTGAGTTCGCCACCGCCTTGGCGATCAGGGTCTTGCCGCAACCCGGGGGCCCGTAGAGCAGGATTCCCTTCGGCGCCGGCAGTTCGTACTCGGCGAAGAGTTCCTGGTGGACGAAGGGCAACTCGACGGCGTCGACGATCATCTCGATCTGCCTGTCGAGGCCGCCTACGTCCGCATAGGTGATGTCGGGAACCTCCTCGAGCACCAGGGCTTCGACCTCCGGCCGGGGCAGGCGTTCGAGCAGCAGTCCGGAGCGTGGGTCGAACAGGGCTGCGTCGCCGCTGCGGATCCCCTCACGCAGCAGGACGTCCCCAAGGTCGGCGACGCGCTGCTCGTCGGCGCGCCCTACGACGACCGCACGCAGTCCCTCCGGCAGGACCTCCTTGACGGTCACAACCTCACCGATCTTCTCGGGGGGGCGGGACCTGATGATGCTGAGGGAGTCGTTGAGCACGACTTCCTGGCCCACAGTCAGTCCAGCGGCGAGGTCTGGTTTGATGCTGACCCTCATCTTGCGGCCCGATGCCTGGATGTCGGCGGAACCGTCGTCGTTGAGCCCGACCACGGTGCCGTAGGAGGCGGGTGGCTCCGAGAGCTTGTCGACCTCTTCGCGCAGTGCCTCGATCCGCTCCCGGGAGGAGGTCAGGGTGGTGTTGAGCTTCTCGTTCTGGCCCATGGCTCGAGCCAGTTCCCGCTTGGTGTCGCGGAGTTCCTTCTCGAACTCGGTGAGGCGCCGAGGGGTGTCGACGACCCGTCGCCTGAGTTCTTCTACCTCGGCCTCCAGGTCGGCGATCTGGGAGTACAGGAGCTTGCCCCGCTTGTCCTGTTGGTCATCGAGTTCGCCCACGACCCCTCCTCTGTGGCCACTTCGGCCGCTGCGCGGGACCCTAGCCCCTTGTCGCCGGATCGGGGTGACGGATGCCCGTGCTCCAGCGGGGCTGATTCGCACTCCCCGGGGTGGTGTCCGGGTACACTTTCGCTCCGTTGTCCTGTGGTCCAGGTCAGATCCCGGACGTCGGGTGCTCCACTCATGAAGGGAATCCACATCACATGAAGGTCTGGATCGATCAGGATCTCTGCACCGGTGACGGGCTCTGCGAGGAGATCGCACCCGACGTGTTCGCCATGCTCGACGACGGCCTCGCCTATGTGAAGGACAGCGACAAGATCCTCAACGAACCGGGCGGCGCCGAAGCGGTCGCCCCGATCCCCGAGGCGCTGCTGGAGGCCACCATCGAGTCCGCCGAGGAGTGCCCCGGCGAGTGCATCTTCATCGAGGTCGAGTGACCCCACGCAGCGACGACTGATCGAACTCCGGGAGGCCATCGGGCCTCCCGGGCACATCTTGGCCGGTCCGCTCAACGGCAGTCGGTAAGGGGCACCGGGCTGGTTCCGACCTCGTCGATCAGGGCCCGGAGCTCGCCGGACTGGACGGCGAAGGAGGTTCCGGTACCGCCCCGTGTGTTGGCGAACACGACGCCGACGACCGCGCCTTCTGCGTCGACGATCGGGCCCCCCGAGTTGCCGCGAGCGACCGATCCCTCGAGTATCAGGGCATCCCGACCGGTTCCGGCATCACCGTAGATGTCCTTGCCGGTAGCCCTGATCAGCTGTTGCACCGTGAGATGACGTTCGACCGGCTGGGAGTTCTCGTCGAAGGCGACCAGTGCCACTGCCGCACCGACCGTGGCTTCACCGAGGGACATGGGCTCTCCGAGGTCCTGTGTAATCCGGAGGATGGCCAGGTCCGAGACGGGGTCGAAGGCGACGACGCGGCTGCTCACCTCCTCGTTGTCGACGCTCAGGATCGGTACCTCGATGCCGGCCACCACGTGGGCATTGGTGGCCAACAGGTCCGGGGCCACCAGGAAAGCGGTTCCTATCTGGGCCTTGCGACAGTCGAGGCCCCGCACGGAGAAGGTGGCTGCCCGTGTGGTGGCCAGGACGACCTCCGGAACCTCGGCCACGGTGGTGGCGGGGACTTCGGCCGTGGACGTCGTGACAGCCGAGGTGGACGTGGTAGCAGCCGTTGTCGAGGTCGTCGAGGTCGCGGCCGGAGGGGGCTCGGTATCCGGGGAGCAGGCTGCCAGCAGAACCATCAGGGCGGCAGCCCCTGCACGGCTCATGTACCCAGGAGTCGTGCGTGGCTGAGAAAGCCCGTATGGCCCACCATCCGGTGCGCCGGTCGGACTGCAGCTCCCTCGATGTGCCAACTCCGGTGCATCACCTCGAGGGTCTCCGAGTATGCGAAGCCGTGTTCCCCGAGGGACTCCCGGAATGTGGCGGCCTGCACGATGCTGGGCGTGTAGGCGAGGATGGTCCCACCCCGGCGAAGTGCCCGGGCTGCATGGGGCACCACCTGCCATGGTTCGGGCAGGTCGAGCAGGATCCCGTCGAGTTCTGTCTCATCGATTCCCTCGTAGGCGTCGCGGATCTCGACCTTGTAGCGGTCGAGTGGCTCGCTGCCGAGCATGGCTTCGACGTTCTGGCGTGCGCGTTCGGCGAAGTCCTGTCGGATCTCGTAGCCGGTCACCTGCGCCCCCGCCCGCAGCAGGGTCATGGAAAGCGCCCCGGAGCCGACACCCGACTCGAGTACCCGCACCCCCGGCCTGATATCAGCCAGCATCAGGATCGTGCCGAGGTCCTTGGGATAGATCACCTGGGCTCCCCGGGGCATCTTGAGCACGAAGTCGGCCAGGGTCGGCCGGAATGCCACGAAGGAACCTCCCCGGCTGGAGCGGAGGCGGCTGCCGTCGGGTGCTCCGATCAGGTCGTCGTGGTCGATGACTCCTGTGTGCGAGTGGAACTCGCCGCCGGCGACGAGGGTGACGAGATAGCGCCGGTCCTTGCGGTCCACGAGGAGCACGCGATCCCCCGCCTCGAACGCTTCGCTCATGCCCGAACCCCGTCCTGACGGCGACTTCCAAGCCGGACAGGCGCTCCTGCTCCTGTGGCACGTTCGGCGAGTCGGCAGAAGGAGCAGATCTCGCCGTTGGCCGGACTCCCGCACCTCGTGCAGGTGTCCAGGCCCGTATCCACCTCCTCCATCCGATCGCGGAACAGGCCCGCCGCCCGGTCCAGGAAGTTGAAGTAGAAGGTGTGCTTCGTCCCGGGCGACTGTGCCTCGATGGCGTTCAGGGCCGCCTTGTAGCCGAGGTGGCGGTTCCCTTCGGCCATGGGGCACTCCTCGACCTGGTAGTCGATGCCACGCAGAACGCAGTAGGCGGCGGTCTCACGCTCGCTCAGCCGGACCAGCGGCTTGACCTTTCGGGGAAAGCCGTTGCCGGCGGGCAGGACGGGGAACTGACGTGCCAGGTACTCCCCTTCCCAGCGTAGGACGTTGCCGAAGAGCACGGCTGCCTCGTCGTCGAGGTTGTGTCCGGTGGCCAGGGCGTCGTAGCCGCCGTCCCGGGTGGCGCTATCGAACAGGTGCCGCTTCGAGAGACCGCAGGCGCTGCATGGCGGCCGTTTCGCCGCCCGTGAGCCGTTCGGGATGTCGAAGCCGTGTTCAGATCTCAGGTCGACCTCCCGGAGGTTGAGGCCGCGGGCAGTCGCGAACCGCCGCACGTGGCATCCGGACGCTTCGGTGTATTCACCGATTCCGAGCCCCAGGTAGAGGCCGTCGACCTCGTAGCCCAGGTCGAGGAGGATGTCCCAGAGGGCCAGTGAGTCCTTGCCCCCCGACACGGCCACGAGCACCCGGTCGCCGGGCGACAGCATGTCGAAGGCCTCTATTGCCCGGGTCACCTGGTCGTGGCACAGCTTCAGGAAGTGCTCTTCGCAGAAGTTGGCGTTGTGGCGACGGATGTCTATGACCGCCGGCCCACGACAGACCCGGCACTTCATGGCGCTCCTCCGGAGATGACGGGTCGGATCTCTACCTCGGCGTCGGCCTCGAGGCGTGCGTCACCCGGAACGAGGGTTCCGTCGCTGATGACCAGGACCGTCTCACGGTCGATCTCCAGCCTCCGGAGGAGTGCCACAACGGACAGTGGGCCGTCGATCTCGAGCGTGCGGCCCGGGTTTCGTAGTTCTATCCTCATCGACCCGGTGGGCCGGAGCCGTCGGAGGCCGCAGGAGGCAGGTGTCGTATCTCGATGCCCTCGCCAACATGGAGGCGCCGGCGGTGCACCACCGGACCGGGGCCCGGTCTGGCCACACGTCGGACGAGCCGGGTCAGTGCGACGAGGCCGAGGACCACCTGCCATCGGCGTTGGCCGCCCAAGAGGCCACGGCGGAGCCCCCGGCCCAGCAGGCTGCCGACCGCCGGACCCATCAGATGCGCCTGATCTCGACGGTCGTGGAGGAACGCCGGCCGATGCGCCGGCCCACGAGGTACGCGACTCCGAGGAGGATGGCGCCGGCGGCGACCGCAACGGCCAGCAGTGGGACCCGAGCATCGTCGGCGCGCCCGACGGCGTCCCCGAAGGTGTTGCGCACCTCCGCCTCGAGGTCCTCGCGGGTCACCCGATCGTCGCTCATCCGGAATCATCCGATCGGGGAACCTGCCTGAGGGCGAGGCAGGAGAGCGCCAGCAGGACCACCGAGACGATGAGGTAGGGCAGGAAGGACCAGGTGGCGTCCATGGGGGCCCATCCCTGTAGGAGGCGTAGCGCCCCGATGGAGAGAAGCACGGCACCGGTACCCATCAGGAGGGATCCGAACACACCGAACAGGAGCGTCCGACCGATCGAACGCAGCGGATCGACGGTCTCCTGCCGCAGGTAGCGCTTTACGAGCGCGACGAGGTCCTGTTCGTTGCCCATTAGGGGGCGACGATAACTACATCACCTCCGAAGGCCTATGTGGGGGGAACCTGTGGACCGGTTCTTGGGCTGTTGGAGAAGCGAACCAGTAGTTGACGTCGTCGTGCCTCAGGCCGTGTACAGGCCGCTGGGCATCGTGAAACACAGCGAAACCACGCTAACCGGTGGTCAACCAGAACTGCAGGTCAGGGATGGTTTCGGGGTGTTTGCACAGGTCGGCATACCTTGCCAAGGTGAGGGTCGCGGGTTCGAATCTCGTCGTCCGCTCCACGTCGACCCCTGCACAGCAGGGGGTTCTGTGCATTTTTTCCTTCGAACGGGCTGACGATTCCCGGCACAGGCCAGACTTGTGGACCAGCGCCTAGACGGAAGAGCCTCGGTGAGCGAACGACTGCACTGTCTTTGGTCAGGATTACTGACAGCGTTGGTCCTGGCCACTTCGGGGTGTGGCGGCGGTAGCCACACGGCGGCTGCCACGACCACCAACGGGCCGTCCACGACCGCGACGACCACCCGGGCAGTTGCGACAACGACCCTCGCACCGACCACGACGACCACCCGGGCAGTTGCGACAACGACCGTGGGCTCACCGCCTACGCCACTGGTCCTCGCCGAAGGCGAGCAACTCCGCGTCGTTGTGACCGGGGATTCGGTTATCGAACAGGTTCTCCCCCATCTCGCAACGGCGTTCGGTTCCTCAGCGGTTATCGAACGCAGGGTCCATGGCGGTACCGCGCTTTGCGACTGGTTCGCCGAACAGGGTGGGGACCTGGGCATCGAACACCTAGCGGATTGGCAGCCCCATGTCATTGTCGTAGGCCACGGTGGGAACTCGATGACCCCCTGCATGGCAGGAGTCGATGGCGAAGCACTTGAGGGAGAGGCCTACTTCGCGAAGTACCTCGCCGACTCGGAGTACGTCGTTGAAGTCGCCACGCAAATGGGCAGCCGGGTGCTCTTCGTGAACCATCCGGCCTGGTTCGACGACAGCGCATGGCGCACGGACGAGATCTTCCGGTCGATGCCCGATCGGCATCCGGGAGGCCTTGTCCGCTTCGCCTCCACCTGGCCGGCACTTTCGCCCGACGGGCAGTTCCTCGAGTCGGCACCCTGCTGGGAAGATGAACCCGGTTGTGTCGACGGACACGGCGAGCTCCGGTCGGGACTCTGGAAGAATCATCTCCAGCCACTTGGGGCATGGCGGTATGCGCTGACGATCGTTGAGGAGTTCATCGCCGCGGGGTGGCTCAATCTCGAGGTGCTTGCCATGGAACCCGGGGTAGGCGACGGATAGTTGCGTCTTGACTCCTCGTTCCACATCAGAGGGCGGCGACAGCTAAATCACCTCCGAAGGCCTCTGTGACGGGGCGCCTGTGGGTCGGTTCGTCGGATTTCCCGGAGAAGTGGATCTGCAGTTGGCGCCTTCGTGCTACACGGGCCGTCCCCCGCTGTCCCTACCTCCCGGCAGCACCCCCGTCGCCCCCGAGCCGGTAGGCCACTATCTCCTCGACATGTGCCAGGTACTCCTCGAGCAGCGCCAGGCGCTCGACCGTCCGGGTTGTCGCCAACAGGCGTTGGCGGTCCATGGGGCCGAAGGGCCCGAGTGACCCCAACTGGAACGTTCCGGTTGCGGGGTCGTCGGAGCATTCAAAGGTGTCGACGGGGACCGGGTCGCCCAACCTGCCCAGGTCGGCAAGGACCAGCCTCAGTCGTGCCGCTACCGCCCCGAAGCGGGCTGACTCGGCACCCATGTCCCGATCGGCCTGTTCGACGTCGGGCAGGTCCTCCACCAGGGCCATCGGGTACGGATCGTCGGGCAACCAGCGCACCACCCGGATCCGCTGCATCCCCGTGGCGGCGACCGACCATCGGCCCTCACCGACCGTGCGTGCGTCGACGATCCTCGCGATCGTGCCTACGTCCGTGCGGGCCTCGCCGCCGCCCACCTCGCTCCCCCGCTCGATCAGGACCGCTCCGAAGCGCCGGGGCCCAGCGAGCAGGTCCGTCAGCATCGCCTGGTAGCGCGGTTCGAAGACGTGCAATGCCAGGAAGGCCCCGGGAAGGAGCACGGTCCCCAGGGGGAACATCGCCTCGGTACGCCTCCCCTCCCGGCCCGGAGGAGGTCCAGCGTCCACGGGTTCAGCGGGTGACGACAGGATGCGGTTCGAGCAGGGAGATGTCCGGTCCATCCGGGTAGCCCACGAGCGTGAGGACCACCTGGTCGTGTATGGCCCTGATGTCGTCCGGCATCGACTCGGCGTTGCTGAGCACGGCGAACGTGAGGGACCGGTCGCCGAGGGTCTCGACCCGACCGGCCAGGCTCACGACGTCGTTGAGGGTCCCCGTCTTGGCAGCCACGCGACCTTCGGCCGACGTTCCGACCAGGCGCTTGCTCATGGTCCCCGATTCGCCCGCCACGGCGAGGCCCGACTCGAGGAGGCTCCCCGGCCCGCCGATCGACGTGTCGAGGATTGCCACGAGCAGCCCGCAGGACACCCGGTTGCCGGTGTCGAGCCCTGAGCCGTCGGCGCTCGCCGAGCCTGAGAGATCGAGGCCCAGGTCATCGAGGGCGCTGCGCATCGCCGTCAGTCCGCCTGCGGTGGTGCCGGGTGACTCGACCTCCGCTCCCAACGCCTTGATGAGGAGTTCGGCGGTCATGTTGTCGCTGGTGAGGAGCATCTGGCGGACGATGTCGGCGAGGGGCGGTGACTCGATCGCCGCCAACTCGACTGTCGCATCCAGGGGCACGACGCCCGCCTGGGCAACACGCCGGATCACGAGGTCCCTGGCCTCCAACAGGTCGTCGAAGAACGCTGCCGCGAAAGCTGCCGGGTCCGCCGCCGGGGTGTTGTGGGCATATGCGGTCCGCTCCGGATCCCACAGGGTGAAGCCGTCGTTGACCGTGAGGGCGCTCAGGGGGCCGGACTGTGTCTGGTTCCCGGGGCGGAACCGCTCCGGCCAGGTCTCGACCCAGCGCAGGCCGTCGAACCGGCTCTCGTCGCCGATCACCGCGCCGGTGATGGTGGTGATTCCGGCGTCCGCTATCTGTGCTGCCAGCAGGTCGATGTCGGTGAACGGCAGGGGGTCGTCGAAGCGGCCCCAGTAGTCCCCGGTGGCGAGCAGGGGATCTCCCGACCCCACCAGCCAGACGTCGCCGTCGACAACCCCCTCGACGGGGGCGGCGCGTGCCACCACCCGGGTGGTGAAGCGGTGGTCGGGACCGAGGAGGGCGAGTGCCGCTGCGCCGGTGAGGAGCTTCTGGGTGCTGGCGGGAACGAGCGCACGATCGGCAAGGTGTCCGTAGCGCTCGCGCCCCGATTCCGAGACGGCGACGCAACTGTCCGCAGGCAGGGCCGCAGCCGACTCCTCGAGGGAGGCCAGCAGGCGACGGTCCGCCTCGGGTTCCTGGAGGAAGATCGGCACCCGTCGAATGGAAAAGAGCGGGGTGCGTACCTCGGGAGGCGGAATCTCCGACGCCTCACGGGGTGGCCGGTCGTGCGCCTGGTCGGACACCCGCGCCTGCCAGGCCGACCCGAGGGCGAGTGCCACCAGCAGAAGTGGGAGAACTGCGCGCCTGATCACGGCCGCATCGTAGAGGTGCACCGCCCCACAGATGGTGCGCCATGCGCTGAACTTCGCAGCCGGCATCAAAGGCACCGGTTCCGGAGGGCAACGTCTATGTTGCCCTCCGATGAGCACTTCCGCCGTACCCTTCTCCTGGTGACCCTCCCCCGGGTGACCCGGCATCGGGCCTCCTGATCCGGTGCGCTACGCGGTCGCACTGTCCGAGCATCCCGATACCGGCATCGCCCTCGGGGAGGTGGTCGGCCAGGTCCTCGACCGGCTCGGGCCCACATCCGACGTCGCTGTCCTGTTCCTGACCGGCCACCACATCGAACGGTGCGAGGAGGTCGGGCGGACGGTTCGCCGCACGCTCGGCGTCAGCCACCTCATCGGCGGAACGGCCGTCTCCGTCCTGGCCCACCGGCAGGAGGTCGAAGGATCCCCGGGCATCGTCCTTTGGGCAGGACTCACCGGCCCCGTCGAGGTCTTCCGCCTGCCACCGGAGGGGCCCCTCCCCGATGGGCTCGTCGACGAGACCGCCGTCGTCGCCCTGGCCGATCCGTTCTCCTTCAACGGCGTCGCGCTCGCCGACAGCGTCCCACCCGGGTTGACCCTGGTCGGAGGCCTTGCATCTGCTTCCAGCCGGCCCGGCGGCAACCGGCTCTTCCTTGACGACGACGTGTACCGGGACGGCGCAGTCGCCCTGGCGCTACCACCTGGCCTGGGTGCTCAGCCCCTCGTTTCCCAGGGTTGTCGCCCGGTGGGCGAGCCGATGACCGTCACATCCAGCGAGGGCTCCCTGCTGCGAACTCTGGGCGGTCGCCCTGCCCTCGAACGGCTGAAGGCGATTTCGGATGCTGCGGAACCCCCCGAACGTGCCCTGCTCTCCCGAGGTCTGCATGTCGGGCTCGTCGTCGACGAGCAGCGCGATGTGTTCGGACCGGGTGACTTCCTGATCCGGACCGTGCTGGGTGCCGACCGGTCGACGGGTGCCGTGGCCATCGGCGACCATGCCCCGGTCGGCTCCACGGTGCAGTTCCAGGTCCGCGACGCCGATGCCGCCAGTGGCGACCTCCGGGACCTGACCGCAGCCTGGCACGCCGATTCGGCCCTCGCCTTCACCTGCAACGGTCGCGGCTCCAACCTGTTCGGCCGCCCGGGTCCCGATGCCGAGGCACTCGTCGACGGACTCGACACCACCGCAGTTGCCGGCATGTTCTGCGCCGGCGAGATCGGACCCGTCGGGGGCCGGCACTTCCTCCACGGCTTCACCGCCTCCGTCCTCCTTCTCGGTGCCGAGCCTGCTGCCTGAGGCATCGGTAGGCGGCCGAACGGTGCCTTTCCGGTTCGGGCCACGCGGATAGGGTGGCCGATCACGTCCCCGACCGGAGCCACATCGCCCATGAGCGCCCCCCTGGACGCCCCCCTCGAGACCCACGCCGTCAACGTCATCCGCGGCCTCTCGATGGACGGTCCCCATGCTGCCCGTTCCGGCCACCAGGGCACCGCAATGGCCCTTGCCCCCCTGGCCCATGTCCTGTGGACCAGGGTCCTCACCTACGACGCCGGCGACCCCGGATGGCCCGACCGCGATCGCTTCATCCTCTCGGCCGGCCATGCCTCGATCCTCCTGTACTCGATGCTCCATCTCACGGGCCATGGGCTGACCCTCGAGGACCTCCGCCGCTTCCGCCAATGGGAATCAGCCACGCCCGGCCATCCAGAGGTCGGACACACGGCGGGCGTCGAGGTCACGACGGGGCCCCTCGGTCAGGGCCTCGCCAACGCCGTCGGCATGGCCGTGGCGGAGCGGAACCTGCGCTCCCGCTTCGGCTCCGAGGTCTGCAACCACCACACGTTCGTCGTCTGTGGCGACGGCGACCTCGCCGAGGGAATCAGCCACGAGGCGGCATCGCTTGCCGGCCACCTCGGCCTGGGACGCCTCATAGCCGTCTACGACGACAACCACATCACGATCGACGGGCCGACCGAGTTGGCACTCTCCGACGACGCTCCGGCCCGGTTCGGTGCCTACGGATGGCACGTGGTCGAGCTCGGCGAGGCGGCTGAGGACCTCGACGCCATAGAGGCGGCGCTGCGCTCCGGGACGGCCGAGGATGATCGGCCCACCCTCATCGTGCTCCGGAGCCATATCGCCACCCCCTCGCCCGATGTCGACACGTCGGCCGCCCACGGCTACTCGTTGACCGACGACGGCATCGCCGAGACGAAGCGCCGCATGGGGCTTCCGGAACACGAGTCCTTCCACATTCCCGATGAGGTGCTTGCGACCTACCGTGAGGCCGGCGCACGGGGTAGCGCCGCCCGTGAGGCCTGGCAGCAGCGGCTCGACGGCTGGGACGGTGACCGCTCCGCATGGGAGGCCTGTTGGGCGGCCTCCGGGCTCGACGGCTGGACCGACGCTCTTCCGACCTGGGAACCCGGCCAGAGCGTGGCCACCCGCAAGGCCGGCAACGCCTGCCTGACGGCCCTGCTCGACGAGGTCCCCGGCCTGATCGGTGGCGGCGCCGACCTGACCGGCAACACCGGAACCACCATCGAGGGCCACGGCGTCCAGTCAGCCGTCTGCCCCGAGGGCCGCCAACTCTTCTTCGGCGTCCGCGAGCACGCCATGGGCGCCATCTGCAACGGGATGGCCCTCCATGGCGGCCTCATCCCCGTGGGTGGGACATTCCTCGTGTTCAGCGACTACATGCGCGGTGCCGTGCGCCTGGCGGCCCTCAGTGGTGCCAAGACGCTGTTCGTCTGGACACACGACTCGGTCGGAGTCGGCGAGGACGGACCAACCCACCAGCCCGTCGAGCACGCCGCCGCCCTGCGGGCGATCCCCGGCCTCCGGGTCTTCAGGCCTGCCGATGCCAACGAGACCGCCGCCGCCTGGCGGGTGGCGATCGAGGGTGACGGTCCCACAGCCTTTCTCCTGACCCGTCAGGACGTGCCGGTCCTGGCCGGCACCGACGACCATGCAGCGGTGGCCCGGGGCGCCTACGTGCTCGTGGATGCAGACGGTCCTCCCGACATCGTGCTCATCGGAACCGGCAGCGAGGTTGCCGTCGCACTCGATGCTGCAGCGACCCTCTCCGCCGGCGGGACCTCCGTGCGCGTGGTGTCCATGCCCTCCATGGACCTGTTCGGCGGGCAGGACGGCGCCTATCGCTCCTCCGTGCTCCCCCCCGGCGTGCCCGTGGTGTCGGTGGAGGCCGGCGTGACCTTCGGTTGGGGAGCATGGGCGGACAGCTCGGTCGGCATAGACCGATTCGGGGCTTCGGCTCCAGGCGCCGAGGTCATGGAGCGGCTCGGGATCACGCCGACGGCCGTGGTCGAGGCGGCACGTGCACTCCTCGACGGCGGTCTCGACACGAAGGAAGGCGCAGCATGAGCCGACTCCGCGAGCTCTTCGACCAGCAGGGCCAGAGTCCGTGGCTGGACAACCTGCGCCGGGGATGGATCACCTCCGGTGAGTTGCAGGCGCTCATCGACCGGGGGGTACGTGGCATCACCTCGAATCCGTCGATCTTCCAGAAGGCGATGACCGGGACCGACGACTACGACGAACAGCTCGGCGCCCTCGCCGGCGCCGGGCAATCGATCGAGGACTCCTACTGGGACCTGGTGACGCGCGACATCGTCGACGCCCTGGACCTGCTGCGGCCAGTCCACGAGGCGACCGGTGGCCTCGACGGCTTCGTCTCGGTCGAGGTCGATCCCAGCCTGGCCGCCGACACCGCCGGCACGGAGGATGCCGCCCGCCACCTTCGGAACGTGATCGGCCGGCCCAACCTGTTCGTGAAGATCCCCGCCACCGCCGAGGGCATTCCCGCCATCCGCACCATGGTGTCCGAGGGCTGCAGCGTCAACGTCACCCTCATCTTCTCCCTCGACCGCTACCAGGAGGTGATGGAGGCGTACATCGGCGGTCTCGAGGACCACGAGGGCGACCTGTCGGGGATCTCGTCGGTCGCATCGTTCTTCATCAGCCGCACAGATACCGAGATCGACCGCCGCCTGGAGGCCATCGGCACACCTGAGGCGCTCGACCTCCGGGGCCTCGCCGCCGTCGCCCAGGGGCAGGTTGCCTACGACCTCTTCCGTCGAGCCTTCTCCGGACACCGGTGGGAGGCGCTCGCTGCACGGGGGGCGAGGGTCCAGCGCCCCCTCTGGGCGTCGACCTCGACCAAGAATCCCTCCTATCCCGACACCCTCTATGTCGACGCGCTGATCGGCCCTGACACCGTCAACACGCTCCCGGAGGCCACGCTCGAGGCGTTCGACGACCACGGCACGCTGGCCCGCACGGTCGATGCCGATCCCGAGGGGGCACGCTCCACGTTGGCTGCAGTCCAGGCGGTGGGAGTGGACCTCGATGACGTCTCCCGCGTCCTCGAGGAGGAGGGCGTGGGAGCCTTCGTGAAGTCGTTCGTCGAGCTGCTGGAGACCCTTGGGCAGAAGGCCGACGAGCTGGCCTGACCTGCCCGGAATCGGCCACGGCCGAGTCCGTTGCATTTCGCAACGGACTGCTACGGTCCCCCCATGCCCGGTGAACCCATCCCCTCCTCCACCGACCGCTGCTCGATCGCCCGCACCCTCGAGGCCGTAGGAGACCGCTGGACGCTGCTGATCCTGCGAGACCTGTTCCGGGGCGTCCGTCGCTTCGAACGCCTTCACGGTGACCTGGGAATCGCGCGGAATCTCCTGACCGACCGCCTCCGCCGGCTCGAGGAAGCCGGAGTGGTCCAGCGGGTGCCCTACCAGGAGAGACCGGTGCGCCACGAGTACCGGCTCACAGCCAAGGGCCGCGACCTCTCCCCGGCGCTGGTCGCCCTCATGGCATGGGGCGATCGCTGGTGCGCCGAGGACGGGCCCCCCACCCTGCTGATCCACGACGCCTGCCATGGCCCGGTCGAACATGCGGTCCGCTGTCCGACATGTGACGAGGCCGTTGCCGCCCAGCACATCCGGAGCCGGCCCGGCCCCGGACACCATGCACGAGCCACCGGAGCCGTCCGATGACCGCCCGGCAGGTTCCCGCAGGGGCCGGGGAGTTGCTCGGTGTGCCGCTCCCGGAGCTGGTCGCCGCTGCCGGCCGGCGTCGCGACATGGCGCACGGCACCCGCATCACCTACAGCCCCAAGGTGTTCATCCCCCTCACCATGCTGTGCCGCGACCGCTGCGGCTACTGCACATTCGCCCAGCCGCCCGCCCGACTCGCCGCCCCCTACCTCCTGACCGACGAGATCCTCGAAATCGCCCGCCGGGGAGCCTCGGCCGGATGCCACGAGGCGCTGTTTACGCTCGGCGAGCGACCCGAGGAGCGCTATCCGGTGGCTGCCGACTGGCTGGGCCGCCACGGCTACGAATCGACCGTCGACTACCTGGTCGATGTCTCGCGCCTGGTGCTCGAGGAGACCGGCCTGCTCCCCCACTCCAACGCCGGAGCGCTCCACGAGGACGAGTTGGCCCGACTCCGGGAAGTTGCCCCATCACAGGGGATGATGCTCGAGACGCTTCGTCCCGACCTCGACTGCCACCGGGGCGCCCCCGACAAGACACCGGAGCGCCGCCTCGCCACCCTCGAGGCCGCCGGCCGTCTCCGGATCCCGTTCACCACGGGCATCCTCGTCGGAATAGGCGAGGACCGCATTGACCGACTCGTCGCCCTCGAGGCCATCGCCGACTCGCATCGACGACACGGGCACGTGCAGGAGGTCATCGTCCAGAACTTCCTTCCCAAGGCCGGCACCGCCATGCGTGCGGCACCACCGTGCCCGTCGCACGACTACCTCGAGGCCATCGCACTGGCACGTCTGGTCCTCCCGGACGAGGTGCACGTACAGGCCCCGCCGAACCTCTCCGACGACTTCAGGCCGTTGCTCGATGCCGGCATCGACGACTGGGGCGGTGTCTCCCCTTTGACCGTCGACCATGTCAACCCTGAGCGCCCCTGGCCGGCCCTCGACCGCCTTCGGGAGTTGACCGAGCAGCGGGGCTTCACCCTTGCTCCCCGACTCACCATCCACCCCGACTACGTGAGCCGGCCCGAGATCTGGCTCGACGAGGCACTCCGGTTCCCCGTGATGGACCGTGCCGACGCCGAGGGCCTCGGCCGCGACGATCCGGGGGCCGTCTTCCCTGAGCGCATAGAGACCATCGCCGCCGAGGACGGCGCCGAGATCCGCCAGATCGGCCACGACTCGACGGCCTGGTACTCGGGAGCGCCCGTTTCGCCCGTCGACCTGCTGAGCGGGTCGCCTGCAGCGGGCGGACGACTCCGGGAGGTCCTCGACGGGGTCCTCGATGGACAGGAGGTCGGGTCCGAAGGACTCCTCACCCTGTTTGCAGCACGCGGCCCCGAGGTGCGATCCGTTGCCGAGGTCGCTGACGAACTCCGGCGTCGGGCCGTCGGCGATGTCGTGACCTGGGTTGCCAACCGCAACATCAACTACACCAACGTCTGCACCTACAAGTGCCGGTTCTGCGGCTTCTCGAAGGGCCCGCTGTCGCTGAACCTGCGAGGCACCCCCTACCTCCTGGACCTCGACGAGATCGCCGGCCGTGCCACCGATGCCGCACGTATGGGTGCCACCGAGGTCTGCCTCCAGGGCGGTATCCATCCCGACTTCGACGGCGACTACTACATCGACGTCACACGGGCCGTCCGGGACGCCGTGCCGGACATACACGTCCACGGCTTCACCGCACTCGAGGTCACCGAAGGCGCCCGACGCCTCGGCGAGCCCCTGGCGGACTACCTCCGTCGCCTCATGGACGCCGGCCTGCAGTCCCTGCCCGGAACCGCAGCAGAGATCCTCGACGACACGATTCGTGCCAGGTTGTGTCCCGACAAGATCAACACCGAGGAATGGCTCGAGGCCCACCGCACTGCGCACGGGGTCGGACTGCGCTCCAACATCACGATCATGTTCGGATCGATCGAGGGCCCCGAACACTGGGTGCGGCACCTGCTCGCGTGCCGCGACCTCCAGAAGGAGACCGGTGGGTTCACCGAGTTCGTGGGCCTCCCCTTCGTGCACATGGCCTCTCCCATCTACCTGCAACGCAGGGCGCGCCGAGGCCCCACCTTCCGCGAGACGCTGTTGATGCACGCCGTGGCCCGGATCGCACTGCATGGGCTGGTCGACAACATCCAGGGCTCCTGGGTCAAGATCGGCTTCGACGGCATCCGCCAGATGCTCCAGGCGGGATGCAACGACCTCGGCGGCACCCTCATCGACGAGAACATCTCACGGGCCGCCGGCGCCGAACACGGTCAGTCCGCCCAGGAGTCCGACTTCGTGGCCATTGTCGAACCGCTGGGCCGCACCCTCGAGCAGCGCAACACGCTCTACGGACGGGTGTCCTCCGGCGAACACCTCGAGGTCCGGCGCGCCGATGACGGCCGGGTGCTCATCCCCGTGGTCGGCGCCTGATCCCACTGCTTCCCGCCACGGCCACGTGGTCGCTGAGCAGGGCCTGTCGGCTCCGGTCCGTTCTGATGTGGTCGCCGTCCGGACGACTGGGCAATGATGTGGACACTGGACCAGGAGGAACGCCGCCATGGCAGAGGCCGTCATCGTCGAAGCACTACGGACGCCGCTCGGGCGAGGCCGGGTGGGAACAGGCGACCTGAGCGGCTTCCACGCCACCCAGTTGCTGGGAGCCCTTCAGAGGGGCATCGTCGACCGAGCCGACCTGAAGCCGGCTGAGGTGGAGCAGGTCATCGGAGGCTGCGTGACGCAGGCCGGCGAGCAGGCAAGCAACGTCACCCGCCACGCCTGGTTGACCGCCTGCGACGACTACAGCACGGGGGCCACCACCGTCGACGCCCAGTGCGGCTCCGGCCAGCAGGCCAACAACCTGATCCACGCACTGATCACCTCGGACACCATCGACGTGGGCCTGGCCTGCGGGGTCGAGTTGATGAGCCATGTGGGCCTGGGCTCCAACGTCGTCAACGGCCCGGGGAAGTCGAAGCCGGACGACTTCCCGTGGGACAGTCCCAACCAGTTCGAAGCTGCCGAACGGATCGCCGCCAACCGGGGCATCACCAGGGAGGATGTCGATGCATGGGGACTGCGCTCCCAGGAGCGGGCGGCCCAGGCAGCGGTGGAGGGGCGCTTCGAGCGGGAGATCCTCCCGTTGGACGTCCCGATCCTCGACGAGAACGGCGCCCGAACCTCCGAGACCAGGCGTGTGACGACCGATCAGGGGATCCGGGAGTCCACCGCCGAGGGCCTGGCCCGACTCGATCCCGTGATGCCCGCCGGGATCCACACGGCCGGCAATTCGTCGCAGATCTCCGACGGTGCTGCCGGCCTGCTGTGGATGAGCGCCGAGCGGGCTGCTGCCCTCGGCCTGAAGGCCCGAGCCCGCATGGTGACCAACGTGGTGGTGGGCACCGACCCCTACTACCTCCTCGACGGCCCGGTGGATGCCACGGCCCGACTCCTGGCCAGGAGCGGGATGCAGCTGTCCGACATCGACATCTTCGAGTGCAACGAGGCGTTTGCCGCCGTGGTGCTCTCCTGGCTGGGCCAGTACCCCGAGATCGACCCGGAGAGGGTCAACGTGAACGGCGGAGCCATAGCCCTGGGCCACCCGGTGGGGGCCACCGGCTCACGGCTCCTGGTCACGGCCCTGCACGAGTTGGAACGACGTGACGCCTCGACGGCCATGGTCACCATGTGCTGCGGCGGGGCGATCGGCACGGCAACGGTCATCGAACGCATCTGACGATGGAACTCCTCGACGGCCGCGTAGCCATTGTCACCGGTGCGGGTCGTGGCCTGGGCCGGGTCGAAGCCCTCGAGTTGGCCCAGCATGGCGCAGCGGTGGTCGTCAACGACCTCGGCACGACGCTTGTCGGTACAGGCCAGGACGACTCGCCCGCCGAGGATGTCGTGGCCGAGATCACCGCTATGGGCGGTCGGGCCGTGGCCCACTTTGGCGACGTGGCGGACTGGGAACAGTCGGCCGACCTGGTCCGAACGGCCGTCGACGAGTTCGGGGGCCTCGACATCCTCGTCAACAACGCCGGATTCATACGCGACTCGATGCTCCAGAAGATGGAGGAGTCGGAGTTCGACGACGTGGTCCGGGTGCACCTCAAGGGTCACTTCTGCACCATCCGCCACACGCTGGCCCACTGGCGTGACCGGTGGAAGGCCGGAGGTGGGGAACCTCTCGGCGGCCGGTTGATAAGTACCTCCTCGGAGGCGGCGCTGATCGGCGCCCTGGGGAGCGGCAACTACAGCGCTGCGAAGGCCGGGATCACCGCCCTGACCATCTCGGCCGCCCGCGAAGTGCTCCGGTTCGGGTGCACGGCCAACGTGCTGGTACCCCGGGCCCGCACCCGGATGATCATGGGCGGTCCGTCGGCAACGCTGTTCGAGCAGCCCGACCATGGTTTCGACACCTTCGCCCCGGAGCACGTGGCGCCGCTGGTGGCCTGGCTTGCCTCCCCGCTGGCCGAACGGGTCTCCGGCCAGGTACTCCAGGTCTGGGGCGGTGAGGTCACGGTCTACGAACGGCCCCGTCGGGCCTTCGAGGCCACCCACGAGGGTGATTGGACCCTCGAGGCCCTTGAGGACCACCTGGGGCCCTTCTTCGCCGACCAGGAACCGGTCGTCGACGGCTTCGGCCTCTAGTCCTCCCGTTCGGCCCTCAGGAGGCTCGGTCGGCGATTGTCGAGCCGAGCCTGGCCAGGTGGGTTCCGGCTCCGCCCAGGCTGTCTGCCAGTTGGAGCACCCAGAGGAAGTAGCGGTGTGCCGGGTGGCTGATATCGGCCCCGGTCCCACCGTGCAGGTGTTGGGTGGTGACCACCACCCGCTGTCCGGCTTCGGCAGCCCACCACTTGGCCGTCGGCACGGCCTGTGAGAGGTCGAGGCCGTTGTCGAGTCGCCATGCGGCCTGTTGGAGGGTGACCCGTATGCCGTCCGTGTCGATCGCCGCGTCGGCGGCCTGGATGGCAACCCCCTGGTTGGTGGACAAGGGCCGGCCGAACTGTTCGCGTTCGGACACATGGGTTGCCGCCATGGCCAGGGCCTCTTCGCAGCATCCCAGCACCATGGCGCAGATTCCGATCCTGGCCCGGTCCAGCACTGACCGGGTGATCTCATCGCCGTCGCCCTCGAGGAGATCGTCGGGACCGACCACTACATCGTCGAACTCGAGCGTGCCCTGGATCTCCCGGCTGGTTGTCTCGGCGAGGGTGACGGTCAGGCCTTCGGCATCGAGTGGAAGGACCGCCACACGGTGGCCATCGACGTCGACTGGCACGACTACGGCGTCGGCTACAGCGGCGGCAGGCACGGCCACCTTCGTTCCAGTGACCCGCCATCCCGTCCCCTCGGCCACCCCGGTCAGGGGCTGCGAGAGGTCCGCTCCGGCCGGGTCCGTCCACGCCCCGGTCAGGATCCGGCTGCCTTGGGTCACGCCCTCCAACCACCGGGCCCGCTGAGCGTCGGAGCCGTGGGCGGCGATCGGCCACGCTCCGAGCGCCGTGACGGCCAGCAGCGGAACCGGGGCCACCCGTCGGCCCTGCTGCTCGAGCACAAGGCAGGCTTCGAACATGCCCAGGCCGAGGCCCCCGTCCCGTTCGGGGAGTGCTACGCCGATCAGGCCCGCTTCGGCCAGGGCCTCCCAGAGGCTGCGGTCGAAGCGGTCGTCGGTGTCCTCCACCTCGGCCACCCTGTCAGTTGAAGCGAGATCGCCGAAGATCCGATCGGCCAGGTCGGCCAGGGCCTCCTGGTCATCGGTCAGGTCGAAGTCCACTACCGCCTCCGTCGTCCTCAGGCCTGTCGGGTCGTCCGGGTCAGACCGAGGCCCATCCAGGCAACGATTTCCCGCATCACCTCGTTGACCCCACCCCCGAATGTGTTGATCTGAGCAGCCCTACCGGCCTTTTCCAGTTCGCCCCGCAGCACGGCTCCGGGCTGGCCATGCCTCACCCGACCCTCCGGTCCGATGATGCCGAGCAGGCGTTCGTAGATCCTCACCGCCGCCTCGGTGCCGTAGACCTTCACTGCCGACGACCGGTCGGCTGTGAGGCGACCCCGCTCTACATCGAGGGTCATCCGCCAGTTGAGGAGTCGGAGGGCGTCCAGTTCGGCATGGCAGCGGGCCAGGTCCAACTGCACCCAGGGCCGGTCGATGACTCGCCCACCCTCGGCGGCGATTGTGTCGGCCGCCCAAGCCACCGTGTCGTCGTAGAGTTGGAATGCCAGGGCACTGGTGGCGGCCAGGCCGACCCTCTCGTGGTTGAGTTGGGTCGTGATCATCGACCAGCCGTCGTTGATCTCGCCGACCAGATTGTCGGCCGGTACAGGAACATCGTCGTAATAGGTGCTCGTCGTCGACCCGTCGCCCACCGTGGTTATGGGCGTCCAGGAAAAGCCCTCAGCGTCAGTGGGTACGATCAGCAGTGAGATGCCCCTGTGCTTGCGTGCCTCCGGGTCGGTTCGGCAGGCCAACCAGATGTAGTCGGCCTCGTTGCCTCCGCTGGTGTAGATCTTGGATCCGCTCACCACCCATTCGTCGCCGTCACGGACGGCCTTGGTCCGCAACGAGGCCAGGTCGGTGCCTGCCGTCGGTTCGGAGTAGCCGATGGCGAAGATCACGTCACCGGTAAGAATGCCCGGGAGAAAGCGCTGCTTCTGTGCCTCGCTCCCGAATTGGATGAGGGTCGGTCCGACCGTGTTGAGGGTCACGAACGGCATCGGGCAGTTGGCCCGCTGTGCCTCGTCGAACAGGATGAACTGATCGGTCTCCGGTCGGCCGCCGCCCCCGTACTCGGTTGGCCATCCGAGGCCGAGCATCCCGTCTGTCCCGAGTCGCCTGTATACCGACCGGCGTGTGTCGGATGCGGCGTGGCCATCGCGGAGCGCATCCCTGAGCTCCTCGGTCATCAACCCGGCGAAGTAGGAGCGCAACTCGGCGCGCAATGACTGCTGTTCGGGGGTTTCCTCGAGCCGCACCCCAGCAGTCTGGCCGGTCTGACGTCGAACAGACACACCGCGACCCTGTCGGTGGTCCGTCCGGTGTCCGGTGTCCGGTGGCCGGCAGGGCCGGTCCGGCAACTCAGTTGGCAGCGAAGGCTGGAATGGGCACGGTGGCCGTGTCCCTCCCCGACCGCAGTACCGCGCCCGGCAGGTTGCCGGTGGGCTTGCCGTCGGCCACGATCTCAGACCCGCCGACCAGCACCCGTACCATGCCCAGGGGATCGGACCACAGCCGCCTGTTGTCTCCCGGCAGGTCGTTCACCACGACCGTCTCGCCCGCGTCGATGCTGTCGGGATCGAAGACCACCAGGTCGGCATGGCATCCCTCGGTGATTCGGCCCCGGTCGATGAGGCCAAAGAGGCGGGCCGGCGCATCGGTCATATGGCGGACGGCATCCTCGACGCTGACGAGGCCCCTGCCCCGCAGGCAGTCGGCCAGCCAGGCCGTCGGGTAGGAGGAGCCGGCAATGCGATCCAGGTGGGCGCCGGCGTCGGAGCCGCCGATGAGGACGTCGTCCCTCTTCCATGCCTCCTGGCGCATTCTCCAACTCTCGTCGTCGTCGTCGGTGGGGCTGGGCCAGAGCACGGTGTCCAGGTCGTCGGCGAGGACGATGTCGAGCAGGGTGTCGAAGGCCCCGGTGCCCCGCTCGGCGGCGATGTCTGCCACCAGGCGGCCCTTCAGGCCCGCGTTCTTGGCCGAGTAGGTGTCTCCGATCTCGTAGGTGGAGAAGTCGGTGAGTCGGGACATGACTCCCGCCTCGGGAGACGCCGCGGCAGCCTCCATCTTCTGCCTGACCTCAGGTCGGGAGAGTTCCTCCATGCGTTCGGCCAGGGGGAGGGACAGCACATCGTCCCAGCCCGGCAGGAGGTTCAGGCCGCAGTAGTGGCGGAAGCTCATGTTCATCCCGACCAGGACCGGCATTGTCAGGGCCACCACCCGCGCCCCCTGGGCAGCGGCGTAGTCACCCATCCCCGTCTGCTTCTCGAAGGCCTCCAGCCGGGCCGAGTCGATGGTGAACACATTCCAGTTCAGGGGCCGTTGCCCGGCCAGGGACATCCGGGTGAGAAGGTCGTACTCCTCGGTGCTGAGCCCGTCGAGACAGCCGGTACTCACCCACTGGAGGGTGGTCCCCTCGTGGTCCGCCACCACTGCCGACAGGGAGACGAGTTCCTCGGCTGCCGCCCAGCGGGAGGGAACCGGCCGCCGCTCGGCGTCGTTGTGGGTGTAGGACTGGCTGGAGGAGAATCCCAGGCCACCGGCCTCGATCGACTCGTGGAGGAGGCGGGCCATCTCGGCCAACTGTGCCTCGTCGGCCTCGGCGCCGACAGCGTCTTCTCCCATGACGGTTCGACGAAGGGCGTTGTGGCCGACCAGGCAGCCCATGTTGACACCGATGTGGCCCTCGAAGCGGTCCAGGTACTCTGCGAAGGTCAGCCAGTCCCAGGGCACGCCCTGGGCCAGCGATTCCAGGGGCATTCCCTCCACCCCGGCCAGCATTGCGCTTATGTAGAGGGCGTCGGCTTCGTTGCCCACAGGAGCCAGCGAGAAGCCGCAGTTGCCCATGATGATGGTGGTCACCCCGTGCAGACTCGATGAGGTGAGGGCGGGGTCCCAGCAGATCTGGGCGTCGTAGTGGCAGTGGGGGTCGATGAACCCGGGACAGACCATGAGGCCGGTGGCATCGAGGACCGTGGTGGCCTCCCCGTCAAGGGCGCCTATCGCTGCGATCCTCCCGTCGAGCACCGCCACGTCGGCCTCTCGGGCCGGGGCGCCGGTCCCGTCGATGACGGTTCCACCCTTGATCAAGTAGTCAAACATGGGGCCTCCTCAGGTCCTCTACGGTTCGGTGCCTGGTCCGACCGCCGATCAGGCGAGAGCCATCCGGTGGCGGACCGTCGAGAACTCCGGATCGGGATCGGCGCGGGGGATGACCTCCCTGCCGAACAGTTCGATCATCGACAGGGCGTCCTCGATGTCGAGGCCCAGGGGGAAGGCGAAGACCAACTGGTCGCACCCGATGTCCGTGTAGCGCTGGATCTGGCTGACGCACTCGTCAGGGTCACCGCAGATCATCGTGCCATCCTCTATCGACCGTTCGATGTCGTCGAGGGTCAACTCGGGCAGCACCTGGGGCCAGGGGGGGATCGTCCCCGGGACGGCGAAGCTGTCGAGGTAGCGGAACACGTTGGTTCGCAGGTAGCTGAGTTGCATTTCGAGCGCCTTCTCCCGGGCCCGCTGTCCGTCCTCGTCGATGCTCAGCACCCCGGTGATTGCCAGGTTGTCGTTGACGAAGCCTCCGACCGGTTCGGCTTCGGCGATCCCTTCCTTGTAGGACGCTATGAGAGGCACGAACTGGTCGAAGGTGGCCACGTTGAAGCCGAGAACTCCCATGCCGGCCCGACCCACCTTGCCGTAGGTGGGAGCGTTGCCGGCAGCCTGCCAGAGCGGGGGATGTGGCTTGGTGAGGGGCTTGGGGAGAATGTTCCGGGCCGGGGACGACCAGAACTTCCCGTCGAATCCGGGATAGGTGCCCTCTTCCCACATCTTGAGGATCTCGGGCAGGGCTTCTTCGAACATCTCCTTGGTGACCGGGTAGTCGTCGATGCCGAAGCCGCCGACCTCGGTGGTGCCCGAGCCTCGGCCGACACCGAACTCGAATCGACCGTCGCCCAGCAGGTCCAGGGTGGCCACCCGTTCGGCGGTCTTGTAGGGATGGTTGACCGGGGGGACGATGTTGAAGATCCCCGATCCGACGTGGATGCGCTCAGTCTTGGCCAACAGATAGGGGATGAAGGCCTCAGGCTGGGAGATGTGGGAGTACTCGTGGAGGAAGTGGTGCTCGACCACCCACAGGTACTTCCAGCCGTTCTCGTCGGCCTTCTGGGCCACCGCTACGTCGTTTTTGTAGGCGCGCCACTCGTGCTCCTCACCCCATTCCTCCATCCGGTTCCGAGGAATGAAACTCTGCAGGAAGATCCCGAACTCCATGGTGCTACCTCTCAGTCGGCTTGGCTTGGCCGCTATGGACCTATTTAATGCCCGTTCTTAATCCCGACAGCCGACGTGGGCTACGGACCAAGGTCCTATTCTCGAAAACTCCTCCCGGGGGACCTGAGAAGCACGGCCGAGGCGGGTGGGACTGACTGCGACTGGTGGCGCTTCGAAGGCAACCTCTGGCCCTGTTCCCGGGTCGAGTCGGCCGTCGGCCACGACCGCTCTGAGGTGATGATCGCTCTGAGGTGATGATCGCCCCGACAACCTTCGAAGAGCTGAGGCCCGGTTGCTACGACGCCAAGGCCCGCCTCGAGGACATGGACGATGCACACACATCGGCTCCGGATCCGCAGTACGCAGTCCGCTAGGGACGTTGCTCCCCTCTGGGGCGGGTCTCTCCACAGTTCCAGGCTTCTCAGGCCCCCTGGGAGGAGTCTTCGAGAATAGGACCTTGGTCCGTAGCCCTTGCCGACTGTCAGGATTAAGAACAGACATTAAATAGGTTCATCGATGCAAGAGATTGCGATATGAGAGGTGATACCGGTGGAGGAATTCCCGAAGTTCGTGTCTGTAGACGACCACGTGATCGAGCCCGCTCATGTGTGGCTGGACTGGTTGCCTGCCCGGTTCGAGGATCAGGCCCCCCGTGTCGAACGGATTCCCTGTTCCCGGATGGGCTACGAGGGTGGGCTGTTCACATTCGAAACGGCCGAGGCGGGGGGGACAGACTGCGACTGGTGGCGCTTCGAGGGCGACCTCTGGCCCTGTTCCAGGGTCGAGTCGGCCGTCGGCTACGACCGCTCTGAGGTGATGATCGCCCCGACAACCTTCGAAGAGATGAGGCCCGGTTGCTACGACGCCAAGGCCCGCCTCGAGGACATGGACGATGCACACACAGAGGTGCAGGTCATGTTCCCCAGCACCTTCCCCCGATTCTGCGGACAGCGGTTCTCCCTGGCACAGGACAAGGAACTGGGCCTGGCCTGCCTGCAGGCCTACAACGACTGGCTGGTCGAGGAGTGGTGCGGCGACTCCGGCGGCCGGTTGGTACCCCTGGCGCTCGTCCCCTTGTGGGACCCGGACCTGGCCGCCGCCGAGGTGGCCCGCAACGCGGCCCGGGGCGTTCGCGGGATCGCCTTCTCGGAGATCCCCGCCTATCTGGGACTCCCGTCGATCCATACCGGCTACTGGAACCCGCTCTTCGCCGCCTGCGCAGAGGCCGGCGTCTCGGTGCACATGCACATCGGTTCCTCGTCGACCCTGCCCCGGACCTCCGACGACGCCCCACCGCTGGTGGCCTCGACCCTGACCTACGGCAACGCCATGGCGTCGATGGTCGACTACCTGCTCTCAGGGGTGCTGGTCGACTTCCCCGCCCTCCAGCTCGTCTACAGCGAAGGCCAGATCGGCTGGATCCCCTACATGCTCGAACGGCTCGACAAGGTCTGGGAGAGCAACCGGGCATGGGGAGGCGTCGAGGACAGTGTTCCCGAACCCCCCAGCAACTACTTCCACCGACAGATCTACGGCTGTTTCTTCGATGACGAACACGGCCTCACCGAGGAATCGCTCAAGGCCATCGGCACCGACCGGCTCCTCTACGAGACCGACTACCCCCACGCCGACAGCACCTGGCCCCAGTGCCGGGAAGTCGCCGAGGCACAGATGGGCCACCTCGACATGGACACGATCACCAAGATCACCCGAGGCAACGCCATAGAACTGTTGGGGCTTGAGCTATGAGCGCGGCCACAGTCCACACAACGACACTCGAGGAGATCGTCACCCCCCTCACCACCCTCTGGAATTTCGACTACGAGTCCAACGTGAAGGCCCTGCGGGACCTCTATGAGATCGCCAAACGGGACCAGTGGAACGCCTCGACCGATATTCCCTGGACCGTGGAGACCGATCCGGCACAGGTCGGGCTGCTGGTCGGCCCCGAGGGAGACCCCCTTGAGGACTTCGACTTCTTCAAGGACCTGTCCGATGCCCAGCGTGATGACCTGAACCGGCGACGCTCGGCCTGGACGCTCTCCCAGTTCCTCCATGGCGAGCAGGGCGCTGCGCTCTGTTGCGGCCAACTGGTCGAGGTGGTTCCCGACATCGACGGCAAGCTCTATGCGGCCACCCAGGTGATCGACGAGGCCCGCCACGTCGAGGTCTTCCACGAATACATCGGGCGCCTCGACCGGGTCTACCCGATGATGCCGGGACTCAAGGCCCTGATCAATGCGGTCCTCACCGCCGAGATGTGGCAGATGAAGTGCCTGGGCATGCAGGTCATCGCCGAGAGCATGGCCATGGGGGCGTTCAAGATGATGAAGGCCAGCACCGGCGACCTCGTATTGAGGCGGGTGCTCGAGTTGACCGAACGCGACGAGGCCCGCCACGTCTCGTTCGGCCTCATCTACCTGAAGGAGGAACTCGAGGGCCTTTCGGAGCAGGACCAGATCGCCCTGGAGGACTTCGCCCTGGCCGGGCTCGGGCTCCTCATGTCGCCGGCGAACCTTGAACAGAGCGGTAGGTACCTCTTCGACATCATGGGCGAGGTGGGAATAGACACCGACGCCGCTGGCAAGGAGATGGCCGAACGCTACGAGGCCGATCCCGACCTACGGGCCGCCGGGACCAACCCGATCAAGCAATACGCCATTCCGAACCTGGAGCGCCTGGGCCTGCTCAACGACCGCACCAGGCCCCGCTTCGCGGAGATGAACCTGCTGAACTGACCAACGGGTCGGCCCGCCGGGCGACACGCTCCACTCTTGCGGGGGGCGCTGCCGCTGGAACGGGGGCCGTACCCTGACTGCATGACCCTGCGGAACTACCGGACCGGCGACGACGTCATCGATGCCGCCATCGAGGATCTGGCGCGGTCGACAGGCCGCCGGGACGACCTGGACATGATCGCGGAGATGCTCGTCTCCGCCGTCCGACTGGCACGCGAAGAGGTCGGCCGAGGCGACCTGAAACTCGTCAACAGCACCCTCAAGGAACTCCGCCACGCCTTCTCGGTCTTCGAGCCCTACCGAGCCGTCCGCAAGGCCACGGTCTTCGGTTCCGCCCGCATCGCCGAGGGGGACCCCGCCTATGCGGCCGCACGTGACTTCGGGGCCGCCATGGCCGCACACGACTGGATGGTCATGACCGGAGCGGGGCCCGGAATCATGGCCGCCGGCCTCGAGGGAGCCGGCCGCGACCGCTCCTTCGGCATCAACATCCAGCTCCCCTTCGAAGCCGAGGCCAACGAATTCATCCTGGACGATCCGAAGCTCGTCAACTTCAAGTACTTCTTCACCCGCAAGGTCACGTTCATGCGCGAATCCCACGGGTATGCCCTACTGCCCGGAGGCTTCGGCACGATGGACGAGGCCTTCGAACTCCTCACCCTGATGCAGACCGGAAAGACATACCTAGCTCCCGTCGTGCTGCTCGACCCACCGGGCGACACCTACTGGTCGCACTGGACCGAGTTCATCCGGAGCGAACTGGTGGAGAGGAACCTGGTCTCCCCACACGACCTGTCGCTCGTCCACTCCACCGACGACCCCCGTGCCGCCGCCGAGCACCTCCGACACTTCTACCGGACCTACCACTCCATGCGGTACGTGCGGGGACGACTCGTCCTGCGCCTCGAACGCGAAGTGGGTGACGAGGAGGTGGCGGCGCTCGACGCCGAGTTCGGCGACCTGCTCGTGGACGGCCACATCGAGCGCTGCGACACGACCCCTGCCGAGCTCCGGGACGCCGACGAGGTCGACCGACCCCGACTTCGCCTCCACTTCGACCGCCGTTCCCACGCCCGACTCCGGCAGTTGATCGACGTCCTCAACGACGCCGCACCCGACTAGTCGTCGCCCCACCCGGCGTCGTCTGGCTCCCGTAGGAGCCCGACGGCCTTCTCGACCGCCCGGCGGGCCCGGGTCAGGCGGCGCTCGTCGACCGGGAGTTCGTCGCCGCCGGCGTCGATGGACTCGCGCAGTCGGAGCATCGCCAGGTCGCCCAACTCCTCGGCGATCCCCTCGAGCCGTTCCCGGATCTCGTCGAACTCACCGGCCATGGGCATCCTCCTGCGTTCCCCGGATCCGTTCTGCGACCACCTCCAGCGGGTGCCGGACGACATGCCCTGCGGCTGCCAGGTGGATGGCACATCCCGGATTCGCACTGACCACGACCACGGCATCCATGCTGGCCGCCGCCCGCCGGATGGACGCCGTCTTACGACTGCGTACTGCTGCGGACAGGCCGGGCTGGAGAACCGAGAACGCCCCACCGGCGCCACAGCACAGGCCGTCATCGTCGAGTTCGACGGTTTCGGCGTAGGGAGCGAGCACTGATCGCACGCTGGCGTGCTTGCCCTGGGCGTGGCGGAGGTGGCACGGGTCCTGGACCACGACGGTCGACCGCTCCCCCACCGTCGCCGCCGGCATCCGCTCGATGTCGGCCGCCAGCCATTCATGGACGTCCCGCACCCTGTCCGAGAAGGCGACCGCCTCCGGGGTGCCGAGGAGGGATCCGTACTCGCGTAGCGCTGCTCCACACCCTGCCGAGTCCACCAGCACCGGGACGTCCGCCGGGATCGCCGCCATGACCCGTTCGGCGAGTGATCTTGCCGCATCCTCGAGACCGGCATGGGCGTGCATGGCGCCGCAGCAGCCGGCCGCATCGCCGGATCGTCGAACCGTCGTCCCACAGGCCTCGAGGACCTCCTCGACAGCTGCATGGACCTCCGGCTGCCAGGCGTCCATCACACATCCGGTGAACAGGACCACATCGCCCACCGTCCTCCCTCGGGAGCGGGCGTCCCGCAACGGCAGTCGCCGGGGAAGGGGAAAGCGTCCGGGAATGAGGTGCAGTCGCTGCAACAGGGCGAGAACCCGGCTTGCGACCCGAAGGAGGCGCGGACGGACCAGGACGGCGAAGCCGAGGCGGAGCCAGAGCGGCACCCCGCGCTCGCCTGCCATAACGGCACGCGTGTCGTGCATCAACTCGTGGAAAGGCACTGCTGAGGGACACGCAACCTGGCATCCGAGGCAGAGGAGGCAGGTGTCCATCGACTCGTGCCACTCGGCATCGCGGACGGTCGTCCCCGCGTCGGCGGCACGCATGAGGGCGATACGCCCCCGAGGGGAGCGCCGTTCGTCGCCGGTGACCCGGTAGGTGGGGCAGTGTGGGAGGCAGAGGCCGCAGGAGACGCACGATGTCAGCGCATCGTCGCTGAGACCGAGGAGGCTCCCGGTGAGCGGGGACGAGGAGACGGTCATGCAGCAACCCTGTACGGATCGCGGCCCGGGTTCAGGCGCCCTTCCGGGTCGAACCCCGACCTGAGCCTGGCGACGATGGCGGCGACGCCCGGCCCGGGCTCGGGAGCCGGTTCCTCGACCGGACCGTGCACCACACTGGTTCCCACCTCGAGCAGGCCCCCCTCGGGCAGTCGGCCCGTCCAGCGGCTCCGATGTGGCGGCAGGACCGGGCCGGTCGCCACCTCCACGAACCCGAGGTTCGATGCGAGGGCCGCCGCCTCCACCTCGACGTCCTGGGCGTATCCCTCCAGGCAGACGCTGACCTGTCGTCCGTCCCACAGCACGCTGGAAGGGCGGTAGCACAGGAGGCGGACAGCCTCGGGCGTAGCCGATCCCTGCATCCAGAGCATTCGCTCCGGTGACGGCCAGGTCCGCAGGATCACCTGTCCGAGGAGGGCGAGGGTTCCGAGCGACCCGACGAGGAGTCGGCACAGGTCGTAGCCCGATACGTTCTTGACCGTCGGACCACCTGCGGTGAATAGGGATCCGTCGGCACCGACGCAGTTTGCCTGGAGCAGGGCAGCGCCGACCGACCCGACCCGGATCCGCCGGAGGCTGCTTCGTCCGACCGCCAGCACACCACCCACGGTCGATCCCGGCGGGCCGTCGAGCGCCGCCTCCTGGCGGTGCTCGGCCAATGCTCCGGAGAGTTCGGTGAGGGGCGTTCCCGCACCCGCCTCGATGGTCATCTCGGCCGGGTCGAAGGCGACGATCCCCGAGGGCGCCCGAACCTGTCGGCTGTCGCCGTCCGGAGGTCCGCCGACGAGCCAGCGCGTCCCTCCCCCGCGCACACAGACAGGACCCGACGGCCCGACCTCTTCGCGGAAGTCCTCGAGTCGACTCACACCCACGTTCCCTCCGGAACCTCCTGCAGGTCCTGGATCTCTCCACAACTCGGTCCGTCGGGCAGCACCTTGTCGGGATTTGACACTCCGTCGGGGTCGAAGGCGTCGCGCAGGAGTCGTTGTGCCGCAAGGTCCTCCGGCGAGAAGAGCAGCGACATGAAGCGACGCTTCTCCAGGCCGATGCCGTGTTCCCCGGACAGGACACCGCCGACCTCGAGGGAGAGCCGCACGATCTCCTCGCTGGCTGCGTAGACGTGGTCCATTATCCCGGGCTCGCGGTCGTCGAAGACAAGGAGTGGATGCAGGTTGCCGTCCCCGGCATGGAAGACGTTCATCCCGATGAGGCCGTGGCGTTCGGCGATGGCGTTCACGCCGGAAATGACCTCGGCCAGGCGGGTCCTCGGGATCACGGTGTCGTGGAGGTAATAGGCCGGCTTGATGGTGGCGATTGCCCCGAAGGCCGCCTTCCGCCCCTTCCAGATCCGGGCCCGTTCCTCTTCATCGGCGGCGACGCGCACCGACCGGGCACCGTTCTGGAGGGCGAGCAGTTCCACAGCCTCGGCTTCCTGTGCGACTCCGGCCGACAGGCCATCGAGTTCGACGATCAACACGGCCGCTGCATCGAGGGAATACCCGGCATTGGCGAAGGGTTCGACCGCCTGTACCACCTGCTGGTCCATCAACTCCAGGGCCGAGGGAACCATCCCGGCGGCGATCACCGCGCTGACCGTGTCGGCGGCCTCCTCGATGGACATGAAGTCGAGGAGCATGGTGCGAACGGCGGGCGGATCGGGCGTGAGATGCACCGCGATCCGCGTGGCGATCCCCAGAGTTCCCTCACCGCCGACGAAGGCCCCACGGAGGTCGTAGCCGACAGCGTCACCCTCCTCCTCACCGAGTACGACGACATCTCCGTCAGGGAGCACCACCTCGACCGCCGCCACGTGCACGCTTGTCACGCCGTACAGCAGACAGTGGGGACCACCCGCGTTGGTGCCCACGTTCCCGCCGATGGTGCAGGCCGATTGGCTGGAGGGATCCGGGGCGAAGTGCAGCCCGGTCCCCGCCAGGTGTCGCGTGAGTTCCAGGTTGATGACGCCGGGCTCCACCCAGGCGATGCGCCGATCGACGTCCACCTCGAGGATCCGGTTCATGCGGGTGGTCGAGATGACCACGGAGCCGTCGGAGGGCACCGCCCCACCGGCCAGACCGGTACCCGCCCCGCGCGGAACGAAGGAACGTCCGTGGGCCCGGGCGATACGGATGCACGCTGCCACCTGTTCGGTGGAGTCCGGAAGGCAGACCGCGCCGGCGCGACCACCGCTGATGATCGATGCGTCACGGCTGTAGAGGAGGCGGGCAGACGCTCCCCCAGCGACGTGGTCCGCTCCGATCGCAGCCTCCAGGTCACGGGTGAGCGGATCAGGTGAGCGTTGTCGGGTCCGCCACATCTCCTGTGTTGTATCACGACCGGAGCAAACTCGTATATCGGGAATTAGCGGTACCTGTGTCGCGGCGAAGCGGGCAACGGGGTGTAGGAAGGACACCGTGAGTCGCCTGCGCACCATTGCCACCCGGGGCGACACCCCTGTGCTTGCCCTCTCGATCGCCACCGGCGCACTGGTCGCCCTGCTGATCGCCGGCTTCGAGTACCTGGCGCAAAGCGTCTTCCTCGAACGGATCACACACAGACCCCTCTACCAGATCGCCGCGGCCCCCGCCATCGGGCTCGTGCTCGCCGCCCTCCTCCTCCACTGGATCGGCCGTCGTGGGAACCCCTCCACCTCCGATGAGTTCATCCGCGTCTACCACGAGCGCAGCCCGCGCCTGCCGTTGCGCGACCTGCCTGCCAAGTTGCTGGCCGGGGTCGCCACCATCGGCTTCGGAGGCGCTCTCGGCCTGGAGGGTCCCTCCATCTATGCGGGATCAACGGCCGGGTTGGCCGTCCACGAGCGCTTCCGGCGGTGGCTTCGACGCGAGGACGTCCGGATCCTCCTCACGGCCGGAGCCGCAGCGGGGATCGCCGCCGTCTTCAAGGCGCCGGCCACCGGCGTCCTGTTCGCCCTCGAGGCTCCTTATCGGGACGATGTAACCCGGCGTGCCCTGATTCCCTCGCTGCTGGCCGCGGCCACTAGCTATGTCACCTACATCAACATCATCGGCCCCGACTCGGTGATCCCGTTCCTCAACGATCCCGAGAGCCGACTTGGGCTCAACCTCATCGATGCCCCGCTGTTCACCGAGGACGGTCTCGTCTGGATCGCGCGAGACCAGTTGAGCGCCCTGTTCTCCGGAGTCGAGATCAACGACATCATGGGCGCCGTCCTGCTGGGCGTCCTGGCCGGCCTCGGCGGGCGGTTCATGGCCTGGCTGGTCCGCCAGGCGAAGAGCCGTGCACGCGAGACCAGCCTCCTCCTCCGCCTCTTCGTCGGAGGCTCGCTCCTGGCCGGCCTGGCGGTCGGTGCCGACATCGCCTTCGACTCACCCCTCACGATCGGCCCGGGATTCAGGGCTATGGAATGGGTGGTTGCCCCCGAGCACGGGTTGGGCCTCATCGCCCTGCTGTTCGGCCTCCGGATCGCCGCCACCATCGTGACCCTCGGCGCAGGAGGCGTCGGCGGGCTCTTCATCCCACTCGCCGTCCAAGGCGTGATCCTGGGCGCCTTCGTGGGACAGGTGGTCAATGCCGACCGCCCCGGCCTCTACCCGATCCTCGGACTGGCGGCCTTCCTCGGCGCCGGATACCGCGCACCCATCTCGGCGGTCATGTTCGTCGCCGAGTCGACGGGTGGGGCCTTCGTGGTTCCCGCCCTCATCGCAGCTGCCGTCAGCCAGCTCGTGGCCGGCTCCTCCTCGGTGGCCGAACACCAGCAGCACGTTCGACTGGGCCACCTCGAGCGGCGCTTCACCCTTCCGGTCACAGCGGCAATGGCGACTGAAGTGCTGACCGTGCCCCCCGACGCGACCCTCTCCGAGTTCGTGTTCCTCCACGTGCTCGGCCGTCGCGAACGGTCCGTGGCGGTTGTCGACGGCGGCACCTACCTCGGGATGATCAGCCTCACGGAACTCTCCGAGATCGACCGCTCCGAATGGGACGACACCACCGTGGGCTCGGTGCTTCGCACCGACCTGCCGGCGGCGAAACCTTCGTGGACGTTGCGCGACGCCATCGGCACCATGGGCGACACTGATGTCGACGTCCTGGCAGTGACAGACGCCGACGCATCGTTCATCGGGGTGATCCGGGAGGACGACATCCTCAAGTTGGACGAAATCCTCGACGAAACCGGAGGCTGAGCCCTCGGCGATGGGCGACGGGCTACCTCAAGCCGAAGCGTCGAGTTCCTCTGCAGCCTCGGATTCCTCGTCGGCTTCTTCGGCCCACGCTTCGTACGCCGGCGAATAGCCCTCCTCCGGCGTCTCAGCGGCGTCGTCGGTGGACAGGCTGTCGAAGATGGATTCGAGGTCGAGGTCCTGGTTGCGCTTCAGCGCACGGGCCTCTTCGAATCGGCGATGGCGACCTTTCTTCACGGCGCCTTCTCCCGGGTCGGTGGTCGGTAGGGCCTGCACCCTACCCAGTCGCACCCGGCAACCGGGGTCCCCGGCCGGCTCAGGATCCGTTCCGGTCCTCCAGGACAAGCCCACCCTCGCCGTCGAAGGCCAGGGCCGAGTGGCCGGCCAACAGGCCTGTCAGGGCTTCGCCGACGGCATCACCACGCCATCCGGTAGCCAGACGGGTCCCTTCCTCGCCACGGACGAGTGCCTCGATGTCGGAGCGCGTGCCCAACAGGGTCGGATCGATTTCGAGGTCACGTGCCGCCTGGGAGATCCAGGCCGACACCAGGGTCACCGCTGCCCGGTGGTCTCCCCTGCCCTGCCTGGAGCGTGCCGGGTCGCGAGGCACCGGTGGAAGGTCGGCGGCTTCCGCCATCGCCTGCAGGACGGATGACGCCGCGCCGTTGCGCAGGTGGCGGCCGTCGACCCCCCGGATACGACGAAGCGCCTCCTCGTCCACCGGGTGGTCCTGTGCCACGGCGACAACGGCAAGGTCGGAGAACACCGACCGCACCGGGACATCGCGGGCGGCTGCCTCGCGTTCGCGCCAGGCGGCGATCGCCCGTGCCCGGTCGAAGGCTGCGCCGCGCAGTCGTCGAACCTCCTTGATTCGTTCCCAGGCGATCGACGGCTCACGCGGCCCTCGGCTGCGGTCCAGCATCGCCTGGCATTCGTCCTGCGCCCAGGCCAGGCGCCCACGGGATGCCAGGTCATCGGTTAGCCGGTCGTGGAGGACCAGGAGGTGCAGCACATCGGCTGCGGCGTATTCGAGTTGCGAACCCGTGAGTGGGCGCGCCAACCAGTCGCTGAGGCGGTCGCCCTTCGGAAGGCGGATGTCGAGTTCTCGTTCGCAGAGCGTCGTCAGGGAAGGTGTCGACAGGCCCACGAATCCGGCCGCCAACTGGGTGTCGAACAGGTTCCTCGGCGCCGTGCCGCACGCACGGTCGAAGACCTCCAGGTCCTGACCTGCGGCATGCATGACCAGCAGCACGTCGGATTCGAGGACGGAGCCGAACGCCCTCAGGTCCACGGCGAGCGGGTCGACCAGCGCCAGACCGTCGCTCCATGAGATCTGGAGGAGTGCCACCTGTGGGTAATAGGTCCGCTCCCGGTGGAACTCGGTGTCGACACCGATCCGCGGTTCGTCGACCAGTTCGTCGACCAGGGCCTCGAAGGCCCCCTGTTCCTCGATCGGATCCGGGGCAGGGCGGTCGGAGCCGCTGACGACCCCCCTTGCGCTGCCGCCGCGTCGACGTCTCAGGTCACCGGGCCCGATTCGACCGGGAAGCCGCCGGCGACCCAGGCCTCTGTGCCCCCGAGCACGTTCACCACATCGAAGCCCTGTGATCTCAGGAACCCGGCGGCAGCCATGCTGCGGCCCCCCTTGCCGCAGATGAGCATCACCTGGCCCTCCGTCGGGATCTCCGCCACCCGGGCGGGGACCTCACCCAGGGGGATCGAACGGGCACCCGGAACCCGGGTGCCGGCGAATTCATCGGGTTCTCGGACATCGACCAGGGGCGTTCCAGCGGTGAACCGTTGGTACAACTCGTCGACGTCGATCTCCGGAATGTCCATTGACGGTTCGATCTCCTTCGGGGAACGAGGGAACAGCCTTCGGATCACGGGCGGCACCCTAGTCATGACATGGTGCCGAACCGCTGCTGATGCCGCGGCCGACCAGATCCTCCGGTGTGTCGATGTCGCTCAGGGTCCAGCCGTCGACGACGGCCACCTCGATGACCGGCAATCTCCGACCAGCACGCCAGGGAGCGCGTTCCCCGGCCTCGAACGACTCGGTTAGCGGTGTCCGCGCCCCGGCAGGCCAGAGGGCGTGTAGCCACTGGGGCACCCCGTCGAGCATCGGCAGGATCACGGCTTCGGGTGCCGCGGCCACTCGTTCGAGGATCTCTCTGACCGTCGCCGCCGACGCATCCGGCAGGTCGCAGGCGAGGACCATCACAGGTCGCTGCTCCTCCTCGTCGAGGGCGTTCAATGCCGTCAGGATCCCCCCCAGAGGCCCTTCCCCGGGCCAGCGGTCGGGAATCACCTCCTGGTCGGCGTCCATGTCGGCCATCGGATGGCCACCCACCACGTACACAGGTGACACGCCGGCTCCGCGGAGTGCCTCGATCGGCGCCATCACCATGGGTCGCCCGTCCACCTCGAAGGCCGCCTTGTCGACGCCCATTCGATGGCTGGAGCCGCCCACCAGCACCGCTCCGGCCACTCCCCGTCCGCTGCCGGTCACCCTTGCCCCAGTGGGCACGCCGGGTCGAGAACGGCCTCCGAAGGGCCGGATCCCGACAGGCGCACCGGTCGCTGATCGCTCACGGGACGCAGGGTACCCCTCCCCCTCCTCCAGCAGGGTGGTCGGTAAAGTCCCGCTGTGTCCGAGAGCCTCTACGACCTACCTGAGCTCATGACCCTGCCCGGCTGGGCCGATCCGGAGATGTTGGCGAAGGCCAGCGCATTCGGACTCGTCGTCCTCCTCCTGGCAACCTTCCTGGTCCTGCGCTTCCTGCGCAAGGTCATGGTAAAGGTGGTCCTCGTCGCCGGCATCGTCCTGCTCGGCCTCGGCCTCTGGGATCAGCGACTCGAGCTCCGCTCCTGTGCGGACGAATGCGCATGCACTCTCTTCGGCCAGACGGTCCAGGTCCCGCTCGACCGAAACCCCCGCTGCGACTCAGGTTGACCTGTCCGGTCAGGCCGGATCCGGGACCCGTTCGAGTCGGAGTTCGTTCGTCGCCCGCGACCGGGAATCGGTTCCCGCCAGGACGGCCACAAGCTCACCGGCCGGAACGCCCGCCTGCTCCCGACAGAGGTCGAGCGCCTCGGCGACCCTCAGGTCCACCGCGCCGTCCTCGGGCAGGTGGAAAGGCTCGGTGCCCCAACTCAGCGAGAGTTGGCGGACGGTGCGTTCGTCAACGCTGTAGCCCAGAATGCGCGCCGAGGGACGGAAGCGCGCCATCGAACGGACCGTGAAGCCGGAACCCGACACACAGACGATCGTCCGGATTCCCAGTTCCTCGACGGCGCGTGCGGTCGCAACGGTCATGGCGTCGGTAATCGAGGTGTTGGGATCGTCGGTGTCGGTGAGGCGTGACTCGGCCAACTCGGTGGACCAGCCACGGTGGTCGAAGTTGTCGTCGGCGTGCAGGGCGACGCGGGCCATGGTCGCCACGACGTTGACGGGATCGATGCCCACGGCAGTCTCCCCCGAGAGCATGACGGCACTCGAGCCGTCCCAGATGGCGTTCGCCACGTCGGAGACCTCGGCCCTGGTCGGTTCGGGTCCGTCGATCATGGACTCGAACATCTGGGTGGCGGTGATCGCCGGACGCCCCAGCGAGATGCACTGGCGGATGATCTGCTTCTGGAACACCGGCAGTGCCTCGATGCCGCACTCGTTGCCCAGGTCGCCCCGGGCCACCATCACGGCACCCGACTTCCCGATGATGCGCGAAAGGTCGTCCAGGGCGGCGGCCGTCTCGATCTTGGCCACCACCAGGGGGCCGTGCGGATGCGGCAGGGTGCCGAGACGGTCGAGGTCGTCGGCCGAGCGGATGAAGGACAGGGCGATCATGTCCACCTCGTGTTCGAGGAAGAACTCGACTGCCCGTAGGTCCTCGGGGGTGGGCGCCGAGAGGGAAAGTCGGTCAGCGGGGATGTGGACACCCGGCCGGCCCGAGAGGACGCCCCCGTGGATGACGGTGGCCGGCATCCGATCACCGTCCTGTTCGCCCAACTGGAGGATCACACGCCCGTCACCGATACTCGTCCGACTGCCCGGCTCGACGTCGCGGAAGAAGGCCTCGTAGTCGATCTCGATGACGGCAGGCCCACTCAGGTTCCTGCCGATCCGCAACTCCACTCCTTCCCCCTCGGCGAACTCGACCGGGTCGTCACCGAAGCTGGCAGCGCGGACCTTGGGCCCCGTCAGGTCGACGAGGATGCCGACCGAACGTCCCTCTTCGGCGGCGATGCGGCGAATCGTCGTGAGGCGCCCGGCGTTCTCCTCGAGGGAGCTGTGCGCCATGCCGAGCCGGGCCACGTCCATGCCGGCGCGGACCAGGTCGCGCAAGACCGGCTCACTTTCGGAGGCGGGCCCGATCGTGGCGATGATCTTGGTGCGTCGGGCCATCGGGTCACGCTACCGGCGCGACCGAAGCGAGCGAAGGGACGATCCGGGGCCGATTAGTGTCGGCCCGTGCCCGGCCACATGTTCCTCGACCATCCCGGCGTGCTTGCCTTCGCCCACCGCGGGGGTGCCGAGGAGGTCCCGGAAAACTCGCTTGCCGCCTTCCGGCACGCGGTCGACCTCGGCTACCGCTATCTGGAGACTGACGTTCACCTGACGGCCGACGGCGTGCTGGTCGCATTCCATGACGATGTCCTCGACCGGGTGACCGACAGCACCGGACGCCTCGCCGACCTCTCATGGGACGAGGTGTCCACCGCACGCATCGCCGGCACGGAGCCGATCCCCACGCTCACAGAACTCCTCGAGGCATTTCCAGATGCCCGGATCAACATCGACGCCAAGGCCGACGCCGTCGTTCCCGCCCTCAGCCGGATCCTGCTCGAGTTCGAGGCCCTGGACCGTGTCTGCCTCGGGGCGTTCTCCGACAGCCGCCTCAAGCGCCTCCGTGACCTCCTCGGACCGGAACTGTGCACATCCGCCGGGCCACGCTCGGTCGCCGGCTTCCGGGTCGCCTCGCTCGGGTTGCCGATGCGTCAGCCGCCATGGCACTGCCTGCAGGTCCCGGTCAGCTCGAACGGCGTCCGTCTCGTCGACCACCGTTTCGTCAGGGCGGCTGATGACCGCGGCCTCCAGGTTCACGTCTGGACGATCAACGATGCCGAGGAGATGCACCGCCTGCTCGACATCGGCGTGCACGGCATCATGACGGACCGGCCGGGCACCCTCCGGACCGTTCTGCTCGATCGGGGCCTGTGGGCCTGAGCACCCGCTACGACCTGCCGCAAGCTCCCGCCCGCCCGCTACCTTTCTCCCATGCCCGAAGCCACCACCAGCCTCGACATGGACGCAGTCCGCATCTTCCTGCACCTGCTCGGTGTGTGCGGCTGGGTGGGTGGCCAGATCGTCATGATGGCCCTCGTACCCATCCTGCGGAAGGTCTCCACCGATGCCCCGCGGCTGGCGGCGGCCCGGTTCGGCCAGGTCGCCTGGGCCTGCTTCGGACTCGCGGTCGTCACCGGAGTCTGGGGCCTGGCTGCCGTCGACCTGGCCGACAAGCCCAGTGGCTACCACGTCACCCTCCTCGTGAAGCTCCTCCTCGTCGGAATCTCAGGGGCCGCCGCCGGCATCCACGGCACGACCAACTCCGTGCCGGTACGTGGCGCGACGGGTGCTGTAGGCGGCTTCGCCGCCCTCGGGGCACTCCTCGCCGGGGCCGTTCTCGGCGCCTGAGCACTCTTTCCTGCCACCGAAACCAGCAGCGATTCGGGCGCTGCGCACCCCTTCTCTGTGGATGAGCTGTGCACTACCCATCTGATGTTGGGGAAATCATCCCGGTTACTGGGGATTTCCCCCCCGGGGGTTGACCGCCGACCCGCCGCAGTCCAAGATGCTCCCACGCCGAACACGGCAAGGGGAATCGGATCCGGACGGACCGGCGAACCACCGAAGGAAGAGCTCTCGGGCTCGACCGGAGGAGGAGCGTCGAGAGCCTGGTGAAGCCCCCGAGGCGAGTTCGGGGAGGACCAAGACCACGCTGGTCCCCTCGGGGAACAGCAGGTCGGCCGCAGGCACAGAGGTGTCGAGGCCGGAAGGGTTCGGAACGGCTCAAGGGCCGATCCGGAGTCGATCGGACGAAGCACCAGCTGGGCCCGGGCCGCACCCGGTTGCGCCGCCGCCGACGGGCGACGGAGGCAGAAGGGTGTGGGACGGGAACGGTGTGTCGGGCACACCTGGTCCTTCGGGCGCCGTCGGGTGCCGGAAGGAACGGAGGTGTCGGATCCCGTCGGGGATCAGTGGTCGAGTTGGGCTCGGGTTCGGGGACCGACGGGTCGCCCGGAGATCGGGTCAGGGTGTCGCCCCCCGGGGCAACACCCCGAGTCCGGAACGTCTGACGGGACGAGCCGGGGGGTGGAAATGGGACGAGGACTTGGCTCCGAGGAGTTGACCGGTTTACCGGGAGGCTACTCGGGGCCAATTTCCTTTTTCAGCCACCCGCTCCCACCTGCCCTGCTCAGGGCACGTACTCGCCCATGACGGCAAGCACGGTCAGCGACACCATGCCCAGCGCCGAGATGGCCGGCACGAGGTGTCGGAGTCGGCCCCGATCCGCGATGACCGCCAGGGCCACGACGATCGGGAAGCCGTTCAGGGCATAGCGCTCGAGGCTGTTGAGGTTTTCCGCCGCCAGGGCGACCACGAGACAGGCTGCGGCAAATGCTGCGTGTCCGAGCGGAAGACGTCGAAACGCCACGACCACCAGGACGACCAGGCCCACGGCGAACGGTATGTGCAGCCCGTCACCCAGCGCATCCGGCCCGAACAACTCACCGAGTCCGGAGAGGAGCCTGCGGAGGGGATCGACGAGATCGCCCCGCAGTTCGCGTTGCACGACGAGCGGAGCGAACGGCTCGTCGACGAGCTCCGACGCCCACCACACGAAGGCCCCGAACCCGACCGGTCCGCCGAGCACCGCCGCTGTCCGTGCGACCCGCTCCCTTGCCGGCGAACCGCCCCAACCCTGCCAGGCCGATGCGATGGCGGCCACTGCCAGCAACGCCCCCGTGGGGCGGGTCACGGCCGCAGCGGATGCCAGAACGGCGGCCCACCACCAACTTCGCCGGGCCAGGGCCAGCAGGGTCGCCACGGCCAACAGCAGGAACAACGCCTCGGCGTATCCCCAGACCAGCACGAACGCTGGAGGAAAGCAGGCTGTGAGCCACACGGCCCGACCGGCGAGGTCGGCGTCACCTGTCACCTCGCGGACGAGCCGCAACAGGAGGGCCATGGCGAAGAGGGCTGCCGCATTGGCCAGCACGACCAACGCCACCCCAGCCCCTCCGGGGAGCACAGCGTCGAGGAGTCGTCCGAGGAGGACGAACCCCGGGAAGAATCGGATGCCTTCCTGATCCACACCCGAATAGCCGGACTCGACAAGCGACCGGTACCAGGCACCGTCCCAGGCGAGCAGGCCCTGCCCCACCTGGAGGGGCCGCTCCCCTTCATGGAGGTGGTCGACGTAGAGGCGCGCTCCGAGCATCGCACCCGCCACCAGGAGGCGGGCAGTGATCCAGGCCGGGAAAACGGCAACGAGGTCCCTGCGGAAGGTGGCGGTCACGAAGGAGGAACCCCGAACGCGTTCAGGTTCGCTGCGTTGTAGTACTCGTCCCCGTTGGCTGCCACCAGGTGGCGGGACCCACCCAGTCGTGCACTCAACTCGCCGTGGAGGCGCCCACACTGTCGTTCGAAGTTGCGGTAGCCGTCTATCCAGATCATCCAGACATTGGCCGATCCCCCGGCGCGGGCCACGATGGCGTCGGCCACCGCCACGAGGTCGGCGGACCGGTTGCGCTCTCCATAGTCGACCCAGTCGACGCTCCTCCCGTCGTCCATGGCAGGGAACGCGACGGTCGTGAAGCGGTCACCGAGCAGGAAGTGGCCTGCGGGTGCCAACTGGTCGGGGCAGAAGACGACGAGGTCTCCGTCGCTGCCCTGTGCGTCCACCACCTCGGCGGCAACACCAACCTGGGTCCGGTCCCGGCTGAGCTCCCGGGCAACCGAGATCCACGAGAGTCCGACCAGGAGAACCAGCGCCAGGGAGGCCGCCGGACGCGGGAGCCGGGACAGCCCGACCCCGGCCGCCAACACCACCGGCACGAAGCAGAACACCCCGTACCTTCCCTGGAAGGCCGTCTGGGTGATGAGGCTCACACCGGCACCGAGGAGCATCGTGGCGACACCGACGCCCACGGCGACCCACAGCCAGGGCAGGTCGGCCGGGCCCAACTCCGAGCGGTGGCCCCTGGTCCCGAGGCCGAGTGCGACCAGCAGCGAGAGGCACACTGCCACGAGCAGCGCCTCGGAGCCCCGCCCGCCCCCGTACGCCTCGAGGGCCAGGGCGGCGACGACCGTCGGCCTCGGCCCGGGCGCCCAGGGCGTCCCCGTATGGGCCAACTGGTACAGGAAGACAGGCAGCCAGGGGATGAAGGCCACGGCACCTACAGCCACACCCACGAGGAGCCTCGGTGCGGCGGCCACCCGGTGTGTGACCGTGGCGACGAGGAGTCCGCCCAGGAGGACTGCCACGAGGAAGAGGGACCAGTAATGGGTGTAGAGGAGCAGGGCCACCACCGCTGCCACACGTGCGAGGCGTTGCCCGTCCGGACGCTGCCACGCCGCCTCCATCGCCAGGTGGCCGGCCATCAGGAGGACGACCAACAGGGCGTACATCCGTGCCTCGGTCGCATATCGGATGGCGAACGGGCTCGAGGCCAGAACGCCGAGAACCAGAGCCGAGGTACGTGCATCCGAATGCCGGCGGACGATCAGGACGACCAGCACCAGGGCGAGGACCCCCAGCAGTCCCGACAACGCCCGCACTGCGAATGCCGAATCCCCGGCTACCGCGGTCCAGGCCGAGAGCAGCAGGTAGAACAGGGGCGGGTGGCCGTCGTGGCGGAGTGCGTCGACGAGCCCTCCGGGAACCTGATCGGCCAGTGCGACCGACTGTGCCTCGTCCAACCAGAGCGGGGAGTCGGCGAAGAAGCGCAGGAGGACCCCGACGACCACTGCCACCACGGTGACGGCTCCCACCGGGGAGCGGAGCACGCCTGACAGGCGTGCGGCCTCCGTGGAGGACGTGGAGGTCGGCTCGGTCACGACCCGCGATGGTACCGGTCACCCGCAGGGCGATGGGTATGCTGCGCGTGAGCGCGAAGGCCGGGACGATTTCGCCGGTCGACGGCCAGACGCACCCCATGAACCCTGCCGATCCCCCCCACCGCGACCCTGAGGGCGAGGGCACCGTGATAATCGGCGCCGGACCGGCAGGGCTGACGGCCGCCTACCAGTTGGGGAAGGCCGGCTGGCCGGCGACGGTCCTCGAGGCCGACGACGTCGTGGGCGGCATCAGCCGGACGGTGGTCCGCGACGGCTGGCGCTTCGACATCGGCGGCCATCGCTTCTTTACGAAGGTCCGGGTCGTCTCCGACCTCTGGCACGAGATCCTCGACGACGACGACTTCCTCGTCCGCCCCCGGATGAGCCGCATCTTCTACAAGGGCCGCTTCTACGACTACCCGTTGCGCGCCGGCAACGCCCTGCGGAACCTGGGCATCATCGAGGCCTTCCTGTGCGTGCTCTCATACCTCTGGGTGCGAATACGCCCACCGGCCGACCAGACCAGCTTCGAGGGCTGGACCGCCAGCCGTTTCGGATGGCGGCTGTACCGCACCTTCTTCAAGACCTACACGGAGAAGGTCTGGGGGGTCCCCGGCAGCGAGCTCCGAGCCGACTGGGCTGCACAGCGCATCAAGAACCTCTCCCTGTTCAGCGCCATACTCAACTCCTTGCTCCCCCGCCGCAACCAGAAGGACATCACCAGCCTGATCGAGGAGTTCGAGTATCCGCGGTACGGCCCCGGGATGATGTGGGAGCGCTGCCACGAGAAGGTCGTGGCGCAGGGAGGCGACGTCCGGCTCGAGCACAGGGTGACGCGTATCGAGCATTCCGGCGGACTGGCCCGCTCGGTGGTCGCCAGAGGCCCGGACGGTCCGGTTTCGCTGGCTACCGACCACGTGGTCTCCTCGATGCCGATTCCCCACCTCCTACGGGCCATGGAGCCGGCAGTGCCCGAAGAGGTGCTCGCCGCCGCCGATGGCCTCAGATTCCGCGACTTCATCACCGTGGCCCTGGTCGTCCCGGAGGAGGACGGCTTCCCGGACAACTGGATCTACATCCACGCCCCCGACGTCGACGTCGGTCGGGTGCAGAACTTCGGCCGCTGGTCGCCGTACCTCGTCAAGGATGGCCGCACCTGCCTCGGGCTCGAGTACTTCGTCAACGAAGGCGACGACCTCTGGACTGCCGACGACTCCGACCTCATCGCCAAGGGGAGCCGTGAGATGGCCCATCTGGGCCTCCTCGACGCTTCCCGGATCGAGGCCGGCCACGTGGTCCGGATGCCGAAGGCATACCCGATGTACGGCGGCGACTATCAGGCCCACGTGTCGGTCCTGCGTGGGTGGCTCAGTTCCAACACGCCCAACGTCCACCCCGTTGGTAGGAACGGCATGCACCGGTACAACAACCAGGACCACTCGATGCTGACCGCCATGCTGGCGGCCGAGAACATCCTGGGAGCCGATCACGACGTGTGGCAGGTCAACGTGGAGGAGGACTACCACGAGGAGATCCGGCCTCGGAGGCCCGCCGACTCCTGATGGCCGGGCCGCCCCTGCTCCTGTCGGTGCTGGTGCCACGGGCGCCGTTCACCCGTCGGCTGTGCCTGATCGCCCTCGCCGGGCTGGCTCTGCGCCTGCTCTACGTTCTCCTCGTCGCGCGGGGAACGGCCCTCACCGGCGATGCCCGCTACTACCACGAGGCCGCCAACCTCTTCGCCGACGGCCTGGGCTTCACCGAGCCCTATCGGTACCTTCACGGTGGCGCCCAGGAGTACCTCTTCGTCGACGATCCGTCCCTCATCACCGTTTCGGCCAACACGCTGCTCCCCGTCGGGCACGTAGAACCCACCGCCGGCCATCCCCCGCTCTGGGTGCTGATCCTCGGCTTCTCTTCGCTCCTGGGGATCACGAGCGTGCTCGGCCACCAGTTGGTCTCGGCATGCGTCGGGGTGGCCGGGATCGTCCTGGTTGGCCTCCTTGGCCGGCAGGTGGGTGGTGAGCGGACAGGCCTCATCGCCGGCGGGTTCGCCGCCGGATATGCCTTCTTCTGGCTGAACGACGGGTCGATCATGTCGGAGAGCCTCGTGGTGGTGCTCGTGGCAGCGAGCACCCTTGTGGCACTTCGCCTGAGCGAGGACCGACCCCGATCGATGGCCCTTTTCGGCATCCTCGCCGGACTGGCTGCCCTCACCCGGGTTGAACTGCTCCTGTTCCTGCCCTTTGCCGCCTTCCCCCTGGTGGTCGATCGGGAACGGCCCCCCGTCGAGCGCCTCCGCAGGGTCGCCGCCGTCGGGATCGTCGCCCTTCTCGTCATGTCCCCCTGGCTGCTCCGCAACCTGTCCCGATTCGAGGAACCGGTGTTCCTCTCCAACGGGTCCGGTGTACTCATCGCCCAGACCAACTGCGACGCCACCTACTACGGCGACAAGGTGGGCTACTGGGAGCACCTCTGCGTGCTTCCCCAACCGCTCGCAGACGACGGCGGAACCCTCGATGAATCCGAACGGGACGCCGCCTGGAGGCAGCGGGGCCTCGACTACGCCGCCGCCCACAAGGGGCACCTGATCACCCACGTCGTTCCCCGACGGGTCACCCGACTCTGGGCACTCACTGACCCGGTAGATCAACTACGGGCCGACGTCCTCGTCGAGGGACGGCCGTTCCGGGCCTCGATCGTCGGCCTCCTCCAGTACGCCCTGCTGCTGCCGGCCGCCATCGCCGGGGCGTTCCTGTTGCGCCGCCGCCGACGCCCGCTCCTCCTGCTTCTGGCCTGGCCGGCCATCGCCACCTTCGTGGCAGCACTCACGATGGGCACAACCCGCTACAGGGTCAGCGCCGAGGTGGCCATCGTCGTCCTGGCTGCAGTGGCAGCCGATGCTCTCCTCGACTGGTGGCGGGGTTGGCGCACCACCTCCACGGGCTGAACGTCGGGCCACCCGTACACTGCGCCGATGGCCCACCCTGTCAGCGTCACCCTCGACGTTGAGGACCTGCGGCCCTCGCCCGACCTACCTGAGCGTGCGCCGCTGATGACGAACCGTGTCCTGGACCTGTTCGCCGATGCCGGTGTCCGGGCGTCCGTCTACGTCGTCGCCGACCTGGCCGAACGCCACCCTGAGATCGTCCGTCGCGCCGCCGCCGAGGGACACGAGATCGGGCTCCACGGACACGAACACGTGCCGCTGCCTGTCGTCGGCGAGTCCGCATTCGCCGATGCCACCCGCTGCGCCCGGTCCCTCCTCCAGGACCTCTCCGGGCAACCGGTCGCCGGCTATCGGGCACCGATGATGTCCCTGGTGCCCGGCAGTTCCTGGGCGGTGCCGATGCTGAGCGACCTGGGCTTTGCGTACTCGTCCAGCACCCTGCCCGCTCCGAGCCCTCTGTACGGGTGGCCGGGCCTGCCGAGGCGGCCCTTCCGTTGGTCCAGCGGCCTCATCGAGCTCCCCTGTCCACTGGTGCGCGTGTCCATGCTGGACCTCCCCTACCTCGGCGGCACCTACCTCCGGGTGCTCCCGGACTTCGTCCGTAGACATGGACAGCGCAGGGCGGGCTCCGAGGAGGTCCTCTGGACCTACAGCCATCCCTGGGAGTTCGACACCGACGAGCCCTACCACGTCCATGAACACATCGGTGCGGTGGCCAGCAGGGTGGCCTGGCTCCGACGGGGCCGCATGGAGGACCGGGTTCGACGTCTGCTCAGCGAGCCGACCGCTGCTCCGCTGGTGGAGCGCGTCGAGGCACTTGTCGTCGGGAGCCTCCCCGTCGTGGACTACGCACAACCGTCGGTGCTGGGTCGAGCCGCACGTTTCGCGAACGGGCGCCTGCGCTCCGACTGATGTCGAACGTCGTCACCGCCGGTCGTCCGCTCCTGCGCATGCCCGCCACCTTCGCCGGCCGACTCGCCCTCATCGCCGGACTCGGGGGCCTGCTCCGGGTGCTCTACGTCCTGCTGGTCGTGGCGGACAACCCTCTCAGCGGGGACGCCGCCGGCTATCACCATGCGGCCAACCTGTTCGCCGACGGTGCCGGGTTCCCGGAGCCGCTCCGACACATGTTCGGCGGCGTCGACCTGATCGTCCGCGACGGCGCCGAGATCATCGTCGGCACCCCCATCGGCCACCTCGAGCCGACCGCCGGCCACCCTCCGGTCTGGACACTGCTGCTCGGTGCCTTCTCCTTCCTCGGCGCTGTGACCGTCCTCCAGCAGCAGGTCGTGGCCGCCCTGCTGGGTGTGCCGGCCATCCTGCTGGTCGGGCTCCTGGGCCGCGAACTCCGGTCCGATCGGCTCGGCCTGACGGCCGCAGGGCTGACCGCCGGCTATGCGTTCGTCTGGGTGAACGACGGGCTGCTCATGGCCGAGACCGCTGCCATCGCTGCAGCGGCGGCGGCCTCCTGGGCGGGTCTGCGCTTCGCCAGGGACCCCAGTCGCCGGAAGGCGGTCGTTTTCGGGCTGGTCGGTGGCCTGGCTGCCCTGTCCCGGGCGGAACTCCTCCTCATGCTTCCGCTGCTGACCACCGTGGTGTTCCTCCGGTCGGCGCTGCCATGGAGGGAGCGCATCATCCGGACGTCGATGGCCGCTGCTGCCACACTGCTGCTGCTCTCACCCTGGGTGGTTCGGAACCTGCTCGTCTTCGAGGAACCCGTCTTCCTTTCGAACGGAGCGGGGACGGTCCTGGTGCAGGCGAACTGCGACCCCACCTACCACGGCGACTTCCTCGGCTATTGGAGGATCGAGTGTGGCCAGCCGGCGCCCTTCGGTCCCGAAGGCGAGCACCTGGACGAATCTGAGCGGGATGCAGTGGTGCTGGAGCGGGCGAAGGAGTACATCGGCGACCACAGCGGCCGACTGGTGACGGTCGTGGTGCCGGCCCGCATCGGGCGGATGTGGGGCGTCTACGACACTGCCGACCAGTTGCGCCTCGATGCGCTCGTTGATCGGCGACCGCTGGCCGTGTCGACCCTGGGGTTCGTCCAGTACGTCGCCCTCCTTCCGCTGGCGGCCTTCGGAGCGATGCTGCTCTGGAGGCGTCGGGAGTCGTTGTTGGCGGTTGCGGCATGGATCCCGATCGCCACGTTCACAGCGGCGATCTCGTTCGGAAACACCCGCTACCGGACCGCCGCCGAGGTGTCGATCGTGGTGCTGGCCGCCGTCGCCCTCGACGTCCTGGCGGACCGACGTCGTCAGCCGAAGCAGGCACCGGGCGGATCGTCGTAGCGGGGGTCGAGGGTCCACTCCCCCGTCCACCATTCGCCCTGCGGCTGGCCTGCCTCCGGATCGCCGACCTCCACCCTCACCACTCCACGGCTCAGGAGCACCTCGGCCACCGCCTCACCGAGGAGTGCCGCCCCCGCCGGACAGAGATGGCCGTCGTCCTCGCCGTCGCGGACCTTCCGAATCTGCTGAACGCTGCCGTCGACGGCGATGCCTGTCCGGGTGAACTCGCCCCGGGCATCGCCCAGTATCGATTCGTCGACATATGCGACGTTCGAATGCGTCCCCACGACCTCGGAGACCAGGCCGTTGACCAGGATCAGATGCTCTCGGGCATCCTCATCGGGTGGAGTAGGAGGAAGCCCCAGCCACACGACGAAGGCGCCGGTGTCGGTGATCCGACGGGCCACCTCGTCGATCCTCGTCCGATAGGACTCCGGGTCGGCCATTGCCTTGTCTGAGTCCCATCCTCCAAGCATGAGGGTCACGACATCGGGGCGCTTGTCGAGGGCGTCGGCCAGGTAGTCGTCGAACCCGGGACGCAACAGGCCGATTCCACCGAATGAACGGGTCTCCACCTCGATGCCCGACCCGGTCCCGGTCGGGATCGCCTCGAGCGCTGCCCTGATGCCGGGATCGGCGTCGTAGGCGACGCTGTCCCCGAGGGTGACCACCCGGAGGACGTCGCCTGAACCGGAACCACATCCGGCGCCGAAGAGGGCGAGGGTGAGAAGAACCGCCGGGATCACGGAACGATGCGCCACCCAGCGGAGGTTACTCCGGGCCCGGTGCCCGGATGAGAGGCAGGAGTAGGCTCGGCGGCCGATGGACCGACGACGACTCCTGGCCGCTCTGGGCCCGCTCCTCGTCCTTCTGGGCCTCTGGATCGCGGTCCTCCCCTTCAGTCGACCCCTACCGGGTGGCTCCCATTTCGATCTCGAGGCCACGCCGCGTGTCGGCTGTCGCTCGCCGTTGATCGGTTCCTTCGGCGACGATCAACCGATGGGAACCGTCTTCACCACGCCCCGTCCGATGGACGGGGACCCGACCGTGGAGGTCGAGGTGCCGTGTGGGGGACGTGCCCGCTTCCGCCTGGGACTCGGGATCGTGTTCCTCGCCGGCGGGATCGTCGTTCGGCGGAGGACCACTTCGACGGGGGCGTCGCCATGAGCAGCGACATGACCGTCCTGGCGGCGACCGCCGACCTGTTGAACGACGTCTTCGCCCCCGATCCCCCACTGCAACCTGTAGAGCTGTCCTGGTACTACGACGAGAACCCGGAGGGCCGTGCCGCCGTTGGGCGGGTCGTCGACCGTGGCCGCCAACTCGGCAACTACGCACTCGTGCCGCTGCGCTTCGAAGATGCCGAGGGCTCGACCGTCCGACTCGGGCTCGGCGTGGACCTGGCGGTGCATCCGGACGCCCGTGGATCCGGGGCCTTCCGGCGGACCGTGGAGAACAGCTACGAGGAGGGGCGCTCCGCCGGCCTCGACGGCATCCTCGGCATCGCCAACCTCGAGTCGGCTCCGCGGATGGTCGAGGCGATGGGTTGGCGCCAACTCGATCCACTGCCCCTCCGGCTCCTGTTGCCCACCCCCTGGTCGGGTCGCCACGAGCACCACGCCGTCACCGAAGACCTGCTCGCGAGTGGGCGCCTCGACGAATGGCTGCCGGACCGCTCCCGGGCGGGGGACACCGGCTACGCCGCCACCTGGTCGGCTGAGCAGTTGCGCTGGCGGCTGGGCAGGCGTCGGGCGGACTACGTCCTCCATGTCCTCGATGACGCCATCCTCGTCAGCACGCGCACCCGGATGGCCGGGGTTCGCTTCGCCGTGCTCCTGAAGGTCATTCCCCGGCGGCCCCTCGAAGCGACCCTCGCCGGCGGACCGCTGGCCGCCGTCGTCGGAGAGCACCACCGCACGCCGTTCGTGGTCCACTGGGGGCGCAACCACGATGTTCGTTTCCGCTATTTGTCGCTCCCCCGCCGGTTCATGCCGAGTCCGCTGGAGGTCGTCCTTTTCAGCTTCCACGACGACTTCGACGCAGCGGTGTTCGAGTTCTGCTGCTTCGAGTTCCTCGACTTCGACGCCTTCTGATCCCTTCGCCGAACGGGGAGGCCCCGATCGGCGGGCCGACCGGACTGCTCCGGTACCGTGACGGCGTGCGCACCGCCGTCGTCATCCCCGCGTTCAACGAGTCCGAGGCCCTGCCGGGCGTCCTCGCCGAGTTGGCTGCGGCCGTCCCCGACCATGCCGTCGTCGTCATCGACGACGGCTCGTCGGACGACACTGCCGGGGTAGCTGCTGCAGCAGGGGTGACCTGCCTGCGGCTCCCCTTCAACCTCGGCATCGGGGGCGCCCTCCGCCTCGGCTTCCGCTTCGCCGCCGAGCAGGGCTTCGAACGGGTATACCAGTTCGATGCCGACGGCCAGCACGACCCGTCCCAGATCCCGATCCTCCTCGCCGGCCTCGAGAACGCCGACATGGTGGTGGGCACGCGCTTCGCCGTCGGAGACCCGGGTGACAGCGGGTACCGCGTGGGGCGCGGTCGCGGCCTCGCCATGGGCCTGCTCCGGTGGTTGGTTCGACGGGCAACCGGTCGCCGCTTCACCGACACCTCGTCGGGCTTTCGTGCCCTGCGGAGGCCTGTGCTCGAGTTGTTCGCCACCGACTACCCGGTCGAGTACATGGATTCCGTGGAAGCGCTCCTGCTGGCCGTTCGCCATGGCTTCACGGTCGTCGAGGTGCCGGTACGGATGCGCGAGCGTCAGGGTGGTCGGCCTTCAACCCGGAACCTGCGCCTCGCCTACCACTATGTCCGGGTGCTGATCGTCCTGGTAGCGGGCCTCGGGCGACACACCCGACTGGGGGCCACCGCATGAGCGACACCGCCCACCTCGTCTTCGCCGTCCTCGCCCTTCTGGCGCTGGCCCTGATCGTCCGCCTGGTACGCCTGCAGGCCCTGAAGGCCAAGTACTCGGTCCTCTGGCTCACGGTCGGAGCCCTGTTGGCCGTCTCCGCAGCAGTGCCCGGGGTCCTCGATTGGATCGCCGGCAAGGTCGGCGTCGCCTACCAGCCGGCCCTGTTCCTGCTCCTTGGGTTCGGGTTCCTGCTGTTGTTGGCGATGCACTTCTCCTACGAGCTCTCCCGCCTCGAGACGAGGGTCCGGACCCTGGCCGAGGAACTGACCCTGCTCCGCCAGGAACTGGACGACAAGCAGGACTAGGGCCCCCGCCAGGAGCACGTCCCCGAAGGCCGGATCACCGCGCCACCAACCACCCATCGAGCACCAACTGCTCCTCGAGTTGACGAGCCAACAGGTCCGCTCCGATCTCGAGGAAGTGGACCCCGTGCTCCTTGCGAAGGGGAACGATGCTCCCGTCCTCGTTGACGATCTCGTCCCGGTACCGACCGTCCTCGTCACCGAGGACCTGCATGGAGTCGAGCACAGAGCCGGCAGGAGCCCAGGCAACCATCGTGTCGACCCAGATCTCGTTCAGTTCGTCGACCGCTGCAAACCGAGCGTCCCGCATCAGCGGCGTCGTCCACCAGTAGACGTGGCCTCCACCGGCCAGCCAGTGGGCGACGGCCTCGTCGGCCCGCTCCGCCAGGACCTCCCGCCAGCGGTCGCTCCCTGCCGGGAGGGCCTCTCCCTCGACGACGTGGCCCTCGAACTCGTTGGCACCGATCATCATGACGACCACGTCGGGTCGGGCCTGTGCCACTGAGAAGTCGTAGTCGGTGAGAACGTCCTCGTCCCAGTCCCAGTGGGGAACGGTGAAGCCGAAGCCGAGGGCTCCCCTGCCGGTGACCGTCACATCGGATCGCGTACCGAGGACGCGTTCCAGCCCGTATTGCAGGTCGAGCATCAGCGAATCGCCCACGGCGAGTATCCGCAGTGGATCCTCCCCGGATGCGACCTGTGGCGCCACGGTGCTCGGTGGAGGCGGGACCGTGGTGGGAGGAAGCGTCGCAACGGAGGTGGTCGTCGCCTCGCTGGTGGTGGATGCGCCCGCCGCCGATGTCGTCGTCGCAACGGAGGTGGTCGTCGCCTCGCTGGTGGTGGATGCGCCCGCCGCCGTGGAGGTGTCCGTTGCCGAGAGCGTCGTTCTCGGGGGTCGGGTTGCCGGTGGCAGGGTCGTGATCGTCGGTGTCGATTCGAAAACGCCAGCGGTGGCCTCGAGGGGACGATCAAGCCCCAGGGAGTGGCTGAGGCGTCCCACGGGGTCGGCCCAGGCAGTGGCCAGGCTGCGACGCCACCCCTCCGGCTGGGTGTCCGCCCAGGTCTGGACAGAATCCGGGGCAAGGAGGCTGCCGCCCAGGAGCACCAGAAGGCTGACCGCGAGGATCCGGGTGGCCTGCCGGCGGGGACCGTCCATCAGGGGGCGAGCGTAGCCGGATGGGCGGTTTTCGTCCGACCGCACACCGTGGTCGCGCAACCACCGGAGGGCGATTGGTCCCACTTCCCTCTTTCGGAGACGACCAACCTTTGGTAAGACAGATATGCAGTTCGGACATTCATGTTCGGACTGCAGCTGCCAAACAAAGGGGATTAACCAATGATGTCAACCATCCTCACCCTTATGGTGACGGCAATGGTCTTCCAGGCGGTAGTAGCCGTCCTGGATTCCGTTCTCGACACCGTCGGGGTCAACGCAATGTTGCGTGGGCTCCCGATTGTGGGTGCGAACTTGACTCTGATCTATGCGTATCTGTTTGTCACCATCTCAAGCCTCGGCGGCCACGGCTACGGCTCCGGCCTCGAGCTCCTGGGCATGGGTGACTTCGGTACGGACCTCGGGGTGGCTATGGTGATCGTGGCCTTCATCCCGGTCAAGGACGCTGCGATCAGCGCCCTGGGTAAGGGAATCTCACGCGGCTGATCACGTCGCACGAAACGCCCCGCCGCCTCCGGGCGGCGGGGCGTTTTGCCCTTTTTGGGCGGGCTGCTGGTGATCCGAACGCGATTGCTAACTTCGGCGGACACCCTGAAGGGACGGGAGGCACCAGATGACGAGATTCGGTGGCAAGGTGGCTGTCCTGACGGGCGCCGCCTCGGGCATCGGGCGGGCGACGGCGATCCGCCTGGCCGCCGAGGGCGCCACGGTCATCGGCCTGGACATCGACGAGACCGGACTCGCCGGTACCGGCGAAGCCGCCGGATCCATGGACGCGATCGTCTGTGACGTGGCCGACAGGGCGGCCTGCCACGCTGCAGTTGAACAGGTGGTCGCCGACCACGGGCGCCTCGACGTCTTCGGCAACATCGCCGGCATCGCCGGGAGCCAGCACGTTCCCGACGTAACCGAGGCGGACTGGGACCGGATGGTCGCCGTCAACCTGTCGGGCGTCTTCTGGTGCGCCCAGGCTGCCATTCCCCACCTCCTCGCGGTCGACGGCGTCCTCATCAACATCGCCTCCAACGCCGGACTCATTGGCCAGGCCTACACCGTCCCCTACTGCGCTACCAAGGGTGCGGTCGTCAACATGACCCGTGCCCTCGCCATGGAGTACGCCAAGACCGGGCTGCGGGTCAACGCCATTGCCCCGGGTGCCGTCCGGACGCCCCTGGTGGACAACTACCAGATGCCAGACGATGTCGACTTCGCCCTCATGGCCGGCTACATGGGCTTTCGCGACATGTCGGAGCCCGAGGACATCGCAGCCGCCTTCGCCTTCCTGGCATCCGACGAGGCCCGCCAGGTCCACGGGGCGATCTGGTCGGTCGACGCCGGACTGACAGCAGACTGACTGGCCCCGGGGGGGCAACTACCGTGCTCGACATGGAACATCCATACGTTCTCGGCGTCGACCTCGACGGCGTCTGCGGCGACTACACGACCGTCTTCCGTGCGGTGGTCGCCGAGGAGTTGGGAATCGACGAGGACCAGTTGTCCCTCGAGCGGTCCTGGGACTTCAACGAATGGAACCTCACGCCGGAGGACTTCGAACGGCTCCACCTCCTCGCCGTTGCCGAGCACCGGATCCTCCGAACCATGCCGGTCATCGAAGGCGCAGCCGAGGCCCTCTGGCGCCTTTCGGACGCCGGGGTGTGGATCCGGATCATCACGCACCGGCTCTACGTGAACTGGAGCCACGCCATCGCCATCGCCGACACGGTCGAGTGGTTGGACCAGCATCGGATCCCGTACCGCGACATCTGCTTCCTGGGGGCCAAGCCAGAGGTCGAGGCCGACCTCTACATCGACGACGGACCCCACAACATCGAGGCCCTGCGAGCCACCGGCAACCGCGTGGTCGTCTTCGAAGCGCCCTACAACCGTGACATCGGGGGGCTCCGGGCAAGGGACTGGTCCGAATGCGAGCACCTGGTCCTGGTCGATGCGGCGGACCAGGGCTTTTCCCTGCAGACGCAACTCCCGGGCTTCGAGTCGGGGACCGACCGCCTCCCCTGATGAGACCAGGTTCCTCCCCGGTCAGCGGCGTTCGTAACCGGGCATGCGCTTCTCCGCGAATGCCCGCGGGCCCTCCTTGGCATCCTCCGAGCCGAACACCGCCTGTCCATAGGCCTGCTCGTGGGCGAACGCCTCCTCCTCGGTCATGCCCGAGGTCTCCCGAAGGGTCCGGAGGACGGCCTCGACCGCCAGGGGGCCGTTGGCGGCGATGGTGTCGGCAATCTCCAGGGCGGTGGCGAGGGCCTCGCCGTCGGGCACCACATGGCCGACGAGGCCGAGCCGCTTTGCTTCGGGGGCGTCGATGTGGCGTCCTGTCAGGAGGATGTCGGCTGCTGCTGTGAAGGGGATCTGGCGGGGTAGGCGGACCGCCGAGCCGGCCATCGGGTACAGCGACCAACGAACCTCCGAGACCCCGAACATGGCGCCCTCACCGGCGACCCTGATGTCGGTGCCCTGGAGGATCTCCGTACCGCCGGCTATGGCGTTGCCCTCGACGGCTGCGACCACGGGCACCCGGGGGTGCCTGGTCTTGAGGAGCCCGTCGTATATGAAGCCCGAACCCTCGCGCTCCATGCGTCCCTTCACGTCGTAGTCGTCCGTTGCCTCGGCGTCGCCGGCCATGGCCCGCAGGTCCATGCCCGCGGAGAAGTGCCCGCCGGAGCCGGTGAGGACGATCGCACGGATGTCCAGGTCCTTGTCGACCATGTCCCACGCATCGGCCAGGCGGGCAAACATGGCGAGCGTCATGGCATTGCGGCGCTGCGGTCGGTTCAGGGTTACCGTCAGGACATGGCCGTCCTTGTCGACGAGGCAGTCGGACATGGTGGCGCTCAGGTCCCGGCCAGCGCGGAGCGGGCGTCCTCGAGGTCCTCGCGGCTCGTGACCCCGATCCAGGTCTCGTCCGTCTCCACGATGTCGATGTCGAGCAGCCCCTCGGCCCGTTGCTGGTCGAGGGCCTCGGGAAGCAGGAACTCGGCGGAGGGATCGTCGCTGTGGACGGCATGGAAGGCGGCCCACTGTCCCGCCAACCGTGCAATCGCCGCGGCTGGAAGCCCCCAGAGGTTCATCGACACCCGGGTGTCGTCGGATATCTGCCCCGATGGGTCGTCGGCGATTATTCGACCATCCTGCCGCCTGATGCCGTGTGTCTCAACCAGGTTGACCAGGCTCCCGTCCACGACCCGGCAGATACCCCTTGATACGTACCCGGTGTTCGGGAGGGTGTGCCCCAGTTCGAATGCGAGGATGACCGCGTTTCTACCATCCGTGGCCAGCAGCGCATCGACCGTGCGCCGGACGCTGGACGAGCCGTAGTGGTCGTCGGCGTTGAGGACCACGACAGGCCCCGGACAGGCGCCGGCTGCGCTCAGGACCGCATGCCCCGTGCCCCAGGGCTTGTGCCGCGCCGGTCCGCAGGTGTCCTGGTGGACGATCGTGAGCGGCAGGTCCGGCCCGTGCTGGTACTCCAGGTGCTCTCGGAGAAGGGCGTCGAGGTCGGTTCGGGCCACGACGACCATGTGTCCGATCCCCGCTGCCAGGGCGTCCCTGATGGCGAAGTCGAGAAAGGCCTCGCCGTTGGGGCCGACGTCGATGAGTTGCTTGTCGCCGCCGAACCTGGAGCCCAGCCCGCCAGCCATCACGAGGAGCGTGATGTCGTCGGGGGTCACGCCGACGGGGCCTCTCCGCCCCGATCACCCCGCAGGAAGGCATCGCGTGCAGTGTCGCCGATCCCCCGCAGGTTCAACTCGTAGGTGAACCCCTGCTCGTAGCGGTAGCTGCGCCGCACGTCGATGGGGTCGATGCCGTTGAGGCTGGCCTTCGCCGCACGGATCGTGGCGGCGTCCTTGGTGGCGATGAGGATGGCAGCCTCCGTGGCGCGTGTCCGGAGTTCGACGGCTGGTACCACGTCGAGTACCGATCCGTAGGCCAGGAGCTCGGCCGCCATTGCGGTCTCACAGCTGTAGAGCATCCAACGGGCACGCTGGGCGGGAACCAGGCGCATCAGGTGGGTGGCGGCTCCGAGCGCCCCGTTGTCGACCTCGGGCAGCCCGAACTCGGCATCGTCGTCGGCGATCACCACGTCCGCATTGCCGACCAGGCCGATGCCCGACCCGAGGCAGTGGCCGTTGACAGCTGCGACCACCGGCACGGCGCATTCGTAGACGGCCCGGAACGCCTCGAAGCACGAACGGTTGGCCTCGAGGATCCCTTCGTTGTCCGGCAGGGACTGCATCTCCTTGATGTCGACCCCGGCGCAGAATCCCCGACCCTCGGCGCAAAGGAGCACCACCCGCACGTCGGGGTTGCGGCGGTAGCCATCGAGCATGTCGGCGAGGGCATATCCGTCGGCGATGTCGAGTGCGTTGACAGGCGGTTTCGACATCTCCACGGTGGCGACGCCGCCGGCGATGGTCTCGGAAAGTGGCACGGTCCGACCCTAGCGGCGAAGCAGGACCGACGAGCCGTGCCCGAACAGGCCCTGGTTGGCGGTCACCCCGACCCGCGCCCCCTCGACCTGGCGGTTTCCGGCCCGCCCGGACAGTTGCCAGGCGAGCTCGCACACCTGCGCTATCGCCTGGGCCGGCACGGCCTCGCCGAAGGCGCCCAGCCCTCCGCTGGCGTTGACGGGGATACGACCACCGATGCTGGTCGCTCCCGTGCGCAGGAGCGACTCGGCCTCGCCGACCTCGCAGAGCCCCAGGTGTTCGTACCAGTCCAGCTCCAAGGCCGAGGACAGGTCGTATACCTCGGCCAGGTCGACATCGTCGGGGCCGACACCCGCCTCCTCGTAGACCCTGGCGCCGATCGACTCCTTGAAGCCCAGATCAGGGGGTTCGACGGCGGCGGCCGAGTCGGTCGCCAGGTAGGGCAGGTCGATGACCGTGTCCGGGTAGGTGGGTGTAACCAGCGAGATGCCTGCGACCCTCACCGGGTCGGTCACGCCGAGGCGCCGTGCGTAGTCCATCGAGGCGACCACCAGGGCAGCTCCGCCGTCGCTTGTGGCGCAGATCTCGAGGAGGCGCAGCGGATCGGACACGACCGGCGAGTTGGCCACGTCCTCGACGCTGAACTCCTTGGCGAAGCGGGCGTTCGGGTTGTGTAGTCCGTGGCGGCTGTTCTTGGCCTTGACGGCGGCGAAGTCGTCGGGTGTGGCGCCGTGGAGGGCCATGCGCCGACGGGCGTGCAGGGCGAAGTAGACGGGGTTGGTGGCCCCTACGAGGTGGAAGCGCAGCCAGTCGGTGTCGTCGGGCCGACGGCCCTCGTTCGGCGCGAGGAAGCCCTTCGGGGTCGTGTCGGCGCCGACGACGAGCGCCACCTCGCTGGCACCCGAGAGGATCTGCCCCCGGGCCACCGACAGTGCGGTCGCCCCCGATGCGCAGGCGGCGTAGGAACTGGCCACCTGGGCGCCGGTGAAGCCGAGGGCCCGGGCGAAGGTGCTCCCGGCCACGTAGCCGGGGTAGCCGCACCGCACCGTGACCGCACCCGAGACGAATCCCACGTCTCGCCAGTCGACTCCGGCATCGGCGATTGCCGCTCGTGCGGCGTGCACGCCGTAGTCGACGAAGTTTCGTCCCCACTTTCCCCACGGGTGCATGCCGACCCCCAGCACAGCGATCTCTTCCATCAGGCGGCCCCCTCCCCGGGCACGGCGCCGACGACGGGTCGCCACTGCCAGGTCAGGTACTCGTTGTCGTCGTCCTCGTACAGCACGCCGAGGACCAGTTCGACGTCCATGCCGACGGCCAGGTCTGCGACGCTCCAGTCAGGGTGGACCTGCCCGAGGACCACCATGCGCTCCTCTTCGAGTTCGACGGCTGCGATGGTTACCGGCGTGTAGGGCTCGGTGACCATGAAGGGCGGGGGCGGCGGGTAGGCGCTGTCCGTGAACGACCAGATGCGGCCCGTGCGGGACAGGAACACCTCTTCGACGTCGCCGCCCGGTGCAGCCGGGTCGGAGCCCCCGAGGTCCTTCGGGAAGCAGTAGCCCCCGGTTCCGGTCAGGCGCCCGCCGATGAGGTGGGGCGGGTCGTCGAGGGTGAACAGGCCCTCGACCGCTGGCAGACGTGGCTTGCTTGCTACTGAATCGGCCATGTGCTGCCTGTTCTCCACGTCGTCGAGGCTCGGTTGATTGTACGAGGTGCACTCCCCCACGGCCGAAGCCGCCGCTCGACGCGGGGCACCGCTGCCTGGCGGGACTCGCCGTCCCGAGCCTCGACCGCCCAGCAGGGTGACCCATTTCACGCTTTCCGACCAACCCCCTCCCCTATGCCATCACCGCCCCCTGCTACATTGCCCGGTGCTGACAACATCCCTGTGGGAGAGACCCCGACTCGATCGGGGCGCCGAAGGAGCAACCGCCCCCGGAAACTCTCAGGCAGAAGGACCACCGGGACAGGCGACTCTGGAGAGCGACCGGCATACCGGTCCACCGAAGGGGCAAGCCGATCGGCCGGGTCCCCGGGATCCGCTCGAACGGTGTATCTCTCAGGTTTCGGACAGAGGGGGGCGCTCAGTGAGCGCACCCGACCCCGGAGGCCAGAGATGCCGAAACGTGCCGAGAACCTCCGCACCCTCCCCCTGCAGGACCTTCTCGACCGTGGCGGGTTCCTTCCCCGCCACATCGGACCCGACGAGGCCGACCTGGCACGGATGCTCGACGTCATCGGTGTCGACTCCGTCGAGCAACTGCTGGAGCACACGATCCCCGAGAGCATCCGTGAGCCGGAACCGCTGGCCCTGCCACCCCCGGTGCCGGAGGCCGAGGTGATAGCGCTCCTGAGGGCGCTGGCCGACCGCAACGAGGTCGTGACCAGCCTGATCGGTGCCGGCTGGTACGACACGCACACGCCGGCGGTCATCGTCCGCAACGTCCTCGAGGATCCGGGCTGGTACACCGCCTACACGCCATACCAGCCCGAGATCTCGCAGGGCCGCCTCGAGGTGCTGCTCGGCTTCCAGACCATGATCGCCGACCTGACGGGCATGGACATCGCCAATGCCTCCCTCCTCGACGAGGCGACCGCCGCCGCCGAGGCCATGACCCTGTTGCACCGCGTGGCCCGCGGCACGGGTGACGTGTTCCTCGTGGACGCCGACTGCCACCCGCAGGTCCTCGCTGTCATCGAGACCAGGGCCCGTCCGCTGGACATCCACGTCGAGGTCGCCGACCCCTGGGAGGCCACCATTCCCGCCGGATGCTTCGGCGCACTCCTGCAGTACCCGGGCAGCAGCGGACGCCTGCGTCCCCTGGGGCCCGCCGTCGGGCGTCTCAGGGAGGCCGGCGCCGGTGTTGCCGTCGCCGCCGACCTCCTCGCCTTGTGCCTGGTCGAATCCCCGGGAGAGTCCGGGGTCGATGTGGTCGTCGGCTCCGCCCAACGGTTCGGCATCCCGATGGGATTCGGCGGTCCCCACGCCGGCTACATGGCCGTTGCGGATGCCCACCGACGGAAGCTGCCCGGCCGACTGGTCGGCACGTCGCTGGACAGCGCCGGACGGACGGCCCACCGCCTGGCCCTCCAGACCCGCGAACAGCACATCCGGCGCGAGAAGGCCACGTCCAACATCTGCACCGCCCAGGTTCTCCTGGCGGTCATGTCGGCCCTCTACGCCGCCTACCACGGTCCCGACGGCCTGCGCGTTATCGCCGAGCGCGTCCACCGCCTGGCTGCCATCGCCGCCGAAGGCCTGCGCCGGCACGGACTCGACGTCCTCTTCGACGGGTTCGTCGACACGGTGGCTGTCCGGGTTCCCGGCAGGGCAGATGAGTTCGTCGCCGCCGTCCTCGAGCACGGTTGCAACCTGCGGAGGCTCGACGCCGACACGGTCACCTTCAGCCTCGACGAGACGACCACCCCGGTGGTAGTGGAGTCGATCTGGCGTGCGTTCGGCGCAACGGAGGCCTCGCTGGAGGAGTTGGACGGAGCCTCCACCGCCATCCCCGACACCCTGCGACGCACATCGGCCTACTGCACATCGGCGTTCTTCACTTCGCACCGCAGCGAAACCGAGATGCTGCGCTGGCTACGGCACCTCGCCGACCGTGACCTCGCCATGGACCGCACGATGATTCCGCTCGGCTCCTGCACCATGAAGCTCAACGCCACCACCGAGATGCAGGCGATCACCTGGCCCGAGTTCGCCCGCATCCACCCGTACGCCCCGGTCGACCAGGTGGCCGGCTACCACGAGCTCATCGACGACCTCGAGCGGATGCTCTGCGAGGTCACCGGCTATGAGGCAGTGTCCCTCCAGCCCAACGCCGGGTCGCAGGGCGAGTTGGCCGGACTCCTCGCCATCCGCGCCTGGCATGACGCCCGTGGCGACAGCGGCCGCGTCATCTGCCTGATCCCGTCCTCGGCACACGGGACCAACGCCGCCAGCGCCGTCATGGCCGGGATGGAGGTGGCGGTGGTGCAGTGCGACCCGGCCGGCAACGTCGACCTCGACGACCTCGAGCAGAAGGTCACCGACCACCAGGACACCCTGGCGGCGCTGATGGTCACCTACCCGTCTACCCATGGCGTCTTCGAACCCCGGATCGTCGAGATCTGCGACCTGGTCCACCAGTTCGGCGGGCAGGTCTACCTCGACGGCGCCAACCTCAACGCCATGGTCGGTCTCGCCCGCCCGGGTCGGTTCGGCGCCGACGTCTCGCACCTGAACCTGCACAAGACCTTCTGCATCCCACACGGCGGTGGTGGACCAGGTGTGGGGCCGGTGGCGGTGCGCGAGCACCTCGCCCCCTACCTCCCGAACCACCCGATGTCCCCTGAAGCCGGCCCCCTGTCCGGAGTCGGCGCTGTCTCGGCCGCCCCATTCGGATCGGCCGGCATCCTGCCCATCTCGTGGGCCTACGTCACCCTGATGGGGGCTGAGGGCCTCACCCGGGCCACCGAGGTGGCCATCGTGTCGGCCAACTACATCGCCGCCCGGCTCGGCAGGCACTTCCCGATCCTCTATGCGGGCGACACGGGCCATGTGGCGCACGAGTGCATCATCGACGTGCGGGCACTGAAATCCGCCCATGTGACCGCCGACGACATCTGTAAGAGGTTGATCGACTATGGCTTCCACGCTCCGACGGTTTCCTTCCCGGTGGCCGGAACCCTCATGGTCGAACCGACCGAATCGGAGGGTCTCGCGGAACTGGACCGGTTCTGCGATGCCATGATCGCCATCGCCGCAGAGGTCGAGAGGATCGCCACCGGTGAGTGGACTCCCGACGACAACCCGCTCGTGAACGCTCCGCACACGGCCGAGGACCTGGCCGGCGAATGGACGCACCCCTACGACCGGGAGACCGCCGCCTATCCGCTGCCAGAACTGCGTTCCGACAAGTACTGGCCGCCCGTGGGCCGCGTCGACAACGCACACGGCGACAAGAACCTTGTCTGCTCCTGCCCCGATATCGACGAATACGCCTAGCCGGAGGCAAGCCGGACACCCGCCTGCCGGTACGGTCGGCGACATGCCTGGACAGAACGACGGATCCGAACTGGACGCAGCTACGGAGGACGCCTTCCGGGAGCAGGTTCGCACCTTCATGGAGGCCAACTGCTCCCGAACCGGCGATCGATCCGGGAGCATCGGTGACGACGATCCGGAAGGCATCGCCGCAGCGAAGGCCTTCCAGGGATCGATGGCCGATGCCGGCCTGGCCGGGCTGACATTTCCGTCCGAGTTCGGCGGTGCGGGCCTCACGAGCCGGCATCAGGAACTGTTCAACCAGGAGGTCCAGGGTTGGTACCTCCCCACCACGCCCCTGTCCATCTCCCACGGAATGTGCCTGCCGGTGCTGAACCAGTTCGGCACGGAGGACCAGAAGGCCCGGTTCATGCCCGACAACATCAGCGGCGCCAGCATCTGGTGCCAGATGTTCTCCGAGCCGGGTGCCGGATCCGACGTGGCCAGCCTGTCCACCCGGGCCGTGCGCGACGGCGACGAGTGGATCATCGAGGGTCAGAAGGTCTGGACCTCGGGCGCCCAGTACTGCGACTACGGCATCCTCGTGGCCCGTACCGACACTTCACTCCCCAAGCACCAGGGGCTGACCATGTTCGTCGTCGACATGCGGCAGCCGGGCGTCGAGGTGCGCCCACTCCGTCAGATCTCCGGCGGCAGCGGCTTCAACGAGATCTTCTTCACCGAGGCGAGGGTGCCCGCGGACTGGCAGTTGGGCGACCTCGGCCAGGGGTGGAACCTGGCCGTGTCCATGTTGATGTTCGAGCGGGTCTCGATCGGAGCCGGGAGCGGGAGCGGTCTCAACGCCGACCGGTCACCCGGGCTCATCCAGACAGCGCAGGCACTCGGGTACCGCCATGACCCGGTCCTGCGCCAGGGCCTGGCCGATCTGTGGATCCGGGAGCAGATCAAGGGCTACATAGGCCAACGCATCCGGGCGGCGGTCGAGGGCGGACGGGTTCCGGGCCCCGAGGGATCCCTTGCCAAGTTGAATGGAGCGCTCCTGGCCCGCCGCGTGCGCGATGTCTCCCTGGCCATTGCCGGCAGCGCCGCCCAGGCCTGGGACGCCGATGACGCCGATGGGGACCGGTGGGCCGTGGCCTGCCTGTCGACCGCCGGCATCAGCATCGCCGGGGGAACCGACGAGGTGCAGCGAAACATCATCGGCGAACGGGTCCTGGGCCTGCCCAAGGAGCCCGACCCGTACAAGGGTGCAGCCTGGGAAGCAATCCCCCGCAGTTGAGGGTTCCGTCTCCGTGTTCATCGACCTGACCGACGAGCAGAAGGCCCTCCGGGCCGAGTTGCGGGAGTACTTCACGAACCTCATGACCGACGAGGTCCGGGAGAAGATCGCGTCGGCCGAATTCGCCGAGAACCTCGAGTACAAGGACCTCATCCGCCGAATCGGAAGTGACGGGTGGCTGGGCGTGGGCTGGCCGGTCGAGTACGGCGGCAAGGGCTTCACGCCGGTCGAGCAGTACATCTTCTTCGACGAGTCACAGGCCGCCGGCTGTCCGATCCCGTTCCTCACGACCAACACCGTCGGACCCACCATCCGTCGCTTCGGCACCGAGGAGCAGAAGGACCGCTTCCTCACCCGGGTGCTCGCCGGTGAGGTCCACTTCTCGATCGGATACTCCGAACCGGACGCAGGCACCGACCTTGCGTCGCTGCGCACCCGGGCCGTCCCGGACGGCGACGAGTGGGTGGTGAACGGCCAGAAACTGTTCACCAGCCTCGCATTCAACGCCGACTACGTCTGGTTGGCTGCCCGCACCGACCCTGACGCACCCTCCCACAAGGGCATCACCATGTTCCTGGTCGACACCTCCGACCCGGGGTTCTCGATCCAGCCATTCGTGACCTTCGGACAGACACACACGACGGCGACCTTCTACGACGACGTGCGCGTTCCCGACTCGATGCGTGTCGGTGAGGTGAACGGCGGTTGGGGGCTCATCACGAACCAACTCAACCACGAACGCGTCTCGCTGTTCCCGGCCGCACGCCTGACCACGCTTGTCGATGACGCCCTTGCGTGGGCCCGGTCGACACAACTCCCCGATGGTCGCCGGGTGATCGACCAGGAGTGGGTGCAGGTCAAGTTGGCCGAGGGTCGGGCCCTCGCCCGCCACCTCGACCTCCTCAACTGGTACGTGGCCGACGAGAACACACACGGCCGCATGAACCCCGCCGACTCGTCGTCGGTCAAGGTGCACGGATCCGAGAGCATGCACCGCATCTACACGCTCCTCACCGAGGTCATCGGGGCGACCGGGCACCTCAGGGAGGGCTCACCCGGAGCCGAACTCTCGGCCGGTATCGAGTCCGCCTACCGTTCGGTCTGGATCCTGACGTTCGGGGGCGGCACCAACGAGATTCAGCGCGACATCATCGGTGCGGCCGGCCTCGGCCTGCCCCGCGAGAAGCGCCGCAGGGCCTGAGGGTCCGAGGGGAACGCATCGTGGACTTCACCTTCGACGAGGCCCAGCAGGCCGTTGCCGACCTTGCCGACCAGATCCTGGACGACCGCCTCGACACAGACCGCCTCCTCGCCATCGAGGACGCTGTGGGTGCAGACGGCGCCTGGTTCGACGCCGACCTGTGGGGGTCGTTGGCTGCGGCCGGCCTACTCGGAATCGCCCTCGACGAAGGTGTCGGTGGCGGTGGCCTCGACGCCGTGGCTCTGGCGATCCTGCTGCGGGCACAGGGAAGCCACGTGGCACCGCTGCCGCTCCTGCCCCACTGCGTCGCCTCCCTCGCCGTGGACCGATTCGGGAGCGAGGAACAGCGCATCCGCCTGCTCCCGGGTTGTGCCGACGGCAGTCACATCCTCACCGTGGCCGTGCAGGAGTACCTCGAGGATCGGATACGACAACCGGGCGCCCATGTCGTCGATGGCGCACTCAGCGGCGAAAAGATCGTGGTCGAGGGTGCCGACCTGGCGGGACATGCCGTGGTCACGGCGATCGGTGGCGATGGCCCCGGGCTGTTCCTCGTCGACCTCTCTGGTGATGGCATCACGCGGACCGTGGGTCGCTCCACCCGCCTCGAACCGGTCTGGCGACTCGGTTTCGACGGCACGCCCGTCGAGCCTCTCGCCGAAAACGGCTCCGTTCCCGTCGACTGGCTGGTCGACCACCTGCTGATGGCCATCTGCGCCACACAGTTGGGGGTGACCGAACGGGCGCTCCGGCTGACGGCGGAGTACACCAGTGAGCGGGAACAGTTCGGACGGCCCCTCGCCACGTTCCAGGCCGTGACCCAGCGCCTGGCCGACCAGTTCGTGAACGTGGGGGGCATCCGGCTGGCCACGCTGTCCGCCGCCTGGCGCCTGGCGCAGGGCCTCGATGCCCGGGAGGACCTCCTGATAGCCAAGTGGTGGGCGTCCGAGCGGGCCACCGAGGTGGCCCACGCCACCCAGCACTGCCACGGTGGCATGGGCGTTGCCAAGGACTACCCGTTGCACCGATACACGCTCTGGAACAAGCACCTGACCACATCGCTGGGCGCAGGTACCCAGTCGCTGCGAGCCCTCGGGAGCCTCCTGGCGGAGGCCTGATCCAGGCATGGCCCACCACGATCTCCTCATCATCGGCGCCGGTTCCGGCAACTCGGTCATCGGCCCGGAGCACGACGGCTGGGATATTGCCATCGCCGAGCCCTGGCTGTTCGGCGGCACCTGCATGAACCGTGGATGCATTCCCTCCAAGATGCTCGTCCATGCCGCCGACCTGGCGATGTCCGCCCGCCTTGCGCCGGCTCTTGGTGTGCACACCACCTTCGACGGCGTCGACTGGCCGTCCATCCGGGACCGCATCTTCGACCGCATCGACCCGATCGCCGATGCGGGCCTGGCGTACCGGCACAACCTCGACAACGTCACGGTCTACGAATCCGAGGCCCACTTCACCGGGAATCGGGCCTTTGACATAGGTGGGCAGTCGGTGACAGCGGACCATGTCGTGCTGGCCGCAGGGGCCCGGTCCGTCGTCCCGGAACTCCACGGCCTGCTCGACACGCCCTTCCACACCTCCGACACCATCATGCGCGTCGACACGCTTCCCGAACACCTGGTGGTGCTGGGTGGGGGCTTCATCGCCCTGGAGATGGCGCACGTCTTCCACGGCCTCGGTAGTCGGGTCACGATCCTGCACCGGGGCGACCTGCTGCTGCGGCGGGCCGACGAGGACATCAGGCGCCGCATAACCGACATCTACGCCGACCGCCTGGACCTGCGCCTCGGGACCGAGGTGGAGCGGGCCCACCACGACGGGAGGTTCCGGCTCGACCTGTCCGACGGCTCGCGACTCGAGGCCGACACGTTGCTCGTGGCCACAGGCCGCCGTCCCAACAGTGACCGCCTCCATGTGGACACCGGTGGGGTCGAGGTCGGCCGTGGCGGGTACGTCACAACCGACGAATTCCTGCGCACCTCCGCCGATGGCGTCTGGGCCCTGGGCGACATCACCAACCCCGCCCAGCTCAAGCACACCGCAAATGCAGAGGCCCGCGTGGTGGCCCACAACCTGACCGCCCCGGGTGACCTGCGACCGATCGACCGCTCCCTGACCCCGGCTGCCGTCTTCTGTCATCCCCAGATCGGCTCTGTCGGCTCCACGGAGGCGGAGCTGCTCGCCGAGGGCCGCCCATTCCTGCGCTCGGTCCGCGACTATTCGGACACCGCCTACGGCTGGGCTATGGAGGACACGACCGGCTTCGTGAAGCTGCTGGCAGATCCCGACACCCGGCTCCTGATCGGAGCCCACCTGATCGGGCCCCAGGCACCCACGCTGGTCCAGCAGTTGATCCAGGGCATGGCCCACGGCCTCACGGTCGACCAGATGGCGCGCGGCCAGCTCTACATCCATCCGGCCATGCCAGAGTTGCTCGAGCAGGCGTTGCTGGAACTCTGAGAGAGGGACGAGAATCACACCATGCAGGATCTGAAGGGAAAGGTCGCCGTGGTCACCGGTGGTGCATCGGGAATGGGGCGGGCGTTCGCCGACCGCTTCGCCGCCGAGGGAATGCGCATCGCCATCGCCGACATCGAGGAACCGGCGCTCGACCGGGCGGTCGCCGAGCTCGAGGCTGCCGGTGCCGAGGTGATCGGCGTGCGCTGCGACGTCTCCGACCACGGGTCGGTGCAGGACTTCGGCGTCGCTGTCCAGGAGGCCTTCGGCTCTGCCCAGGTGCTCTGCCTCAACGCCGGCGTGGCATCTGGAGGCACCATCGCCGAGCAGTCCATGAAGTCATGGCAGTGGGTGCTGGGCGTGAACCTCTACGGCATCGTCCACGGTCTCGACGTGTTCCTGCCGAGCCTCATCGACCAGGACGAGGGTCACGTCGTGATGACCGCTTCGATCGCCGGGCACACCTCTTTCGCAGGCCTCGGCCCCTACAACGCATCGAAACACGCCACGGTGACAATCGCTGAGACCCTCTCCGTGGAACTCGCCGAGGTCGAATCCAACGTCGGGGTGTCGTGCCTGTGCCCGGGATTCGTCGCCACCAACATCTTCGCCGCCGAACGCAATCGCCCTGAATCCCTTCAGGACGCCTCCAAGGAGCCGGTCAGCGCCGAAGACCAATTCGCCCATGAGGCCCTGCTCGAGTGGATGGCAGCGAACGCCCTGCAGCCGGCGGCAGTCGCCGACATGGTCCACGACGCCATCCTCTCGAACACCTTCTGGATCTTCACCGACCAGGACCACCTCGTCCAGATTGCCGAACGGCACGAACGCATACGCGGCTGCCAGAATCCCAACGCCAAGCACATCAGAGACGACTTCTTCGAGTAGGTCGTTTCGGCAACAGCCCATCCGAATCCCAACGAGGAGAAGCTTGCCATGCAGGACCTGAACGGGAAGCTCGCCGTGGTCACCGGCGGTGCATCAGGGTTGGGCCTGGCGTTCGCCCACCGCTTCGCCGCCGAGGGAATGCGCATCGCCATCGCCGACATCGAGGAGCCGGTGCTCGACCAGGCGGTCGCCGAACTCGAGGCGACGGGTGCCGACGTGATCGGCGTGCGTTGCGACGTCTCCGACCACGACTCGGTCCGCAACCTCAAGGTGGCGGTGGACGAGGCATTCGGAGCCGCCCACCTGCTGTGCCTCAATGCGGGCGTGGCCTCCAACGGGCTCATCGTCGAACAGTCCCTAAAGGCCTGGCGCTGGGTTCTGGGCGTGAACCTGTTTGGCATCGTCCACGGCCTCGACGTCTTCCTGCCCGGGATCATCGAGCAGGGAGAGGGCCATGTCGTGGTGACCGCTTCGATCTGTGGGCACACCTCTTTCGCCGGCGTCGGTCCCTACAACGCCTCGAAGCACGCTGCGGTCACGGTCGCCGAGACCCTCCATGCGGAGCTCCGCGAGATGGAATCCGCCGTCGGCGTGTCGTGCCTGTGCCCGGGATTCGTCGGGACCAACATCTACACCGCTGAGCGGAACCGGCCCGAGACCCTCCAGGACGCTCCCGGCGAGCCGGTCAGCGATGAGGAGCGGATGCAGCTCGAGGCGGTGACCGAGTGGATGGCGGCAAATGCCCTCCAGCCCGCCGAGGTGGCGGACATGGTCCACGATGCCGTCGTGTCCGACACCTTCTGGATCTTCACCGACGAGGAACAGGTCACCCAGGTCGGCGAACGCCAGGAGTCCGTCCGCACCCGCCGGAACCCCACCGCAGGCCGCATCAACCACGAACTGTTCGACTAGCCACCCCACTCGGGAGCCAATGGCCCGTGGTCCCCATTCCAGACGAACCCGGCGAGGAGGAACAGTCGGCGCTGCTCCCTCCGGGTGGCGACCCGCGTTGCGTTGCCGCGGTCCGTGTCCAACCGGGAGGGCGCCGGGCCGGCGGCGAGCGAACGTGAGCGTCGAGCCGGAGTGGGTGGCGGTGCCGGCACGCCGACCGGGCACCAACAGACAAACGTCCCGAGAGTAGACAAACCCGCGCCGTAAGATCAGCACATGGGCAGCACCTTTGGAACCCTGTTCCGAGTCGCCACCTGGGGTGAGTCCCATGGTGGCGGGATCGGTGTCGTCGTCGAAGGATGCCCGCCGCGCCTGGCGCTTTCCGTCGAGGCCCTCCAACATGACCTGGACCGTCGCCGCCCGGGTCAGAGCCGCCTGACCACGCAACGTCAGGAGGGCGATGAGGCCGAGATCCTCTCCGGCGTCTTCGAGGGTCGCACGCTCGGAAGCCCCATTGCCGTCCTGGTCCGCAATTCCGACGCCCGACCGGAGGCATACGAGCACCTCAGGGACGTCTACCGACCGTCCCATGCCGACTTCACCTATGACGCCAAGTACGGGATCAGGAACTGGCAGGGCGGCGGCCGGGCAAGCGCCCGCGAGACCATCGGCCGGGTGGCGGCTGGCGCCATAGCCAGGAGGCTGCTCGACGAAGCAGCCGGTATCGAGGTCCTGGCCTGGGTCTCCCAGGTCCACTCGATCGGTTCCGTCGTCGATTCCGGTTCGGTGACGCTCGAGCAGGTCGAGGCCGATCCCACCCGCTGTCCCGACCCTGACGCCGCGGCCGCCATGACCTTCGCCATCGACGATGCCCGACGCAACGGTGACTCGCTGGGCGGCATCGTGACATGCGTGGCCCGCAACATGCCGGCCGGGCTCGGCGAACCGGTCTTCGACCGCCTCGAGGCCGACCTGGCCAAGGGCATGCTCTCCCTGCCGGCCGTCAAGGGGTTCGACATCGGGGCCGGGTTCGACGCCGTAGCGATGACCGGCCTCGAACACAACGATCCCTTCGTTCCCGGCAGCAGCGGTCCGGCGACCAGGAGCAACCGTTCCGGCGGCGTACAGGGAGGCATCAGCAACGGCGCCGACCTCGTCTTCCGGGTGGCGTTCAAACCCACGGCCACCATCAGTTCGGTGCAGGACACCGTCGACACCGACAACAATCCCGTCACGCTCGAAGCCACCGGGCGTCACGACCCCTGTGTGCTGCCCAGGGCGGTTCCGATGGTCGAGGCCATGGCGCTGCTGACGCTTGCCGACCACTGGCTCCGCCAGCAGGCGACGGACGTCCTCGACTCCTAGGTCGAATGCCTCCCCACCTACACTCCGGGCCGCACAGAACAGGAGTCCACCATGTCTGAAACCTCCACCTCCGGGTCCCACGACGCCTCCCTTCCCCTCTACTACGAACTCCCCACGTTTGCGACGGTCGAGGAGGAACGTCGTCATCGACAGGAACGCCTGGCGGCAGCCTTTCGGATCTTCGGCAGGTTCGGCTTCAGCGAGGGTGTGGCCGGCCACATCACCGCCCGCGACCCGGAGCACACCGACGCCTTCTGGGTGAACGCCTTCGGCCAGCCCTTCTCCGACATCCGGGTCTCCGACCTGCTGCTGATCTCCCACACCGGAGCGACCCTCCACGGCTCACATGCCGTCAACCAGGCGGCGTTCGCCATCCATTCCGGTATCCACATGGCCCGGCCGGACGTGGTCGCCGCCGCCCACTCCCATTCGCTGCACGGCAAGGCCTGGTCGGCGCTGGGTCGGATGCTCGACCCCATCACCCAGGACTCCTGCATCTTCTACGACAACCATGTCCTGTTCGATGACTACACGGGCGTGGTCAACGACCCGGAGGAAGGCAAGCGCATTGCCTACGCCCTGGGCGGCCATGCTGCTGCGATCCTGCGCAACCATGGCCTCCTCACAGTGGGGCACAGCGTCGACGAGGCGACCTGGTTGTTCGTGACCATGGAGCGCACATGTCAGGCGCAGTTGCTGGCAGAGGCGGCGGGCACGCCGGTGGTGATGGATGAAGCGGTCGCCTCCCAGACCGGCAGCCTCGTCGGCCATGGATTCGCCGGCTGGTTCAGCGCACAGCCGATGTTCGACCAGATCATCCGGGAGCAGCCCGACCTTCTCGAATAGCGGTTCCGACCTCAGCCCACGAAGGGCAGGTCCACCACCTCGGCGGGGACCTCGGTGCCTCGCTGGTCGATACTCAGCGGCTCCCCCACCTGCACGGCGGTCGGCAGGAACGCCAGGCCGATCCCGTGGCCGAGGACCGGTGAGATGTTGCCGCTGGTCAGCACGGACACCTGCTCGCCGCCGCGCAACACCGGCTGGCCCTCTCGTGGTGGACGCCGTCCCTGCACCGACAGTCCCCTCAGTCGGTGGGTGACGCCCCGCTCGAGGGCCGCCTCGAGGGCAGCCCGCCCACGGAACTCCTCCTTGTCCCAGCCGACGGCCCAGCCGAGTCCTGCATCGAGCGGCGTGATTCCAGCCCCCAGTTCACGTCCGTGGAGCGGGAGCCCTGCCTCGAGGCGAAGCGTGTCGCGTGCCCCCAGTCCCGCCGGTTTGGCTCCCTGCGAGGTGAGGGCCTCCCACAGCGGCTCAGCAGCCTCGTCCGCTACGGCGATCTCGACGCCGTCCTCGCCGGTGTAGCCCGTGCCGGCCACGGTGAGCGTCGTATCCCCCCAGGCGACGTCGGCCGCCCGGAACCGGCCCACGGTGGCGGCTTCGGGGGAAACCTGACCGAGTACGGCCCGGGAGTCGGGCCCCTGTAGTGCCAGGAGTGCCCGCGTTGCGCCGAGGTCCAGGCTGCCCGGCAGCGCCTCGACCACGGCTGCGTTGTTCGAGGCGTTCGGCAGGATCCAGAAGCGCTTGTCGGCGAGCCACCACACGATGATGTCGTCGAGTACAGAGGCGTCGCCCTCGTCGAGCAGGTGCGTGTACTGGGCCCGTCCCGGGCCGATGCGGCGCAGGTCGTTGCCCAGCACATTCTGCAGGATGTCGAATGCGCCGGGACCCGACATCTCGAGCGTCCCGAGGTGGCTCACGTCGAACAGGGCGGCACCCTCTCGGCAGGCCATGTGTTCGGCGATCGTGCCGGCCGGGTAGCTCACCGGCAGGTCCCAGCCGCCGAAGGGCACCATCCGGGCGCCCAGCGAGCGGTGGACGGTGTCGAGTGGTGAGGTCCGGAGGTCGCTCATGGATTCGACCGTACCGGTCCACGCACGGTGCTCAGGCAGCGTGCGTGGCGAAGAGGCGTTCGATGTCGCGTTGGTAGAGGATGCGGACCTGGATGTCGGGTTCCTGTTCGCGCAGTTGGCGTACCTTGCGGTTCTTGCGGGTCACCAGAGCCTGGCGCAGCGTGGTGACCTCGAGGTAGAGGTCGTGGTCGGGGAGGTAGAAGTCGGGGGTGAAGGCCGATCGGGGGTTGCCATCCGAATAGTGTTCGAGCACGAAGGTGCGGGGCTCGTACTCCCAGGTGATCCCGTAGGAATCGAGAAGTTCCGCGACCCGGCGCTCCGACTCGTGGGCGAACTCGACGGGTTCAGGGTCGGGCCTGATCTGGTGGATGTCGGCCACGCGCCTACTCGCCCACCGCCGAGGCATCGTCGCCTACGCCGGAGGTGTCAGCGTCGGCGGATCGGGTGGCCCGAAACAAGTCGATGATCGTGGCATCGAGGTCCTCCTTGACGCCGGCCAGCGGCAGGATGTTGAGCACGCCCTGTCCCTCGCGCAGCAGGTCGATGATCTCGTCTGCGCCTCGTCGGACCAGGACGGAGTCGCCGCTGATGACCAGGTTGACCCGAGCCACGTCCTCGTCGAGCGTGTCCTGCAGGAACTCGAAGACCTTCCGCACGCGCTCCAGGCGTATCCCGGCGTCGAGCAGGGTCTTGATGGCCTTCAGTTCGAGCAGGTCGCGGTAGGAGTACAGGCGACGCGAGCCGCTTCCCTCTGCGTCGTGCAGCGATGGCCGCACGAGCTCGGTGCGAGCCCAGTAGTCGAGTTGGCGGTAGGTGATGCCGACGATCTCGGCGCTGCGCCTGGCGCTGTAGCCCTCTGTCGATGTGTCCACGATCAACCCCTCTCAGCACCGTCTGCCACCTGATCGGATCTTCTCGGCAACCCGGGTGTCGGTACATTGCGAACCACAACGGCGGAACTACACCGTTGTGACCCCCACAGGGTACGGGTCGGCGCGCGCGGCGTCAATCACCTGTCAGGGAAATCGTCCTACAGCGGGAGACGCTCCAACGGAACTGGTGCTCGCGATCGCAGTGGAACCCGGCGGGGGGGGACCATTCTCGGGCAACGGGAGGTGCACCAACAGGGGGGACCCGAGCCCACGGAGGCTCTCTCCAGCTGCGGGAATGGGACTCGATGCACCGAAGGCCGCCGACAACTGCCGGGAGTTCTCCTCGGACCTGGAAGAAGCCTGTTCGAGGATTCCGACTATGTCATCCCCGAGGTTCACCCGTGGCAGGCATGTCCCCGGGCAGCCGTGAGTTGTACCGAGTACCCGGTGAGGCACCCTGGGGATCCCTATTCCCCGGCGAAGTCCTCGGGGTTGACCTGGTCGAGGAACTCGCGGAACTCCTCGAGTTGCTCCTCGGTGCCAACAGGCTTCTCCTCTTCCGGAGGCAGGTAGCCGGCCTCCTCGAGGACCTCTTCGGCAGCGAACACGGACGTCGCCGTACGGACGGCGAGGGCGATCGCATCGGAGGGCCTTGCGGACACCACCTGTGGGCCATCCGGTCCCCGAAGGTGCAGTTCGGCGAAGAAGGTGCGGTCCCGCAGTTCGCTTACGACGACCTGCTCCAGCCGGATGGAGAAGCCGTCGAGTACCTCGACCACCAGGTCATGGGTCATCGGACGCGGGGTTTCCTGGCCGGCCAGCGCAAGGGCGATCGCGGTCGCCTCCGGATGCCCGATGAAGATAGGTAGCAGTCGCCGACCCTCTGATTCCCGGAGCAGGACGACGGGCGTGTTCGTCGGCAGGACCTCCTGAACGCCGACGATCTGCATCTCGATCATCGACGGTCCCCGGACAGCACCTGGCAGATCACGCGGGCACCATAGTCCCGTCGCCTGAACCGGCTCTGGCCAACTCCCTGACGTCGTCTACCAGGGCACCCCCGCCCGGCTCCGGACAGGAATCGAGGTCCGCCTCGAGCTGTGCCTGGTCGAGGGCGACGACGCCCGGCAGGTTGCGAAACAGTCCCCGATGGTCCAGTCCGTAGCCGACCACGAACGGTTCCTCCATGATGAACCCGGCGTGGTCGACAGGCACGGGGAGCACGCGGCGGCCTATACGGTCGAAGAGCGTGCACACTCGAACCTCGGTCGCTTCGTGACTCCGGAGGTGGCGGAGCAGGAAGTCGAGCCGAAGCCCGGTGTCGACCATGTCCTCCACGAGGAGCACCTGGCGGCCGGTCACGTCCAGCCCGACGTCCCGGGTGAGGCGGACCCGTCCGCTGTCGGGAGCGAAGGCGCTGAGCGACAGGAAGTCGACCTCCAGACGTCGGTCCACGGCGCGGACAAGGTCGGCCAGGAAAGGTAGGCAGCCCCGTAGGACCCCGACGACGACGGCCCCGTCGTCGATGCCTTCGGAGACCTCGGCGCCGAGTTCCCGCACGCGACGGGCCAGGTCGTCGGAACCGAGTAGTAGCCGGGGTGCACCCATGTGGCCGACTACGCCTGGTCGCCCAGTCGGCCCAGTGAACGACGGAGCAGGATCTCGCGCAGTTGGCTCCCGGCGTCCACCAACTCGTCGAGTTGGGCCCTCACGTCGCGTTGTGAGCGGTCGTCGCGGCGCAGTCGGGGCAGGAGGGCCTGCTCGAGCACGCCGGCTTCCCGTTGCGCCCCGACGAGGAACATGCGCAGGTGACGTGCGTCGACCCCGAGTTCGAGGAATCGGGCCGCAAGGCGGGCGACGTGCAATGCCTCGCCGTCGTAGACGGTCGCCGAACCCGCCTCATGGCCGACCAGCAGGCCCAGGCGCTCGAGTTGGGCGATGATCGGGGGATCCACCCCGACCGTGGTAGCCAACTCCTCACGCGACACGCTGACCGCTCCGACGAAGCGACGTTGACGGCCCCGCTCGCGGAAGGGCGACACCTCGGCGTCGTCGACCTCCCCATCGGGGTGCGGGACCCGTCCCCCGGTCGCCTCGAGGGCCTCCCGTATGACCTTGAGGGGAAGGAAGTGCTCGCGTTGCTGACGAAGCACCCAGCGCAGGAGGTCGACGTCGGTCGCCGTGAACTGTCTGTAGCCGGACGGAGTGCGTCCGGGCTCCACCAGGCCCTGGGATTCGAGGAACCGGATCTTCGAGACCGTGACATCGGGGAACTCCTCGATGAGCCGGTCGATCACCTCGCCGATCGTGAGGGTCGTGGTCCCCGTCATGGTCCGCCGGTCAGCCTGCGGTGCCGTGGAAGAACACGAGCCGGAATCGTCCGATCTGGAGTTCATCGCCGTCCTGGAGAAGGGCGCTCTCGATCCGATCGCGGTTGACGTAGGTGCCGTTCAGGGAGCCGGTATCCCGGACCAGGTAGCGGTCGCCGGTTCGTTGTACCTCGGCATGGCGCCGCGAGACGGTGACATCATCGAAGAAGATGTCGGCGTCCCCGTGGCGGCCCAGGGTCGTCAGGTCGGCCTCGAGGCCATAGCGGGCGCCTGCCTTGGGACCCGACTCGACGACGAACAGGCCACAGTCGTGGGGAAAGCGGGCCCGGTCCTCCTCGTGGGGCAGTTCCTCTCCGAGTTCGAAGTTGTCGGTGATCTCGTCGGCGGAGGAGCGGATCTCGTGACCGCATGAGGGGCAGAAGTTGGCGCCACCATCGTCAGTCCGCCCGCACCCCGGGCACCTGGTCCCGTCCACGGTCAACCCTCGATCAGTGCCGAGTAGGCGGCCGGGTCCATGAGGTCGTCGAGTTCTGCGGCGTCTGCGAGCTCGAGTTCGCAGATCCAGCCGTCGCCGTAGGGATCGTCGTTGACGCTTTCGGGGGCCGCTTCGAGATCGTCGTTGACCGCCACAACCAACCCGGAGAGCGGTGCAAATAGTTCGGAAACCGACTTGGTCGACTCGACCTCGCCGAACACCGCACCGGTTGCCACCGTCGCGCCGACGGAAGGTAGGTCGATGAACACGACATCTCCTAGCGCATCCTGTGCGTAGTCGGTGATGCCGATCCGGACCCGTCCACCATCTTCGACGCGGACCCACTCGTGATCGGCCGAATAGCGGAGCTCACCGGGAACGTTCATGTGCCCGAACCTACACAATGCATCGGCGCCAGTGGGCTCTGGGAGCGACGTTCAGGTACCTTCCCGGGCGGCTCGACCCTCCCGAAGCGCCCGGAGTCCCTCGGGGACGTACCCGAGACCGGCCCACCAGGCGATCAGGAGTCCTGGGATGGCGAAGATCCACGCCGCCACGGCGAAGAACGGCCTGCCGGTGATCGTGGACTCCCCCGCCAGGAAGCACGGGAAGGCGAACAGCAGCGCGAAGGTCCCTGTCTTCCCCCACCAGGTCACGTCGATCCGGCGGGCGCCGAAGCCCGCCAGGAGCAGCGCCGCTACGCCGATCAGGACCTCCCGGAGCAGCGCCGCAGCGGCGAACCAGGTTGGAACCGAACCGTCGATGATCATCGCCGGTGCGGCAACCACGAGCAGGAGTCGATCGGCAGTCGGGTCGAGGACCTTGCCGATGTCCGAGATCTGGTCGAATCGACGGGCGATCCAACCGTCGACCCAGTCGGTGGCTCCGAGGGCTCCGAGCAGCAGCGCCGCAGCAGTCCGGTCCTCGGTCCCGAGGAGCAGCCAGACGAACCAGGGAATGCAGGCAATCCGCGCAACGCTGATGGCATTCGGCAGAGTCCAGACACCGCTCCATCCGGTCCGGGGAGTGAATTCCCGCTGCTCCTCACGGCTGCTCACGGCCGAAAGCCTACGATGGACGCCCGATCACCCGTTCCACCCGAGGCCACCAATTCCGGGAGGCTCCCTTGCCATCCATCTTCACCCGCATCATCTCCGGAGAGGTTCCCGGACGGATCGTCTGGCGGGACGACGTGTGCGTGGCGATGGTCGACATCCGTCCCCTCAACCGGGGCCATACGCTGGTGGTCCCGATCGTCGAGGTCGACCGCTGGACGGACCTACCGGTCGAAGTCGCCGGCCACTGCATGGCCGTGGCGCATGCCATCGGTGCCGCCCTGCAGGAGGCGCTTTCGCCTTCGAGGATCGGCCTCATGATCGCCGGGTTCGAGGTGCCACACACCCACCTGCACGTGGTGCCGATCGATCACATGGGGCACCTTGACTTCGGCTCAGCGGATGACGCTGCCGACGCCGGGGACCTCGACGCAGTGGCCGACATCCTGCGGGACGCACTCCGCTCGGCCGGACACACTTCGGTGGCCTGAACGGATCCCCCGTCAGGGGGCGAGTACCCAGAGGTGGACACCTTCCTCGGCGAAGCGTTCCTCGAAGTCGAGCATCACGAGCACGCCGCCGAAGCCACGGATACTGGACCGGGGCCAGTCGGCCGACACCTCGTCGAAGATGACCACGTCGATGTCCTCGACGAGCTCGATGTCCGGAAGGAACGGCGTGTCGTCCTCGAGGACCATGGCCGTGGTCCGTTCGGCCACCAGGGGGAAGACAGCGGGAGTTGCAAGTACGCGATCCCAGCGTTCGACCATGCCCGCTGCGGTCAGGCGGGCCGTGTCGACCGCATCGCGACGTCCCCAGTCCCATGGTTGCTCGTAGGGCGAAGGCGCTGCATCGCGGACGAAGAAGACGAGGGCTGTCAGCACCAGCACGCTCAGGATCCGCCGGTCGACCAGGACCCGGCTGACCCCCCGTCGTCCCAGGCGCTGCAGCGCATAGGCCGCTGCGATCATCACGAAGGGCAGGGTGGCCACGTCCTGCTGGGGGTTGCCGAGACCGAGGTCCGGAACGTCGGCGATCAGGTAGAGGCTGAGCAGTGGGAGTACCGGCAGCAGGTAGCGGGGTCGGATCAACGGAAGGAACAGGACCGGGGCGAGGAGCAGGAGCTGCTTTTCGAACGCCATCCTGTCGGTGAGGTGCGAAACCACGCCAACCGGGTCGCCCAACATGCCGGCGAGGACGCCGGGAGCGGTGTCGCCGAAGGCGGCGAAGGCTCCGAGGTGTGGATAGGCGCCGTTCCCGAACATCGGCTGCAGCATGAAGGCCATCACGACGAACCAGGCCGTCCCGAAGCCCACGAGGAGCCAGCCGGGCCTTCGCCGATCCTCGAGCAGGAAGACGAGGCCGAGGGCGCCGAGGGCGAGGCCCAGGTCCGCACGTGCGGCCACGACGACCAGCGACAGGAGGCCGAGCCAAGCCCACTGACTCCTGCGTCCGGCCAGGTAGGCCGCCAACAGCGCCGGTAGGGCGATCGTCTCGGTGTGGAATCCGGCCAGGTTGAGGTTGTGGACCGACGGGTGCAGTGCGTAGGCGATCATCAGGGCACCGGCGCCGCCGATCCGCAGGTTGGCCGGTCCCCGTGCGATGCGCCAGATGGGCACGACCGGAATGGCCAGGGCAAGGGCCTGGAAGACGAGAAGCATTTCGGCGGTGGGCACGAAGCGTGCGAGGAAGGCGATAGGCACGAACAGGAACGCTGCCTGGATCGCGAACAGGTTGAGACCCAACTCCGAGATGACCGGCGGGCGGCCGCCCTCGAGCAGGTGGATGGCCTGGAGGGGATAGCCGATCCCGGTACCCAGGCCGAAGTCGCGGTTCTTGGCGAGGGCGAGAAGGGACAGCGTGGTGAACAGCACGAATGCGACGACCCAGGGCAGCGACCGGTCGACCGCCGGCGTCTCGAGTTGCGCCTGCCACCGCAGCAGGCTCATGTCGAAGCGGCGACGTGCCTCGTGGACGCGGACGGCCACGTGCTCGCCCGTCCATTCGTCGGTCCAGCCCGAAAGTCGCCGGTCGCCCTTCATGGGGTCTCGACCGCCCCGAGCAGGGAGTCCCCGGTCACCGTGTCGGCATCGACCGGATCCATCAGGCCCGGGCCATTGTTCCGGGTGTTGCCGACGCGTAGGTCGACCGGATGTCGGATGAGGAGTCCCGTGGGCGCTGGGGCGAGGAGTGCCTGGAGCAACTCCCGGTCGTCCTGGGAGGGGTCGAGCCAGACGGCCCATTCGGAAGGCGGAAGCAGTGCGGGCATGCGGTGGTGGACCGGCGACAGGTCCTCGTTGGCGTCTACCGTGATCACAGTGCAGGTGCGCAGTGTCCGGCTGTCCTCTTCGGTCCAACTCTCCCAGAGGCCGGCGAGGACGAGTGGGTCACCATCGGCACGGTGGACGAGCCAGGGCTGCTTCTTCCCGGCCGAACCGGGAGTCGCCGGACCCCACTCGTAGAAGCCGTTGATGGGGACCAGGCATCGGCGGTGTCTGAAGGCGGATCGGAAGGACGGCTTTTCGGCCACCGTCTCGGCTCGGGCGTTGAACATCCGGTTGCCGACGGAGGGGTCCCCTGCCCAGGAGGGCACGAGCCCCCAGCGGGCTGCACCGAGCTTCCTGCTGCACCCGGGGCCCCCGGATTCCTCCCACACGAGGGGCAGGGGCCGGGTGGGCGGCACGTTGTGGTCGGGACCATCGAGGGTCGCGACGATCTCGTCCGCCCCGAGGTACTCGGCGAGTTCCTCGGGCGTGGAACTCGTGACGACCCGGCCACACATGGGCGCCACGGTATCGGCCGTGTCGTGTCGGGCCGGGCCATGCGGGTCCCGAACCCCGGGCTGGCTCAACCCAGCTTGCAGGTTCCGATGCGGCCTTCGCCGAGGTCGACCGTGATCTCGTCGCCCGGTGTCCCGCCGAAGCTCGGTATTGCGACGGCCTCGGCGCCCGACGGTACGGTGATGGTGCCCCGCAGGGACAGCACCTCCCAGCCGGGTGCGGCGAACTCGAGGCTGATGCGTATCCCCTCCGCCCATCCGATGCCGCCTTCGACGAGGTCAACCTCACCTTGGGGGATGTCGACCTCGAGGATCAGTGCATCGGTGCCCCGACAGGTGGCCCTGGCTGGTCGTCCTGCCAGGTCGACCGGGCAGGACCCGTTGGGGGATCCGAAGAGGACCACGTCGAGCGGCCGAAGCACCTCGGTCACGACCGATGCCCGGACACATGTCTCGTCCACCCATCCCTCGGGTCCGACGAGCGCCACCTGTCCGCCCCTGTGTTCGAACACCGATGCGGTCACCCCACCGGAGGGCACGGGCAGGACGGTGTCATCGACCCGCAGCCTGATCCGATCGTCGACCGTTCCGTCCCCCGCCGCCACGGCGACGAGTCGGTCGAGGTCGACCACGAGGAGTGGCTCGGCCACGGGCGAGCCTCCGGTCACCGGGCCATCGGGGTCACCGAGGTCACGATTCTGGCTGGTCTCGGCGAAGCGGAGGGCGCGATCCGATCGATCCACGGGAGCCTCTTCGAGCGCACGGCCGACCACCAGATAGCCGATGACCGCAACGAGGACGAGCCCCAGCACGGAGAGCGCCCGCTTCCGGACGCCCAGCTTGATTGATTGTTCGATGGACGCCTCGTCGCGGCGCTCAGCGCGTGAGCGCGGCCCGAAGGCCTCCGTCCGATCACCGCCGGCCAGCAGGGAGGCCCACTTCCCCACCGTCTCCTCCGGGAAGCGGAGGGCCAACTTGGCGAACACCTCCTCCTCGTCGGGTCCGAACAGGAGGAGGAGGTCGTTCTCGCGTGCGAAGTCGATCGGGTCGTCGCGGTGGGCGAGGGTGCGTTCGCCGGCGATGCGGACCAGGAACATGCGGATCTGGCGTTCGGCCTCCCTTTCACTCCAGAGCGGGCCTGCCTCCACCTCGAGGTCGGCCACGGGTGAAGTTCCCTCGCGGCGGGCCCGGAAGAAGGATCCGCGACGGGTACGCATCTCGGCTGACACCTCCGTGCCCGCCTCAGGTAGCCGCTGTTCCGGTCGGATGTGGTCGCCGGCCTCTTCGACCGTGTCATCGGGTTCCGGCAGGATGTCGTCCTCGTCGCTCATCTGTGCGGGTGTCCGTTCACGGCCGAGAGGCTAGGCAACGAACACCACCTGAGGCGAGCACCCCGGGACGTGCAACCTCGCGGCTGCCCGCCGTCGCTACCATCGCCCGCTGTGCCTCCTTCCCGCTGCCACTCCCCCGGTACCCGGATCGGATCGACGATGCCAGGGCTCCTGGTGCCGGCTTTGTTCCTCATGTCCGTCCTTTCCGCCTGCGCGCTCGACGAGGCGGCGACCTCCGACCCTGCCTCCGGCGCTGCCCTGACCTTCGCGGCCACCACGGCGGTTCCACCCACCACCGCGACGGTTCCACCCACCACGACCACCACCACGACGGTTCCACCCACCACCACGACGGTTCCACCCACCACCACGACGGTTCCACCCACCACGACCACCACCACGACGGTTCCACCCACCACCACAACCACCTTCGATCCGGGGGCCTGGCCGCTGGGCTTCGACGATCCCCGCGGGGAGGTGTTCTCCGACTTCCAGGCGGCCTTCGACAGGGGCGATCCCTTCCAACGACTCGAGGTGTTCTGCCTTCCGAATGAGGCACCCACTTCGGCCCTGCGTGCAACAGACGAAGGCATCACCGAAGAGGCGATCCGGATCGTCCACCTGCGCACCCGCCTCGAGGACTACGAGCGGATCGGATTCGAGTTCCCCGTGGGCGACACCACCGAGATGGTCGAGGCGTTCGTCGGAATCGTGAACGACGAGTGCGGTGGCGTGTACGGCCGCCGACTCGACCTCCGCACGGTCGAGGTCACCTCGCTGGGCGGCGGCGGCACCGACATCGACACCCTTCGTAGCGCCGCCTGCCTGGAGGCGACCGAGGAACTCGGTGCTGTCCTGGTGCTCGACCTGACCGGCCTCCAGGGATCGGCGCCGCTGTGCATCGCCGACACCGGAAGAACTCCCCTGATCACGACAGAGCCCCAATCCTCCGACGACCTCCGGGCGGCATACGGCCGCCTGCTGACCACCGCCGTCGCCAGCGACACCCAACTCGAGTTGGCGGCCCGGTCGGCAGAGGCGGGCGGGTTGCTCGCCGGGGAGACCATCGCCGTCGTCGTCTCGGACACACCCGGTCAGTCCGAGGCCGTGTCCGATGGGCTCCTCGAGACGATGGACGGCCTCGGCTACGACGCCAAGGTGCACCTGATCGGCTGCGAGGGCACGACCTCCTGTTCTGTGGGGCTCGCCGTGGCAGTGGAACGGATGGTCGACGACGGCACGACCGTCGTGTTCCCTGTGCTGAACGCGGTCTCCCTTCCCGGGCTCCTGATGGAGATGATCCGACAGGGGATGCCGACGCCGGCCTTCGTGCAGACCGGCCTCAACGGGCAGTCCGGCGACCTGGCTGCAGCACAGGTCCTCGCCTTCGGCGGTTCCGAGGCAGCCGCCTACTACGACGGTGCGTTCATCGTCGATGCTTCCGGTACCGGTACCTGGCGGCTCCCTGACACCGACCGTGCAGGTTTCCCGGATCCGTTCTCTCAGATGTGCAACGCCGAGTACGGACGTGTGACCGGGCTTCCCGTCGCAGATCCGACCACCATCGCGTACTCCTCGGTGGCGGACGCCTGCTCCATCGTCCGCATCGCCGCAAGAACGCTCCGGGATGCCGGCGCCAACCCCCGACAGGCCGACGTGAACTGGGTGCTCTACCGGCTCGACGAGGTCGACATCCCGGACATGCTCCCCACCTCATCGGCCCGTCGGAAGAACGACCTGCCGGATGTCGTCCGGAACCTCGAGTACCAGTATCCGTGCCGCCTCGGGATTGACACCGATGCCGCTGGCGACAGCCCCCGAGGGTGCATCGTCCCCAACGGCGAGTGGCAGGCGTTCCGCTGATCAGGGGCGTATCTCGTAGTAGAGGTTCGTCGGGTCGTCGACCGCATGCTGGACGAACCCCGCGAAGCCGGCGGCGGCCGTCATCTCCGCCAACGTCCCCGGGTCGAGGCCCAGGGTGCCGAGGCCCAGGCCGTCCGGGGTCGACATCGCCGATGCCATACAGCTTGCGACCGAGGTCGCGTACATCATGGCCAGCATCGGGTTGCGCAGGTTCTTGTGCCATTCGTGCGATGAGCGGATCTCCTTGACCAGCCAGGTCCCGTCGGATGCGATGGCCCCGCGGATGGCCGCCATGGCCAGGTCGGGACGGGGCATGTCGTGGAGGCAGTCGAGGGTCATGATGAGGTCGACATCCCCGCTTGCCGGCAGGTCCTCACCGCCGGCCAGGTGCACGGTCACGTTGGCACGGTCGGCGAACCGTTCCCGGGCGACGGCGATAGCACGCTCGGAGATGTCGTAGCCCTCGAATTCCGAGTTGGGAAAGGCGTCGGCGAGGAGCTCCAGGGCCAGCCCGGCGCCACACCCCACATCGACGACCTTCGCTCCGGCGGCCAGACGGTCGACGACCCCCTCCAGCATGGGCATCACGACGGGTACCAGCAGCGTGCGGGCCATCGGCGCCAGCATCGCCTCGACGTGCATCTCGGAACCCTCTCCCTGGTCGTCGTAGGTGGGTCCGAGTCCTGAACGGAAGGCGTCGGCGAGGCGGTCGGCCATCGCCGGATCGCGCAGGTTCCGGAATACCCCGGCGGCGAAGGTGGGGCCGCCGCTCCGGGCGAGCACCGCTGCGGCCTCGGGTTCCAGGAGAAACGTCTCGCCGTCCTCCGAGGCGAGGAGTTGGGCCGCTGCCTGGCCGCGCAGCCATTCGCGCAGCCACCGCTCGTGCAGGCCCGTGATCGCAGCCAGGTCGCCCGATGTCACCTTCCCGGCGCCGTCGAGGGCCTCGTAGAGGCCGAGTCGGGTACCCAGGTGGATCATCAGCGACACCGTCTCGCCCTGCTTGTAACCCCAGGTGGTGAGGGTGTAGCGCCCGAGCAGGTCCGGGTCGAGTGCCTGCTGCTGGTCATCGCCCATGGATCGCTCTCCTGCCGCTGTTTCGGGTCTCCGAACCTAGTCGCCCCTGCTCACCCAGATCCCGTCGGCGTCCTCCCGGCAGGGCCAGGTCCGGATGTCGCCCTTCCGGTCCCTCCGGCCGCCGACGTTCAACTTCCAACCCTCTCCCTCGGTGGTGAACCGCCAGAGGTGCGTCAGGCAGACCAGTTCATCCCCTTCGACGACGCCTTCGCCGCCCAGGTGTGACCACTGGTGGGGACAGCGGGCTTCCATCACGCACGGGCGCCCGTCGGTGGTCCGCCAGATGACGAGGTCCTGGTCATCGAGGGTCGCCTCGGCGGTGCTCCCGGCGACGAGGGACGCGTCGGCGACACGGACCCAGCCGTGCTCACCGTCCGCGCCGGTGGCCACCGGTTCAGACGTCGAGGTAGCGGGTGACGGCGACAGCGGACCCGATCATGCCGACTGCCCCTCCCAGGATCAGCAACCAGATGCTGGTGTCCCAGACGAAGCCCTCGGGGACGGCGAATCCCCGGAAGAGCGGTACGGCGTCGGACTCCTGGAAGAAGGCCATGACCTCGTTGTCGACCACGAACAGGACCGGAATGGCCATCGCCGCTCCGATGAGGCCGTGGATCGTGCCCTCGAGCATGAAGGGGATCCGAATAAACCAGTTCGATGCCCCCACCAGCTTCATCACCTCGATCTCCTGCTTGCGGGCGCCGATGGCGGTGAAGACCGTGTTGAGGATCAACAGTGCTGAGACGCCCACCAGGACCAGCGCTGCTATGAGGAGCGCCTGGCTGACACGTGTCGAGAAGTCGTCGATCTGGCGAATGGCCTCTGTCGCAGTTGCGACCTCTCGGACGCCCGGCTGTGCGGCGAACTGGTTCGCCAGCTCGTTCACGTTGGCCGCCGAGCGGTCCGTCGGCACGATCCGGTAGGAGGGCGGCATGACGTCCGGGGTGACGCTTTCGACCAGTTCGGGCTTGTCGGCGAACAGGGTCTCGAACTCGTCGTAGGCCGCTGCCTTGTCGATGTAGTTGTAGCCGGCGATCGACGGGCTGGAGTCGAGGACACGGCGGATGGCGGCATCCTGCTCGACGTCGGCGTCCGGGTTCATGAACACGATGAACTCGACGCCCTCCTGGAACTGTGCGGTGGCCCGCTCGGCCCCCTCGCGGATCATCATCGAGGCGCCCACGAGGGCCAGCGACACGGCCACCGTGAGGATGGCGGCCAACGTGAGGCTGAGGTTGCGCCAGATGCTGAGGACGGTCTCGCGCAGGTAGTACCAGAGGCGGTACACGTCAGCGCCTCCGGCGGTAGCCGGCCGACGGGATCATTCGTAGACCCCCCGCGACTCGTCGCGGACGACGACGCCGCGGTCCAGCTCGATGACCCGTCGTCGCATCGTGTCGACGATGCCCCGGTCGTGGGTCGCCATGACAACCGTCGTGCCCGACCGGTTGATGCGGTCGAGCAGGCGCATGATGCCGACCGAGGTGGAGGGGTCGAGGTTGCCCGTGGGCTCGTCCGCAAGGAGGATCAGCGGCCGGTTCACGAATGCCCGGGCGATGGACACCCGCTGCTGCTCTCCACCCGAGAGTTCGTCGGGGAAGCGTTCGGCTTTCGGCGTCAACCCGACCAGTTCGAGGATGAACGGCACCTGCTTGCGGATCACGCTCCGTGGACGGCCGATCACCTCGAGGCCGAAGGCGACGTTTTCGTAGACGGTCTTCCTCGACAGGAGCTTGTAGTCCTGGAAGACGTACCCGATCTCGCGGCGCAGGTACGGCACCTTCCATGAGCGCAGGGCACCGATGTCCTTGCCGGCCACCATCAGCTGCCCCGTGTCGGCCACCTCCTCCCGGTTGAGGAGGCGGAGGAAGGTGGACTTGCCTGACCCCGAGGGGCCCACGAGGAAGACGAACTCGCCGCGTTGGATCTCGACCGAGACCTCGCGCAGGGCGGTGACATCGCCCTTGTAGACCTTCGAGACACCTTCGAGCCGGATCACCGAAGCGACCCCCGGCACGCGGTCGGTGGAAGGCTCCGACGGGTCAACGGCTGCACGCCGGGCACGGTACCAGAGCGCCTGTCGCGGATCGTGGCGCCTCGGCGGTCCGGTCGAAATGCCCGTTACGCACCGGCACGTGCCCAGCGGAGGTAGGCCTCCATGAACCCGTCGAGGTCGCCGTCGAGGACGCGCTCGACGGCGCCGACCTCGTGGGCGGTCCTGAGGTCCTTGACCATCTGGTAGGGCTGGAGCACGTAGGAGCGGATCTGGCTGCCGAAGTCGACGCCCCGCTGTTCGCCGCTGAGGGCGTCCAGTTCGTCCTGGCGCTTCTGGCGCTCGAGATCGAGCAGTTTGGCTGCCAGCATCTGCATGGCCCGCTCCTTGTTCTGGTGTTGGCTGCGTTCGTTCTGGCAGGAGGTGACGAGGCCGGTCGGGATGTGGGTGATGCGCACCGCAGAGTCGGTCACGTTGACGTGCTGTCCACCGGCGCCCGACGAGCGGTAGGTGTCGATACGGAGGTCGCCCTCGTCAATTTCGATCTCGTTGCCCACGTCTTCGACGAACGGAACCACGTGCAGCGAGGCGAACGCCGTCTGGCGCTTGGACTCCTTGTTGAATGGCGAGATCCGCACCAGCCGGTGGACGCCGCGCTCTCCCTGCAGGAGCCCGTAGGCGTAGCGGCCTCGCACGATGAACTCGGCTGAGCTGATGCCTGCCTCGGTTCCCTCGGAGGTGGCTACCGGCTCGAGCGAGAAACCGCGCTTCTCCGCCCACCGGCTGTACATGCGCAGCATCATCTCGGCCCAGTCCTGCGCATCGGTTCCGCCGGCGCCCGACTGGACATGGCAGACGGCGTCTCCTGCGTCGTACTCACCGGAGAAGAGGGACCTCAACTCCAGGGCGTCCATGTTCGTCGCGAGGCCGACAAGGGCCTCCTCGATCTCTGCCTCGAAGCTGTCGTCTTCCTCTTCGAGGGACAGCTCGACGAGGGTCGCTGCGTCCTCGAGGCGACCTGACAGGGAGGCGTGCAGGTCGAGGTCCTCGACGACACCGGCGAGTTCCTGTTGGACGCGTCGGCCGCGGTCCTGGTCGGTCCAGAGGTCGGGGTCGGCCATTTCGAGTTCGAGGGCCGCCCGGCGCTCACCCAACTCGTCTGTGCGTAGGTAGCCCGCGGCCTCGTCCAGGCGACGGCGGAGGTCGTCGAGTCTTGGGGAGAAGTCCTGCATGTCGGGGTGCGATCGTTCAGCGGCCGTGACAGTGCTTGAACTTACGACCCGAGCCGCAGGGACACGGGGCATTTCGTGGCGTTGCGTCCCATTCGGTGTTGACCTTCTGGGTCGGTCCGGGGGGTGCCTCGGTGACGGGAGCAGGTGCACCGGCTGCAGCGGCGACCGCTGCCGCCCCGCCGACCGGTCCCTCCGGGCCGCTCGTCTGGACATCGTCCGGCATGCCACCCTCCTCGTCGGCGACGGTGACCCGGATGCGCATCACGTAGCGGAGGAAGTCGGCGCCGATCAGGTCCGTGAGTTGCCCGAAGAGGTCGAAGCCCTCCCGCTGCCACTCGGTGGTCGGGTCGCGTTGACCCATGGCGCGGAGGTGGATTCCCTCGCGGAGGTGGTCCATCTCGTAGAGGTGCTCGCGCCATCGCTGGTCGATGATGCGGATCATGACCTGGCGTTCGACCTCCCGCATGGTGTCGACGCCGAGCTCCGCTTCGCGACCCTCGAAGCAGGCGATGGCCTCGTCCACGAGGCGCTCGGCGAGCCCGACCGGGTCTGGGATGCGCCGCAGTTCGCCGACGTCGACAGTGAGCGGCCAGAAGCCGTCCATCTCGGAATGGAGGCCGTCGATGTCCCAGTCCTCGGGGTGTTCGGAGTCGCAGAACGTGTCGAGTCCTGCATCGACCACCCGGGACGCCACCTCGAGGACCTCGTCGCGCATGTCGGCGCCGTCGAGGACGCGGTCCCTGAGCCGGTAGATGACCCGCCGCTGTTCGTTCATGACCTCGTCGTACTTGAGGACGTTCTTGCGGACCTCGGCGTTCTTCTGCTCGACGGTGGTCTGGGCCCGTTCGATGGCCTTGCTCACCATCTTCGACTCGATCGGAACGTCTTCGGGGAGGGCCTTGTCCATCACACCTCGCATGGCACCCGACGCGAAGAGGCGCATCAGGTCGTCGTCCAGTGAGAGGTAGAAGCGGCTCTTGCCCGGGTCTCCCTGGCGTCCTCCGCGTCCACGCAGCTGGTTGTCGATCCGGCGGCTCTCGTGCCGTTCGGTGCCGAGGACGTACAGGCCACCGCTGCTACGGACCTCGTCGCCGCGCTCTTCGCAGTCCGCGGTGAGGCGCGGCAGCAACGAGGCCACCTTGGCGTGCCCTTCGGGACTCTCCGGGTCGAGGCCGGCAGCCCGGGTCTCGGCGCCGGCCATGTTCTCGGGGTTGCCGCCGAGCAGGATGTCGACGCCACGGCCGGCCATGTTGGTGGCCACCGTGACCGCACCGGGGCGTCCGGCCTGGGCGATGATCTCCGCCTCGCGGAAGTGCTGCTTGGCGTTGAGGACCTCGTGGGCGACGCCCCTCTTCTCGAGCTCGCGTGAGAGTTGCTCCGACTTCTCCACCGAGATCGTGCCGACGAGGACCGGTTGGCCGATCCCGTTGCTTGCGAGGATGTCCTCGACCACGGCGTCGAACTTGCCTGCCTCGGTCTTGTAGATCAGGTCGCTGGCATCGTCGCGGATGAGGGGACGGTTGGTGGGGATCGACACCACCTGGAGGTTGTAGATGCCGGCCAGTTCGGCGGCCTCGGTCTCGGCGGTGCCGGTCATGCCGGCCAGCTTGTCGTAGAGGCGGAAGTAGTTCTGGAGCGTGATGGTGGCGAGCGTCTGGTTCTCCTCCTTGATCGCCACGCCTTCCTTGGCTTCGACCGCCTGGTGGATGCCGTCTGACCATCGCCGTCCTTCGAGGACGCGGCCGGTGAACTCGTCGACGATCCGGACCTCTCCGTTGGAGACGATGTAGTCCTTGTCCCGCAGGTAGAGCTCCTTGGCCTTGAGTGCCGACTGCAGTTGGTGGACGAGGTTCGACGAGACCTGGTCGTAGAGGTTCTCGACGCCGAGTGCCTTCTCGACGGCGTGGACGCCCTCCTCGGTGGGGGCGACGATGCGCTTCTCCTCGTCGAAGTCGTAGTGCGCGTTGCGCTGCAGGCCGCGGGCGACGGCGGCGAAGCGCTGGTAGAGGGCCACGGCGTCACTGAGGCGTCCGCTGATGATGAGCGGGGTGCGGGCCTCGTCGATCAGGATCGAGTCGACCTCGTCGACGATGCAGTAGGAGTGTCCGCGTTGCGACTTGAGGTCAAGCGACATGGCCATGTTGTCGCGCAGGTAGTCGAAGCCCAGCTCGTTGTTGGTGCCGTAGGTGATGTCGGCGGCATAGGCGAGGCGCTTGGCGGCTGCGTCCCGCTCTCCGGGGACCACCAGGCCGACTTCGAGGCCCAGCCAACGGTGGATCTGCCCCATCCACTCGGAGTCCCTGGTGGCCAGGTAGTCGTTGACGGTGCAGAGGTGGACGCCCCTGCCGGTGAGCCCGTTGAGGTAGGCCGGGAGGGTCGAGACGAGCGTCTTGCCCTCGCCTGTGCGCATCTCGGCCACCCATCCGAGGTGGAGGGCCACGCCGCCCATGATCTGGACGTCGTAGTGCCGTTGTCCGATGACCCGGACCGCCGCCTCGCGCACGACGGCGAAGGCCTCGACCAGGAGGTCGTCGATGTCCTCGCCGCGCTCGAAGCGTTGGCGGAACTCGCCTGTCTTCGCCCGTAGGGCATCATCGGAGAGCGCCGTCGTCTCGGGCTCGATCGCGTTGATGTCCGGGACGATGGCCTCCAGGGCCTTGATCTTCTTGCCCTCGCCGCTGCGCAGGATTCGTGAGAATGCACCCATGTCGACGCCGAGGCTACCGGCGGTGGGAATGGGCTCAATCGGGCCGGTGGCGTCTCGCCGTCACCCGGGGGGACCGCTTCAGTCGGCGTCTGGTTGGAAGAGAAGTCCGAGTTCGTCGAGGCGCGGGATTGTCTCCTCGACTCCTGAGCCGAGGATGGCGGCAAGGGCCTGGAGGTCGTCGCGCCGGATGGTGAGGACCCGCCCGTTGAAGTCCTGCCGCTTGACCTGGATGATCGACATGTAGCGGGTGACCATCTCGGCTTCGGGCCCTTCGGCCTCGCGCAGCTTCACGAGGTCGATGACGACCTTCTGGGGGGCGCTGGCACCGTCGCTCGGGACTCCGGGGTCGTCGTCGGCGACCGGCAGGAGTTGGTCGACCGGCACATCGTAGAAGCGGGCCATGCGTTGCAGGCGGGGGACCGAGATGGCCCGTTCGCCTCGTTCGTAGGCGCCGAGGACCGACGCCTTGAACTCGGCTTCGGAGCGGGCTTCGACATCCTGGAGGGAGAGCCGCTTCTGGCGACGGATCTGGCGTATCCGCTCCCCCACCTGGCGACGGTACTGGCGGTCGTCGTCATCGGTCATGTGTTCGGGGTCCCCCTCGTGTTCGCGCATCGGCTTGCGCGCCCGCCACCCGGCGTGGCAGCCGAGCGTAGCGAGTGGCCGCGCTGCGTGGCAAGTGGACGCGCCTGATCCACGGAAGGGCCGAATTGCGTGCGCTCACAGCGGTGGGGCCACCCGTCCGTCACGGAGCGCGGTCAGCAGTGTTCCGGCGGCGATGGCGGCCGTTTCGGCCCGGAGCACGGTCGTGCCGAGGTCGACCACGTCGTGGCCTGCCACCTCCGCGGGGGTCCATCTGCCTTCGGGCCCCACCAGGATGGTCCGGTCGCCGGCCTGAAGCCGTCGCCCTCCGGCCTGGGCCAGGGCGGTTCCCGGTCGGCTTGCCGTCTCGGCTGGTTCGGTGATCCGTTCGACGACCGGCAACCGGACCCGGCGGGACTGCATGGCGGCCTCGCGTACGATCCGGAGGAACCGTTGGTGCTGGAGGGTGCACATGTCGGCATCCCACCGGACGATGGAGCGTTCGGCGAGGAGCGGGAAGATGCGGTCCACGCCCAGTTCGGTCAACTTCTGGAGGATCAGTTCGGGTCGGTGTCCCTTGAGGATCGAGAAGCCGACGGAGACCTCTTCGGAGGGTTGCGCCACCTCGACGACCTCGCCGGCGACCTCGGGTTGTCGCCGAACCGGCACTCCCGCCAGCGTCCGTCTCCGTCGCCGACGGTCAGCGGATCACCATGCCGAAGGCGCAGCGCCCTTTCGAGGTGGTGGCGGTCTTCTGCCTCGAGTTCCGGGGCATGGACGTCCGCCACGAAGGCGTGGGGGCCGGCAGTGCCGTCGGG
>Ga0208522_1000011_pt1 | contig 111422 bp, 113 predicted proteins | sample ETNtaG_25_FD_185763 | JGI IMG/M metagenome (GOLD analysis project Ga0208522, IMG submission 185763) | Marine microbial and viral communities from oxygen minimum zone, Eastern Pacific Ocean - ETNP201302SV86 (SPAdes) (version 2) | ecosystem: Environmental > Aquatic > Marine > Oceanic ... | reverse complement strand
CGCATATATCTCAGGGCTATCGGTGTACTCGCTGAGGTCATGCCCGAACTCCTTCAGCTTTGCCAACTGCTCCGCTGGGTCCTTGGGGACCTTTGCCCCGTCCATCCCGTGCTTGTCCCTCAGAATCACGCTGACGTCCAGCGTGAAGAGTGCGCTGCAGTACTTCCTGTTGTCTCCTATGAGCATGCATTGGGAAACAAGCGGAATTGACTTCATCGTCTCCTCGATAACGAGGGGTGCGATGTTCTTGCCTGCTGAGCTCACGTAGATCTCCTTAATCCGTCCAGTGACGCTGACGTATCCCTGGGAATCCTCGCGACCTAGGTCTCCTGACTTGAGCCAGCCGTCTTCGGTCGTGGTATCTGCAGTCGCCTCGGGGTTGTTGTAGTAGCCCTTCATGATGTGTCGGCCACGGAACTGTATCTCCCCGTCCCCCTTCTCGTTTGGGTTGTGGATCCTTAGCTCGCCGACGAATGGTTTGCCGACAGTTCCGATCTTGTTGTTGTCATGGAATCCGATTGTCGCGCCAGCCGTTGTCTCCGTCATGCCGTATCCCTCGAAAAGAGGTATGTCCAACTTCTGGAAGAGGTGGAGTATGTCGGGATTGATGGGGGCTGCCCCAGTGATAGCGTACTTCAGGTTTGAGAAGCCGATCTTCTGCTTTGCCTTCTTCCTGACTATGCCCTTCAGGATCGGTAGGCTTAGCCACTTCACCTTGCTTCCGAGCCCGGCTACCAGATTCGAGTAGACCTTCTCGTAAATCCGGGGGACTCCGATGAAGAGGGATGGCTCGACCTCCTTGGCGTAGTCTATCGACTCCAGTGGGCTACTGACCACGCGCATGTGCATAGCGTCCCTAATCCAGATGTGATTGTCGGCTACCTGGCCGAACACGTGTGCGCATGGGAGCCAAGAGACGTAACCATCGCCCTGATTGAATTTGACGATGGCAGATACTCCCGTGAGTTGGGCCTCGAAGTTGTCGTGTGTTAGCTCTACTCCCTTCGGGTTGCCGGTGGTTCCTGAGGTGTAGATCAAAGATGCCGTGTCGTCTGGTTGGATACTAGCGAGCCTCTCCATCACATCGGACTCATCGACCTGGCTTCCGGCAGAGACGAAATCGTCCCAGGAGACGGCCTTGGGGTGATCAGGCATATCTACGCCGCTCATCACCACGACTACCTCCACCTTTTCGAGGGAGGAGAGTGCCTCGTGCAGTCGGTGTGAGCACATCTTCGCAGTGTCCCCGCCATCCATCGGGTTGTTGCCGACGAAGACTATCTTCGAGTCCGAGTTGCCCACGACCCATTCTACCTCCTCGGGTGAGCATGTGTGATACACGCCTACTGCAGCCCCATTGCACATGTTAGCAGCGGAATAAGCGGCGTACCACTCCTTCCGATTGTAGGAGTAGATGCTGAGCTTGTCGCCCTTTTGGAAACCATGGGCCATTAGAGCCTTGGAGAGGTCCATCGCATAGTCCCTGAACTGGGACCAGGTGGTAGTGTCCCAGTTGCCGTTGGAGTCCTTTGAGGAGATGGCGGCTTCGTTTGGGAAATTCTCCGCGTTATCAAACAGGTATTCGGGCGTAGTCTTCGCTGACATGGAGGTGGACAATGCATTCGGAAACTTAACTGTTGTCTAGTGAATTAAGTGTTGCAGAAACAACCATCAGGGAAGAACGGAGTTGATGTTCTCCCTCCAATCAGACCCACCGTTTCGATTGGCCAAAGGAGAAGCAGGAGATGGGTGCCAGCACGTCGTGACCTCGGTCCCCAATCCTCCGAGGCATTCCCTCGCCCTCTTCTCTGCATACTTGCCAATTCCAATCACAGTCTTAGCCCCGAGCGCCTCCACCACCTCCCTCAGGTGCTGGTCACACCTCTCCAACAGTTCATCCACCCGCGGTCCGCTGATCTTGTCAGGAGTGGTATTGGTTGCCCGGTCTCCTGAGAAAATCATCAGGGGGCAGTGATTCAGTACGAAGACGTGCCGGAAAATCTGCTCGGCTGGACCATAGCGAACGGATAGGGCCCCCCAGAGGCGAGTCCCGGAAACTTCCTCCTTTGGGTGGTCGAGGCCGTTGATCGGGCGTTTTGGATGTGGGGTTCTGGGCTCGCCAACCTCTATGCCGGAGATTCCTAGGAGATCGCGGACGACTGCCGTTGCGGCGAAGGGGATGCCCATTTGTCCCATCCCGTGAGGTCCCGGATTCATGCCCATCAGGATCGTCCGAGCCCCCCCTCCTCCGGACATTCGAAGGTACTCCTCGTGTACATCCCAAGCATATAGCAGAGGATTGTAAATACATTCCGCATAACCCTCTGCAACGATTGCCGATGCGAGTTCGCCGGTATCATCCCTCAGGGATGATGCGACCCTGATTAGCTCGTCTACTGGCATGGACCACCTATTGCTTGACATCTGCAATTATTGCCCCTGATATCGATATCAGTTCCGCGGGGGAAATTGGGAAAACAGTCTGGGCGGTTCCCCCGGCCCCCCAGACCACTTCGAATTGACATAGGTCCTCATCCATCAGAACTGTGACTGGCTTCGTGTGGCCGAAGGGTGGCACCCCCCCGACCTCATATCCCGTGTTCTCCAATACATATTCCGGAGGTGCAATTCCCGGCTTGTATCCCAGGACCCGCTTCAGCTTCCTCTTTCGGTCAACTCGGTTGGCCCCCGAGGTGATTACCACGATTGCCCCTTCCTCCCCGGAGAAAACGATTGACTTGGCTATGTGAGCGACGTCGCATCCCAGTTGGTCCGCTGCATCCTGAGATGTCCTGGTTCCCTCTGCGTAATGTCGGATCCTTGGTTCAAATCCCAGGTCGGTGCATCGAGTAAGCCATAGTTCGTCCCCGTCCACGGCAATGGCCAAATGTTTCCTGACTTATGGGTTGGGGAGCCATTCAAGTGAGGGCTTCGGATGGGCAGGACATGAGCATGTTGCTAGAGGGGCGATTTGTGAGGTGGAACCTGGGGTTACTAGCAGCGTCCCTTGTGCTTACTCCGTTAGTAACTTACTCGCTGTGGATTTCAGATGGCTGTGAGCCTTACTTGCCGTTCATTTCGGACATGGACCTCCCTCCAAGATCTGGTCTTACATTTACCCTTGGCTACGCAATATGCGGCATCCTGATGCTCTCCTTCGGGGTGCAAATCGGAATCCTCAGGGAGAAGTGGATGGAGTCGGGCGGTGTCGAGGGCAGATGGATTGCCTGGAACAGGGCGGCAATGGCGTCATCCGTATTGGCGGGATTCTGCCTGTTCTGGATCTCTTTCACCCCATGGAACGAGCATCTGGAATTGCATATCGTGCAGGCCAATGTGATTTTCATAGGAAGCGTATTCTGGTCCGTTGTTACAACCGTATCAACACGCAGGATGGGGCAAGATGACCCGCGCTTCGAGGAAATGCTCCCAAGAAGGGTCGGGTTCTCGATTCTGGGCCTAACGGGACTCGTTGGGATGGTGGAACGATTCTACAGGTTCACTGGCCTTTCGTTAGACATGTATGCGTTAGAGGAGCGGTTGGAGATGCTGAGTGATAGTTGCGTGAATCTGGAAAATAGCTACCTAAGCCAAGCGGCGGTGTTCGAATGGATCCTAGCTGGTTCCATGATCCTGATGCTAGTCAGCTTCCTCCCCGAAATAGAATTGCTGGCACCGGTAACTCCCGGAGAGGACAGTGATTGATTGTAAGTTTCATCACTAGGTCGCAGTCGCACTGAATCATGGCATGGCCCCTCGGTCCATACGAGACAGTGATGGGTTTGCTGTTGCTAGCAACGTTCCCACTACTGAGGGTACTGACTAGGGACGAGCCGGAGATGAGGGTTCGATTGGTCGATCTGGGTCGTGAAATCAAGGAGAAGGGGTACAAGTGGCACATCGCCATCTATCTGGTGATGTACCTGTTCAAGGCCTTCATTGACCAGCACAACGAGGCGATCAAGCCTCGTGTTGGGGGCTTCACTCACATGATCCATGGGTTCGAGGGGGACGTGACCTTGTGGATCCAGCAGACCTTTGAGAATTCCCTATTGACGGACCTGCTATCCTTCCACTACCTGTTCGTTTACTTGTTCCTGATTTGGTTCAGCCCGATGTACTACATCCTCTGTAAGGACGAGGTGATGGCGGACAAGGCGGTGCTGAACTACTTCATCATCTACGTTCTTGCCGTCCCGTTCTATCTCTTCTTCAATGTGGAAGTTACGTCTTCCTTCATCCCTGGCATGAAGGCCCTATTGTATCACAACCAATGGGAGTTGTTCTTCTTCACTGAGGTGGACCCTCTGGACAATGGCATCCCGAGCCTGCATGTAGGTATACCAGTAGGACTTCTGATAGTCAATAGGTTGCACGTAAGGCGGCTAGGAATAAAGATCAGCGAGTGGAGGCACAAAGAATTCGACCTATTCGTGGCCGCAAATGTTCCAATCTACCTTTTCAGCATCCAGTATCTCGGGATCCATTGGATTTCGGATGTTGTTCCGGGCCTAATCCTTGGCGTCGCTTGTGCTCTTTTCACCGATAGGATGCAACCAGTGCTTAGATCCATTCCCGAAAATGGGTGGTCTTCCGCGGCCCCTACGAAGGAGGTTTGGAGGGTTTCCCTTGCATTTGCAGTTCTCGGCACTATCTTGCTGGGCTCCTTGATCGTTGACGGGCCCGGAACTGACGACGACCTGCCGACGTCCAGGCTTGGGCCGGGAGACGTTAATCTTGATGTGATCGAGGTCCACAGCTTTTGGGATCCAGCACAGGTCAAGGTGGTGAACGTCGGCGAGGAGCCGGTGGAGGTCCTAGTCATCCACAGGGACGAAGTGGAGGAGTACGCAGAAATGGGCCAAATAGCATGGGAAATGCTACCTATGGACGAGAAGGTGACACTGGAGGCAGGGGGGTCTTTTGAAGAGGAAATTGCGACTCCAACGATTGCGGATGGTCACTTTGTTTTGATCAGCCACCAGGGGGAGACGGGGGTAGGCGAGGTCAGAGTTACCATTGAGTACGTTGATGGTATCCTGCTCTACTCGGCACTAGTCTGCTCGATACCCTCTTTGGCGATAATGGGCTGGATAGTGGGCTCCCTGATTTTCGAATCAAAGGAAGTAATGAGAGAAGAATCCCCCCATGAATAGTCCTGAGGCCCCGCCCAGGCCAAGCCAGATGCCCAATCGGAAGGAGGGGTATTCCCGTCTCCAGATGTAGATTGATTGGGAAATCCATGCTAGGACTACCACAATCATCCATGTGAAAAAGAGGGCCTGTGGCAGGACCCCGAATAACAGTGCGAAAACAGTGCCGGCGACTAACTCGTTTCGGTCGCCAATTTCCTCCGGAGCAAATCTTAGGAGGGACGCCAGAAGAACCATCCCGGCCAATGGGGTAAGTAGGGAGGCTTCTCCCTCAGAGGTCGAAATGAAGGACAAGGCTTCGATCCTGTAGGTCCGCAGAGGAGAGCATGCCAGTGCGAAACCAAGCGTACTGGGAGCGGCAACGGGCCAGAGAGGTGGACTTTCCCATTTCACAATGCTCCGTCATCAAACTACTCAATGAAGTCTGCTGGAGTTGACGAGCAGTTCATGTGCATGTGAGGACTCGGGGATGTATGGCGAAGGGAGAGATAGTGCTAGGATGCCTAGCACCGCACCCTCCTCACGTTGTCTACGCAGAGAACCCGGACCAGAATGAGGCCTTTGCGGAGGGAGGCTGGGAAACCCTGAGGTGGGGGTACCACAGGCTAGCGAGGAAGTTAAAATCGATAGATTACGACACTATGGTGATTTTCACTCCGCATTGGCAGACTTACATCGGTACGCACTTCCTTGGGCTGCCTAATTTCAAGTCAAAATCAGTCGACCCGGTGTTCCCGAACATATTCCGGTTCAACTACGACATTTCCGTGGACGTCGAGCTCGCGGAGAAAATGTGCGATACTGCATCGCAATCCGGCATCATCACCAAGATGATGAGGAACCAAGACTTCAGGGTTGACTACGGCACCATCACATCCTGCCATATGCTGAACCCGGACTGGGACAAACCAATAGTTACGATTAGTAGTAATAGGAACGCCCACTACTATTCGGCCGAGGTCATGAACGAGCAAGCTGGAGCACTGGGCGTAGCTTGTGCCAAGGCAATAGAAGAGAGCGGCAAGAAGGTCGTTCTGATAAGCAGCCACAGCCTGTCCCACAGGCACTTCGTGACCGAGTCCCCCCTACCGGAGGACATGAGCAGGGAGCACATCTACAACCACAGCCAATACGTCTGGGACATGAAGCTGGTCGACCTGATGCGAGAGGGGAAGATGAGGGAGTTGATTGACATCATGCCCGAGTTTACGGAGCAAACGATTGCCGAGACGGAGGCAGGAGGGCTAACATGGATGATGTCAGCAATGGGTTACCCGGAGTTCCCAGCTGAGATCTACGGCTACCAGTCGGTGATTGGGACCGGCAACCTAGTTGCCGCATGGGATCCCAAGGAAGCAACCCGCGAAATTGTCCTCTGAGGTGATCTTATGGAAGAGCCAGAGATCCTGTTTGGGGTATACTGCCCCCCTCACCCACAGCCCCTACTGTCTCCGGATGCGAACGAGGGTTATGGGAATCTCAGGGAGGCCTACGAGACCTGTCGAAAGAGGATAGAGGATAGCGATGCGGACCTGATAATCGTCTACTCCACCACTTGGCCCAGCATAATCGGGCATCAGATCCAGGCACATCCAGAGCCAGAATGGGTCCACGTTGACGACGACTTCCACTTCCTGGGGAGCATGCCCTACAAATTCAGGATGGATGTCGATTTCGCGGAGGCATTCCGCGAGGCTGCTGAGGCCAGGGGACTTCATTCCAGGACTATCGCATACGATGGCTTTCCCATCGATACAGGCTCGGTGGTGGCTCTAAAGTTGCTTAACCCGGACAATAGGATTCCAGCCTGCATTGTTTCGAGCAACATGTACGCAAACAGGGCAGAGACGATAGTTCTGGGCAAGTCAGCGCGTGACGCGCTTGCGGAACAGGCAAAGAAAGCCGTAGTCGTAGTGGTCTCTAGCCTTTCGAATAGGATGTTCACCGAACACATAGAACCATCAGACGACAGGATTCACAGCCCGAAGGACGACGAGTGGAACCGCAAGATCCTCGAGTTCTTCGCCGACGGAAGGCTAGAGGACCTGAGCCAGCTTTCTAGAGAGATTCACGGGCAGATTAGGGTGCAGAAGGTAGTGGCGTACAAGCCAGCATGGTGGATGGCTGCCACGATGGGGCAACACAACAACTACACAGGAGAGGTGCTGGCCTACGAAGCCCTCCATGGATCCGGTGGGGCTGTGGTGGTGCTGACCCCTGCCTCCGGTTCGATCGGGGACAAGGAGTTCGATGAGGACGACGTGGAGTACTACCATGGGGATCGCAGTGTCCTCGACAAGGGGATGTTGTGATGAGAGAAGACGAGGCCCTGACCCCGCAGGAGAAGGAGGAGAGTATCATCGCGGGAATCATCGCGGCGCCGGCTGACGTGGTGGAGAAGGTGTACGACGAAATAGGATCCTCGTTGGCGAACTCGGCAGGAGGGGCGCTGGGTGCCGCTGCAGGGGTGGCCGTGGGAGGTCCCGTAGGGGGAGTGGTTGGTGCAGTCGTCGGCAAGAAGGCAGCGGGTAAGCTGACTAGCCAGAATGGCCCATTCATCGCAGAGGGGGGACCCTCGGCAATGGGGGCGTACCCTCACTTGCATAGGGCGGGAAATCTCATCTTTGTCAGCGGTATGGGACCACGAACTCCCGAAGGGAACGAAATCCCAGGCGGACCAATCATGGATGAGGATGGGAATCCGCTAGAATACGACATACGTGCTCAGACCCATTCCGTGATAGACAACGTCAGAGTGATACTGGAGGAATACGGCTCGGGACTAGACGAGATAGTGGACATACTAGTCTTCCTTGTCGACATGGAGAAGGACTTCCCGGGGTACAACGAGGTGTATGCAGAATACTTCTCCGAAATCCTGCCTGCCAGAACTACCGTTGCGGTTGATGCCCTGCCTACGGCCATAGCAATTGAGCTCAAGGTTGTCGCAAGGGCATAGAGGTTCGAGAAGTCATAGTGACTCGATTTCCGTGGAAGAGCACCAATCGGGTGCGGCAATGGGATTGCACCTACTGGGTTCGCCGTTGGGGATCTCCACCCAATAGTCAATCCCATCGACCTTCCCTGGGTAGTCAGTGGAAATGCTGTGTGCCCCGACAGATAGTGCGGCATTCAGCCGTGTCGAGTCGTTGTTGTCAGCCTCCTCCCCTCCGCTGTCAGCACGGCTTCGGACGATGTAACCCTCATTCACAAGTCGGGTTATCTCGTCGCCGCTGCCAACTGGGTCGGTCAGTGAGAAGATAGCGGCCTCAGTGCTTGACTCGTCGGAAAGAGTGAACATCCTGGCCCCGGAAAGGTTTGGGTGGGAATCGAGGTAAAGGTCCCGGGTTTCCCCATGGGCCAGCAGAACGAAAATCGCCTTTCCCGTGCTCTCCTCGATAACTGGCCAGCCGTCCTCCATTATGGCCTCACGAAGGTTCTCCCTTTCCCCTCGAACATCATCGGGGGTGATCGTCTTGTTCAGGGGCCAGAATTGGGAAATCTCCTGCTCGATGTCCTCCAGTATACCGGAGAGCTCCAACGTTGTGGTGACATCTGCGGCCTGCTCTGGCCAGTCCTTTGGCTCGATCCAGATGAAGATTGGGTGGTGCCCTGGGTTTTCCTCGGACCATGACAACAGAGTGACCAGGCAGTTCTCGAAGGTCGGGCACGTCGTACCCGAGTCGTATTGGTTGTGATAGACTCGAAGACCTTCTCGGAGATCCCACCAGACGTCGATCTCGAACTGGCGTACCCCTAACTCTGTGGCTTGGACGTCGAGGGGCTGGTGCGTGTACATGTACTCTCTTGTGGGGGAGACCATGGGCTCAATGTGATACGAATTGTGGGTCCCTTTCATTTGGATGTGGTTAAGTCGTAGAGGTTCCTTCGATTCCTCCCCCCCGAAGAGGCCGTCGTCGCTTCCCACGCCTAGGCATCCACTTAGCATGGAGGCGGTCATCAGGGCGGCCAACACCAGAGCTTGCTTCCTCATTCTGGGCACCCATGAGAAGAGGGGGCGATAACGGTTCGGCAAGCTCGTTCAGTGGTGATGCCCACCGGGCCCGTGCGCATGGCCATGGGACAGCTCATCGTCTGTTGCCGTGCGGACTTCGATTACTTTGGCCGTGAATCGTAGAGTCTTGCCTGCCATCTGGTGGTTGTAATCTATGGTAACCTGGTCCCCTTCAACTGAAGTAACAGTAAACGGCATTTGTCCATGCTCAGTCTGAGCAACTCCCATCATCCCCTCCTTTACTCCCTCGGAATCGGGGAATTGGTCCAGAGAAGCGGTCTGGACTAGATCCTCGTCCCTCTCGCCGTATGCCTTGTCTGGAGTCAGAGTGAACTCCCTCTCCTCGCCCACGGTCGCACCTAGCATTTCCTGTTCGAACCCGGGGATCATTTGACCGTGTCCAACAAGGAATGTTAGCGGCTCACGTTCGAGGCTGCTATCGAATTCCTCGCCGTCCGGGAAGGTTCCGGTGTAATGCACGGAGGCTACCGTATTTTCGGTTACTTCGTCACTCATGGGCGGTCGCCTGCGGCCCAGTATCTAACCTGTTGGGTGGGGGAGAACCTTCAACTGGGTTGGTTGGGGCGGGTGGTTCATGCGAACCTATGGTCCTAAGGACCTGGTGGGCATTGTCCTCACCCCCATAGAGATCGTCTCAGACACCCTAGAGCGCAAACTGGGACTTTTCTCAGTGGTCATAATCTCGCTATCGGCGATGATTGGTTCAGGCCTGTTCGTCCTCCCTGCTCTGGCCATGCTAGAAATGGGAGGTGGGACGCATCCCGTAGGGGGGGTGTGGCTAGCATATCTGGTGGCTGCACTGATTATCCTACCAGGTGCCATTTCCAAGTCAGAGCTATCCACAGCGATGCCAGCATCGGGAGGGTCATACGTATTCGTGGAGAGGACCTTTGGACCACTGATGGGAACGATTGCAGGACTTGGCCTATGGGCCAACTTCATGCTAAAATCGGCATTCGCCTTGATTGGTTTCAAAGCATACCTTTGGGTTATCGAGGATCTGCTTGGAATTTCAATTGACATAGAATCGGCTGCAATGGTCCTCCTGGCAATTATCGTTGGAATCAACATCTTGGGCGTGAAGAGGATTAAGAAGATTCAGACGCCGATTGTGATGATATCGACTGGTTATCTGGTTGCACTGTGCCTCTGGGCAGTTTTGACCGGAGAAATGGATTGGGGTAGGGCAATTTCCCGAGACTCATTCGGTGGGGGTTGGAATTCTGTGGCATCCACCTCTGCATTCGTGTTCGTCTCCTATGCTGGGGTGACAAAGATTGCTGCTGTTGGTGGCGAAATTAAGAACCCTGAGAGGAACATGCCCTATGGGATCCTCCTGTCTCTTTTTTTCAGTTGCCTCCTCTATGTTTCTGTGACCATGGTGATGACTGCGGCTGTCGACCCATCCGAGTACATGGGCGACCATGGTCATGCGAGCGAGGACCCAGTGTACGTCTTTGCCAGAGATGTGGGGGGGGAGACTGTGGGTGCGATTGCGGCTGTGCTAGCAGTCGTGACCATGACTTCGATGGCCCTGGCAGGAATATTGGCGTCCTCCAGATTCCCCTTCGCCATGGCCAGGGACAAGCTACTACCTCAATTCCTCGAAGATGTCCATGGGAGGTTCGAGACTCCCCACTGGGCGATCATTGGAACTGGCCTTGCTATGGGTGCTGCAATCACCTTCCTGCCAGTGCATGACGTTGCAGAATTGGCTTCTGGATTCAAGATCATGATTTTCATGCTCATAAACGCCTGCGTTATCGTACTACGCAGCTCATCGGAGTCTCACGCATGGTATGATCCTGAATGGAAGACCCCGTGGCCACTTTACCCGCTAATCCAACTATTCGGGATCATAGGCGGGGGAGTACTCCTTTGGTACATGGGTGCGAAGTCCCTGTTCGGCGCTATTGCCGCCATTGTGCTAGGCATTATCATCTTCAAGAGCTACGGAGAAAAGCGTGTGGAAGACGAAATTACACCCTGGGAGACGTCGACGAAGATGCTCACAGATCCCGATGAAGTGGAAAGGCGGCGCCAATACGCCGCTTTCCACGCAGCTGATACCGAGGACACGGGCAAGCTCAACCTTGGAGAGTTCATCAGTGCGATTAGGGCACTTGGTTACATAGAACTGGAGAGCGCGGGAATCGATGACGATGCACTGGTGATATCACACACGAAGCACAATCCAGGAAATCAGATGGTGCGTGACTTCTTCCACTGGGGAGATTCCAACGCTGACGGTGTTATCGACATCGACGAGTTCCTGAAAATGGCCGAAGAAATCGCCCCCGAAGATTGAATATGCAGGCGTGTGGTTGAAGGCTGAAATCGTTCTCGATGCAGTCCCGGGGGATGTGCAATGGTTTCGAGCCGAGCCAAGAAGGTGACGACTAACACCCTCCAGGAAATGAAGAGAACTGCCGAGAAAATCACCATGCTGACGGCATATGACTACTCTCTGGCACGCTTGGTGGACGGAGCTGGTGTCGATGTGATTCTAGTCGGAGATTCTGCTTCTAACGTGATGGCTGGAAACGACACGACCGTTCCAATAACCCTTGACCAAATGATATACCACGCACAGTGCGTAGTGAATGGCGTCGACAGGTCACTGGTTGTCGTGGACATGCCCTTCGGAAGCTACCAAGGGGATTCGAAGCTCGCCCTGAAGAGCGCCATCAGGATCATGAAGGAGTCGGGCGGGCACGCAGTAAAACTCGAGGGGGGTTTGGAGATTGTCGATTCAGTGAAGAGGATTCTGAAGGCTGGAATCCCCGTAATGGGGCACCTCGGTTTGACCCCGCAGTCGATTTACAAGTTCGGCACCTACTCCGTCAGGGCCAAAGAGGATGATGAGGCAAAGAAGCTGCTTGAGGATGCCCTAGCCCTGCAGGATGCTGGTTGCTTCTCGGTGGTCTTCGAAAAGATTCCTGCGGAACTGGCAAAGGAAGTCAGCCAGGCCCTGGACATTCCGACCATCGGGATTGGCGCGGGACCAGATTGTGACGGCCAGGTTCTGGTGCTTCACGACATGCTGGGCATCACGAAGGACTTCTCACCGCGCTTCCTTCGACGGTATGCGGACATAGGCGATGTAATCGATAGTGCAGTGGGCAAGTACATCGAGGACGTCAGGTCGGGAAGTTTCCCGGATTCTGACGAGAGCTACTGAGTCCCCCGAGTCACACCCCCCAACCTTCAAGGACGCCCACTCTCGGGTAGCAGGTGAACAACATGAGCGAGTTGTGGGTAGAGCGTCATCGGCCGCGTTCAGTGAGTGGCATCAAGGGGCAGAGGGCAATTGTTGAACGGCTGGGGGCTTATGCAAACTCGAAGAGTTTCCCCCACCTGATGTTCGCCGGGCCCCCGGGCACTGGCAAGACTACGGCCGCCCTTGCCCTGGCTCGTGATGTCTTCGGAGAGGACTTCAGGAGCAATTTGCTAGAGATGAACGCCAGCGACGAGCGGAAGCTGGAGTCGATTCGAACCAAGGTAAAGCAGTTCGCAAGAACGGCACCAATGCCGGGCTCCTCGTTCAAGGTGATATTCCTTGACGAGGCTGATGCTCTAACACCAGATGCGCAAGGAGCCCTGAGGAGGATCATGGAGCAATATGCGAGTACATGCAGGTTCATACTTTCCTGCAACTACTCTTCCAAGATAGTCGAAGCCATTCAGTCGAGATGCGCGGTCTTCAGATTCAGGCCTCTTGATGACGATAAGGTGCTTGAGATGGTAGTCAGTGTGGCGGAGATGGAAGGGGTTGACCTACACGAGGATGCGGCGGGCGCAATCGCCAGCGTGAGCCTTGGTGATCTGCGGAAGGCGATCACCTCCCTCCAAGTCGCAGCCTCCCTGGATAACAGCGTGACCAGAGAGCTGGTCTACGAGACGACCGCGACAGCCCCGCCCGAGGAGCTGCATGGCTTCTTCCTAGCATGCAAGGAGGATGGTTTCCAACCTGCAAGACGCAGGATGAAAGGCATATTGGATAGGTTCGGACTGGCCGGGACCGACTTGGTGAACCAGCTCCACAGGCAGCTTGGGAGCGCGCCCTTCCTAGACGAGAGGCAGAAGCTGGAAGTTACTGAAGCCATGGCCGAGTGCGACTTCAGGATGGTCGAAGGGGGTGGCGAGGCCCTCCAATTGGATGCCATGGCTGCTAAGATTTGCGGCCTTCTCGGTAGCTAAGAGGCAGCCTGCAGGACGCTCAGAGTATACTCTTTCGACCATGTGTTTTGTCCAGTGGCCCATGGAACACGCGAATCGGCCTCGACTAGTACGACCTCGATGACATATGTCCCCGGGCCACACCCCCCGGAGCAGATGTCCCATGCCATTCCGATGTCTTGGCTGTTAGGTGCGAGCTTTGGGCCACTGTATTTCCCAGTGAGGGTATTCTTCTTCAAGCCCCTCATCCACTCTTCGTCGTCCACGGACTCGAAGAGGGTCGATGGGCTCGATGGGCTCGATGAGGCGAGCTGCGAGACAATCCCGTTAATCAGGACCAAAGAGTCATCTTCGCCCATCTCGTAAATCCTCATCGTCATTGTCGAGTTTGCGGCATCGACGTTGTCACGGACTGCCAGACCCACAGTAATGGGGACCGAATCCTCGCTGATCAGTATCTGGTAAGTTCCCTTCGAGAAAGAGGTGTCGTCCATAATTCCTGGTTCGGACTTGATGTCTATGTCCCCCGCGAGATGTGGTGCTGCGATGTCAGCCAGAGGTGGGTTGACCAACGCGAAGGACAGCGCTAGCCATGTGAATAGGTATAGGAAGGAGGCCCTGAACCAGTTTCCGCCAGTGAACCTCTCATAAATCCGCGATGGGACCACCACTCTGTGGAGGGGTTGGATGAGCCCCACGAGCAGGACCGGTAGAAGCCACATGATCTGCTCTGCCTCATCGAGCGTTGGCATCATCAGGTAGCGCATACCCACGGCGACCGAGAGGCCGAACACTATCACAATCCACATCGAAACGGCATCAGCCTTCTCCTTGCTGGCATGGGCCGAAGGGTCGAACGGCTCAAGTTCGGTGCTGACTTTCTCGTCGGAACCCTTGCTCCCTCTGCCCTTCTTGCCTGAATAGGCGCTTGCCCTGAGGGCGGAGTCGACGTCGACCATGTCTTTCGACTCTGGCGGAGTAGGCTGACACATCAACCCTGCGCGTGGTGAGGGAGATGCATCCCTGCTCACCCCCAAGAGCCAAAAGGGCGCGGCGCCCGCCACCGGAGCATGCCGGGGTGGCGTAGTTGGTAGCGCGTCGGACTCATAGGGCAGCCGTAAGGCACGTTCGCGCCGAAGGCCCCCTTCGAGATGCCTGAGTCATCCGAAGGTCGCGGGTTCAAGTCCCGCTCCCGGCACCAAACGGTTCTCCTCCTCGGTCCCGCAGGGCATGTGTGCTTTCCGCTTCCTTCATGGGGTAGTCACCCTCAGGCGCTTCATGGACGGTTGGCCGAAGCCCGGAAGTCCAGTCAAGCTGGTTGTGAAGACTTGGTCGGGCAAGACCGAGTATGTGGGCGTGGCACTGCCTGCCTCGGGCCCAAAGCTACTGACGCTGAAGCTGCAAAACGGGTACAACGTGTCATTCCCCGAATCCTATGTCGACTCCTTCGAAGTCCTAGACGAGATGCCGGAAATTGAGGAGCCCGCGGTCCCAGAAATCCCGCAGGACGAGTCACTCCCCCTGGTTCACCTGATCCACACCGGGGGGACGATAGCGAGCAAGGTTGACTATGCCACGGGAGCGGTGACGGCGAGATTCGACCCCCACGAGCTCCTGGATGCTGTTCCGGAACTCAGGGGGATAGCTAGGATTCGCGCTGTGAAGTTGGGGAACATGTGGTCAGACGATCTGCGCCCGAGGCACTGGAACAGAATGCTACGAGCGACGGAAGAGGCGTTTGCCGAGGGGGCGGTTGGCTGCGTCATCACCCATGGCACGGACACCATGCACCTATCGGCTGCGGCGATGTCATACGGATGGTCCGGGCAGGGCGGTAGGCCACCTGGGAGGATCGTCCTGACGGGTTCACAGCGGTCTCCGGACAGGGGCTCCTCCGATGCATCGGAGAACCTGATCGCAGCGGTGCATTGGGCAGCCCACGGGCCTCAGCCCTCGGGCTACCGTGACTCCTCGGTGGTTATACTCCATGCGGGTTCCTCCGATGGCAGGTGCACGGTCCTTCCGGGATGCGCGTGCAGGAAGTACCACTCCTCCAGGCGGGATGCGTTCAAGGCAATCAACCAGGATCCAGTTGCCCACATCGACATCGGCAGGGAGGGCCCGGTCGTCGACTACGCTCCAGAGGCACATGATGCGAGGGTCGAGGCCATCTCGCCCGCAATGTTCGACGAATCTGTTCGGATCGCCCAGTTCATCTCAGACCCGCACCTCCAACCTGAGCTGGTCCAGGCAGCAATTGACGCGGACTTCGACGCGGTTCTTTTCCATGGCACCGGCCTTGGGCACCTACCCATCTCTGATCCTGAGAATGACAGCCTTGAGAACAAGAAGCTCAGAGTGATGCTAGAGGACCACATCGCCCAGGGGGGGGTGGTCGTAGTGGTGGCTCAGACAGTCCACGGTCCGGTGAACATGAACGTATACTCTAAGGGCAGGGAGCAACAAGATATCGGAATTATCGGCAATGGGTCCCTGTGTCCCCCGGGTTCGGCCCTCGTGAAGCTCCACCATTTGCTCTCCGTTGGCGGCAAGGGATCGGTCTCCGGGGGATGGGAGAGGGACCTGGTCGGGGAAAACCCCCCATTCTCAAGGGAATAAGCAGCCGGTTTGCTGATGAACCGGCTTGTGCTTGGGCAGTACGTGGCGGGACCGACACCGAGCGACGAACTAGGCGCGATTAGGCGCGAGTCGCGCACCCCTGGTGACAGGGCGGTGGTAAGGGACCTGAGGGACTCCGGGTCACAAACAGCGAGAGAGAGGATTGCAGGACTACTGGACGAAGGGAGCTTCGTTGAGATCGACGCGTTCGTCAGGCATCGCTCGGGAGACCATGGGATGCACCTCCACACGCCACTGGGGGACGGGGTTGTCGCGGGCCATGGAATGATTGACGGCAGGAGGGTGGCCTGCTTCTCCCAGGACTATTCGGTCTTCTCAGGCACAATGGGGGAGATGCACGCGAAGAAGATCGCCAAGATAGCGGAGTTCGCGGAGAAGTCGCAATTGCCCATTGTCGGGATTTGGGATGGGGACGGTCAGAGGGCCCACGAGGGAGTCACGTCCCTAGGAGCCACAGGGGAGCTTCTGAACATCCTGGTGGCCTGCTCGGGAAGGGTTCCGATGGTTTCCATCGTCCTAGGCACGGTATCTGGCACCAGTGCTCTGGCAGCGGGCCTCTCCGACTTCGTAATCCTAGGGGAGGGGCGGGGCAGGATGTTCATGAGGAGCCCCTACGTCATCCCCGAGATAATCGAGGGTGCCCTAGACGAGGAGACCCTAGGGGGCTCCAGACAGCATGCCAGCAGGAGTGGCGTGGCGTGCCTCGTCGCCTCTAGCGAGAGCGGGGCCTTCGACCTAGCAGCGGAGATCCTCTCCTTCTTGCCCGACCACACGCTGGCGGAGCCTCCAGTCCTGAGCACGGGGGACAAGTGGTCCCGGAAGTGCAAGGGGATGGGGAAGCTGGTCCCCCAAGACTCAGACAGGCCCTATGACATGAGGAAGGTAATCGGCCAAGTCGTTGACGACAAGCGCTTCATGGAGCTCTTCCCTACCTATGCAGAGAACGTTGTGATCGGGTTCGCGAGGCTTGACGGCCAACCGATCGGGATTGTGGGCAACCAGCCCTCCGTGTTGGCGGGCTGCCTAGACATAGACGCCTCCGTGAAGGCTGCCCGGTTCATCAGGACCTGCGACTGCTACAACATCCCGATAGTGACGTTCGTCGACGTGCCCGGGTTCCTGCCCGGAACCGTGCAGGAGTGGGGCGGAATCATCAGGCACGGGGCCAAGTTGCTCTACGCGTACGCGGAGGCCACCGTTCCGAAGCTGACCGTCGTGACCAGGAAGGCCTACGGGGGGGCTTACCTGGCCATGAGCTGCAAGCACCTGGGCTCGGACTACAACGTTTCATGGCCTACGGGCGAGCTCGCCGTAATGGGGGCAGAGGGTGCGGTGAAGATCATCCACAGGGCAGAGCTAGCCGGCTCGGGGGACAGCTCGCACAGACATGCAGAGTTGGTGGAGGAGTACAAGGAAAAGTTCGGAGACCCCTATGTCGCCGCGAGGCATGGCTGGCTGGACGATGTGATCGAGCCATCCCAGACGAGGATGGCCTTGGTCAAAGCCCTTAGGCCCCTCCTGTCCAAGAGGGAGCTGGTCCCCCCCAAGAAGCACGGAAACATCCCCTTGTGAATCAAATCCACTATCTCAGTAATATACAATGAAATTTCGAAGAACGCCATGGATGACAATGCCATGTACAAAATGCCAACGATCGACCTTTCTGCTAAATCCCTGCTGACACTTTCTCAGTTGGGTATTTTTGCTGTTTTCGCCTACTGGGCGGTGGAGGGAGGAGTAGATGACAATATTGACTACGTCTTTCTGGTGATGATGGGGGGTGCTGGTTTGGCACTCTTCCTTTCAGTCCCAAATGCGAGGATGGGAGTGACCTTGGGAATTCCAGCATTGATGGTCGTGATGGGCTTGGCTATGGGCGAGAATGAGATGATGTTCTGGGCTGGTTTCATGATGGTCATGATAGCCCCAATTGCATACATGCCTGCAATGGCAACCGGTGACCCGACACTGGGCCTAGATGACGAGACCAGGCTGCAAAGACTGGGCATACTTTGGATCGTCTTCGCTCTGTTCATGATGGTCGGGATGGTCGGATTAGCGGATATGGCTATGGAAGGCGAACTCACAGAAGATGACAATGATGGAAATGAATATACCTTGACACTAGACTCTACCCAGCAAACAATCGCACAGGGCGGGCTGGTAGTTGGTGTAATCGGAGTTCTGGGATTCCTACTAACGGCCGTAATGGGCAGGGAGGTGGGGTCGATGCGTCCTTGGCATGGTGGTGCAATGGTAGCGGTTGCTTTGTTAATCGCCGCTTATCTCTCGATTACCGGAGAAGGAGCACCTGCAGAGTCGCCGATTGATTATCTCATGATTCTCTGTATGGTTGGCCTAATTGCGCTAACTCCTTGTGTTGCATATGATGAGAACCACGGTTCTTCGGACTCCGAAGAATAATGTCAGAGGGCGGAAAGGACTTCTTCCAGACTAGGCATTTCTTCCTCTCTTGAAGGGGCGAAGAGGAGTTTCCAAGCCTCGATATGCTGGGCAGTGACCATGATCACTGCAAAGTCATCAGAGAGAGCACCATCCCCATATGAAATTGAGACCTGCATCTCTGCGTCCATTTCTGCAGAGTCGCCTCCGGCGGGCGCTACGTCCAGATCGATTGCCAAGTCAGCGTCACGATGACTAACGATGCAACCATCCCATGGGCCACTAATCAGCTCCCTACGTCCTTCTTCGAGGATTATCGAGCCCCCTTGCGCCGACCAAGCGGCGGCGATTGAGCGTGCTGCTGAACCACCTCCTCTCATTCTAAGTACCGACCCTTTTGGATCGATCCCAATATGCCTGCAGGCTGAGACGAAACCCCGGCCATCGGTGCTAGTGCCCGACCACTTTCCCCCGGACCTCCTAAGTTGGTTGATCGCATTGACCCCCGTAGGGCCCGTGACACCGAGTCTGTCCTGGGGGGAGTGCTTCAGAGGGGCGGTGCACGACAGCCACAATTCCCCCTCTAGGGAAGACGCCTGTGACTGGAACTCGGAAATGCTCGTCGCCTCGATGAAGACCTGCTCGGCCTGCTCAATCCCCAGACAATCTCCGACTATTGAGAAGAGCCTGGGCGTTAGCGAATGGGAAATGGGGCTCCCTGCTACCCCCCAGAATGCCGGGCCCCTCATGACTCTCGCCCGGGGTGATTACCGATGAAGGTTTCAAGAGCAGCCCTTCATCGAGGGTGTCGGAGGGTCGAGCAATGCGTCGCGTGAAGAGCCTGGACGAGGGTCTGAGGCTGAGGATCGAGAGCGAGGACGACCTCTGGGTTCTATCCCAGGTATGCGGGACGGGCTGCATGGTGGGGATGCTCTCCCACAGAAGGGACTCGACAACGGGAACCAAGGAGGACGGTAGGGCCAAGAGCGCTGAGAGGAAGCCCATGTGGATAGTTCTGGAGGCATCCGAGACCGCATTCCAGCCCTTCACCGACAACCTCAGGGTTCACGGCGTGATCAAGGAGGCCAGGATCGACATAGGGAGCCATCACACGCACGTGATCGGCGCCGGGGATGATATCGAAGTTACCAGGGAGGGGGGACTCTCAAGGGCCGATTCCTCGCTAATCAACGAGGCCGTCGCCTCCGGTAGGAAAGCAAGGGCCGGCCTGATAGTGGTCGAGAATGACGAGGTGCTGATATTCGAGGTCGCAGCGCATGGAATCCGGGACGTATCCCAGTTCAACCTACGAGGTGGCGGGAAGAGGACAGGTGACTCTTCGGCGGTGCGAAAGGAGTTCTTCGAGAAGGTAGCCAAGGAGACCAGGATGGTCTTCCCGGACGAGATGCCCCTTGTCCTATGCGGGCCGGGGATGGCGAGGGAGGTATTCGAGAAGAATCTGAGAGAGCAGGGGGCCCAGAACAAGATGGTCAACGCACCGACCACCATAGGTGGGAGATCGGCAGCGAACGAGGTCCTTGCAGAGGGCCTAGCTGATTCCCTCTTGGGGGGGCACGCCCTGGTGGAACAGGTTCGTGCCATAGAGGAGGGCCTGAGGAGGGTATCCACCAACGGAGCTGTGACGTACGGAAAAGGGCCGGTGGCCGATGCTGCTGGACAAGGCGCTGTGGAGACGCTTGTCATCGAGGCAGGGCTCCTTCGTTCGGAAGACGGACCTTCGGAATGGGCTGCCGTTGCCCGGGAAGTAGAGGGGTCCAGTGGCAAGGTGATCCAGGCATCGACTGACCATGATGCGGGGCAGCAACTACTGGGAATGGGCGGGGCAATAGCTCTGCTAAGATGGAAGATGGGGTAGACAACCCTCTTCACGGGTACGTCTAGTGGGGTCCATGCCCCCGGTTCCGGTCAAGATGGTCTGCCTTGGCTGGCCAGATAGCGGAGAAGCGGCGTCCTCGGTCCTCGAGGCAGCTAGCGAGATGGGCGCGGAGACTGATTTCATTTTCAATCAAATTGACATCATCGGAGGTGGCTTAGATCACGGTTCGATAGATTGGAGGACCTGTCTTGGAACCGCACATTGGCTACTAGTCTCATCCTCTGACGTGCTCGGGGACGAGGAGATGAGGGGAGCATGGGGTGCTTCGATGGCTTTCGCGGAGTTGGAGGGCAGCAAGACGGCGATGATTGTCAGCGTCCCTGACGATCCGGATAGGATGGCGGAAGCGTGGGGACGCGTGATTGAGAGGATCAGACAAATCCACCTGCTCTTCCTAACCCCGGATGCCATAGAGGCCGTTGCACGGATTGAGGAGACGGAGCCGGAATGGATTCTAGGGGAAGTGAGGGATAGGGGCATGGTTCCCCTCGTCTGCTCATTTGACCCATCAGAAATGGTCGCACGCGTGGCACACTCCCTCGGAGACGAAGTGGTTGAGATCGAGAGTGAGATGGACTTCGATAGGTGGCTTGCGGGATTCCTCTGCGGGCTCCCCCTCTCTGGCCCAGGGGAGTCGGGGATAGAGGGAGCTGCCAAGTCTGTTGGACATGACCGGACGTCTATCGGGCACTCTACCTGAAACCCCTTTTGAAGGGGCACCCGTTCGGCCGGACCCGCGAGGACCAGGGGATGCCACTCAAACTTGGGCCAGCGGGAGTCCCTCTCTCCTGCAAGGGCCGTACGATTGTGGAGGGAATGGACGACATCACCGTTCTAGGCCTGGATGCAATGGAAGTTCAGACCGTCAGGACGATTCAGCCACAGCACTTCGACCAGTACTGGCAAGCGGGGATACTCTCCTGGAAATCCGATTTCGAGATGAATATGCACGGACCCTACTATGCGGAGCTTCTGGGCAGCAAGCGGGAGAGGAACCGGACGCTCTCTAAGATGGAGACGAGTCTCCAGGCAGGGAAGATCATCAACGCGAGGCACCTGACATTCCACGTCGGCCCGTACTGCGAATACGAGCCCGGCGAGGCGGCTAACGAGCAAGTCGCAAACGTCATGGCAGGAGTAGTTGACAGGGTCCGAGAAGTATGGGGGGTTGCAGAGGAGGAGGAGGACTATGCGGCATTCCCATGGGTGCACGAGGCTGAGCCCTCTCTTGTTGGAATCGAGACATCGGGCAGACAGGAGCTGTGGGGCACCGTTGAAGAGGTTCTAGAAGTCTGCAACCACGTCGAGGGGACAGTTCCCGTTCTCAACATGGGGCACATTCATGCTCGTGGGCATGGCAGGCTGAGGACAAGCGAGGACTACGCAGAACTGTTCGACCAGGCCAGGAAAACCTACGGCGGTTCCACCTTCTACTGCCACTTCGCTGGAGTGGAGCACAGGATGGGGAACGCCTTGCACTACACCCAGATCAAGAAGTCAGACCTAAAGTTCGAGCCCTTCGCAGAATACCTTGCAGAGGAGGGGGATTGGATGGACATTACCATAATCTCAGACTCCCCCCTGCTCGAGCACGATGCGATGTACATGCTACAGCACTATGACAAAGCTAGACAGAGGCTACTAGAGATCCGTGCTCGCGACGAGCGGAGGGCCAAGCTTGCTGCCCAGCAGGGAATCGATCCCGAGGAGCTGAAACGGAGGGAGGAGGCCATTGCGGCAGAACGCAAAGCCCAGATGGATGGAAAGGTGGCTGCACCGGCGAAGAAGGCCGAAAAGCCTGCACCGAAGAAGGCCGAAAAGCCTGCACCGAAGAAGGCCCCCGCAAAGGCTGCCTCTAAGACCAAGAAGGAGGGGGGCTCAGGGATGATATCCTTCAAAGAAAGCGCAGACGAGGACGACTTATTCTAGGCGTGTGGGCCTAGGAAGGCTTGAAGTCGCTGCCACAGTGGCGAGGGCGCTACGGGACTGTAGCTCAGTTGGGAGAGCGCCGCACTGAAGATGCGGAGGCCGCTGGTTCAAGTCCGGCCAGTCCCACCATCAACTCGCATCTGAGAGGATACTCGACTGGATTCCATGGAGTTTGGAGATCCCAGCCTCCGCAGCGTCAATCAGAGAGTTGAGCTCGCCCCTGGAGTATGTGGCCTCCTCGCCCGTTCCTTGGACCTCCACGAAATCACCGGAACTGGTCATGACCACGTTCATGTCCACGTCTGCATTGCTGTCGAGGACATAGTCAAGGTCAGTCATTACCCGCCCCCCGACCATTCCAACGCTTAGGGCCGCGACGTCGACGGGCATCACGGACAATTCGTGTGACGCCCGCTCATCCCCGCTGAGCTCAGGGGATCTGGCCCCCTTGCGAATCTCCTCACGGGTAGGGCGCTTCCCCTTGGGAAGGCATTCCCCGGAAGAGATTAGTCGGCGGATAGCCAATCTGAGGCCCATGTTTGCAGCGGTTATCGAAGCGCATCGGGTCCCTCCGTCTGCATTCAGTATATCGCAATCCACCGTGAGTGCTATCGGTCCTAGCTCTTCCAAGTCCACGGCACCCCTCAGTGACCTGGCGACGAGCCTCTCAATCTCCATTGTCCGCCCCTTCGCCCCACTCCTCTCGCGACGGAAGCGGGTGTCAGTGGAGCCTGGTAGCAGGGAGTACTCCGCATGCACCCATCCTCTGTCCGAGTCCCTTGGGAACCAGCGGGGCAGGGAGGGTGCCTTGGTAACGCAAACCAGCACCTGGGTCTGGCCTTGCCTGTACAGGAGGGAAGACAGCGCATTGGGGGTGAAGTCAAGCTTGACTTCAATATCCCTGAGTTCGTCGTTGCCTCTGTCGCTGCTGCCTACGTCAGACTTGATCTTCGCCATGCCGCGCCGACCCCCGGCCCCCGGATGAATCATTCGCGTCGGGCATGAGGTGGCCTGAAGGCTTCGATGACTCCTGGATCGGTTGTGATGTACGGGCCGCCGATGAGATCGACGCAGTAGGGGACTGCAGCAAAAACAACGTCTAGTATCTCCCTTATCGAACGTGGGGAGCCAGGGAGGTTGAGCACTAGGCAGGACCCTCTGATTCCCGCGGATTGGCGGGAAAGCACCGCTGTAGGGACGTGCCTCAGGGACGCTGATCTCATTTGCTCGCCAAACCCAGGGAGCATCCTATCGCAAATCGACTCGGTGGCCTCGGGAGTCACGTCCCTTGGAGAAGGTCCAGTCCCCCCGGTGGTGATGACCATCGAGCACCCTTTGTCGTCAATTAGCCCCACCATGGACTCCTCGATCGCATCCCTCTCGTCAGCCACCAGAACCCGAATTGCCTCCCACTCCGAGGTAATCGCGGCTTTGAGGAAATCCACAATTGCCGGTCCGCTTAGGTCCTCATAGTCCCCAGAACTCGCTCTGTCGGAGGCCGTAAGAACCCCAATTCGGCATAACTCCCCAGTCGCCATCCAGCCTAGGAGGGGGGTTGTGCAGAAAATCGCGTCGGTACTTCGGCTTTGGCGATGGACACGTTCAAGAACCGTCTATTGGAACTCGCATCTCCGGAGGTAATGAGGTGCCGCGTCTTCCCCAACATGCACTGACAATCGTTTCCCAAGCAACGTCACGTCTTGTGTCATCCTGCCCTAGCGCATCGGTGGTTGAAATAGGCCCAGTGCCCATCCGCTGAACTAGGTGAAATGATGACCAACCAAGAGACATATGCAAGCCAAATTGTGGTAGTGAAGCAAGAGTGCCCTGAGGCAGACGAAACCGAGATAGGAGACGAGTTCGCCAGATACGAGGCGGAGTTCCTAATTCCGCCGGAAGACGCCCTCAGATCTGTAATCAGGAAGTTCCAGGCCTCCACCGGGGTGGAAGTGACCAATGCGGTCCCTACGACCGTGAGGGAGGAAAAGAAAGTAGGGAGATTCGCGGAACTAGGCTCCGATGACAGGAATGTAACCATAGAGGTCGCCGTGGTTTCATACACCCCTAGGACCCAAATGGTGAGGGGAGAGGAAAGGCAGATCGCATTCGGTTGGATAGAAGACAACCCATGGGAATCCAGCTCTGAGAGGGAGAAGTGGGACTACAAAGACTGGGGCGACAAAGGCAGCAGTCTGGTTCCAGGGTCTATTGTCCGACTTGAAGGGGCCTCGGTGAACGAATGGAATGACAAGAAGTCCCTGAACATAAACAGGACAACACGAGTAACGACTCTCAAGGAAGGGAGCAGCGCTGGGCCCCCTAAAGGGAACGATCCAGTAAGCATATCGAGAGCCTCCGAAGTGGAGGGTTTCGTAAACATCGTTGCAAGGGTAATTTCTCCGAAGCCGGACGTAATTGTCAGGAAAGACGGCAGTGGCGAGATACCGGTGGTCAGGGGGAGGCTGGCGGATTCCAGCGGGAGCATTGGATTCCTCTCCTGGAAGGAATTCGAGTACGAGACTGGGTCTCTAGTCAAGATAGTGGCTGCCTCGGTCAGGAAGTTCAGGGACACTCCGGAGATAAACATCAACGACGGTACGGTCATCGAACCATACCATGACACTGCTTTCCCAGGAATAGAGGAGCTGTCCGCATCGGATAAGGTGACAATAGCGGACCTTCGGAATGGCATGAGGGACATTTCTATCACGCTCCAAGTCGAGAGCTGGAATCAGAGGACCTTCGAATCCAATGACGGCAGTCCTCGGGTGGTGAGGAGCGGAGACGTGATTGACCCGAGTGGAAGGTGCAGGCTAACCGCGTGGTGCGAGTTCGAACCAAAACCAGGAGAATTCATCAGAATAGAGGGTGGCAGGGTCCAGTTCTGGCAAGGTTCACCCGATCTGGTCGTAGACAATTTGGAGCAGGTGCTAGACCTGTCGGACCCACCATGGGAGAAGATCGACCCAGAGGGGCACTGGATAGAAATCGGCCTTTCTGACCTCGTAGGTGGCGGATCTAGGAGGGGGGTTAGCACCGCAGGGACCATTGTCGCCGTGAGGCCCGATTCGGGCATCATCGAGAGGTGCCCCGAATGCCGAAGGGTTCTGCGAGAGAGCGCTTGTGCAGAACACGGCGCTCAGAGGGGCGAGGAGGACCTACGGCTTAGGTTCGTAATAGACGATGGAATATCCAACGCCTCCCTATTGTTAGGCAGGGAACCAGCGGAAGCATTCCTTGGAATGGGCATGGACGGAGTTAAGGACGAGATAGCCAAAACCGGCAAGGATGGTTTCGTATCATCCCTTAGGGCACGGACGCTGTCAAGGAAGATGTCGGTCAAAGGGCGGACGATAGTCGACGAGCAGGGCGCCATGATTCTGTCCGACTCTGTGGAATTAGGTAGCGAGGGACCTGCTGAATCTGCCTTGACTGTCATGGAAAGATGGGGGGTGACAATTTGATTTCGTCCCAACCGGCACGGAGAACGAGACAGAGTGCGGTTCGCATCTTCGCGCAGGAGTACTCTGAAGCATCATTGATAGAGCAAGGAGTCGGAGAGTACGACCCGTCTTTCGTCATCACCAAGCTGGGGGCTAGGGTGAACAGATGCCTCGTCGGTGGGGTTATCGACAGGCTCGAGAGGCGAGATGCCGACAGTGGCCCATACTACTCCGGTCAGATCAGGGACCCTTCGGGAGCCCACTACTTCAGCGTCGCGGCATTCCAACCGGAACTACACCCGGACATCGAAGAATTGCTAGCAAGATTCGAGTCTGGGGACAGGTTCCTGATGACTATTGTCGGCAGGGCCAGATGGAACGAGTCAGAAGACGGTGGTGTCTTCACCTCAATTCGTGCTGAGGATTTCACCGTGATCGAGCAAGATTCATACAAATCGTGGCTGGTCGATGCATCGGATGCCACCCTCAGGAGACTGGAGGCATATGGGGCTTCTCTGGGGTGCGAACTGGAGCCAGGGGCTATGCGTGAAGCCGGGGTTCCGGAGGATCTTTTGGATGGCCTAGTACGTGCTAGGGGCCACTACTCGGAGTTCGATACTGAAGCCTACAAGATGTGGGTTCTGAAGGCCCTGTCAACAGCCAGTGGAAGGACGCAGTCCATCGAGGAGTTCGTTCCCGAGAAGGTAGAAGAGGCGGTCGCCCCGGATGCTGGCGTCCAGTCTGGAGAAGTTTCCGACCCACGACAGGTAATCATCGGGATGCTGGCGTCTTCCGGAGGAGGGCTTCTGGAGTACGACGCCCTCGTGGGTGCTTGCACCTCGGCAGGGTCATCCAGGGAAGAAGCAGAGGATGCCATAGAGGAACTGCGAGACGTCCGGGGAGAGATAGTCGAGCCCAGATTCGGCTTCTTCCAGCTTCGCGGATAGATTTGATTGTATCCGAGCTGGCGATGAGCCCGTGCGAGTCGGTTTTAGGTCGACTCGCACTGCGTGGCTCGTGGGCCTAGGAGTGCCGCCACTCAAGCTTAGACTCGCCTTCGGTGACGGTGACGGTGACGGTGTTCCCGACCTCCATATGATGGAGGCCAGGACACTGGGAATTTTCGCGGTCTGGTGGGACAACAAGTTCGACTGCGAGGGAGAGGCAGAGAACGTCCTTCGAAAGCTGAACGAGGTCAGGGAGGATTGCGTAGCGAATCGTGGGATGAAGGATCCGCCGACCGTAGACGAGGGTTACTACTTCAACGTCTACATCCACCACGTAGGGAGGCACGGTGGGAAGGAGGACGTCTTCAGCGACGATTGGTGTGCGGGCGGCCACGTTGGAACCAATCCTGCAACCCGGGCCCCTTACATGGCAATCCGAAGAAAGAATTGCTTCAACGACGCGGTGATTTTCCACGAGGGTTTCCACGTCTACCAATATGCCAGAAGGGTTGGCACGATACCGTATGCTGGCGACTCCCGTTGGTTCATCGAGGCAACTGCTAGCTGGTATTCTCTGGACAAGGAAATGACTGTCGATAGCTTCAGATTAGCCTACATGCTAACCGAGAATCCCCATCTAGCCCTCTGGCACAGCAAGGGCAACGGGAAGCCCGAAGACCCGAAAATCCGGAAGTTCGAGACGCGGCAGTACGCCATGGAATCATTCCTCTACTTCCTGTGCGAATACTGCAATGTCCCGAAGAGCTTGATCACCGAATCGTTCTACCCCGGAATCAGCATGAGCCCCCAACAGTACCTCTTCACGGAGATAGGAGGGGATAGGCTTCGTGACATCTTCCCTCTCTGGGCCGCATGCAACACCGACGGAATTAGCTACATCGAAAGGGACCAGTTCGAGCGCACCATGAGGCAGCTCGAGAATGCAGAGAGGTTCGAACCGGAGAACACCCGGTACCGGAACCCCTACGTTGCAACTTTCCACTGCGGATGGTTTCCCGAGTCCTTCAGGCCAGAGCCCGCTCTCACGCCGAGGGGCTGGTCCTACAACGTGGTGCGATTTGTCAATGATGGGCCTCGAACGGTCTTCTCATTCGAACTGAGGGGGGACGAAAGGGGCTCCAAGGGAGGTCCCTCACATTTCGTCGGCCGGGTACTAGTAACGGGAGCAGAGGAGTCCTTCCACATGGTAATGGACATGGACGGGCCACTCAACGGCAGCGGTTTCGTCGAGGTCGCCGCCGGTGATGTTGCCTACGTGATCGTGGCTGCAGTCCCGGGGCACTTCTCTGGAAACCAGACATACGGGTACGAGCTATCCATGGGTGTCAAGGACCCATGGTGGTAAGCGGGCTACTCGATGTCATGGCCGACGTGCCCCGTGCTCTCCTCCCAACACTCATCCTCGGAGTCATCCATCGAGCCCTCGGAGGTGAGGCATGGATGGTGGTTCGTGAACACGTCATCGTGGGTCAACCATGGCTTTACTATCCAAGCATGAACCATCCAGTACTCGCCCAATGCAACGTTCTCCCCTCCCCTGATTGAGCACTTGTCCTCCTCTAGGTCCTCTCCGACGACTAGCATCTCGTCGATGAGGAAACAGAGGGACTCGTGGCGATGCCACCAGTCGTTGTCACCCGTGAAGCCAGCGGGCGGTGCGTCCGTTGGCCCTTGTAGGTACCATGCGAAGCCTACCAGCTCGGAGTCTTGCTCTTCTCCGGCAAACATCAGGAACTCTGGGCGAGAGTGATTGAACTCCGAGTCTAGAGATGTGCCTGGGAAGGAGGGCAAGTCAACATCGAAACCCTCGTCCGACATATTGAACTCACCCATCATTGCGTGATGGGTCCCCATGCCCTTGGTGTATCCCACCACCATGTGAAAGCCAGCAGCCTCGGCCTCTCCGAGCGTGGGCCATTGCGATGCCCATTCTATCGCATCCTGGAACTCTGAAGTCAGATTCTCGCACTGCTCGTCCGAGAGTGGTCCCTTCTCCATTCCCTCGTATGCCGGATCCACATGGTGCCCACCGATTCCCGTGGAGTTGCACCACCAAGGGGTGGTTCCGGAGACGTATCCGCTTAGGGGGCAGTCCAGTTCACCGTCTCCGTCCAAGTCACCGCAAATTCCCGCTTCCTCGAGATCCAGCAGTTCCGAGTCGTCCCCTATCCACTCCTTCTCAGTCGTCAAAGGCGGCATCTCGTCCTCTATCCACTCCTTCTCAGTCGTCAAGGACGGCATCTCGTCCTCTGCGATGCACCCGGCCATGGTCATACCGAGGAGGAGGAGGGCGAACGACAGCGCTCGGACCCTCATGGCTCGCAAGGATGAGTTGCAGGGATAAAGAAACCCTCCAATCACGCCCTCTGCCCCCTAACCGATGAGGAGTTCGGCAGGGTGCGTTAACTGACCTCAATGACAATTGTCGGTATTCCCCTATTGGAGGCCCTGTCGATTACTATCCTAGTCCATTTGCTGGTGGGAGATGGCATCGCTAGGATGTGCGAGGCGCCATCCATGATCTTCTCGGTGAGCGAGTTGGGGGCCTCTGCCCTGTTCTTGTCAACCAAACTGCGATTTGGATCGTCCCACTCCTCGGTAAATACTGCTATTGGGACGGAATTGTTGTCAGCCCAGCGCTCGGCCATGTAATCAACTCCACTGGCCCCTCCAACTATGATGAGGTCCGGAAATCCGTTCTCAGACGTCCAGTCATCTATTGCCTTCTCAAAAACCGCGAAATCGTAGAATGTGCTGCTCCCCACTACTGCGAGATTGATCACCGAACCGTCCTGATTCAAGTCCCGTTTGCCTAGGGCATCGACGACTTCCTGTCCGGTAGAGGCTACCATCAGCCTCCCCAGAGCGGTCTCTGAACATAAATCCTGTCAAAATAGATTTCTTACACTATAGTGGTTTTCGAAGCCCTGTTTCGCTTCCACTTCTTGTTCCTTGGCAACTGTCATTGCCCTTACGGCGTCCATTTGAGTGCCCTGATTTGGGCTTTGTATGCCTGTGCTGCTTGTGCTCCCTTCACCCGCCCATTACGTGAGCATTTTTCATAAGGCCCCCCCAAGTACGAATGAGTATGGATCTTACAACACAAGAGCTCGTCCGTATCGCTGTCGGTATGGCAATAATGGCTTACGTTGGATACTGTTTACTCAATCAGAAGGTATGGCTTCGTGGGCCCATAGGTTTGACGAGTAAGACATTTGCATGGGGCACAAGGGAGGAAAATCAAATGATATTCATGTTTCATGTAATAGCTGGGACGGCGTTTGGAATTTGGTTGGTTGTAGGGCCATTCTTGTTCTGACACCTCCCCTATGGAACATGAAGTTCATGCCATAGAGGTCCCCCTCACGTAACATGCAGACAGGTAGGCCGGAATGGTGGGACGATGCAGTCACCCATCTCTCGGCAGATCCACTTCTTGGTCGAATAGTCGAGTTGTATGGGGGGGTTTTTTTATCTGGTCGAGGCGAAATCTTCCAGACACTAGTCCGAAGCATAGTTGGTCAGCAGATTTCAGTAAAAGTTGCAGATACCATTCATAGTCGCTTAGAGGAATTGTGCGGCGAAATCAACAGAAAATCGATTGGTTCCTGTACGCTTGATGAGTTGTCATCTTGTGGCTTATCACACCAAAAGAGCCGATACATTCACGGAATCGCCACCAACGAGGCCCCTCTCCTTCCCGAAGGCTATGAGGAAATGGATGATGATTCGATCCTCAAGCATCTCGTGAGGTTCAAGGGAATAGGGCCTTGGACGGCCGAGATGATGCTCATATTCTCACTAATGCGCCCGGATGTTCTGAGTCTGGGCGATCTGGGGATTGTGAAGGGCATACAAGGACTCGCTCCCGAAGCACGGACCAAGAAGGAAATGTGGACTGTGGCAGAGGCGTGGCGACCATATCGCAGCGCTGCATGTTGGTTCCTTTGGAGGTCACTAGATCCAGTTCCTGTGGAGTACTGAACGAATATCATATTCTCTAGGGAAGTTGGTGCCCTCGAATACCATGGTTCCAGAATTGCGCATAATCCATAGAGATGCCCCTTATGATTGAGTACTTCTTTGTATAATATTCAAATAGGTGCTGCAGTCGGGCGGCGCTCGTGGATTTGATTACCCTCTCGCTAGTTATCGTGCCCCTGATTGTGATAGTTGACCCGCCCGCATCGATAGCTCTGTTCCTAGCCATGGGAAGCGATCTAGACAAGAGGTCTTTACAGGCAATCGCTACTCGTGCCTGTGCCTTCGCTGCCCTAGTTCTGCTGGCCTTCCTTGTTGTAGGTGAGGGTTTGCTATATCACATTGGAGTGGAAATGTACAGCCTTCGGATTGCCGGTGGTCTGATGCTGGGGATTGTGGGGATGAACATGCTCAAGGAGGGGCAGAAGCCCTCTAGTAAGGTCATCCCCGTGGCATCAGGTGGAGAGATTGCAGTGGATGAATCCGACGATTTTAGCCTAGTTCCTCTCGGGATGCCAATGATTGCGGGACCAGGGTCGATAACACTCGTAATTCTGATGGGCACGATTTATGGCTTCAGTACCGTCTCCCTAGCAATCCTCGTAGTGATGTCAATTACGCTTTCTTTGTTCTACCTTGCGTCGAACATGAAGAATGTGATAGGGGAGAACAGCACGAAGGCCATCACTCGCGTTATGGGCCTTCTGATTGTCACAACCGCAGTCCAGTTTTTCCTAGATGGATTGGATATGTGGCAATTCACTCTGTAGGGAGTATGATGCCTACGAGATGCCTACATTATCTCAAGATAACGACTTTCGCTCTCTCTTCAATCTATTCTGGCGCTTTTTTAGCCAGGGGTAGATGGGCCATTTGGAGAGCCCGGTCCACATCGCAGCGAAAACGATTGTCGTTGATATTACTTTGTCGATATCTGCGGTCCAAACCGAATCCACAATTCCATAGTGGAACCATGCTATTCTGGAGTGGTAAATCACCAATACCAATCCCATGCTAATGTGCAACCATCGCAATATATTATTCCAATTTCTAGCCATAGTCAATCCACTGGAATGTTGCAAATATAGTTATAATCTCTGAGTAACGAGTGAACCATTTGGCCCTCAATGTGTTGAACCCTCTCACTTTCGGGTTATTAGAATACACAACTGTGGGGGTATTGCACCCGCGTTTCGTGGTTCATGGATGCTGAGCACTTGCATAATATTTCATACTCCTCATACTAAATAGGGGGGCAGGCGCGGCCGAACAGAGGCGTATCTTGGACCGATTTACAGACTTAGGGGTCGATCCGGGCTTGGTCGATGTTCTGCGAGACGATGGTATAGAGGAGCCTTTCGAGGTCCAGCAAGAGACGATCCCAGAAGCTTTGTTGGGAAGGGATGTGTGCTGTAGGGCCCCCACGGGTTCCGGTAAGACGCTCGCGTTCGGTCTTCCACTCGTCTCCAGGACCGTCAAGGCCAAGCCCAAGAGGCCCACCTCACTGATTCTTACGCCCACCAGGGAGCTTGCGGAGCAGATCCGGGGAGTCCTGCAACCACTCGCCGGCTCCGCTGGTCTCGGGGTGCTGTCGGTCTACGGAGGCACCCCCTACAGGGGACAGTTGAGGAGGCTCGATCGCGGCGTGGAGATACTGGTCGCCTGCCCTGGCAGGCTGATCGACCTTCTTGACAGGGGCGCACTGCGCCTAGATGATGTTGGCATTGTTGTCTTGGACGAGGCTGACAGGATGGCTGACATGGGTTTCATGGAGCCAGTGTGCTCGATCTTGGATAAATGCCGGCACGATCGTCAGACGATCCTCTTCAGTGCGACTCTGGACGACGACGTCGCCGAGATTGTCGATTCTTACCAGAACGACCCCCTAAGGATCGCCATAGGGCCCGAGGAGGTGAGCATGGACAGCATGCAGCACTTCTTCTGGAAGATTAACTCCAGGGGTAAGGCTGATCTCTCGGCCTACATCACCGAGAAATGCGGCCGTAGCATCATCTTCTGCAGGACCAGGGCAGGCGTTAACCGGCTCGGAGATGAGATGAGCGAGATCGGCTCCTCCTTCACGACCCTTCACGGGGGCATGAACCAGAAGCAGAGGGACAGGTCGATGCAGAAGTTCAGCGCAGGACGTGCGAGGGTGCTAATTGCGACCGACGTCGCTTCTCGCGGAATCGACGTCGACGACGTCAGCTGTGTCATACACTTCGACCCTCCTGAGAACGGCAAGGCGTACAAGCACAGGAGCGGTAGGACCGCAAGGGCAGGCTCCACCGGGACAGTTGTCTCATTGGTTCTTAGGTCTCAGAACCGGCAGTACAGAAGGATCCAGGACGAAGTGGGTATCAGGAGCAGATTCGTCGAGCCCGAGATAGATGCTCTGGAGGGGAGGGCTTTCGTCCTCGTCTCACCGGGCAAGGACAAGTTCCGAGGTAAATCCAAGGGGTCGAGGAACAACAACAAGAGGGGACGGAGGTCAAGAAAGAGCCCCCAGTCCAAGTCATCTAACCACGGCTCAGGTCACCACAATGGGCGTCGGAAGGGGAAGGGTAAGCGCAACACTCGGTCTCGTGGCAGGCTGAAGAAGGCTGACTCGCGGGCCTAGTTAAGAATTTGCAGTCAATCGGTCACGCGCTACCCTAGATTACGAATTTTCGGGGTCGAGCGGGTACGCGTCCTCGGAGTCTTCGACTCCATCGTTGTCATCATCATCATCGCACTCGTCCCCCCCTAATGGGAATTGAAAATTCCGGACGTGTAATAGGGCAAACCCTTCTTCCGATTGCATGGAAGACACCGATAGACTCACCCAAGCCGCTGAGAAGGAGTGGCTCGAGACGTTTGTGGCCGGACCCGGGGACAAGCGGTCGAAACTCCTAGAACCAGGCACTGGTGCTCCAGACCTCGAGTTACTCGATCACACCGGCGCCTCTTGCCGACTGTCGTCATTCTGGTCGGACGGCCCGGCGCTGTTGATGTTTTGGCGCCACTTCGGTTGCGGGTGCGGCATCGATCGATCTTCAAGGCTCAACGACGAATACACTGACTATCGGGCCGCCGGGATCAATCCCGTCATCATCGGTCAGGGCGAACCGGAGCGAGCCGCGGCATACCGGGAAAAGTACGGCATCACCTGTACTATCCTCTGCGATCCGGAGTTCGCGGCCTACAGCGCCTACGGGTTAGCACATTTCGGTGTCGAGCAGGTCCTCTACGACGCTCCCGAAGAGATGTGGTGCCACTCGATGGAAATCGGAATCGGCTTCCAGGAGGACCGTCGTGCCATGGACCGACCCCTCGTCGACGACCCGTGGATGGCCACCGGTGAACTCATCGTGGACCTCTCCGGCACAATCCGCGTCGCGTACACCTACCAGTACTGCGAAGACTTCCCCGACCCAAGGGTGTTCCTCACCGCGGCCCATATCTTCTGAGGTCAATACGAAACTCAGTAATCCACTATCCAGGTGATGCCAGTATCATGAGATCGGTAATTCCCTGCTTGAACAATTCAACATTAACCAGATATTAGAGAAAATCGGCCACTATGCGTCAATATAGATCAATGAGCGCCAAGCATTTATTGATAAGATTTGACAAATCCTCGATTGAAACGTCCCTCTTGTTTCTGAATCTTAGAGTTCCCTTTCCGGATTTCCTCTCAAACAGGGATTTGGGTAGAACGTCAGGGTGATAGTACAGTGCCAGGAGATAGACTCCGACATGGTCCCTCTGAATCCTCACACTGACAAATGGCCTGCCCCTTTTCGTCTCCACACGCAAGTCACCAGGTTCGTCTACGGTGACTACTAGGTCCTTTGCACAGCCCCGAACGATTCTGGAAATCATATCCCATAGGAACAGGAACGAGTCGTTCTTCATGCGTTATCCTATTCTCCCTCTCCCTTGAAACCACTTTTATTTCCGGGTATCGAATTTGGCTACACCCAATCGTCATTGGGAGCGAGGAAATCGCTCTTGGCACTGCCCGTGTTTACCACACCACGGGGTTCAACGAGCATTACCTTGCACTCAGAGTCAGCCCTAGGCCTGTGCCGAACTCCCTTGGGGACGACGAGCATCTCCCCCTCGGAGAGCTCGACCACTCCGTCCTCGAACTCTATCCCCATGCTTCCTTCGATGACTATGAACGCCTCATCGGTTTCCTCGTGTTCGTGCCAAATGAACTCACCCTCGATCTTTACCAGTTTGAACTGGTATTCGTTCATCTCCGCTATCACTTTGGGAGACCAGTGATCCGAAAACTTGGATAGCTTATCCTTCAAATTGATCTTCTTCATGTCTTTTCACTCCACTGCGGGATGTAGGGTCCGCTAATCATCAACCTCAGAAATTTTGGACCTGATTCTCTGGATTACGTCCTCTGCATCCTCGACCAGGGGGGTTCTCCCTGACTCGTCATCCATCCTAGCCCCCTTGACCTCGGCGATGTTGGTAGCGACGAGTAGGACCCTATTCCGAACGAAGGCCTCGGACAGTGGCCATCCTCTACGTTCGACTAACCTAAGAAGTAGCTCTTTCTCATCATCACCCCACATCCCACCATGCCCTCTCAGAATTGTCCCAACCATTCGGTCGAGATCTCCAGTCCTTGCTTGGATTGTGAGCAGATCCCCCTGTACCCTAGCACCCCTCTTGTCCATTCCGAGAACGAGTGAGTCGCTGGCATCCTCCAGAACCGCCTCGGAGGGAATTCCGAGGAAGTCTCTAACGAGCCCTTCAGTGGTTGTTTCGTCTACAAGCACGGGATCGTCCGCTTCGACGGGGGGTACTTCGAACATTGGAGATTGGAGGCCATTCCTCCTCAAGCTTCTCTTAATCCGGCCCCATCCATTCATCTGACTGGTTAGAACTCCCGCTACCCTTCCCATCAGGACCGTTCGATTGCCGGTCAGATCGAGTTCCAACTTCTTGCATAGCTCGTGCAGGTCGTCCCTGCTCATCTCTGCGAGGTGCTCGATAGTAAGCCTCCGGGAATCGAAGTTTAGGTGCAACCAGAGACGTTGCCTCCGTTCCTTGTGCGAGCCCGATGATTTTATCCCGAACACCTTGAGGACCTCGCCTATCTCCTTGTGGGACATGGATTGAATCCCCTCCCACGATAGATCTAGATCGGGGAGCACCTCCTCGCAGATCAGTTTTGCCCTCAGAACCTCCACTGAGCCAGTCTTGGAAATTCCACATTCCTCGGCCCTCTGCCTGAGTTTCTGCAGCCTCCCTTGGTAGATTGAACTGAGCAAGTCAGAGTCGACCATCATGGAACCAGCGACACGCGCGTGATGGGGATTAGTTATCGGTTGCCCTAGTTTGAGAGGCCTACCGGGCGATTTCATGGAGTTTTCGCCGTGACGGTCGCTAATAGATGAAAGGCGGGGCGTCCTCATCGGAGGGGTGGTCCTTTGGAACAAATCTGGAAGACTCGAGCAGAAGAGCATCCCAATCCTTGAGGAGCGTAATGACGGCATGCTGGTAATCGGAATAGGAAACCAGCCTTTCCAGGGAAAGTGTCCTACGTCCATCGGCCGAAATCGTCTCAATCTTCACCTCCACCCTTACCTCGTCTTCGATAATTTCCCCCTCGGGGTTATGGCATGCCTGCCTAAGAACGAGGTCCCTCGTATCTTCGGCTTGCCTGAGAAGGGCTCCGACCTGCCGATGCCTGACCTGCATCCCAACGACTCCATGTAGCGCCTCGTCCATCTCATTCAACAATCTGCTTTGCACCCAAAGGACCGTGTTCCCCTCTGGCTCGGTAATCCATTCGGTGATTGTGTTGGGCAACCCGGGTCTCGCAAGGATGGCAACTAAGTCAGAATAAGGTATTGGAAGGAAGCGGGGGCCTCCCCTCTCCTTTGGGAATGGCATCAGGGCATGACGCCTCTCTGTCTGCTCGGAGTTTTCGTACTCGGCCCGAGAAATGACGAAACCGTCTATTTCCCCGCTCTGCAAAATCGAACCCAGCCATCGGGCTCGTTCCTCATTCGATTCTGGAATCTGCCCATGAACGCCTCCCTCTGCGAGTGATTCCGGAGAGATTACTGAGAGGTCCGGCCTAGCTCTCAGAAGTTGCCTGCGTACGACCTCGTGTTCGGATACGATGATTGCAGAATTCGGCTGGTATGGTAGGCGGTCCGGGGAAACTAGAACGAGGCTTGGTCTTCTAGGGGTCTGAGCTCCAATTATGAGGCATCCTTGTATGGATATCTGCTCCTCCTTGCCAATCAGCTCGCTTGCTGGGACGGCCAAGACATCCACTTCTCCGGTAGAGAGTTGGCCAAGTCCGTTGTCGAAGTCAGATACCTCGATCAACGATGTGTCAATGTCCTCGGAATCATTGGATTGGAGCAAGGTTTCCAACTGTTTTCTGACCTTACAGTATGGGTTTTCCAGAGTTCCCACAACTATCCGGTCATTCATCGCATCCACCTCTCAGGGGGGAGCACGTCCCGTGCTCGTGTCATCCGCGCGCACTCCTGTTGATATAGGCGACCCCGGGAGTCAACTCTCGTGGGAATGCTAAGAGACCGTTATTGGAGTTTGGAGTCATTCAGGGATATGTTCGAGGATGCCTTGGAGGAGATGGTGCTCGAGCGGATGAGCTCGGCCTCGGACCGGCCAGCAATGGCCCTTGCCAAAGACGTACTACTAGCAGGAGGTAAGAGGTATCGCCCCATCATGTTCCTACTAGGCTTCAAGGCGGTCGGTGGCGGAGATGAGCGCGAAGTTATGGATTACGCGATATCGGCAGAACTGCTCCACACGGCGACTCTGATCCACGACGATGTCTATGACCAATCAAAGATGCGTCGTGGGAAGCCGACGATTCATACTACACACGGAATCTCGCATGCGATAATTGCAGGTGACTACCTCTTCGCCCTTGGATACGAAATGGGAGCTAGATTTGGCCCTGAAATAATCGATATGGTAGGGACGTCGTGCGCAAGAATGGCATCGGCCGAACTTCTGCAGTTTAAGCACATAAACAATCTAAACACGAAACCCGAGGACTACTACTCAATCATCGACGGTAAGACGGCAGGACCTTTCGCTACAGGAGGTGCATGTGCTGCGATGATCGCGGGAGCAAAGCAAGAGTTTGTAGATTCCCTCAAAGGGTCTGGAGCTGAGCTCGGCAGGGCCTTCCAGTTGGTTGATGACCTCCTTGACCTTACTGGAGATGAGGAGATAGGAAAACCCAGAGGGACAGACGTACACGAAGGAAAGATGACGCTTCCAATAATCTACGGTCTGACGATGCTACGTGGCCCGGAAAGACTGGAGCTCGCAGACGTCCTCACTAACTATAGCGACGGGAGGCTAGAGGAACTAATCGAGCTGCTGCATAAGGCGGGATCGTTCGAATACTCCAGGCTCCTGATTTCTAATCACATCGCTCGTGGAATTGAGCATCTGAATATTCTGCCAGATACCAACGCAAAATCACTGCTCATTGAAATTGCCGAGATGTCACGGTCAAGGACCAGTTAGGAAGGGACCCTCAAATGCCCGAAAGCGGCCCTTGGGACGTCATCATCATTGGCGGCGGACCTGCAGGGAGCACTACTGCCCGATATGCTGCGGAAGGGGGCCTCAGCGTTCTCGTAGTTGATGGTAGAGATCCCATTGGTTCGCCCCTCCAGTGTGGCGAGCTCGTTCCAACAAACGAAGAGATGTCCAGGCTTTGTCCGGATGTGCCTCAAATTGACGACCTGTTCAGAACGCCTCATGATGTAATTTCAAGGATTACTGACAAGATGAAGGTGGTGGCACCGAATGGAAGAGCCCTGGAGTATGAATTCGGCGGTTTGGTGTTGGACAGAGTTGCACATGACCGGGCACTAGTTGAGCTGGCATCGTCCAAGGGTGTCCAGTACCTACTCAATTCGTGGGTGGAAAGAGTTGAGGGGGGTACGGTAATCCTCAGGGATGGTAGGGGGCTAAAGGGACGCGTAATCGTGGGAGCAGGGGGTCACAATGACCCCCTTAGGAGGCAGCATTGGGATGAGTCTACGCTGAACATCCCGGTGAAATTCGTCCTGATGAGTGGCTCCCACACCGACTCAGTCGAGCTGCACTTCGGTTCGATTGCCCCGGGGGGATACGCCTGGGTTTTCCCGAAAGAGGGAGGTTCCAACATAGGCCTCGGAATTCAGAGGAGGATGTCTGGAGATAGGAGCCTAAACGAGTATGCAGAGAGGTTCATCTCCAGATTCGATGGAGATGTTTCATTCAGAGGTGCCGGATCGCTGCCCATGTCTGGAACGACCAAGTCGTTCGTGAAAGGACGCTATCTTATCGTTGGAGACTCGGCAGGAATGGTGCTGCCTTCCAATGGTGCGGGGATTACCATTGCGATGATAGGAGGGAGGATAGCAGGACAGGTGATTTCGGAGCATCTTAGGGATGGAGTACCGCTGTCCGAATACGAGAAGCGTTGGGAAATGCAGATGGGCAAGGTGATGCGGAACTCAAAGAGGTCGTTCAGAATTGGAAGCCTAGTATTCAGACTCCCAGACTGGATGTTGAATATTATTTTCAGCAGATTATCGAGGGGCGTAGTTTGGAGGGCGATTACGTGCAGACGGATGTTCTGGCTATTCTGAATCCGGCGCGTTCGCACTCCATATCGTTGCCATTCCGGGGAAGAGTACTCGGGATTTCACCTGTTTGAAGCCGGCCTCATCGAGCATCCTAACATAGTCACGAGTAGTTCCAAAGGCCGAATAAGTCCTAGTCAGCCACTTCCATGGATGGTTCTTCTCCCTGCAAACTAACCTGGCGTAGGTACCCACCCAAATCCTCATCCACAGGACGCCTAGAAATCCATGAAGGCGGTTCATCTTTGCAGGATCTATGACCACGAAAGTCCCCCCTGGCTTCAGAACCCTGAGGGTTTCTTTGAGTCCTGCTCTCTTGTCGAACCAGTCCCTAAATGAGAAGAGCGAGCAGGCTGCATCAAAGGAGTCGTCGTCGAATGGGAGTCTCTCGGCTGTCCCCTCCACGAATTCTGCTGGGGAATCCCCTCTTCTCGATCTTTCGCCGTTGACCCTTTCCCGGGCCACTTCGATCATCTCAGGGAGCGGGTCCAGGCAGACGAGTTCTCTGCCCTCCAAATCCTCAGCGAAGCTACCTGGCCCACACCCGATTTCCAGAATCCTTCCCTCGGGGAGCATCTGTCTAACAATTCTGCGCCATCGACTGACCTGGCCGAGGGTTGCGAAACGGTTAATCCGGTCATATACAGGAATGGTGGCTTCGAGGTTTCTCTGGAGCTCTTGCCACTCCTCCTCCTCGATAGTCGCCGTGTCCATACACTACTCCCGGTGAGACCCATATTTGGAAGGTTCCCGAGAAATAGTTGAGTGCCAGAGGAGACCTTGTGGGGGGCGGTAGGTTATCATCATAAACTCCTCATTGGTCGCCGATTGCACCGTAGGTGCATAGAATGGGACGTGAAGAAGTACTACGAGCAATTAGAGACGCTGAAAATGAAGCGAAATTGACCATTGCCAAGGCCGAATCCGAGGCAACAGAAATCATCTCAAAGGCAAGACTGGCAGCAAGCGAGATTGTCCAAACAGGAAGGTCAGATTCCGAGTCATCGTCCCAGAACATGATTTCTGAGGCTAGGCAGGCGGCTGAGGGCGAGGCACTGAAGGTCTCCAAGGAAGGAGATTCATCAATAGTATCGATTCACCAGAGTGGCGATGGCAAGAGGAAGGAAGCCGTTGAAACAGTGCTTGACGCCTTTAGGTCATGAGATAGCGAGGAGATTTCATGTCACAAGTAAATACCCAACAAATGGGAAGACTGGTGGCAGCGGGAAACAAGGAAATGCTGGATGAGGCCATTGGGGTTCTTGCTCGTCTTGAAGCCCTTCACATCATCGACTACGATGGAGGAGAGGAGGGATTCTCACTTGGATCTCCAAACCCAGAATCGGAAGAGGTTGGAAGAGATCTCGTGAAGGCAAGAGCTGCAGCATCGATCATTGAGGCGTCCGGGCCTGATAATCCAGTCCCAGCAGCCCCTGTCAGAGAGACCCTGGAAGGGGATCTCCCCTCCAAGATTGACCTCTTGCTGGCAGACAGTTCACGAATAGACGAGCTTGACAACAGAATCTCCTCGTTGGAGGAGGAAGAGGCGGGGCTGTCAACGGTAGCACCACTTGGGATAAGTGTCGAACTCCTTGATGGATTCGAATCTCTAACCTCTTTCATTGGGACGGTGGATAGCATTGAAGATGCAAGAAATGCAGCATCTAAGGGGATGCTTTTCGAGGCCAAGAATGGGATGAAAGGTTTGGTGGCAGTATTCGTTCGAAATGAGGAGGGTACGGCAACTGCCATGGCCTTGGAAAGGGCAGGTTTCGAATCAGTTCAGATTCCAGAGGGCGAGGGTTCCGCAAATGATAGGCTCGCCGGAGTCATGGAATCAATAGGTTCACTCCAAGGGGAGAGGGCCAACCTAGAGAAGGGAAGAGGGGAGTGGTCTGAGTCAAACGGGGAGGATTTAATCTGTGGATTGGAGGTCCTGGAAAGGGACCACGATGTTCTAACAGCACCTGTGAGGGTAGCTGTTTCTGAACATGCGTTCGTAATCGATGGCTGGCTGGTCATGGAGAGGTCAGAAGAAGTTCGAAAAGAGTTGAAGAGAGTTTGCCTATACACGGAGGTCATTCCATTCGAAATTGAGGCAGGAGGCGGTGGCCATGGGCACTCCGACCACCACCACCACCAGAAGATGCCCCCCATTGCATTCCAAGAGAGGAACTCTAGTAGACCGATGGAGCTACTCACGGATGCAGTCGGGAGACCGGCATACGGGAGGATTGACCCGACGATTTTCATGTTCATCACGTATCCAATCTTCTTTGGAATAATGCTTGGAGACATGGCTTACGGGCTCGTCACAATGGGACTGGGTTTGCTCCTAATTAGCCGCTCTGGAACCAACGAGATGCTAAACATGGGTGGAAAGTTCCTGATGTACATAGGCTTGGGAACCGTCGTCTTCGGGTACCTATATGCCGAGTTCGCAGGTTGGGAGATTTTCCCACATCACGGTAGCAATCCTGCAGAGGCGCTCTCGGTCCTTTACCCATGGGAGATGGACCACGGGCACATCTGGTCGGCCCACCTTCCACTTGGGATTGAGCTTGCTTTCCCGTTTCATAGGGTTGTCATGGCTGCAGATGGCGGAAACCTAGAGCATCTGATCCTGCTAACCATTTACCTAGGGGTGATTCACGTCTTCCTAGGTCTGATAATAGGATTCCGGGACATCTTGCTATTTGGAAACGGGCATGGGGGTTTCGGACTCGTTTGCGCCTTCTTCGAGAAGGGAACATGGATGATTCTACTCGTTGGGGGCTTCATTTTTGCGTACGGCTTCATCGGAGAAAAGTCAGATTTGGTTGTCCCGGGTGCGACAATAGCAGTGATTGCTACGGTTATGCTGATGTGGACCCTGTACAGATACCATGGGGTACCATTCCCGATCAACATCGGACTGGCGCCAATAGAGGCAGTTGGGATGATGCCCACGGTGATATCATACGTGAGACTATTCGCTGTCGGAGTGGTAGGAGTGAAGATTGCCGAAACTGGAAACACGATGCTATTCGACAATATTAGCATGGACGACCCATTGGTTGCGGTTGGACTGATCATAGGTTGGCTCGCCGTGCAATTTTTCGCATGGGGACTGGGGGTCTTCAGCCCCAATATCCATGCAGCACGACTCCACTTTGTGGAGTGGATGAGGCAGTACTACGACTCTAGCGGAGAGGCCTTCAGACCTTTCGGCATGCGATCCAGATATGTGGAGGTCGATTGATCAGATTCCAAGCCTAGGCTTGACAAAAAATATGGAGGAAAAAAGGATGAATAAGAGAAAAATGGTACAAGGACTGAGCGCTCTGGCCGTCCTGTTCGCAATCGCACTAGTGGCGACAAGCGTGCAGGCCCAGGATGACACACACGAAGACGATGCCACTGGCTACCACTTCGAGGCCGCAAAACTGGGCGCAGGAATAGCGCTTGGACTGTGCGGAGTCGGAACGGGACTAAGCCAGGGACCTATCGGGGCCGCTGCGGTGGGAATGATCGCAGAGGACTCGAGCAAGTTCGTAACCGGACTGATCTTCACAGCTCTACCAGAGACCATCGTACTGTTCGGATTTCTCGCACTGTTCCTGCTATAAGCAGGCTGCGAGACCGACTACGGAATAGGAAAGAGGTGAGAAGATGACACTGGATGCCCTAGCTGCCGAAATCGCCAGCCAGGCAGAGGCGGAAGCTAGGTCGATTATCAAAGAGGCGCAGGCAGAAGCAAGCCGCATAGAGGAAGAGGCCAGAAAGCAGGCCTCAGAAGCTGCGGAGGTTGTTGGAACACGTGCTGAACGGGAAAGTCAACAGCTGTCGGTCGAGGTAGTAGCATCAGCAAGGCAGGCAAACCAGAAGAGGGCCTTGGTTGCGAAGAGAGGCGAATTGGACACCACGTGGGAATCCGTGAAGGAACAAGTCGCATCACCGAAGCTCAAGGGCCGGAAAGGAATCCTGGACTCGTTGCTAAAGGAGGCGGGGAAATCAAGCTCAGACGTGATAATGAGACCAGTCTCCACGGACAGAGCGTCCCTCGTAAAGAGTGGTTTCAAGATGGGGGATGATATCGAGGGACTCGGGGGATTCGTAATTGAATCCAAGGATGGAACTACTGTTCTTGACTATCGCTTTGACTACCTTCTGGAAGCAGCATGGAAGGGGAGCCTCGGAGAGGTTAACAGAATCCTCTTTGGTGAATGATTGGGTGAAATGATGGCTAGGGTTGCAAACGGTCGTTCGAATATTTACAATGCGTCCGCGCGGGCGAAAGCACGCAAGGCATCATTGATCGATACGACCAGAATGAGGCAGCTAATCCAACAGGGACCTGACTCAATCGGAGTAAGTATCGGAGAGCTTGGCTACAGAGCAGAGATGGACTTGTACGCCTCCAAGATGGACGGTGCCGATGCAATCGAAGCCGCGCTCTTCCACAACCTAGACAACGACCTTGCCCAGGTGATGAGATTCTGCCAGGGCCATCTTAGATCACTAGTAGCGATTTATGTCGAAAGGTTCGACTACGAAAAGGCAAAGACAGTTCTGCGAGCGATAAACGGCGGTGCCTCGGACGAGGTAATTGAGTCACAAATTCTTCCATCGGAGAACCCTAGGAACGCACCATGGCTGAATATCGTCAGAACGACCGAGGGACTTCAGGAAGCCGTGGATGCGATGTCAGGAACTCCCTGGGGGAGGATCCTATCAAACCTAGAAGGGGAAGCGACACTGGAGGACATGGAAAATGCACTCGATATGCAGTACTTCGCAGATGCTCTGAAAGCAGTCAGAGGAAGAGATGGTGGTCCTAGGCTGTTGCGTTATCTTAAGATGGAAATAGATCACAGGAACATCATCAATGAATTCAGGGCGATTAGGATGGGACTCTCTTTCGAGAAGAGGCTGTCAATGATTATTCCAGGGGGCAAGATTGACTCTGGGACGATGCGCCATGCGGCCCAGGCCGAGAGTGACGAGGAGCTAATCGAGGCCTTGAGGAGAAATGGGTCGTTTGACGACTCTGGCTTCGAGGAAGCGTTGAGGGACTCAAAGGGCCTGGGAAGTCTGGATCCCTATGCAGAGTTACTTTCCCACCAGAGGCATGCCGTATTGAAGAGATTCTCATATCTAAGTCCAATTTCCCCGTTCCCCATTATTTTCTATATCGAGCGCAAATCGCTCGAAGTTCGCAATCTACGCCTTCTCGTGCGCGGCAAGGCGGTTGGCCTCCCAGATGAGGTATTGGAAGCGCACATGGACTACTGAGGTGAAAAGATGGAGATAGCAGTCGTGGGATCATTGGAATTCACTCTCGGTTTCCAGCTCGCAGGGGTTGAGAACCTGTACAACCCGACTGATGATGATGAGATGGCGGATACGCTCCGCTCCCTTCTTAATCAGTCAGAGGTCGGAGTCGTCGTCGTTGACAACATCAACCTCATGAGGCTCCCGGAGAGGCTTAGACAGCAACTCTCCGACAGCGTCACGCCTACTGTTTTGGGCATAGGCACTCAAGAGGACACGACACTCAGGGAGTCGATCAAGTCGGCATTAGGAGTCGACCTTTGGAAATAGAGTCAAAAGAGGAAGGAAGTGAAAAAATGAGTAAAGAAAATGGAGTAATCTACCGGATTTCCGGACCAGTTGTAACAGCGATAGGGATTTCCCCCCGGATGTACGAAGTAGTACGGGTCGGGGACGAGGGCCTGATGGGTGAAGTAATCGAACTGCATGGAGACCAGTCAGTAATTCAGGTTTACGAAGAGACCTCAGGAATTAGGCCAGGAGAGCCAGTTATCAGGACGGGCCAGACTCTGTCTGTACAACTGGGACCCGGACTGCTAACGCAGATTTACGATGGGATTCAGAGGCCACTGCCAAAGCTGGAGGAGACGATGGGCGTGTTCATCACCAGAGGCGTTGATGCAGATGGCCTGGATCTCGAGAGAGAATGGGAGTTCAAACCGAGCGTTAAGGCAGGAGACGAGGTTGTCGGCGGACAGGTGATTGGCATCGTGCAAGAGACGGAGACAATCGAACACAGAGTGATGATACCGCCAACTGCCAGTGGGGTCATCAAGAGTATAGAATCGGGATCTTTCAACATCACTCAGACCGTGTGCACGCTTGAAGACGGTACCGAAGTTGCAATGATGCAGGAGTGGCCGGTACGTCATCCAAGACCATTTGTCCAGAAGTACGCACCTGACGTCCCCCTGATGACTGGGCAAAGGATCCTAGATTTCTTATTCCCGCTAGCAAAGGGGGGGACTGCTGGGATTCCCGGACCATTCGGTTCTGGAAAGACGGTTACGCAGCAGCAGCTTGCCAAGTGGTCCGATGCAGAGATTGTTGTCTACATCGGTTGCGGGGAGAGGGGGAACGAGATGACGGAGGTTCTAGACGAATTCCCCCACCTCATAGACCCGAACACGAACAAACCCCTGATGAACAGGACCGTGATGATAGCAAACACCTCCAATATGCCAGTTGCAGCCAGAGAGGCCTCAGTCTACACTGGAGTGACAATTGCGGAATACTTCCGGGACATGGGATACAACGTAGCCCTAATGGCCGACTCAACAAGCAGATGGGCCGAAGCAATGAGGGAGATATCCTCCAGACTTGAAGAAATGCCAGGAGAGGAGGGTTATCCTGCTTACCTGTCAAGCAGACTCGCAGAATTCTACGAAAGGGCTGGCAGAGTGAAGACGCTATCAGGAGATGATGGATCCGTTTCGGTGATTGGGGCCGTCTCCCCTCCGGGCGGAGATATTTCGGAGCCGGTTAGCCAAGGTACACTTAGGATCGTGAAGGTCTTCTGGGGACTGGATGCCGGGCTCGCAAGACAGAGGCACTTCCCTGCAATTAACTGGCTAAGCTCCTACAGCCTGTACCCCCAGTCACTCGACCAGTGGTACAGGGACAACATCGCCTCCGACTTCCCTGAAGTCAGAACCGAGATCAGCACCTTGCTGCAGGTGGAAGCAGAACTGCAGGAGATTGTACAACTCGTGGGTTCTGATGCACTTCCAATCGACCAACAACTGACGCTAGAGGTCGCGAGGATGATCAGGGAGTTCTTCCTTCAACAGAACGCCTTCCATGACGTGGACACCTACAGTGACCTGAAGCTGCAATACGACATGGCAAGGGCCATCTTGTCCTTCCAGGAAGAGGCAAAGAAGGCTATCGCTGGCGGAGCCCAGTTGGAAGACGTAGTCAACGTCCCAGCTAGGACCGACCTGATGAGGGGCCGGTTCGAGAAAGGATATGGTGGCAGAATTAGTGACCTCGTAACGGAGATGGGAAAGCAAATTTCTGCCAGCATGGAGGCCAACTAGGGGTGATATGATGGGTGGAAAAGAGTACAGAACAATTACTGACGTCAAGGGACCATTGGTGTTCCTGAACAAGACAGAGCCCGTATCGTACGGAGAGATAGTGCAATTGAGGCTTAGCGATGGTTCGATGAAGAACGGACAGGTCCTAGACACCTCTGACGACCAAGTCATAGTGCAAGTTTTCGAAGGGACGGCCTCAGTAGACAGGCAAACAGGAGTTAAATTCCTGGGGGACGTGTTCAAGCTACCAGTTAGTAAGGGACTGGTCGGCAGGATCCTAGATGGGGCTGGGAGGCCCAGGGACGGCGGACCGGAGATTGTCGCGGACGAGATGGCAGACATCATTGGGGCAGCTATCAATCCCTACTCCAGACAGAGTCCAGAGGCTTTCATCCAAACTGGAATTTCGGCTATTGACGCGTGTACGTCTCTGGTTCGAGGTCAGAAGCTACCAATTTTCAGCGCGAGCGGACTGCCCCACAACGACATAGCCCTGCAGATAGCCAGACAGGCGAAGCTGGTTGACAGCGACGACGCCTTCGTAGTAGTTTTCTGCGCCATGGGGATCACAGCAGAAGAATACAACTTCTTCGTTCATGACCTTGAGCGAACTGGAGCGCTGGAGAATGCCGCACTTTTCGTGAATTTGGCAGATGACCCAGCAGTAGAGCGCCTAATCACACCGAGACTGGCCCTTACAGCTGCAGAATACTTGGCATTCGAACACGACTACCACGTACTGGTGATCTACACGGATATGACAAACTACTGTGAGTCACTTAGGCAAATCGGGGCAGCTCGCGAAGAAGTCCCAGGAAGGCGAGGTTATCCTGGTTACATGTACACTGACCTGGCAATGCTCTACGAGAGGGCCGGACTGGTAAAGGGGAAGAAGGGCTCAATAACCCAATTCCCCATCCTCACAATGCCTGGAGACGACATAACACACCCGATACCGGATCTCTCGGGGTACATCACCGAAGGCCAGATAGTCATCTCGAGGGAGCTGCACCAGAAAGGAATTTACCCCCCGATAAACGTGCTTCCATCCCTCTCGCGACTAATGAACGCAGGGATCGGTCCGGACAAGACCAGGGAGGACCACAAATCGGTTTCCGATCAGCTCTACGCAGCTTATGCCCAGGGAAAGGAGCTTCGAGGTCTCGTAGCCATTGTCGGAGAGGATGCCCTGAACGAAAGGGACCTCCAACTTCTGAAGTTCTCAGATATCTTCGAAGACCAGTTCCTCAGACAGAGCAGGGACGAGGACAGGCCGATCAAAGAAGGGACTTTGGATCTGGCTTGGGACCTGCTTTCAAACATCGATACCAAGTTCCTCGTAAGGCTGGATCAAAAGTGGATTGACAAGTACCATCCAACGGAAAGGAAAGAGTAGATAGAATGCAGTGATCATATGGCCCTAGACATAAAACCGACCAGATCCGAGCTGATAAACCTAAAGCGACGGATCAAGCAAACTTCGAGTGGGTACAACCTGCTCAAGATGAAGAGGGATGGGCTATTCCATGAGTTCAGAACCCTCCTTTCTGAGATGATCAGGGCTAGGGAGGAACTGGTTGGAACTTACCGGGACGCCCTACAGGCAATCAATCTAGCATCATCGATAGAAGGCGGTCTAGCTGTAAAGAGCGCAGCAATCGCCTCATCAAAGCATCCCGAGGTAACCGTTTCCAAGCGCAACATCATGGGTGTCGTAGTCCCCCAAGTTGATGGCCGGAACCTGAAGCTATCTTCCGAGGACAGAGGGCTGGGGATGGTTGGAGGCTCGCCCTACATTGACGAGGCCGCCGACTCATACTCGCTACTGGTGGAGAAGATGGTCAAGGCTGCGGAAATGGAGGCGACCCTAAAGAGACTCCTAGAGGAGATTGAGGCCACGAAGAGGAGGGTAAACGCACTAGAATTCAAGGTTATCCCGGAAATGAAGGAGGCCCAGACTTTCATCCAGCTAAGGCTGGAAGAAATGGAACGCGAGGAGACCTTTCGCCTCAAGAGATTCAAGAACAAGTGAATTAGGGTTACCTACGTCGAGAGCGAGGGGTCAAATCCCACGCCCGGTAGGGCTCACTAGAGGTGGACCAGTGGACCCTACGAACAGCATCATTGTTGACTCTGAGACTTGGGGTGCACTCGAGTTGTTCGAGGTAATAGTGTCAAGGTACTTCGAACTGGGTAGGGAGGGTCCGCTGCCCCCTTCTTGGGAAGTAAGGGGGAAGGAGGGCACCGAAGTCAGCAGGCAACTGATTCTGCTAAACAAGCACCTAGAGCCAATGGGAATGGTAGGTGCACTGGAGGAGTCCAATCCACCCGTCCTTTCGATATCTAGGCTACCCACAGGACAGGTAGTTCTGAAGAAATGGCAACTGGCCATGGTCTGGTTGGCAATGACCGCTCTGATGACGATGATCGGCCTCGAATGGGTGGCTCAGTATGGCCGTGGCAGCAGTCCCATTGGATTCGGAGCGATTGGCCAGTCGATTCTCTACTTCACTACCCCAATTGTGCTTGTCATATTGACGGCAAGCCAGCTAAAGAGAGCAGTAGCCAGAAAATTCGGAGTCGAAATAGGGAACATGGTACCCATTGCCTTCCCAATCTCATCACTTTGGCCATTCGGAATCGTTGGAGTAATGGGGCAGAGGCGTGGTGACTTAGTTCCAGTCCCTGACAGGAAATCTCTAGGGATTATCGAGATGACGCCACCCCTAGCATTGGTAATCCTAGGAAGCGCACTCACAATTTTCGGCTTGGGTATGACTCCGGAGTCGCCCCCGGAACTAGAAGGGTCCCCGGTTCTCTTTGATACAAATCTGTTAGTAAGTATGTTTTCCGGTTCCTGGTTAGGGGACGGAATGGGGCTTAGGCTGCAATGGCTCCACCCGACTGGAATTGCGGGCATTGGCCTATCCATAGTGGGGTGGGGACTGATGCTACCTATTCCAGGATTACCGGGTGACCGCGCAATGCATGCCATCATGGGGCCATCTCAGATGAGGGAGGGGGGTTTCCAAACATCGATTTTCGTTGCAGTGCTAGGAGTGCTGGTCATCATCTTCGCCACCTCGGACTACTCTCCTTGGGTTTTCCTCGCAGCCATAGGGGTGTGGCAGAGATTCTATCCCGAGAGCATCCCCCAACCGATAGTTCTGAACGAATTCATGGGACTGGAGGATAGAGAGAGGAGCAGACTGACTGCCATTGCTATGATTATTCTGATTGCTGGATTCCCTGGAGCTTTGCCATCATACCAACTAGTGGATTACGATGTTGGACTTTCCACCGAAAGCTGGCCTGAAGAATTGGAGATAGAGGATGAAAACGAAATGGTATTCTCGCTAAAACTGGAACCCGATGGATTGATGCCGGTTTCGGGTTGGCTGCAGGTGCAAATAGAAGGTAATGCGGACGGTTGGGAAATGGATTCGGATTGCTTCGACTTAAGGGGCCTTTGCAGGTTCGCCGGCATTACCCAATCTTCAACTGGAGTCGTTTGGATCAATCTTTCCAGGGATGAAGCTGGAAGGAGTCTCCACTCCTTCAGGCTGGTTATCCTAGTTGACGTACAGGGACACGAAGAGGAGCACTCGATTGTTTTCAGGCAGGGGGGAGCGACCATTGCATTTGATCCAATGTGGAAGGTTGTAGAAGACTCAGGGACCCCATTGATTTGCACGGAGCTTCTAGTGGTTGAAGGAGACGAGTTGGTCGTTTCACTAACTTCCAACAACTCCACCTCCTACAATCCATTCTGGTACTTCGAGAATGATACTGTGTTTGACCCCGGTTTCCATGAACTTTGCATGAGGGGTCACGAGGGCGCCTGGGCTTCCCTCTTCCAGACGTGGGAGAGCTTGGGAGGAAGGAGGAAGGCCACCCTACTGGCCCCCGAGATATTCCTAACTAGGGAAAATGGGACGGACGATAGGCTAATCATGCCGATCGACAAGGAATCAAGATTGCAGTTCTCCAATGGTGATTGGGAGATAAAGAATCTTGGAGGTTATGAGGAGTACTCCATCTCCTTCGGCGAGTCGGGTTCGGCATTCTGCCCCTCGTCCGAGGTGATGCCAGTTGCTAACTCCTCAGGTGAATGGGATTTCGAGCTATCTGACCGCTCCGCGATATCTGTCCTAGCAAACTACTCTGGAAATGGCGCTTTAGAGCTTGGTGAAGGTTGGTTGGCATTTTGCACTGATTCCACCATCACCCAATTTGACTTGTACGAAGGCCCAGAGGTGTGGGTCGAGGGGATCAATGACAACTTCATCTCGGAGACCAGCGGCAACAACTACTCCTCGTTATTCGCAAAGGAGATGGAGATTACGTTCCGAAACAGAGAGAATTACACTATGCCAATATCCCTGGAGTGGAGTGGCCAAGCTGCTGAATGGGAGAACTTTGACGTAGTGGTTCCTTCGGAGGTTGGGGCAAAGCAGAACGTCACAGCTCGGCTCAGCATCAATGGAACGGCCCCAGATGCATGGGTGGTTTGGCACAATGTCGATGCTTCGGGGGTCACCCTGCACATTGCTGCTCGAACGGTTTGGTAGTTTGGAGGGCATGGGAGATGAAGATTGGGATTCTTGGCGTCGGTTCGATTGGTGGGACACTGTTGGGTTCTCTTGCTGACACGGGGGCTTCACTGTTGTGCGTTTCACGAGGTAGGACGGCAGATACACTGAGATTAGGTTTGGTCCTGCATACGCCAGAGGGCACGATGGAAATGGTGCCTCCCGGGAGGTATCGCGTCCTAGACAGCGAGGAGGGCCCCGTTCCGAGCTCCCAACTGGGAACCTGCGACGTAGCAATTGTGACTGGAAAGGCTTCCTCGACACCGATACTCGCATCCGTTGCAGAGGAGCTTCTGGCACCTGGAGGAATGGCGATAAGCATCCAGAACGGACTCGGGCACGCAGAGATTCTCGCCCATAAGATAGGGGTAGAGAGTGTGATTGCTGGCTCGACGACGCACTCGGCATGGAGGGACTCGGATGGTTCGGTCCACTGGTCTGGCAGAGGAAATATTGTCTTGGGAAGAATGGACGGTTCCGACCCCGGTGACATTGGGAACGAGCTAATCGCTCTACTCAATGAGGCCGGTCTCGGACCAAAGTGGTCAAGCGAAATACAGGGAGTTGTTTGGAAGAAGCTCCTGATCAACGTTGCCATCAACCCCGTGTGTGCCATTGCCGGAGTCAGGAATGGCGCTCTTGCGGAGGTGCCGGAGCTATGGGAACAGGCTGTAGGTTCAATGAGGGAGGCGGAAGCAGTAGCTAAGGCAGCGGGAGTAGAACTCGGGGAGTTTGATGCTGAGGGACTACTGAGGCGGGTCGTCGGTTCTACCGCAGAAAACAGGGTCTCGATGTTGCAGGATTTGATGGCTGGGAGGAAGACAGAGGTCGACGTTCTCTGTGGGGTCATTGTCTCCAAGGGAGAGGAGTTCGGGGTCCCGACTCCTCGCAACGAAATGCTGTTGGCACTAGTCAGAGGGATAGAAATGTCCCAGCGCTACTACTAGCCTCTTCCAAATTCAACGTTGGCAAGATGGGCAGAAGAATGTGGAGCGGTTTGCCTGGACTATCCTCTTCACGGTGCCATGGCAACCTGCCTTGAGACATGGCTTCCCTTCCCTGTCGTATACCAAGAAGTTGTGAACGAAATAACCCATTGCATCGTCCCCATTCACCCCCCTGAAGTCCTGCAAGGTTGAGCCCCCAGCGTCAATTGCCTCGGTGATTACATCGTGAGTTGCTCCGGTAATCCTCATGACCCGGTCTGTGATGCCTGTCTTGCCAGCAATGCTAGATGCCTTTCTCCTCGGAGAGACCCCGGCGCGGTGGAGAATCTCGCAAACGTAGATATTGCCTAGGCCGGCCACTGTGCTCTGGTCCAACAACGCTGACTTGATTGGCGTCGAACGGCCCCTGAGCCCATTGGCCATGTCCCTTGGAGTGAGGTGGTTCGGAGTGGGCTCGGGCCCTAAAGAGCGCAGTAACCTATGATCACCTGCGTTGTCCGTAGGGAAGCAGTCCATCATTCCAAATCGCCTGTGATCCGAGTAGACAGCCCTATTTCCATTCTCCAGATGAACGACCACCCAGTCATGAGGGCCATCCCCGCTTCCGACGGGAGCTCCACTGGCAAATTTCCCCGGTCTGCTCTTGATGCCTCTGCCAAGTATGGTCCAGCGACCGCTCATCCCGAGGTGGCATAGCCAAGTCATCTCGCCACTGAGCCTGATCAGGAGGTACTTCGCCCGGCGATCGATACCGTGAACCATGCGTCCACTAAGAATTGTGTCAAATCCAACAGGGAAGGGGAACCTCAGGTCTTCACGGCGTACCTCAACAGAAGAAATTTGCTGCCCTAGGAGGTGCTTCTCCAGCCCTCTTCGAACTGTCTCGACCTCGGGCAACTCTGGCATGTATGACCGATTCCGAAAGAGGGCCATTACTGTTGGGAGGGTATTGCGAAGTATTATTCGATGTGCCATCCAGCAGGAATCATGGAGGAAGATTTGAAAGGCAGTGTGCCTGATTGGATTAATCCAGAGCAGGATCCAGAAACCCCTCCCGAAACGGTCGTCTTAGAAGGCGCCCCGAACGCTCCAGAGACAGGGGGACCCCAACAGATCTACGTGCAAGCAGGACAGTTCGGACCGGGGGGTATTATGCCCCAAACGAATGCAGTATTGGCACTAGTTCTCAGCATCCTCGGTATCATGATGTGCTCTGTGTGTACTGCAGTGCCAGGTTTGATTGTGGCAAATTCGGCACTCGCTACCACGAGTCAGTACCCGGGGCATCCCGATCAGGGAATGGCGAAAGCCGCACAGATAATCTCGTGGATTGGAATTGGGCTTTTCATATTGATAATTTTGTTCTACGGTGGCTTGATTGCAATGTTAATTGCTTCAGGTGATGTTTGAAACACACCTGAATACAACGTGTTGCTCCTCGAGACCAGTAAGATCTATCATCTCCAAAATATCCAATTCCGAATCTCCGATGATACGCTCGGCCTTCAAGAACCTAGAGTCGATATCACCATCGGAAGACCTCTCGCTTGCTGCCTTAAGGCTGAGTAGCCCGGTCCCACCGGGACGGAGGAACACAGAGGCCATCTTGACAAAAGTCTCAGCCTGGTCTGCGATACTGAGGTCTTGATGTATCCAGTCTGCCCTGGATCTGATGAAGGGTGCGACTTCAGTTGGTAGCCTCGCATCCCCCAGCACCGGGACCAATCCACTCCTCTTCTGGGAGAGGGAGACTAGGTCGCGTGTCATCCGAGGTGAAATCTCCACTGCGACGATCTGCCCACCGTGATGGTTGTCAGCACCACAGACAACGTCGTGGATGTGGCTGACTGTGCCACCGCTGGATGCTCCGAGGTAGAGGCATGTCGCCCCAGGAGAAGGGAGGATATCGGTCGGTTCGCCCGTCGTCCTTAGCAATGCAGCTGCCACCTTGGACCGGGATGGGTCCCACTTCCTCCACTCCACTCGTCCGTCCCTCTTCCTCCTCTCTCCTCTGACTGAGACTCCCTTGACTGCATTCCGAGTCCATAGGCTCCTGCCCTCTCTCCTTGCCCCCCAACCGAGAGAGGCAGCCTTACGTGACAATCGATCACCTCCTCTTTGGCGGCTTGGGGAACTTCGCTTTGATGCCCTCGACCTCGCGATTGATGGACTCGATTTGTTCGCTGCCCCAGGGTTCGCCACCGAAGTGATCGACCCGAACGGCTATGCTTGCCTTTCCCGCTAGGAAGCGAGCTATCTTTCCACGAACCCAACGAGGGGAGCGGCTAACCTGGGGCATTGAGAACAATACCACCCCGTGCTTTGGAGGAGGGGCGCCCCTCCGATGTGCTGACATCGCCGCATGGGCACCGAGAACCTGCAGAGAACCGGATGGCATTCTCGCCAATCTTTCCCTGCTACCAGCAAGGACCACCAGCTTGGCCGCAGAAAGTGGCCCCATTAGGGCACTTAGAGAAGGAAGGTATGCCGCGGAAATCTCACGGATCGAATCCTCGTGATGGGATAGCATCTTGGAGGTGGAGGTGACTTCCTTGGCAAGCGAATTTAGGGCAATCCATTCGGATTCGCTGGGCTCGTGCTTGGGCTTTGCAACCCCCAGAAGCTTGGCCGCCTCTACAATATTGTCAGATTCGGATACAGCACTTGGAATCGCCCCCCTCTGGGAGTCAAGATCGGCCTCGGTGATGAAAAGGCCTGACCACTCGACGCAGCGAGCCTCCAAAGTCGTCCATGAAGATCTGATCTCCAGTGTTGACGAGACGATCATGTCTAAGCGGCGATCAATGTCCCCCGATGCATCTTCGATTCCCATCTTTGCCAACATGTTAGAAGCATCATGCAGTAGCTTGGATTCATGCTCGCTAACTGGGGGCCAGGAAGGATCGGAGACAGAAGCAAATTGATCTAACGCTGCGTCAGGAAATCGGAGAGTCAACTCCCTCACTTCGGGGAGCAATCTGCCTTTTTGGATCATACTCAGCCTTTCCGCTATTGTTGATGGGTTCTGATGCCCGTCCCATATTTTCTCGTCTACAATATGGCCATCTTCGTCCAATACCCGTGCGAGTCTCCAGTCATAGTGGATTATCACAGTGCTCCGAGGCGGGTTTCCGGCTTGAACGGTGCGGAAGGCGACAAATTTTGATTACGAATAGTTGAATAGTCAGCAGGTTCAGCGTGACTCGGTTCGCGTTAATGCGATATGGGTGCTAGAGCATGTTTTGTCCAGAGTGTGGTTCTCTTTCTTATCCGGACAACAAAGGATGGATCAAATGCCCCGACTACAAGTGCGGATATGAGGGGCCACTTTCTGGGTCTGATGGGAAGGGATCGGAATTTACAGACCCGATGACAGGGGAAACCATTGACCTATCAAAGGCCAGAGCCATCACTGATTCCAAGTCCCTCAAGCACCTCACCGAAGTAGTAGAGGAGCAAGGACCAAGGGGAACGCTAAGAGTTGGGGACTACATCTGTCCAAAATGCGATGGGAATAGGACGTTCGTTGAACTACGACAGACTAGAGCATCAGATGAGCCGGAGACCAAGATTTGCACATGCGAGACTTGTGGACATAGGTGGAGGGAGTACCAGTAGAGACGCTTACAATCACCCAATAAGCATCAAGAGCCTTCTATCATAACAGCACGAATAGAGAGGGGTTAGGATGCTGAGAATTACGGCAAAGCAACAATTGATGAGGGAAATCGTAGACGTACTATCGGTTCTGACTGACGAGGCAAAATTAGTTTGGGGTGAGAAGGGCCTCAGTGTAAGCGTAGTTGACGGGTCACACGTCGCACTGTTGTCGACGACAATCACGGACGAATGCTTCGAGACATACGAAGTAGAACCAGTGGAGATAGGCCTGGAGTTAGGGAAGATGAGGGACCTACTAACTCTGGCGGGCCCGAGCGACCTGGTAGAGATGGATTACGATGACGCGGTGGGTGCGATAAACGTCAGAGTTGGAGAAGTCCACAGAATCCTGAGGGGAATTGACACTAACGCAATGGATAACCCCAGCCAACCGAAGCTAGAATTCAAGTCCAAGGCCACGATAGGCTCTGAGAAGATATCTAGAGCGCTGAGAGCTGCGAAGTTTGTGGGGGAGTTGGTTGATCTTAGCATGGATAAGACCCAGATGACTGTTTCAGTTACAGTTGAGGCAGGCGAGGGGGTTAATGTGAGATTTGAGTCGGGGGAGTTGACTGAGTTGTCATGTGCCTCTCCGACACATTCCACATACTCTCTACAGTTCTTAGATCCACTAACAAGAAAGCTCGCAGGGGGTCTAACGAATGAGATTACACTCGAGTTTGAGGAGAAGTATCCTCTGAGGTTGACTTGGCTTAGCAACGACGGTGGTGCCAGATGGACATACTTCCTGGCCCCTAGAGTAATGAATGACCCGTGAACTCATCAATGAGTAGCCACCAGGGCTTTATGATGGATTGTAGGGTCTGTGTGATTGTCCCTACGGTAAACAACTCCGAGGAATTGGAAATTACGCTGGATGGATTGAGCAAGCAGACCTATACTGACATGGAGGTTGCCGTCGTAGGTCCAGGGAGTGATCCTGGTAGAATAGTTGCAGAGAATAGAGGAGTTCTATTCTTGGACGAGGGAAGCGCAACAACCAGGGCTGATGCATGCAATGTGGCAATTAGGGGTACATCGTCGGAACTGATATTATTTACTGATGATGACGTAATAGTACCGAACGACTGGGTAGAGAATCTGGTCAAGTGGTTCGAAAGACCGGAGGTGGCTGGAGTCGGTGGACCCAACTTCGCACCGACTGAAGGTTCGACCATCTGGCAGAAATCGATAGACGTGGCATTCTGTAACCGATTCTTCACTGCTGGAACAAACTACGGCAGGAAATCCAAGGAAGTTCTGGAGGAAGTCGAACAGTTACCGGGGGTCAATTCGGCTTACAGAAGAGAGGTGCTTGAGGAAGTCGGTGGCTTTGATGAGGGGGCAATAGGAGCAGAGGACGTAATGCTAGATTTCCGAATTAGGAAGACTGGTCACAGGCTCTGGTCTGACGGAAGTGCAGTGATGTGGCACAGGAGGAGGGGGCTTAGCAGAGTCATGAAACAGATCAGGAACTATGGCATGGTAAGGAAGCTTGCTGGAAACCGATACCCGAGTCTATGGGGATGGAGTCACTCTCTCGTCTCAGCGTTTCCCCCACTGGTGATTCTGTCCATCGGCTTGTTTTCGTGGGGATTACTCAATGGTGGCTTGGCATGGCCGGAATTCTGGGACTTGTCCCTTGAGTCGGTGCCAATGAGTTCAGAGCGGATTGCAGTACACCAATTGCCCACGTTAGCGATTTTATACAACATCGTTGCATGGTTGGGAGGTGCAACTGGTTACTCACCCAACAGAGGTTTGATTACCGTATTCCTATCCTCGTTCGTCTCCTTCATTCTACATTGGAACTATGGCATCGGAGTACTGAAGGCAAGACTGTCAATCGCCACTGGGAGCCCTTCTTCGCAGATCGATGACCGGGACAGGATGGGTTAGTCACGACGATTGTGAGGTATCATTTTTCCGGACTCGTGGTACCATGTTGGTTGGCGGGGACGCCAGAAGATGCCTGTGAAGACTCCAAAGAAAACGCCCCCGAAAATTAGGTTCAGCCACCCCTCGGAAATGTATGTTTGGCTGGCATTATAGTATGCCCAAGCGAATGAGGGGATTATTCCAACTACAATTGAGATGAGTGCCTCCTCACGGAGAAGTCTCGAACTGTCCCGCCTAATTGGAAGTCCGGGTGGATTGAGGGGCCAAGTAGGAGAATCCCGGATCACCAGTCTAATTTTGGCGCCCTCGAAACGTCCCTCCATGTTTCCGGGGAAGGCGAGCGAGGTCCTTGCAGTGCCAGAGCGCCAGACCCTAAGTATTCGAGGGGCTTCTTTGCCCTTGACCAGTGGCCGGCCGTCACATTGCTTTCCCCAATAGCTTTCAGCGTAGTCGGCGAGTATCTCCACTGAGTTGTCTTCTCCCGAAATCAGACCCCTGGAGTATGCCAATTCCCATTCGGACTCCGAAGCCACTTCCGCGCTCATGGATTCAATTAGCGTATCTGCCTCAGTGGGTTCTACTGGTTGGACGGAAATTCTGAAACTATACCCCAAGGAAACCTCGTGACGAGGGCCGATGCCTCCGAACATTATCGACCTTTTATCCGAACCCATCGTGACTGAACCTGGCTGAACTTCGGCCCAGATAAACGGAGGGGGGCCCAAATTCACCACTCCGAAGAATCAAGCTCTCCGGTTTGTATGGACCATTGTGAAGCGTAAACGTTGTCGTTGCCTAGCAAGTCATAGTGCGTTCCTCTTTCCACGATTGCACCATCAACCATTGCAATAATCTCGTCTGCATTTCTGATGGTTGCAAGTCTATGTGCTACTGCTATCGTTATCCTATCCTTGCTGCCATTGGAGCCCCCGAACAGGGATTCCTGAATCCTCTTCTCGGTCTCTGCGTCAAGTGCGGCGCTCGCCTCATCGAGTATCAGTAGATCCGGATCATTGAGTAGCGCTCGTGCTAAACTGATCCTAGCTCTCTGTCCCCCAGATAGCATGACACCCCTGTCACCAACCATCGTATCGATTCCATCGGACATCTGTGACACGAAATCCCAGGCTCCTGCCGCCTCCAAGGCACTGTGAACCTGTTCATCCGAGGAATCGCGAGCATATGCGACATTGTCCCTGACCGTTCCAAAGAACAGGAAGGGATCCTGGGAAACAAATCCCACACGTGACCTGACGGACTCTATCTGGAAATCATTGATGTCCTGGCCATTAATCATGACGGCCCCGTTCTGGGGTTCGTAGAACCTCTCCACCAGCTTCAGGATTGTGCTCTTTCCCGCCCCAGTGTGACCCATGACGCCGAGGAAATCCCCGGAAGAGGCGGAGAAGGATATCTCGTTCAACACATTAGCTCCTGATGTCGGATAGGCAAAGGACACGCCTTCGAATTGTATCGAGGTTATTGGCCCATCCAATGGCATTGCCCCCTCTTTGTCAAATATTGACGGTTCGAGATCTATGATTGCGAAGACCCGCTTTGATGCTGCCTCACCTCGCTGTAGTTGGTTGAGAAGGATTCCCAGAATGAACATGGGCATGGTCATCCTCGTAGAAATCAGGAGGAAAGTGACGAATTGGCCGACTGAAATCTCACCGGACTCCATTACCCATCCGCCTGCTGACACAAGAAGGCCAAATGAAATCCCGGCCACGACGTAAATTCCAGGGATGAACCGATTCCTCAAGAAGGCTGCTTGTATTGCCTGATCCCGGTAGTCTCCACTCTGGCCCTCAATCCTGGAACCTTCGAACCTGGTGGCGTTGTAGGCTTGGACCACAGTAATGCCGGAGAGGACGTTCTCCAGGATTGCAACTATCCCCCCAGTGCTCTCTCTCTGTTTCCTGTACTTTCTCTGGACTCTTGTCGAAAACCAGACGACCATGGGGATAATTAGGATGAGGGGGACGAAGAGGATCAAGGCCAGTGTTGGTGACATCCAAAACATAATTGCGAACGCAGTTGCGAACGTTGTAATGATTCGAATCATGCTTGTACTTGCGTCGGAGACGATATCCTCCAGTTGGGCAACATCTGCAGATAGGACAGACATTAGGTTCCCGGACTGCCGACTCTCGAAGTAAGAGGCCTCCATAGACATTAGTGAATGAGTTGCATCCATCCTGATGTCGTGCTGGGCCTTGTAGGCGGTTGACTGCCAGAGTTGATTGCTAACTCCCTGGAAAACTGCAAGAAGCGTGAATGATATCAGGATAAGCAGGCCGAACCCTAGTTCGATAGAGTTGATTGGTCCGAGGGAGGGGAGGGCTTCGGAATTCACGAAGTTCTCGATGGCGGAGTTTGTGAATGTCTTGGATTGGTAGTAGTCTGCTGCCATGCCTATCGCAATGAATGGGATCAGATCGAATGCCCTAGCACCAATATTCGCCAGGATCCCCCCGAGGGCTTGTCTCCAATAGCGTGTGACATAAGGTACGATTCGCCAAATCTTCTTGCCGACTACCTGTCTGTCATCAAATTGATCAGAGGCGTCTTTGCTGATCGAGGTCACGGTAGAGGGCTCAACCTTCTCTCCAATGGGGGCACTCGATGCAGGCACAGCGCTTCGTGCAGCATTGGGTGTTTCAATGCTTCACTCTTTTCGCTGCGAAGAAATTTCTAATGGGATTTTGGTGCGCCCGCCGGGATTTGAACCCGGGACAAGAGGTTGGAAACCTCTTGTGATAACCCCTTCACTACAGGCGCTTGTACTTGGCGGGCTCATGGTATCTCTAAATCGATTCGGTAAGCTGAATGATTTGAAAAGTGAGTGCCTACACGGCTATTCATGATGCTCAGGCAGATGATTGGCATTTTTCTGGTATTGCTTTTTCTTCCAATAAATGGGCCTCTGTTGAGGATGTTCATGGAATCGCGAGGGGCGTCACCAATTGGCGAATTGCAGTTCCTAGGAATCTCGATCGTCATGTTCATTGCCGGGTTATTGATGATTTTCATCCCATCAATAATGAAATTTCACTCAGAGTCCATAGAGTGATTTTGGCCATTCTGAATGGATGTTGAACATCAGGCTCTCCACTCGTTCCTCTGCCCACTCGTCGGCTAGAAGACGGGAGCAGAGCTCCTGTGTTCTCTTTGGGATGGTCTTCGGTCCGAGAACGGCCCCTGGTCTCTTGGGATCGTCAAGAAAGTCGGTTTCCATCCCCCATGGTGCATCAGAATCATTGAGAGAAGAAGACAGTTGATCGATACTGCCCTTTCCAACGCTAACTGTGGCCGGGAGATTGCTAGTAAATTCCGAACTGACATCGGGAGGTGCGAAATGCCTGATTGCGTGTTCAACGGGGAGGCCGGATTTTTTGCAGAGTTCACTCAGCTCCCTACAGGTCGTCGGCCCGTTCTCTTCGACATGGAGTTGAATCGTGACTCCTGCTGAAGAGGCCATCGACATTACCTCTAGCAGGTTATCATTGGCTGCTTCCCATGTAGATCCCGACACTGGATAATGGGGGCGGCCGACCTCTCCTAGACAGTGGGCATCTCCAGAGTCTATGTACTCAATTGCAAGACTTACGGCTGCCAAGTGCAATTCTGTGGACCTCTCCTGTCCCAAAGCCCCAATCTGCTTCTCCCAGACTACCGGGTGGGGGCCCAAGGCGACTCCCACGTCAATTCCAAAGGATTCCCTGACCTCATTGGCCATGGCTATAGTATCCAAGTATGCATCGTCGTACTCATTAACATCAATAGGTAGTGATTCGGAGAATGTGGGTTTGTGAACTAGCAACATCCCGGTTCCCCCGCACTTAACGAAATCCGAGACCGCCCCCAGGAACCTATGCCTCCTATCCAAGTGGATATGCTGATCAAAAATTGGTCCGGTCCAGAATCCGTCCTCAAGCATTTTCTCACGCCAAGGCACCCTCGCCCTCCAATAGAGAGAGCCAGTGTATTACGGCCATCTCAGCAACACTCCTAGACGGCTGCCCCAGTACAACTCCCCTACCGTTGTTGAACAGCAGTATCGTACAGTTGTGCCTCTTTGCTTCAATCCTCAAGGCATCGAGCCTCAAATCGTGTTCCACGTCAGAAAACCTCTCAGCGGCCAGACCAATCATTACTGCTCTGCCTAATGAGAAGCTGCCAAGTGTCTCGCCCTTGTCAACTACTAATCCCGCCTCGGAAATACCCATTCGGAGGAGTGTCTCCTCCGCAATTAGAATAGCTGCCTCGATACTGGAAATTCCATGAATGAGCAATGTACCATTTGGTTCTATTACGATGACTGCACGAGGGTTCTCGTGTTCAATAACTGCGTAGGCACCATTGCTACTGGCACCCCCAAGAGTCACTGCATCCGCAATGGAAACTGGTTTCTGAGGAGTAAACCTGAAAGATTGGGTCTCGATATTGAATCTCATATTTTCCCCAACCATCACTCCATCTCCACCTTCTCCAGTGAATCACAGGTAATTAGGCTAGCCTCTAACGAGGGGAGGTATGCCTGCTGGACGGGGACTAGGAGAACAGCATCATCCACATTTTCATCTTCGGCGGTTTTTTCCAGTAAATCTGACAACGCCCCCCTCAAGCGTGAGCAAAACCGAGAGTCGCGCTGATGAATCAATGAGTTCGTGAGACCCATTCTCTCCTCGGACCACCAAGCTGCACAAACCGTGGCCGCAGCGCCCATTTCGACATTTACCATTTTGTGGCGTTTTACCCGGGGGATTGCAGATTTTTTTAGGCGGGACCATCGTTTAGAACGGCCAATTGTAGCAATGAGGTTCCGGAACTTCACTTGTTCGTCTGCCCACCTCGATTGCCAGTCGGACCAATCATTGTCATCTAATTCGGGCTCTATCGGGTAGATGGGCAAACCACCTCTGGAGTTTTCAGCATGGCGGATTAGTCGAATTAGCTCAGGATCTGGGATCGAGGGGCCATCAACTTCCAACTCCCTCAAATCTCCAACAAGCATCCCCAAAGTAGTTCCTGAAGAGTATGCTGAATCCGCATGTATTCCTGGGCTTTCTTTGTCCTGCTGTTCCTCCTGTCTTATCGAGAGGACCTCATCAGGGGAGGCAATCAACGCCAGTCCGTGCCACTTTCTAGGCCTAATCGCTGCTGGCATTCGGACACAAGGAAGATAGGGCCAAAGTAAGATTGTGCCCCCAAGAGGATCATTGAAAACCGAGGACTCCCATCGTAACTCTGGAATGCTCACAACAGTCCGAGCCATGTCCCCCGATTCAATTAAACGGTGAAATCACCCCATTGGTGTCCCAATAACTGTAGGATTCAAGGGTGATGGAGTTTCGAAGTGGCACGATGGCGACGGATGAACCCTTCTCGATCGAGCCTGTGGTGCTATTGAACGAAGTATTCCCAGGACACACTAATGCATTGAATACGCTTTTCGGTGGTAGGTTGATGTCGATAATGGATACTGCTGCAGGGATGTCGGCATCAAAATTTGCACATCGGGTATTCGTGACTGTTTCAGTGGATGCACTGAAATTCAAGAGGCCGGCTTTCCAAGGAGATGTCATTCGAACCACTGCGAGGGTGGTTTGGACCTCCCCCCGAACTGCAGGGATTCACGTCACTTCGTGTAGGCTCTCTAGATCGGAATGGGAGGGCGAGGAGATTTGCTCGGGATTTTACTTCATGGTTGCAATCGACGAGTCCATGAAGCCAGTAGAGATACCCCAGTTTGTACCTCAGACTGAAGAAGAGAGGGAGATGTGGGGCCTTGCTGAAAGGGCACGAGAGGCAATGAGGTAACTCACGATGCCCCCTTTCCGGCAAAATGATCCACGTAGTAAAGAGATGCTCTAAGATTACTTCAATGCCCATGAACTTATACCGAATGTTTGTTGCTCGGCCTATCGGATGCACTTAGCCGGGCCTAAAGGCCCGACGGAGGAAAGGAAAGCTGAGCTATTTGGTGGACTCTACTTAGTCGGGACAAGAGGGAAATGTTGCGCTATCCTAACCGAGCGCCAGCTGACTATCGAAAGGTTCGATGGGAGAGGCCTTCGATTAAATTTAGCAGCCATAGAAAGGATGAGACATCTGAAGGTACCAATTCTTCCTTCCGGGACTATTCTTCTGGGAGTAATTGCGATATATCTCGGAGTAACCACCATAGTTTCCCCATTGAGTTGGTTGTCGACGGGAGCTGGAGTTTCCGCAATAATTGCCAATTTTCTCTCGAGATACTCCATGCTTGCAATTGAAACCGGGGCAGGTGGACGCCACCTAATTTCAGGAAGCGAGGGAAATCTTCTGAAGCTATGCCTGATGGTAGATCGAGTTAGACATGGAAGTGACTTGGAAGGGGCCAGATCCGGATTGGAAGAGTTGGAAACCGAGATGCCAACATTCCCGTCTATCAGAGATGCTAAGGGACTATTGGTAGCTCCAAAAACTACTCCACAACAGACCATTGCGGCTCTAGAAAATTCAAGGGTAAGAGGGTTTGAGGGTTTTCCTCAACCTTCAGCTCGTGTGGAAAAGGAGATGGTGGAAATTTCTTTGGAAGATTTTTCCGAATTGCATTTTGAAAAGGGAGAAGGGTCGGATTCCATCATCCACCAGCGAGAATCCTTCGAAACAGATTCGCGGAATGCATACGAAAGGGCATGGGGGGTTGAAAGCACGCCCTCATGGTACCAGGAAAAGGAAATTCCCAAGTCACCGGAAAACAGGATGGATTCAGCGATTACGGATGCAGCTCAGGGACTAGACATGTTCGCACCTGGTGGGATTTTCGACACGAATATTCCGACAAATTCCAATGCAGAAGGAAATTTCGGCGAGATTGACAATAGTGAAATTGGCTCATTCGTTGATGTGGTGGCGAGCGCGCCGCAGGAACTATCTAGTTCTGCGATGATTAAGCGGGCACATACCACATTTGGGGTTCCCGAGCAACCGTTCAGCAAACGGATCCTACCTCCACCGACCAACGATGCCGTCAGGGATGAGTGCCGAGCAGGGGTCGTACGTCAAGCGAGGGCGAGGCAGGAGCTGCGAGTTAGAAAGAAGGAGGATCGTACGAATCATCCTGCTAATCTCGAAGAGTACCCTGCTCTAAACAAATTGGCAAACTCGATGGGTTCGACCAGAATGTCCGTGAACAGGCCCTCCAGAGTAAGTTCGTCAACTGGGTGGATTGGGAGGCTCCTCAGCCCAAGTGGCAGGATGGTGGTGGAAAATGAGAAAGGTGAGGAAAGGCAACAAGATTCTGGCATTTCTCCAGATAAGTCAGCTCGCTTCCAGAGCGCACAACACATGAGGCTTAGGAGCGACCAAGATCATCAGGCCGAGGTAGGGGCGAGGATCAGAGGGATGAGGAGTAAATCCGAGGCGTCATCAGCGAAAGATGCGCTCGACTCTTTGGTTTCTCGGATTAACTGTGGCAAGGAAGACTCTCCGAGGCTTCTTGACTCGCACGAGGCAACACTTAGGTTCAGCCAACTTAGACCTACCTCGTCAAAAGATGACCCTCATCCTCTTCCTGGTCTGAAGCGCCTTGGATAGTCAGATTCCCACCATTCGACGGTAGCGATCCAGCCTTCCATGATACATCCCCCTCTCGAGCGACTGAAGCTTGCTGGAGCCAAGTCCCTCGATTGTGAAGGAAGACGTAACTATTGCATGGATAAGAGCAGCCCTCATTGCTTCCATGTCATTCAATACTCCCTTACTGCCAGCCATGTTTGCAAGGAGTGCGCCGGCGAATGAGTCTCCGCAACCGGTTGGATCAACAATGTCGTTAACGGGAAACGCGGGAAGAACAATGATGCCACAGGGGAGACGCGCCAACACCCCCGAAGATCCTCTCTTCACAATTAGGGCCCGTGGTCCACGCCCTGCGCCTTCGCCACCATGGAGGCACTCTCCGGACATTATTGGTTCAATTGCGCTTGTGAATACTTGCTCTCCTGAAATTGCACAAACTTCCTCTTCATTCAGGATTGCAATATCTGCCTTCCGCAGGGCTAGGGACAAAACTTCAAATTCTTCATTAATCCAAAGCATGAATGTGTCTATAGCTGAAATTTCCACATTCGGGCACTGATTTAGGACAGAAACTTGTGAAGAAGGATGAGTGTTAGCACAGAAAAGGACGTTTGGAGAGGTCCACTTATCGGGAATCTCTGGATCAAAATCTCCGAGTACGTTTATGTCAGTTGAAATGGTCTCGACATTTTCCATTGTTCCTTCATATCTTCCAGACCATCTGAACGTCTTTCCTTCCAGTCTGCTAACTCCAGAGAAGTCTATTCCAAAGGACTCTAGCATTGATTGGTGCGATTGCGAGAAATCTACGCCCACTGGAGAGACTAATCCCACTCTGGGCAACTCTCCTGGGATTTCAGGGAGATGAAATGAGGAAGAGATTCCGGCATGGACAGCTGAACCACCAAGAATGTCGGACCCGCTGGCAACCGTCGTCTCAATGTCATCATACCCTATGCTACCGACGATGACCATTTCCACCACGTCAATCCCCCCCTGACAGAAGGCGTGGGTGTGTGGACAAATAGTCTGTGGTAATTCTCCTTTCTCTGAAATCTTGCTCATCCAATATGGCTTTGTGCAATGGAATCAAGGTGTCTAACCCGAGGAAGATGGCTTCGTCTAAAGCAGAATCCAATCTATCTATAGCCTCTTCACGGGAGGGAGCCCAGGCTATCACCTTTGCAAGCAATGAGTCGAACGAGCCAGGCATGTCATATCCGGAAAAGGCATGCGAGTCGACTCTCACCCCGGGACCACCGGGCAAGTGACACTCCCACAGCTTTCCAGGGGAAGGCTTCAGTGTGACGGGGTTCTCTGCATTGATTCGTGCCTGGATAGCATGTCCGTTCCATTCCACATCATCTTGAGAGATTGGTAGTTCCCCTCCCGAAGCAATTTGGATCCCTATTGATACAATATCCAAGCCAGTGATCATCTCGGTTATCGTGTGCTCGACCTGAACCCTTGGATTTACTTCCATAAAGTAGAATTCTCCGTCTGAATTCTTTAGGAACTCGAAAGTGGCTAGACCCGTATAGCCGATTGCCTCAGCCCCGGCAACAACTCTGGATCCGATATCATTTCTCTCCTCTTCGTTGAGCCATGGCGCTTCTTCGATAATCTTCTGATGCCTTCTCTGAATGGAACAGAACCTCTCTCCCAAGTGGATTGCTGACGTCCCGTCGGCGACTACTTGGAACTCTATGTGTTCTGCTTTATCTACAAACTTTTCAATGAAAACACGATCATCCCCGAAGGCTGATTTGGCCCTACTTTGGCACATTCTCAGTGCAGACACGAAGTCTGATGATTTTTCAACCACTTGCATTCCAATTCCGCCACCACCCGAGGCTGCCTTTATCATCACAGGGAAGCCTATCGATTTAGCCACTTCAGAAGCATCTTCGGGGCTAGAAACGGGTTCTTCGGTCCCCCTCGCAACCGGGATTCCAGCTTCAGACATAGCTTTCCTAGCTGCGATCTTGTCTCCAAGAAGTCGTAGAGATTCTGGTGTAGGCCCTATGAATGATATTCCTTCCTCGGATAGTCTCTGAGCAAAAGAGGGGTTCTCAGACAGAAATCCATAGCCCGGATGAACGGCATCGGCCCCAACTTCCTTTGCGGCAGCAACTATTGCTTCAATGTCCAAATATGAGGCCAAAGGATCGTCACGAGGGATGAAGTACCCCTCATCAGCGAGTCTTACAGGGAGAGAAAGTCTATCCTCGACCCCATGGATAACGACAGACTCGATTCCCAAAGAACGCAACGACCGGATTATTCTGAGTGCAATCTCTCCACGATTTGCAACTAGGACACGCCGGAACACATTGTTGCGCTAGATGCACTTTCGTATGAGTGAATCGGCGAATTCAGTAGACGTCACGGAGGTAACGCTTCTCAGTCTTCATTAGGCCGGTCTCAACGAACTCCTTGGCCTCATCTGGACTTAGTCCCCCATAGTCGGAGCAGATTCCAATCAGGGTGCTGTGGACGTCCTTGGCCATGTATTGTTTATCTCCACAAACATAGAAATAAGCTCCATTCTCTATCCATTTCCAAATCTCCTCGCCGTTCTTCTTCATCAGATGCTGGACATAGACTTTCTCAGAACCTTGGCGAGACCATGCTAAGTCATGTCTTGAAATGACACCTTCCTCGTTCCATTTATTCATCTCGTCCCTGTAGAGGTACTCGCCTTCCTCCGTCCAATCCCCAAAGAAGAGCCAGTTTCGTCCGGTAGACTCATCGATATGCCTCTGTTGGAGGAAGGCTCGAAATGGTGCAATCCCAGTTCCCGGACCGACCATAATAACGTCCTTTGAGCCATCTTCGGGAAGGACGAAAGATCTAGTTGGAGACATGAAAACCCCAACATTCGTCGTGTCATTGTCACATCTATCTGCCATGAATCCGGTACATAATCCGGTCCGATCTCTGTCATGGTGATTGTATCTGACGATTGCTACGGTGAGATGCACTGTTCCCTTCTCGAAATCGGGACTACTAGCTATCGAATATAAGCGAGGTTTCAGACGAACCATTCCCTCGATGAGCTGTTGGGCTGTGAATCCAATTCTACCGAAGTCAGATAGAGCGTCAACGTAGTCCCTAGACCAAATGTATTCCTCCATTGCTTCTGTATCAGCTGTCAATTCTGAAAGAAGGGAGGTAAATGACTCCCCAGTAGTTCCGAGTTCGACGTATCCCTCAGGAAAATCTCCTTCGTCCCCAGTGCCACTCCAGTCCATTATCAATGACCCATCAGTGGAAGAGTAACGCTTCCTTCTGGTAATTCGCATATTGATCTGCCCAGAGTCGTCGGGAGTCCTAGTTGCCAAGCCCTCTATCCACTTCTTAGAGACTCGATGAATCTCATATCGTACAGATAGTGCCTCCCTAAGGGAGCAGGTGCCGGAATTTGTTTCTACCATTTCGCCACCAGAAAAATTGGTTGCAAAGAGAATCTCTTCTACCAAATCGGGGGGACATTTTGGCATCACTCCTAATGCATCTCCGGCCTTGTATTCCAGGCCGGAGTCTTTGAGATTGAACACAATGTGCCGTGTCTCCTTCTTCGAAACCTCTCCATTGAGGACGAAGTTCTGGGAAATTGTTGTCATGAACGGGTTCTTAGCGCTCCATCCAGACATGCCACATCACTAACTAACGGGAGTTGATACTCGCTTAAGAACAAATGTGGAAGTGGGGCTCTTGGAGAAGCAAGCATCAAGTCATGCGTACCGTAAGGAGTGTCGTGGCGGAGGTGTTGTTTCTCGGAACTGGAAACGCTTTCTCACCTCCGGGAAGGATGCCTGCCCTAGCCCTAATCGATGGTTCAATCCTGATTGACGTGCCACCGACCGTTCTACCTCAACTGCGGAAAGCTGGGATTGCGCCTACACAAATTAGGCATCTGCTAATCACCCACTGGCATGCAGACCACATCTTTGGGTTCCCATTTCTCATGCTCGATAGAGAAAAAATGGGAGCGATCAATAATGAAAGGGGGGTGCTTGAAATTCATTGCCAACCGAGAGGGAAGGGGCGAATGGTGGAACTATGCAATGTAGGTTTCCCGGGTTCTTTGGATGAAGAGATTGCAAAGCGCACCTTGTGGGAGGGAGGAGATAGCAACTCACTGAATGGGACCGAGTGGAGCTACGAGAGGTTTCCAGTTTGCCATAACCCGGAGACTGATCCTCATGGGTACAAATTAGTCCACAGGAGTGGCATTACAATCCTACACTGTGGGGATTCGGGACCCTGCGAAAGTATCGAAGAAAGGGCGCCAGAATCTGATGTCGTCATTCTGGAAATGGGCGTTCCCGACTTTGTCAAAAGCCCCCACCACCACAATCCTTCAGATGTTGCTGATTTCAAGAGTAGGCATTCACATGCAATTGTCCTAGTGACTCACAATTTTGCTAAATCTCCAGGTTTAAAGGAAGGATTTGATATCCCCGAACTCCCAGAAGGAGTGGTGCAACTAAACGATGGAGATCGACTGGAAATTTCAGATGTCGGACAAATTAAATTGATAAGAAATTAGTATTTTTTTTATCTAGTATTTATATTGGTAAATCATAGTGGGTGGTTTGAGAGTAGGCTTTGGTAACGATCTGCAACTAAGCAGAATAAAACTGTGCGATTATTGGGGCAATATTGTTCACTGGCATGGTTACTGATTGATATTTGTCTTGGATGCAATTATTACACCGAAATAGTTTCACTATTTTCGTTATACTAATAGTAATCTAACTAATCAATTAGGAATTTACTATTCAAACAAATTAGGAGCTCTTGGGAGTGGAGAAAATATCTCTTTTTGAGTTTCGTTCAAGACACTCTTATTACCACAAACAACCTCGCTCGGTGACACGCACTTCTAGCAATTAACCCAATGGGGTGGAAGATTGGCCATTAGTGGGTTTGATAGAACGGTGTTAAGAAATGGACGGGAATATTTTCGAAAGGATTCTCGGTCAGGATAGTCTCTTCACTGACAGGAGGGCTTTTGACCATGCGTTCGAGCCATCTAGGCTTCCACATCGAGAACATGAGGTTGACGCGTTGGTCATGAACCTAGTTGATGCGCTAAATGGGCATATTCCTTCCAACATGCTCCTATACGGGGTTCCCGGATCTGGCAAAACTGTAGTCACTCGATTCGTTCTCGGGCAGCTGAGAGATAAAGGAGTCGAGATGGGTCAGATGGTGAAAACCTACGAGATTAACTGCCGTAACGTGGACACGAAGTACAGGGTAGTGCAGTCACTAGCGACTCAACTTGCTAGAAGGGGGGATGCCCCCGTTCCATTTACCGGCTGGCCAACTGATAGGGTCCTTGAAACATTGGTGGAAAGGATGAACAGAGCGGGAGGAGTTCACATTATTGTCCTAGACGAGGTAGACAATTTAGTAGACAAGGGGGGGGATGATTTGTTGTATGCCCTCACCAGCCTAAACACCCTACTGGATGACGGAAGATGCTCTATTATTGGCATTAGCAACGATCTAAACTTCACACAACATCTAGATCCACGAGTCAGTTCTAGGCTAAGCCAAGAAGATGTGGTTTTCCACCCCTATGTTGCAACTGAGATCCAGAATATCCTCAGTGAGAGGGCCTCGACGGGGATAAAGGAAGGCGTGCTAGATGAAGGCGTGATTCAACTATGTGCTGCGCTGGCGGCTCAGGAACATGGGGATGCCAGGAGAGCGTTAGATCTACTCAGGATTTCCGTTCAGAAAGCAGAGCAGCGGGCTCAATCGAAGGTAAATACAAAGCACGTCAGACTGGCTCAGAGTCAACTGGAATATGATCAGGTTACCCCGGTACTCAGGACACTTCCACTGCATCAGAAGCTAGTATTGTTCTCTATCTGCCTGAATGAAGAGAATGGCCTAAGGAACATCTCAACTGGCGAAATTTACAGGACTTACGCCGAAGCATGCTCGAAGATTGGAATTGAACCCCTAACAACAAGGAGGGTTTCATCGCTGCTAAATGAATTAGACACCATTGGACTCATCATGGCAAGAAATGTCAGCAAAGGAAGAGGTGGTAGAAGCAAGCAAGTTAACTCTGCAGTTCCCAAGGCGATAGACGCAATTTCGCTAATGAGTGAAAACGAACCACTAGTGAACGAGGCAGCACTGGGCAAGTATAACCTCCAAGGGCTACTATAGCTGGATGCTGGCAACGATTAAACCAAGGCGTCAGGTCGGCGGCTCGATGTCCGTAGGAAGGGAAGATTGGAGGGAGTCCCTTCTAAGGCCGAGTGACACACTGTCCGTTGCCGCAGTTGTTCTGGGATCGTGGTTCCTAATGCTAAACCTCCTGAACATAATTACTGGCGCATATTCTGGGGGAAAGAAGGTTCTCTGGATCGATTTCATCACCAACGGTTCAAAAACCAATGAAGTTCATGAGATTGGGATTGTGTTGGATGACGTATTATTCGGAATTCTAGGAATTACTGTATTTGCTTTGGGGGCATGGAGTCTGGGTAAAGAAAGAGAAGGGGGCTTCGGATCTTGGTTTGTCCAGATTTGGAAATCTACGGTTTTCACTAGCCTTCTTTCAACGGAACAGGGGGGTTCCCGAACTGTGGCTAGTTGGATGATTGCCATTGGTACTCTGTTCTATACGGCATGGGGAATAATGCATTCCACTTGGGTGGACCCCGGCGTTTACTCGGTGACGATTGCCATGGTTTCAATGGGCTTCGGGGTCCATACAATAGAGGATTCTAAGTCTGGCCTTTAAGATGGGTTGAAGGCAGATAAAAGACTACGGCATCTTTCTTTTGATTCCTCATCACACCACCTCAGGACTACGCCTTTGCCTGGTTGGCCATATAGGACCACAGAACCTATCGGAGAAAGGGGGTGAAGTATTAGTGGAGCCAGATCTTCCTCCCCTTCCACAATGATCAAGTGAGTTTGCCCATCCAATTTCCAAGAGGAGATTGCTGTTTCGCACGCCCTGAGGAGGGAATTGGAAATGGTTCCCGGGGGACTTTGGCATTGGATGATGACATCATACAAGGAACGGTCGATTTCGCTTGCACCATCCCACTTCTGCCTCTTTGTAAGGCCATCAACTAATGCAATATGAGCAGGATTACCCACATCCTGCAACGTTTTGACTGTTACATCGCCAACAGAGATTATGCAGCGGGGAGGATCGAGGAGCTGGATTTCTTTCAGGACGTCAATCATTGCCTTGTTGGGATCATCCTCAGGACCGGAGAAGAGACGTCCGAATGGTTCCTTCAATTCGGCCTCCGCGGGAGGAGAGAGGTTCCAAGAGCCAGTTCGAATACGGTCAGGAATCCAAGGATGACCAGAACGATCAATCTGGCCATCTCTAACTCTAGAGCTAGAAATTGGTTGATCATCCCATGCCAGAACCCTCTCAGCACAAATTATTGAGAGTACTGCAAGTCCATTTGATTGTCTGATTGAATTGATATTTTCGCATTCCTTATGAGTCTCGGCAGTACATACAATGGCAGATGCCGAGGGATGCGAGGGGGCTGGCCCATGGTTATCTTCGAGAATATGGAAAGAAACCCTTGGGAAGTCTATTGCCAAGAATTCCTGAATTTCAGAACATCGTTCCGACCAAGACTTTGTTCGGTTGTCCTTGGCATTTGCTATTGAGTCGTTAGTAATCCAAATCTCCAATGAATTGCATTCAGAAAGCCCCTTTCTGATTAATGACTTATGGCCATCGTGGAATCTGTCAAATGTTCCGCCAATTAGGCCCAATTGGTGCATTATTATTCCGCCATTAGCGCTTGCTTAGATTATGCGTATTTTGTGTGCCCCGGGGCGTAACGGCTACCTTCACTGCTTGGCTCTGGTGCCTGACCCACCCCGGGACGTCTGTCGGACTGAGTGGTAGTCCCTTGATTCATTCTATTCCGTCCTCAGGGGACCTTCACAATCCGGCCACCTGATTTGCGCCACAGTTCATCCCGCAAAGCGGTCCCAGTGGTCTTCGACAGGTGGTCACCCAAACCGTGGTGCCGTGTCTCACCCTCCACCTCCGGCGAGGGGGTTTCGTCCACACGGTGTTGCCGGTTGGGCAACACTTCGCAACCAAAGCTGCTCATGAACCCAACGGTTGGAAAAAATCGTCATTTTAACCCATTTCTGGATGGAATCCAGATTTCCCAATGATTAATCTCTTCGCGACAGAGGAATCCCCGGACATTGTTGCTTCAATAGTGAAATCCGGCCACTTATCTCTTGGTTGCGCAAGCCAACCCACTAGGTCATGCGTTCTTCCTGCCAAAGGCGGTCTCCCGAGCTTCGCTGATTCGAGTGCTTCGAGTAAATCCAATAAAGAGGCGACTGTTGCTTCGGGAAATGAGTTTCTAACTATGTCCTCGGTTGCATCTTTGATTTTCTCAAGGATTGTTGGATCGCAGCCTGGATGAGTCAAAGAGGACATTCCTGGGGCCTCGCAAATCTCTCCGATTGGACGTAGAATTGATGCACACCAAGGTGTATAGTGGGAGAACAGTTCTTCCTGCCCCCCCTGATCAAGAAGTTCTGCAAGAATTCGTGGAGATATTGGTGCCCACCACTCGTAAGGCAAATCTGTTCGGAATCTCTGAATAGTTTCCAGGTCTTTATTGGATTGATTAATTGAGTAGTCATATAATTCCGACCATGTCCTCAGATGATGCCCTTGTGGGAGCGATTCGGCGCGATTCCTAATTTTCGAAATCCAATCTTTGAAATCGGTTTCTGAAGCATTGGTGGACCTAAGCAACCACGAGAATCCAATCAAAGCATCCATGGAGTCCATTGGGGGTTCTGAAAGCCATGTCTCTACTGCCCAATCAAGAATATCTGAATGAGACTCATCCGGTAGCCATGGTGAATTATGAATGAATTTTGATGCGAGCCAAGCAGCCCCCCTATTTGCTTGATTTGGATCAATAGCAGGCCATGATTTGATCAGATTGTCTGGATCTTCGCGAAGTTTGTTTGTAACTTTCTCGGAAAACAATGAAAGTACTGAATCGGGAGCCATTTCGGCTATTTCTGAAATCTTCTCGATTGGCAAATGATCCACATCTAGCAAAGCTAGCCATTCGTGGTCTAATCTGTTTGAGATTCTCTGCCACCTAGGCCACCTTGTTCTACTGGGAGAGGCAATCCAAGCAGCCAATGGATACATTGCCTCCATCTGATTGGCCCACCCTTCTTCGCCTACTGGGTACTGAGAAATAGCCGAATGGATGATGGAGACCATTTCGCCGCTCAACTCCTCCGGAACAAAATCACTGGCTACGTCAATTCCAAGGATTTCCCAAGGAGAAATGGTTGTTTGCTCAATATCAGTGGTAGATCTAATCGTGCTAATCTGCTCCACTAGCCTGATCGGAATGTTAAGGCCACTTCTGGTTGAAAAATTGAGCCATGGAATGGTTCTAATTCGGTCCAATGTCAACATATCAAATGTAGAGAAAATATGGTTGAATTGACTAGAAATAATCAGCCGCAGGTTTGGATGTGAAGCGATATCGGAGAATAAATCACTAGGAAGATCGGGAGTGGTTTCCAAAACCAAGGGGATGTCGGCTTGATCCAAAGACCATCGAACCAATGATTCGGAAGCTGACTTTCCTAATCCCCGGAGCTCCACTATTCTGGTTGTTGAGTCGGTGACCGAAAATGATGCTCCGCCCCAGTCATTTCTGAATTTCCTCAATGTTGAGTCATCTGTCTTGATGCGTCGATTTGAGGACAGCCTATCTTTCAATGATTGGAGTCTCTTCCTTCTCTCGTTTTCTTTCAATCTAGGATGTGCTGCTTCGATCCAATAGTCCAATGCTTCTAGCGGATAGTCATCACCTTCCATGTCTAAGCCACTCAAGTCTGCAACCAACAGGGAATTCGACCTTGCTGAACGAAGAAGAACAGAGCGTGGAAGCCTCTCCTTGATCAATGCCGCAACTGGTTGGGTCGGCCTAACGTCTGGGGTGCCGTGATGAGAGGAGCCGAGAACCCAATTCCCCCTGTGATAAGTCGATTCATCTAATGGGGGGGGCGTTCTTGAGTGATATGGGATGAACCAGTCCCCGAGGGAAATTGTTGAGCGGAATTCTGGATTCAGCAGTCTCGCCCTCATTATTCCAACAATAGAGTTTTGACTGAGGTATGAGTCAATTCTCTCGGGTCCTGAAATCTCGGGAGGTTTGTCCATAATTCTCATTTTATCTAAATCAAACCACCTAGGTGATTTCTCGGAAAGAACTGCCCAAGTCCACGACACCCCTTGATTTCGAGTGGATTTTTTCTCGGAGGTGGAGATAGCGAACATTCGGTTCGGGATCTGAACCATTGGTTCATTTGGGGGCTTAAGGAATCCAAGGAGCAAATTTGACTCATCGCGAAAAAGAAGGCAGCATCCCTCCTTATCATAATCAAGGCTAGGTATTGCCAATACCTTAGCCCACTCGTCCTCTTCCAATACCTTCCAACCCTGCTCAGTAAGACGAATTTTCGAACCACGACTTCCGGGTGGTAGATCGCTGGTAACCAACTCATCTCTTCTCATTCTCCGAATCTCCGCCGATGCGTGAGGCATCCTAAGGGCAGTCTCCTTCGCCAATTCTGTTACTGTAGAGTCACCTTCTGAAAGTCTAGACATGAGCTTCCAACGATGTTTGCTTCGAATCCTCTTGGGCGTGATTTTTCGTTCACTTGGGGAAGTAATTGACATAATTAATCACCTTCAGAATGACTCACACCATATGATGGTAATAAATTATTTGTTTTAGTTACATTTAATTACATATTTCCATTGGAAATTATATAAGTTTCATTATTACACCACATCAACGTATCAATAACAAGCAAAATTTTGTCACCATATGTAACCAACAAGTCAAATAACATACAGAAGCGTTATATTACCACCCGCTATCCTGTGAAAAGTGACCCAATGCGAGGGTCGCTCTACAGAAACGGTGGCAATATGAGAACAACAAGACTAAGGCAAAAAATAAAGAAATTCCTGGACGAAAGAGGGGAGGCTAACACCACCGAGATCCTTGAACATGTGAACTCAACAATGAGGCACGGTACGACGCCTCAACAACTGGGAAATGTGCTTTCGAAGGACAAAGATATCCTGAAAGTCGCAACCACAAAGAGAGGTGGCGCGCTATCTGGCAGATACGAGATATGCGTTTGGCAGGTTCGACCTGGTGCTTTGGAAGAGAAAGTCAACTAAGTTTCCAAAGCTTCGTTCCATTCACCTGAACGGGCAAGCCCGTTCATTCTTGCACGATGGGAGAATGCGCTCTGACTAGATGAATGGGGGACTGCGTCCTTGGATGCCCACTTCCTCAATGCCTCGGCCTGCAGAGCGCGTCCATACGAGTAAGATAGTTGCCAAGGATGGGGTTCGTCCCCCTTGTTCATCAGGTTTAGGTGTGCAGTTGCATCCTCGTCGGACTGCCCCCCAGAAAGGAAGACGATTCCAGGGAGTTCATGGGGAACATGATTAGTTAGGCATTCTAACGTCAACCGAGCAACTTCTTCTCTTGGAATCTGATTTTCACAGGCTTTTCCGGCGATAATCATGTTCGGTTTCAGAAGAGTTCCGGGAATATGTACCCCTTGTTCATTACATGCCAAGAATGTCGCATCCAGAACCTGGGCAGAAACTTCGAAGCATCTTGAAGCATCATGAGTTCCATCCATTAGCACCTCAGGTTCGATAATTGGCACCAGTCCCTGCTCTTGACAAATCGCTGCGTATCTTGCTAGGGCATGGGCATTTGTGGAAATACAGGCATCACTAGGAATCCCTTCATCTATTTTTATCACTGCTCGCCATTTGGCAAATCTGGCCCCCATAGAGAAATATTCAGAACAACGCTCTCTGAGTCCATCGAGTCCCTCAGTGATTTTCTCGCCTTCGTGGTGGGCCAGATCCTTCGCCCCAGTATCGACCTTTATCCCGGGGTGAATCCCACGTTTTGTTAAAGCATCAGGGATTGGTGTTCCATCATCCATGACCTGCCGGATGGTCTCGTCAAAGAGTATCACCCCACTAATTGCAGATTCGTATCCCTCTGTGGCAAATAGGTTTGACCTATAGGAACGTCTCGATTCAGCAGTAGGTTCAATTCCAACGGCTTCGAGTCGATTAGACATGGTCCCATTACTCTCGTCGGCAGCCAGGATTCCCCTCCCGGGAGAAACTAATTCGTTTGCGGTTTTCTCTAACAGACCCTTGTCCACATCAGTGACCTCATCTCGGGGAAGGGGTCAGAGAAAAGAATCCATCGTCTAGAATTATGGAGCTTTTCTTGGGCGTTCTACATTTCTACTACAGAGTCGACAAACCTATGAATCTTTGACTGGACCTCGATAATCTCAGAATGGACCTCATAGTTGCCTCCCTCCAATTTCCTCACTCCTCGGGTTCTTCCAGAACAAACTCCTGTTCCAATGAATACGGAGTCTTCCGAGCTGCACAGATCGTCTCGATCCCAAAGTCTCTCTATATCGTCGTCAATCATATTCTCTGCCCTCTCCCTATGTCCTTCGTTCTTGAATATCAATCGGCCTTCGAAAGGGGCTCCAAGGCCTCGCAAAGCTGTAGCAGTAATCACTCCTTCTGGGGCGGCCCCAATTCCCATCAACATGTCAATCTCAGAGCTCGGGTCAGCAGCATTTAGAGCAGCGGCAATGTCACCGTCCCCTATCAGGATGGGCGTTACGCCCAATTCCTTCAGATCCCTAATCAGGCTCTCGTGTCTAGGCCTATCCATGACTACAACTTGAATTTCTTCTGCTGTCTTATCGATGGCTGAGCATGCTCCCTCGATGTTGTAGGGAACATCGGCTTCCAAGCTAACATGTCCAGATATCTCTGCGGGCCCTGCAATCTTGTCCATATAGCAATCAGGGGCATGCAAGAGGGTGCCCCTCGGTCCGGCAGCCAGAACCGCCATTGCATTGGGCTGATCAAATGCAACATGGTTCGTACACTCCAACGGATCAACTGCTATGTCTATTGATGGAGCGGACCCATCACCTTGCATGGATCCCAAAGGCTCACCAATCCATAACATCGGAGCGTCATCCCTTTCACCCTCGCCTATGGCGACCCTTCCATCAAAGGGGACTTTATCGAAGACTGCGCGCATCGCTTCGACAGCTGCACCATCGGCTGCCTTCCTGTCCCCCAATCCCTTCCATCCAAAAGCTGCAATCGCAGCAGCCTCAGTTGCCCTCAAGAAATCGGGTATTAGATCCGCTGTGGCCACGCTCTCGTGAAGGGGGTCAGGAATTCAATCCTGTGGGTCGGACTTCTTCTTTCGGACGACTCGGATATCATCAATACGAGCATTTGGATACTGCCCAAAGTCGTCCTTCTCAATTGGCTTTAGCATGTCCCATGCGCAAAGCAGTCCTGCACTGACTCCATTGAGAGCTTCCATCTCAACCCCAGTGATCCAATGGGTTCTGACCGATACCGAGCATCGAAGACCGCGTTCCTCTATCTTCCAATTTACGCTGCACCCCTCTATTGGGATGGGATGGCAGTGAGGTAGTGTCCGCGATGTCTCCTTTACGGCTTGAATTGCGGCAATGGTGGATGCTCCCCTAACGTCCCCCTTTGGCGACTGCCCGTTCGAAACGGCATCTATTGATTCGGGAGAGATGATGAGTACCCCGGTTGCCTCCGCTTCTCTGGCTACAACGGGCTTGGATCCCACATCGACTATTCCCCTCCACAAGTCAGTCACGAGCTCACCAATGATAGCGGAGGGGGCATTACTATTCAGGGACTCGGGATGGAGCATTGGAATGAAATACCCACATATGGATAGGGAATCATGGCGGAGGCGTTCCGAGACAAGGCCACTCCCGGTATCGTTCCTGCACTTAGGTCTGGACAGGCTCATGACAAGCCCACAAAAGAAGGGACCAAACTTCAGGTTCTGAATGACCTTTGTGTAGGGTGCTCATACTGCCTAATGGCTTGCAAGGATGATGCATTGGTGGTCGAAGGCCTCTGTGAGGTCTTGGAGGAGAACTGCACCGATTGCCTGAGATGCCTATTGTGGTGCCCAACCGGGGCGTTAGTCTATGCATGAGGTGAATCTGTGAGAAGGCCCAAGGCAGTTGTAATTGGGGCTGGACTAGGGGGGCTTTCCTCAGCAGCCAAAATTTCTCATCACGGGAATTATGATGTCGAAGTGTACGAGAGAATGTCATTTGCTGGAGGTCGGTTCACCCAACATGATCATGATGGGTTCCAGATTCCAACAGGAGCGGTCCATACAATCCCCCATGGGAGGAAGGGTCCGTTCGCGAAGCTTATCCTAGGGAAACGTGAGAGCGGCGGACTAGATCTGAGTAGGCAGGGAGTGGAGTTTCTCCCTAGTACCAAATTTGCGGGAATGCAACGGAATGGGAGGCACCATGCTGCTAATTCGGTCTATGGAATTATGCCCTGGTTTTCTCTGAAGAACACCATCAATATGCCTCGACTATTGGCATCTAGGGCCAAGCGTCCATGGAAAAACGAGACCATGGACGGTAGGACGTGGCTCAGAAAGATGTTCACAGAAGATTTCATCGACTTCTTGGATGCATTCTCTAACTTTGCAATTAGTTTGAAGTTCGACCAAATGCCTGCATCCACGGTAGCCAGGATGTTGCAGAACTCTTTCTGGAGTGACAGGCCACATATTCCCAAAGGTGGTTGCAAGGGCGTAATCGATGGTCTCAGATCTGACCTCAAGGAGAATGGGGTCAGAGTAAAATTGTCCCACGAGATCACTGAGATTCTTCCTGGAGATTCCGAGGAGGAGACGAAGGGGAGTCGTTTCTGCATAGGTATCAGGAGGAGAGGGAGGGCTAGCCCGACTTGGATAGGTGCTGATGCAATAATCCACAATGGGGGGCATCCCAACCTACTAGATTCACTGTCCGACGAATTCGAAGTGTCCGACGAGATCCGGGGACAGGTGAAGAACACGCAAGCTGTTGGTGGGATTGGTTTCGTATTCAATCTAGACGACGAAATCCCCCAAAGAGACAGTGGAGTGACAATGATTCCAGGCATGGATAGAGTGGGTGGTTACATCATACCCACGTTCAGCGAGCCTTCCCTGGCCCCAGAGGGAAGGCACATGATGATCACACACCAGTACGTCCCCGACCCGACCGTCAAGTCCGAGATTTCCAAGGGCCGAGACGAACTATACGATTCAATACCATGGCTATCTGATCACGGAGAAGAGCTGTGTGTCCATACTTATCACAGAAACTGGCCCTGCAATAGAGCCCCGATGGGAGCAGAGCTTCCATCGGATGTAGGCATAGAAGGAATCAGGATGGTTGGGGATGGCGTAAAGGGGCATGGGTGGATGATGATTGAGGGAATTGCATCGAATGTCCCGGAAGCGGTCTCTGATACCATCAAGGCAATGGATTCTACAGCCTAACCTAATCCGGATTTCCAAATCGTACCATCTTCGCGTACCTCTTTTTTCCAGAGGGGTGCTTGATTCTTCAGCTCCGTAATCAACCAAGAGCAGGCCGAGAAGCCCTGCTTTCTGTGAGTGGAACCGACATGGATACAGACTATCGGTTCCCCGGCAGGGACTGCGCCGATTCTATGGGCGATCACTATCGAGCGAATTCCGAACTCTTCGATCGCCTGCTCCGCGATGGAATGCAAAACTCCCGGTAGCGCATCCTCCCAAGCATCAAACTCGAGACGTTCCACACGTACTCCGTCCTCCTCTGATCTAGTGATCCCAACAAAGCTAACAATGCTTCCACATCCTTCATCGAGTTCGCAACGCAATTCTCCAGGATCGAGCCTGGTTTCTTCTATGCGAACGTGTACGACCACGATGTGCCATACACTCACCCCGCTTGAAGACGACTGATGACCCAACCGTTCAAGCGGACCCCTAGGGTCGGGCATTCATGGGAAATGAGGTCCATATCCTTGGGGCGGGACTGTCAGGATTGGCGGCTGCCACTATTCTCGCAAGATCTGGAAAGGAAGTCCACGTCTATGATATCCGTGAGGACAGTGGGGCTAGATTTGATGGTGATTTCCAAGGAATCGAGAACTGGACCAGCGAAGTGGACTTTTTCGATGAGATGCGAGAATGGGGCCTGGATCCATTGGAATTCAAATCTGACGACTTTGGAGTCATCGACCTAGTTCATCCAGATGACGAAATCACAAAACCAAGAACAGATGGTGTTGCCTTCAGAGTAGTTGAAAGGGGAACCGCAGAACACACTATAGATCAGGGTTTCAAGAGGATGGCAATCGAGTCTGGTGCGAACATTCACTATGGGATTCGGAAGGAAGCAGAAGAGTGTGACATTGTTGCAGCTGGTCCAAAGGAATCCAGTGCGGTGGCATTCGGAGAGATTTTCGAGACCAGTCACCCGAACATTGTGGTTTTCCAGCTCAATGACAAACTCGCCCCTGGAGCATATTCTTACATGATCATCATCGATGGAATAGGATTGATCTGCACCTGCCTGTGGAGGAAGCAGAGTAAGAGCGGACGATTCCTGAACGAGACAATTGCGTGGTATGAGGGTCACTACGATTTGGACAGAGCTCCAATCAAGAGGGTTGGCGGAAAGGGCGACTTTGGATTGCCGGGAAAGTATGTTCATGAGGGAAGATTCTACGTTGGTGAGGCTGGTGGTCTACAGGACTTCATGTGGGGATTCGGGATGAGGTATGCAGTGACAAGTGGGGTTATTGCTGCTAAGGCAATTCTAGGGGAGTGTGACTATGAGCACGACGTGCGAAAGAGATTAGTCCCTCTAGTAAGGGCCAGTGCAATCAACAGATTCCTAATGAACAGAGTGGGGGACAGAGGCTTCAAACTGGTCGCGAACCACTGGATGAGGGATCAGAGGCGCAATGGTGACGGGCTCAACTTCATGCGATGGCTGTACAAACCGGGACTGTTGCGTAGGACTCTGTGGCCAATTGTGAAGATGGGGATGTTAAGAAAGAAGAATCTATCAGATGGTAGGGAGGTCAGGAGGATGCCTTTCAGACGCTCGCTGTCGAGGGACAACTGGCATCCAAGCGACAGGGCCTTAGAGATTGGCGAGGAGTGGAAATCCGTTCAACGAGGAGGGGGGGGCGAATCATTCAAGCAGACAGAGGCATAGACCGATGACCTCCGTTTGATTGATATGGCGGCACTCTGTCGAATCTACATGACATCCTGGCCCAAGCTAGAGCCGATGCAGAACAACCTAGTGAACTACGGAGTTACTGATAACGGAATTGCCGTTATTGAATTGACCTCAGATTCCTCCGGAAGCCCGTGGACGGAGGGTAAGACCTCCGTGAACACGTACACACACGAGATGATGAGGGATATAGACGAGGCAGTCCTGAGGGCTAGGTTTGACGATGATGTCACAGTCATCGTTCTGACGGGAAACGGGGAGAAGTTCTTCTCCGCCGGGGCCAGCATCAGTATGCTAGACTCGGTAAGTCCCGGATTCAAGTATTTCTTCTGCCTTCATGCTAATGAGACTCTGAGCAGACTTGAACAGACTCCGAAGCTAGTAATTGCGGCACTCAACGGTCACGCGGTAGGTGGAGGTCTAGAGATTGCAATGGCGGCAGACATCAGGATTGCGAGGAAGGACTCGGGGCAGGTCGGACTTCCCGAGGTTTCGCTTGGAGTTCTCGCCGGCACTGGCGGAACTGCGAGGCTCGCCAGGCTTGTTGGCAAGGCCAAGGCCATGGAGATCATGGTAACAGGGAGGAAGTTCTCTTTCGAAGAAGCTCGAGACATGTCACTGGTACACGACATTTGGGATGGTAGCCTAAATGAGTTCCAACAGGATATGATTGACTACGCTAGTCAGTTCACCCTTCCAATGGCGGCCAGCAAGGCGATTGGCAATATCAAGCGCAGCGTGCAGAGCGGAATGGAAATCCCATTGGAATACCATCTTGCACTAGAGCGAGAACTGCAGTCGGACCTGTTCCAGAGCTCAGATGCAAAGGAAGGAATTGCGGCATATGTCGGAAAGAAGACCCCTCGATTCAAAGGCAAGTAGCCACAATTTGTCAATTCTCGAAATATTTGGCGATATCGTCGTGATAGGCAACGGCGATTCCAAAGTCATACATCTCGGAGACCCATCTATTGTCTTCGTATCCGGTTGGCGAACATATCACCATGATGTCTCCGAACCATTGCATCCTCTGAGAAATGGAATCTGTGAGAGACCAATAATCCATATCTCCCTGGATGCAGATGACATCCACGGGTTCATTGATGAGCTCAATTGACTTGAAAACTGGTTGACCGGAGATGGTTGGCATGGGGTTGCTACATTCAGGGCAGAGACCGCACTCGGGGCATACCAAATACACGTTCTTGCCGAGACGCTCCAATTTCAAAGCCAAATCAAGGTTGTCCTTCCCCTCCTCACTGCTAACTCCGATGAAAGCCCAGTTATCCTGACTGATGGCATATTCAGCAGCAGCATTTCTCTCCGTCATTCTTATTGTATGCAAGTCTATTTTTGTCATTGCATCGCAATTTTCCATAAGGCCACCTTACATTTTCGCCGAACATGTGCGACCTTGGAATTGGTGTCATTACGAACACCAAACATGTTCTGGAATTGAGTAATAGCATCAACAATAGTCGGAACAGTGAGAGAAAATGAAACCCAAACTAACTAACAGAATGAAAACTGCAATATTGATGACTGCACTTATGGTAGGATCCCCATTCCTAGCCGGATGCACCGGAGGAGGGGAAAGTATCGCTTGCGGGGAAGGAACTTCTCTGGTTGGAGATGAATGCGTCGGCTACAACGAAGTTTCTTTTATCCTTAGAGCGGAAGAAATGTCATTCATAGGAGTGGGTGGAGCTATTGATGGGATCGTGAACCCTGATCTATCCGTGCAAGTCGGTGACAGAGTTTCAATTATCCTAATTATGGGTGAGGCTAATCTCCACGATGTCTACGTGGAGTACTTCAACGTGGCCACTGCACAGTTGTTTTCGGAAGGCTCACGGGATTCATTGACGTTCGTTGCATCTTCAGAAGGGACCTTTGCATACTACTGTAGCGTACCCGGGCATAGAGCAGGTGGGATGGAAGGAGAAATTATCGTTGGTACTGGCAAGGGATGGAGTGAGAGTGTGGAATCACAGATTGGCCCTGCATTGGATGTTGATGTTTCCAACATTGCCCGTGATCCGCTCGACGTGCCGGGACCCACTGAAAGGAGTGCCCCTGCTGACGTCCACATCTACATGGAAGCAGTAGAAGTAGTGGCCGAGATCGAAGAGGGAGTTACGTTTACCTATTGGACATACAATGGTACTGTTCCTGGACCTATGTTCCGAGCGAGAGTGGGGGATACAGTGTTTGTTCACTTCTCCAATCGTGATGACAGTACCATGCACCATAACGTAGACTTCCACGCAGTTACCGGGCAGGGTGGTGGGGCCGCTGCTACAGAAGCATCCCCAGGAACTACCTCGACGTTCTCGTTCAAAGCGATGCATTCTGGACTGTTCGTTTACCACTGTGCAACCCCAGACGTACCCACTCACATCAGTAAGGGCATGTACGGGATGATACTGATTGAACCCGAAAATCCCCTCCCAGATGTAGACAAAGAAATCTACGTCATGCAAGGGGACATCTACACCAAATGGAGACCGGGGACTTCCGGTCACCAGGAGTTCGATGACAACGCCCTCTTCGAAGAAATGCCGACTTATGTGGTATTCAATGGAAAATTCGCAACCTTCACCGGAGAGGACACTATCCAGGCCGAAGTTGGTGAAACATTGAGGATCTACTTCGGAGTTGGTGGGCCTAACACTGTTTCTTCGTTCCACCTGATTGGAGAGATCTTCGACAAAGTGTACAACTTAGGAGATTTGGTAAGTGCGCCATTGCAAAGTGTGCAGACGGTCCTCGTGGCTCCTGGGGGTGCGGTAGTTGTTGACGTAACCTTCGACGTCCCTGCGAATTACATCCTTGTTGACCATTCGCTAACTCGGGCATTCCACAAGGGTGCCGTAGGAATCATTTCCGTAACTGGTGATGAGGATCCAGAAGTTTTTGACGATGGTGATAACTGAGGTTTGACAATGAAAGTTGCAGCATGGTGGATGGTGGTAGTCGCAATCCTTCCACTAGCCACCGGCTGCTTCCAACTGTCAGAAAAATTCGGTTGCGACGAAGGATCGGTAGAATTGGAAGGAGCATGCGTTCGTGGTGAATGGAACATTATTGGTATTGACTTCAGGAGTAATGACGGGTTTGAAGTAGAGGAAGGTGATCTCGTGAGACTGGAATTTGTTCCATCCACTTTTGGACACTATATCCCTAGCTATTTCCACTTAGAAGGATATGAAATTTCACAGTATATTTCGTCTCGGGAAATAGGAACATTAGATTTCATTGCCAATCAGACGGGCGAATTTTCATACTCAAGCCGGGGATCCTGTAGGATTGATATCCCAGGGGCTGGCGAAGTAATGGTAGACTGTACAGTCTTCTGTGGTGAAACGGACAATGGAAGATCGGGAGTAATTTCAGTCAAGGAAGAAGGAAGATTGAGTGATTGATTTGCAGTTCAAGATTGACAAAATGATGGATCAAAGGGTAGTATTCTTGGGGGAACGAAAGAACGTCACGGAGGCAATGGAAGCCATGCACAAAGCCGGAGTATGGTCAATTATTGTCACTAAAGAAGGGCGTCCAGAAGGAGTGGTGACCGAGAGAGATCTATTGAGAAGATGCTTCAGACCCGGATTAGATCCAGACGAAGTAGAAGTAGGGCAGATCATGAGCTATCCCCTGGTGACCATAGAAATGGGACTACCGGTAGGTTCGGTTCTCAGTCTACTGATGGCAGATGGTATTAGGAGGGCATACGTGGTAGATCTCCATGGAGAAATAATAGGGCGAATTACCCAGACACAATGCCTCAAGGGAACTCTTGAATTCATCATGGGCATTCAGCAAACATTTGAGCAATTATGATTCAAACGAAGCCGCACCAAAGGACGTCGGAGTTTAATGGTAGAAGTTCGATGTCTATCTCCCAGACTCCTGTCCATCCCTCATCGGGGTCGAAATGTGCTTCGAACCCAGTGGGCGACCAACCATTGTCATGATTCAAAGAATATGGAGAGAATTGGGATTCTCCATTCACCTTTCCAAACAGTGAAAATCTTCCTTCAGAAGAATAAATTGAAGAGATAGAGTCAAGGCCTTGAGAGCCAGCAACTATGACATTGTCCCATTCCCCATCAATGTTAAGAGTGGCGAAAAAAATATCCCTAGAACCTTTTGACTGGAGGGAAACTTCGCCCAATTTCATTTCTCCTTCCCACGTTCCTCCGATTCCAATTTCCCCATTCTCTAGTTTGAACGCTTGATTCATTGCCACCTTCCCCTCCCTTGTGTCGGCGGGGGTCCTTGCAATATCCATTTCTCTCAGAACATCGAGCTGCGATTCAGAGAGATCTTCAGCAGAAATTACAGAAATTGTAACGTCACTAGGAAAAATCAGCATGGGGGAAATTGCTAGGAACGTTGAGAGGAGGAGGGGCGCGATTAGAAGAAATCTCTGTCTTTCTTGCATTGCAAACCTTCGACTCGGAGACGCATGAAGGCTAGAGAATTACATTACACCTTACATGTTCGGTGTAAGTGGGAACCCCGAACAAGTTTGGCGTTGTGGTAATAGTGTTTCGTTTGTCCTGAGGAACGAGGGCCACTATGTGTGCGATGGAAATAACGCAAGACACTAATGAGGTTGCAAAATCCAGAAATGAGATTGGAGGACTAGGGGAGGTTCACAACAGTGCAGCGCCAATAATGATGGCATTGGCAATAACGTTGATCCTAGGGGGACTTCTAGTCTGGCCTCTTACGGTTCTCGGGGTGCCGCTCCTAGCGATTTCCATTGTCTCTTGGTTGAGGGAGGAGATTCTGCTCTGGCCACATCGGCAGAAAAAATCAGGTACAGACGAATGGGGTGATGCGTCTTGGGCGATGGTTTGGATAATCATTACTGAATGCATAATCTTCGCATCTTTCTTCGCTTATTGGTTCTGGGCGCGTTGGCACACAGTCAGCTGGGATGGTGCAGTTGGAGGCTCATGGCCTGCAGACGGAGTTGACCTAGACGTCAAATTGACAGGGCTCAACACGATTATACTCCTATTTTCCGGAATTCTGGCCCATAATGCCGAAGGGAAGCACGCAGATGGTGATGCCCAGGGTTCAATAAAGATGTTAATGGGATCCATTTTGCTAGGTTTGGCCTTCCTGATTATCCAATTGTACGAATACTTCGAGACGGGATTTCTATGGGATGACCACGCCTACGGGACCGCTTTCTATTCCCTCACCGGGCTCCACGGCTTACACGTTCTCGTAGGATTGATTGCATTATCCACCTTGCTGGCCTTACAGAAGGGGAATTTGTTTGGGGTCGAGAGGCATGATGGATTCAGAGCAGTAACAATGTACTGGCACTTCGTTGACATTGTTTGGGTTCTGCTTTTCCTGGTTGTATACTTAGAGGTGATCTAGTGTATCTGAACAAACGAACGTTCGCAGTCATTGCAGGGAGCATTGGAATATTGGCATTGACCTTTCTCGCTATTTTCAATTGGGGACAGGGGCTTGGTGGAACTGGCGCTCACGCAGAGGTATATGACGACTTGTTCACCCTCTATTGGGGCCTTGGAACTGTGATTGGACTTTCGATTTATTTCTACTTCCTGTGGTTACTAACGACTTCTACCGATGAAGAATTGGATGAAATGATAATTGGGAAATTTCCCGAAAGCAGGGGAAGAGGAAAAGTTGCTTTCGCAATTTCGATAGTTATTACATTCTTCCTCCTGGTTCTCTCTGATGCAACTTTCGACTCAATCGACTTTTTCGAAGAGCCCGAAACCAACGAAGACTCATTCACTGTACTAGTTACCGGATACCAATACTATTGGGACTACCAATACCCAAATGGAATAAACTACACTAGTTCAAGTGGTGAGCCATTGAAGATACCTGTGGGCGTCCCCATCGTCTTCGAAGTAACTAGTGGTGATGTTTTCCACTCGTTCGCCTTGCCCGAGCATCGAATCAAAATTGATGCTCTGCCCAGTAGGGCAAATATTGGGTGGATACTGGCGGAAGAAACTGGAGAATATCCAGTTCGCTGCTTCGAACTATGCGGGGACTACCACTCACTAATGATCGGATATCTAGAGGTGATGGAGCAGGATGACTTCGAGGAGTGGTACTCCGGGGGAATTACCTGATGATTGGTTACAGAAAATTTCGAACGATATGTTTCGTCGTGGCGGTAACCTTGGCATTGGCATTCGTCCCCCAGTTAACCGCAGTTCCAACTGGAACCACAGGGGATGTATACCACAATGGATGTTCCTGCCACGGCCCGGTTGCGTCCGACGATGTGGAAATCTTACTCGGAGGGCTTCCCAAGAGCTTCGTTGCCGGGGAAGAGTATGTCCTAGAAATTTCTATTGTGGGAGGGCCAGAAGAAGGGGGGATAAATAGTGGTGGCTTCAATATGCGCGTAGATACGGGAACTCTGACCTCGCTCGACGATTCGATTCAAGTCTTGAATGGTGAAGCGACCCATACGGAAGATGGCAACGATCAGCGAACCTGGCAAATTCAGTGGAAAGCTCCTGATTCAGATTCCAAATGGGCATCGTTCATCGTTATTGGGAACTCTGTAGATGGGGATGGTAGTCCCAATTGGAATGATTCGTGGAATATACAAGAATTTGAATTAGCGGGACAGAACGCTCAGTCAGGATTGCCAATTGACATAGATGAACCTGCCTGGTTTGTCATTGTCGGTGCACTGCTATCGATAACTCTGATTATCGCAGTAACATTGTGGAGAAAGGAGGATTTCGGAAGGGACGATCTGAAACACTGGCTCACCACGACGGATCACAAAGACATCGGATTACTATACCTATGGGCCTCGATTATTTTCTCGGCCATAGGACTAGCACTTTCTGTACTCATCAGGTTACAACTTGTAGTTCCGGAAAACTCGTTCATGACTGGTGGATTGTACAATGAAGCAGTTACCATGCATGGTGCCGTGATGGTTCTTTTTGCCGTCTCGCCAATGGCCTTTGCCTTCGCTAATTATATCGTGCCGCTACAGATTGGCGCTAGAGACATGGCATTCCCAAGATTGAATGCACTTTCTTTCTGGACTCTGGTCCTAGGAGGGCTTACGGCCGCATCTGGTTTCTTCTTTGGAGGTGCAGCCGATGTTGGATGGACATTCTATTCGCCCCTGACCGATATCGAATACACGCCAGGTTCTGGAGTCTCGCTTGCTGGTGCAGGATTGGTACTCCTAATTATCTCAGTTACTGGTTCGACAATCAACTTCTTAGTCACAATACTCCGGCACAGGATTCCAGAAATGGAAATTAGCCAAATGCCCATGTATACCTGGAACATTCTGTTCACAGTGATCCTGATGCTGGTAATTTTCCCAGCTCTATTTGGTGCGGTTCTCATGTTGGTAGGGGACCGCTTCTTCGGGACTCTGTTCTTCCATCCCGACATCGATGGGACGACATGGTGGCTGCACATTTTCTGGTTCTTTGGACATCCCGAGGTATATGTTGTGCTTCTACCCGGCCTTGGAATGGCCATGGAAGTTGTCCCCACTTTCGTGAGGAGAAACCTGTATGGACGAAATGTCATAATCTGGTCACTTGTTGTTGCGTGCATAATCAGCGTATTGGTGTGGGCACATCACATGTTCATTACTGGAATCAATCCAACGTTCCGAAAAATTGAGACGATTGGAACTGAATTGGTCAGTGTTCCTTTCGGATTGATCTACCTGTGCCTACTGGCGACATTCTACAAATCAAAACCAGATTTCAGCAAACTTCCACTGGCCTTTGTGATGGGAGCGATTGGAATTTTCCTAATTGGGGGCATCACTGGAGTATATCTCTCGAGTGTAGCAATGGACGTCCAACTCAGAGGAACCTATTATCTCGTAGCTCATTTCCACTACACCCTTGGTTCAGTCGCCGTGATGACTCTTGGGGGGATATATTACTGGTATCCCAAGATTTTTGGAAGACTGATGGATGAGGGACTAGGTTGGTGGCACTTCTGGATGACATTCATAGGGATCAATATCACGTTCATCCCTCTGTTTGGTTTGTGGGACATGCCAAGAAGAATCTACGTCTATCAAGAAAGTGCAGGATGGGGGGATCAGCAACTAGTTTCTACGATAGGTTCCCTTGTTGTCTTCCTGGCACAGATAATTTTCTTCTGGAACTTCACTAGTAGCATGCGCAACGGAGAGATTGCAGGGGATGATCCATGGAGGGGGAGTACCTTTGAGTGGTCGACTTCGTCCCCCCCGCCAAAGCACAACTTCGATAGCCCTCCAAAGATGCACTAGTCCACTGACGAGAAAGTAGCAGTCTCCTAGCTGATGAAATTCAAAAGATGGGTCCACGGATAACGGTAACACCTAGGTAAAATATGATGATTGAAAGTATTAGATTGGCTCTGGCAAAAACCGATGCCCTTCTTCGTAATTTTCTAGACATGCCACAATCTCCCCTCTCAATCATGCATTCCACAGCCTGGGGGCCAAAATGGAAGTCATGTAATGCCGCCGAAGAGAATAACACGACCCCTCCAATCATCTTCCATGCTATGATGCTAGCTGGTGGACTTGAATGGCCATTCGGTTCGATGAATGAGCCCAATCCAACGATCTTGTCGGAAAGTAATATTCCAGTAATAGAAACAGTGAACAGACAAATCCATCCCAGCCAACGGAATTTCGCCCCTATGTCATTGAGGAAAACAATATACTCGTGACGAGTATATTGATTCTTAAAATATGGAACTAGGACGATAGCGAAGAAGAGCATGGAGCCAATCCATGTGGCAGCCGCAATGAGATGTAGGAAAGTAATCAGGGGCCAGATATGCACGACACCATTTCAGAGATTTGCAATTAGAATCAGTTCCCGAACATATTCGGGATGAGTGTAATCGACCGAGAGGCCCCTGATATGTCCGGTTACGGTGACAGGCTCTCGATTAATCGCAGATGGCTCATTTGGAACTTGGCAATTGTGTAACTTATTATCTGGTACCTTCAGAATACTGGAGGGGATGGATTGAATAAGTCCATGTGGACGAAACAATGGGATACTGAGATGCAACACATACTGATTTCGGTTCGATTACCGGAAAATCACTGGGCAGGTGACTCTACCAGAGAGTTCCCTCATGCAAAGATCACTATCGATGAGCATATGCCTCTGCCAAAGGGGCGCGGTTCGGCAATAGGAAGGGCCTATGGAGAAGAGTTGGCGGGATTCAGAGCAATTCTAGAAAAACACCGAGGGGTCGAGTCGATCTCTTTCTTTGGCGGGAATGAGGACTGCGTAGAATTTAGCATTGTCGTGGCCAAGGGTGGAGGGGGTTTCGTCCGTCCTCTGATCGAATCAGAAGTTGTCCCGCAAACGCCATTTTCGGTAAGTGATGGTTGGGTTGAGTGGGAGTTTTCCACAGACAGAGAACACGTAATAAAATTAGTATCACAACTAAAAAAAAGCGGCCTGCCTCACAAAATTCACTCCCTGACAAAGGAGGTTTCTGAACGTTTACTGACAGTTAGACAGAGGGAAGTTTTCGATCTAGCCATAAATCATGGATTCTACGACACGCCTCGAAAAGTTACTCTTACCCGGCTTGCGAAGATTTCCGGGGTGTCTAAATCAACCCTCTGTGAAATGATTCAACTGATTGAGAATCATATTGTTCACGAGTACCTTGGTGACGTCAGGAGAAGGAGCCCGAAAGACTGACATTATCAATAGGAGAAATGGTTCAAAGAGTGATTAATATAGTGCAGAGGGGTGGAAAGAATATGACAGAAGGAGAAGTAGTTCAGAACTATCCAACTAACTTTGAAGTATGGATAGATGAGTTCAACGATTGGCAGACTAGAATTGGTTTTGACCCATCTTGGCTTGGGGACTACAGGTTTGATATCAAGTTCGACTGGGACACAGCTGGGAGCTCGATTGAGTTCGGAGATTTTGAGGGAATGCCAAAGTGGGACAGGAGGATGCAGATTCCTCAACAGAATATCAGAGACGCCATCATCAGCATGGTTAGCGTACAAGGGGACACCGAGTTCGCCAGTGTTGAGCAGCAAAATCACCTGCTAGATACTGCACCCACGGAATACGACAAGAAGTCAGCATTACGAATAATGTGCGAAGAGCAGAGGCACGGCTGGCAAATGGCTTACCTACTGTGCACATTCTTCGGGGAACAGGGAGTGAGAGAGGCAGCAAAGCTGCTAGAGAGGAATGCCCAGGAAGGAACGAGGATACTCGGTTCATTTAATGAGCCAATTGATCACTGGTTAGACTTCTTCATGTTCACTCATTTCATTGACAGAGATGGAAAGTACCAACTGAAGATGCTGAGCACGTCCTCATTCAAACCCCTTGCTGCTAGTATGGGACCCATGCTGAAAGAGGAATCGTTCCACCTCGGAACAGGTGCCAATGGCCTCAGGAGGATAGTGAGGCAGGGAGTGATACCTTGCGCTCTGATTCAGAAATATGTCAACAAGTGGGTTAGCACGGGGCTAGATCTATTCGGTACTGATGACTCAACGAGCGCCCAGTGGGCATACGTTTACGGAATCAAGGGGAGGTACGACGAGAGAGAGGCTGGTACCGAAGCGGACAGGGAACACCTCAATGAAGCCAGTAGGGAGCTATACTTCCAGGAGCTCCGTGAAGAGATGCGGAGAATCAGCCAAGCCAGGAATGAGGGCGAACCAGAGCTTTACATCCCATCTGACAAATTTCGAAGAGGGATAGGCAAGTACGCAGGCAAGAGGTTCACAGTTGAGGGAGCCCCATTCGAAGGCAGCGACGAAGATTGGGGGGGATACCTCGCAGAAATGCTACCTACCGATGAAGACGAGGAGCGCTTGATGAATGAGTACATGCAGCAAGAATGGATTCAGTACAGAGAATGGAAGGGCGAGTAGCCCGAGAAGGAGGTTCCCTCCATGCAACATGTTTCACTCTTAGCATTCGACAAGGAACGTTGCCGTCCCTTTTTCGAGATGCTTACTGACTTCTTCCATCGACATCATCACTCAGATGAGGGAGATGCATCGGCCTACGAGAAGTTACTCTACACGGTAAAGAGACCGTACACTCCCGAGATGCTGGATATGATCGATGATTGGATGGGTCTAGAGGGAAGGAAGTGGAGAGAGGAAACCCAGAGGGAGGTTCTACTTTCCCTTTACGCAATTCGCTATCCGGACACACTACTGGTTGAGAGTCTGTCAGAGAGTGCTAGGTCGGACATCCGGAGACTGTCAGCATATCTGCACTTCACACACCACACATACTCGATTTGGGACGAAGACAGCAGGAAGGGACTCTCTAAGTTGGGAATCGAGATTCCCCCTACAGAGCAAGTAGACCCTTTCATCTACGGTGCATACATTACAGCAATTGAGCTGCTGAAGGACGTGGCGCCATTCACCTGCTTCTTGGAGCACGATGTCCCTAGGCAGAGGTTGTTCCAAGCCGCGCTCGCTTCGTACGGACGCGAACCTTGAGCACGGCTTATTTCCCGCCCTATGCTCGGCTGCACATGGCAATAGACTCTGTAGCCGTAATAGGGGCCGGTACGATGGGAGCGGGAATCGCACAGGTATGCGCCCAAACAGGATGGGATACTCGTCTGTTCGATGTATATCCCGATTCCCTAGAAAAGGGGATGGGGTCGATCGAAGCATTCTGGGACCGGGGAATATATCGAGGCAAGACGACCCCCGAGCAGAAGGAGTCCTGGGCATCCAATCTACGAAGTTGTATTGCATTGGGAGATGCAGTTCAGGGAGTGGATCTGGTCATTGAGGCTGTCCCCGAAAAGATAGATCTGAAGAGGTCGATTTTCGGAGAATTGGGGAGGATGGCCCCAGGACATTCGGTTCTGGCCACTAATACTTCTGGCATCCCAATCTCGGAGATTGCCTCTGCGACCGAATGCCCCGAACGGGTAATAGGGATGCACTTCTTCAATCCAGTCCCCCTGATGCCATTGCTCGAGATTGTTAGGCATGACGCGATTTCTCAAGATACTATTAGGATCGCTAATCTGGTGGGCGAAGAGATGGGAAAGACCAGTATTCTGGTTCGCGATTCTCCAGGCTTCGCGACGAGCCGATTGGGCGTGGTTCTTGGGAACGAAGCAATCAGGATGCTCGCCGAGGGAGTAGCGTCTGCCAGTGACATCGATACAGCCATGCGTCTGGGTTACAGGCATCCAATGGGGCCGTTGGAATTGTCCGACCTAGTCGGACTAGATATCCGGAGGGACATCCTGAACAGTCTGGCCGATGCCTTCGACGACGACTCTTACAGGCCCCATCCCCTACTTGACGAACTTGTTGAAGAGGGATTTCTGGGGAAGAAGTCCGGGAAGGGGATTTACGACTGGTCCGATGGTGAGAAGTCAGAGAAGTGAGTATGTCCGCCTACCATGTCCCTTCGAAGTAGCACTTCCCTGAGCACGTGTCAGAGATCACCCCTGTGAGGAGATAGTCATTGGCCAGTTCTACAGCGGAGTCATGGCCCAATACCTGATTGTGGGCAAGCGAATGGTACTCCATTGGGCCTTGGATGTTCCCGGATGGGACAGCTGGGAATTGCCCATCAAAGTACACAACCGCGGAACCCGTCGCTGGGAGGGTAGAGATGGAGAGACCGTGTGGAAGGTAGGTTGAATTGCCTGAGACGGGGATTCCTGACGTCCTGGAAGCCCGATCTGCAGAGAGGGTGGTAACCTGGGCATCATTAATCGAGATTATGTACAGAAGTTCGAATGGGTGCAGTTCTCCGTCTAGCCCCCCATCTCTGAACGGGAGGTATGTCTCGGCCTCGGTTGTGTCCCACATCGACTGCATGAGGGAAAGAAGAATAGAGCGATCCATGGTGGAGGTGTACGCTAGGGGGGAGGCGAATAGTTGCTCGAACTGGGTGTACTGTGTGGACCGTTCGGCGATGAAGCTGAAAGACGAGCCCGCGACCCAGAGGACACCACGATCAATCTCAGGGATTAAGGAGAGCATTGAGGGGCCCCTGATTCCGCCCAATGAAACTCCCATGTAGTCCACATTACTAGAATCAATCAGATTTACTCCGCCGTAATAGAACTCGGGCAGGTCCGAGCAAATCCCACGAATCGTCTTCACCAATGCAAGGTTGTTGATTATCGACTGCTGTAGTCGCTCAGCTTGGTGTTGGAGGTAGTTAACATTCATCAGACCGAATGTCACTGCATCGAAATCTCCGTCAGAGCTCCATCCCTTGAAATCGGTCCCCATGGCAGCGAAGCCCGTCTCGTTTGCCCAGCCTCTGAAGCTTGAAACCATCCCCCTGCCATCTCCCAAAAATCCGTGGCCCAGGAGCACAAGTGGGACTGGTTCTCCGGAATCAGCGGCTGACTGCGGTATTGCCAGTGTGAAAACTACCTCGGTGTTGAAGTTGAACACGGGTGAACCGGCTTCGTCCCTATTCATTGGGGTGGGCGGGAATACTGCCTCTAGGTAGTGAGGCGTGGTGATGGTTCCGCTAATTCTCCTCAATGTTGAGTTGTCATTCCCATAGTTCTCCTCGACCGCTGTTACATTGCAGCCAATTCCATCCGCCCCTAGACGTTGGCTTGCATCGTTGCGCATTGCCACGATGTCTTCAGTCAGAGACTGGGTGGAAGCCGTATGGAACCACCATGCTGATTGTATGGTTGTTCTTTCGAAGCCCGCATCGGCAAGAGAGGAGAACATCCCTTCGTAGCCAGCACGGCTGTTCTCAATCTGCGTTGAGTCGGTTCCATTCCCATCACGAAGAGCCCTGAAGGCATCGAAAGGCTGGATTTCATTTCCATCCTGATCCTCTAGCCCCCTGAAAGCAACAGCATACTGGGCATTGTGGTCGAGACCACTTATTGAACGGAGATGCACTAGGGTGGGCTCTCCATCCTGAGTTCTCGCGGAGACCTCAACCCAATGCTCTACCTTTTGACCCGTGTCCATATTCAACAGGATGCTTCCATGATCATCATTTAGGGAAAGGGGAATGTTGTCTTGTGTGGCCATGTGGGAGGTCTCGGGGACGGCACTGAAAGTAGTGAAAATCTGCGAAGCGGGAGAGTGGCCATCTCGTGAGTTGATCGTTCCGAACTCCTCGGAGGGTGCCGAAGCAGAGTCTGGGATTGCAGCTCCGGCGATGTTCACCCTGAATCCGGTTGATGTGGAGGAGTCGTCCACAAGGAACGCACTTGATGGAAATGGAAGCAGACAGTGGTCTGGATTCGTGTTATCGCAGACCTCATTGTTGGGGAATGAGACTTTCTCTTGCTCCTCTGCCTCTTCGGAGTACTCGCAGGAGTCATCGGAGACAGTGGCCTCGGAATTGAAATTCGTGGCGTTTTGATCTGTGCAGCCCTGGATGTCCACCGGAATTTGGTCTGAATCACCACCACTGCACCCTGCAAGTAGCATCGAGACGACTAATAATACCGCAATAATTGTTCTAGCCGTACCGCCCATCGTGCTCGTGAGGCTCTAATTAGTTATGAATTTCTTCCTGCGAACAAAGAAGTGAGTGGAAGTGATGCACGCCAGATTCTCTCTCTGGGGAATAGCGTCCGCGATCGTAGCTTCCGGAGGAGACTCCTCGCTGAGTGGCCTCAACTATCTCTTGATCTTCCTCTTCTACCTTGTCTAGGTCACCTCCAGCTCCCACGCCCAGCAACGATTTGTCGCCAACGAAACCGTGGTAAACGATCCTGGTCCTATCGGCTGATATCGGGACTACTAGATTGACAGAGAGGCCCCATGGGTAGAAGTTTAGCATCAGACCAGGAAAGAGCCAATAGTAGTAGGCCGCCACTTCACTTCCAAAGTCCGGGGAGTCTTCTGGGAGGTCAAAAGAAGGCTCGTTTTCACTTGCAATACCGATTTGCAGTACCCCTCCTTCGAATAGTTCTGTTCGATAGCTGTCATAATCAAGAACCCCATGAAGGTCTTTGTGAACAAATGGGATGTGGAAGCCCTCCAGGTAGTTGTCTACGTAGAGTGCCCAGTTTGCATTGATTTCGTAGCTCCGGTGCCGAGTCTGGTCGTGCTCTAAGGAAAGGATGGACATCCAGCCCAATCTTTTCTCCAGCTCTTCGATCCAAGGCCCAATTTTCGAGGGTTTCGTTCCTGAGAAAACAATCCCTTTCCACTCCATGATGGGGAATTGGCGGAGATTGTCGGATTCACTGGGAAACCCCTCGACACCATCGAACTCGGGCATTGACTTGAGGCATCCATCCAGATCGAAGGTACGTCCGTGATATGGGCATTGCAGGGTTGTCGTAGCGCATTCTTGGTTTGCGATTAGCATTCCCCTGTGCGTGCAAACGTTGGAAAGACACCTTATCTCGTCGGCTGATGTAAGAATCATTGGCTCCCCCAATAATTCCTCGATGTGTGGCAAAGTGACAACTGTCGAATCGACTAGTTGGCTTCGATGGGCTGCAAAGTGCCAATAGTTCAAGAAACTCGCCCTAATTTCATTGAGTTTAGACTCGCTGGTGTAGTATTCCGAGGGCAGAGTGTGTGCCTTACGAATATCAGAATCAATTACTCCGGACAAGTGGGACCCGGATTATCGCTCTTCGCACTCTAATGTAGGCATTTCGATGTTATACATGTGCTCTGCGAAGCGTTGGACGCGCTCCGTGTTCACGCCCAAGTCCGAAATGCCGAGCCTGGACTCGGAGTAAACATGGATTACAGCGTCACCCTGATCGCAGAATCCCTTGATTACGAAGTCGTCGGGGAATCTAAAGAAGAGGCTTCGGAAGACGAAATGCGATTGGGCGGGCCATTCCATTAGAGTTGTCGTCCCGTGCTCAGAGCTCACCCATGACGATGCCTGGGACATTACGGAATCAAGGCTAGAGTTGAATCTTAACTCAGTGAGGCCCTCGCTTCTGTAGGAATTAGGGCCGATCATTGAGCAATTCCGCGAATCTTCGGGACATTTCTCGGGGAACTGCTCCGGTTCAATCAATCGGTCCGGCGCGAGGATGTAAATGGTGGAGACCGTCAACAAATAGGCCAGAGACATACCAACTGCTGCTATGACCTTGGTACGGTCCGTCATGAGTCACCTTCGGCGACGACGACCCGAGCGGCCCTAAGTACCCTGTCGTGCATCTGGAAACCCTGCTCGATGACTTCTATTACACTGTCCGGGAGGGCGCCTTCGGGGCAAGGCACGGTGGCTATGGCCTCCATGCGAGTTGGGTCGAATTCCTCGCCTAGGGCCTCTATCTGGACGATTCCCTCGGATGCCATGGCTGTTCTGATGCCTTCCAGGGTCATCCTGACTCCCTCGATGACCGAAGCAGAATTGCTATCTTCTACGGTTTCGACGGCCTTTGAAAGACCGTCGATCATTGGAATCAGGCGCCTGGCTAGGGAAGCTCCGCCATACTTGATGAGATCGGATCTGTCCCTTGCAGAGCGTTGCCTGATATTGGCTATCTCGGCCTTGGCATACTGTAGCTCCTTCTCGATCGCCTCCAAACTCTGACCTTCGTCGGCTTCAGGATCCGTATCATCCTCTGGTTCTCCTTCCGAAGTCTCTTCTGTCACGTGCTTGGGCAAGAATCGTTACTCATGAATCCAATGGTCCCATTAGCTCGAGTAGAAGTATTCGCCAGACGCGCGCTGCTCACGGTCCTTCCTACTAGATGGCTTGTTTATCCTTGGCCTATGAGACTCAATGTCTCGCCGGAATGTGACTCCCACATCGGACAGGAATAGGTTCATCCCCCTCCGAAGTGGCAGTGGACCGACAGCGTGACCTGCCTTACCACCCTCTCCTTGGAAAACCAGTAGCGAATCGCTAACTATGTCGATGAAGTAGGTGTCGTGGTCAATCACCATTGCAGCCTTCTCGTTGCTCTCCATTGTCCTCCTGATTGCCTTCGCTGCCTCCATGCGTGCGTTTGCATCCAAATGAGCACTGGGCTCGTCGAACAAGTACAAGTCCGCCTCCTTGCCCAGACAAATTGCAATGCTGACGGCTTGCAATTCGCCGCCGGAGAGCTTCTTTGCCTCTAGCTCCAATAACTGATCAACCTGCAGCGCCCTGATGACTTGGGTTCGGAACTCACCAGAACGCCAATCAATGCCTATCTCTGTGTCCAACCATTCCATCACGGTCCCCTCGAAATCGGTACTGACATGTTGGGGCTTGTAAGACACCACTGAGTCCATTGTACACCAGCCTTGATCCGGTTCCATCTCTCCTGCAAAAATCCTGACCATCGTGGTCTTACCAGTTGAGTTAGGTCCCACTATCCCCACGACTTCGGCACTTCTGACTTGTCCTTCCCCTGTTGAAAGTTGGAAATCACCTAGTTTCTTCTCCATGTCTCCCCATCTGAGAATGGCCATCCCAACCTCCTCTCCCCTATCCCTAGCCCTGAGAAATTGGATGGGTTTATCCCTGATTCTAACGTTCTCTTCAGGCAAGAAGCCTTGCAAGTAAGCATTAATCGCTGCTCTGGTTGATCTGGGTGGTGTGAAAATCCCGTAAGCAGCCCGCTCCCCATAGATTACGTGGATTAGATCGCAAAGTACGTCCAATATGGCCAAATCGTGCTCCACTACGAGGACCCTCTTTCCCTTGGCAGCCAAGTCCTGGACGATGCTGACCATTCGCATTCTCTCGTAGATGTCCAAGTAAGAAGAGGGTTCGTCGAAGAAGTAGACATCGGCCTCCTTTAGCAGAGTTGCGCAAATAGCTACCCTCTGAAGCTCCCCCCCTGACAGACCCCCGAGCTTCCGAGGCAGGATGTGCTCGATGTCGAGAGTTTCCGCAAAGACCCCCATCTCATCTCGGTCATCAACTCTTTCGAGCAGTTCTCTGACCTCCCCATCGAAAATCTTGGGTAGGTTGTCGATGTACTGAGGTTTGACCGCGATGCTGACTCCCTCGTTAGCAATTAGGCTAAGATAGTCGCGGAGCTCCCCTCGGGGGAAGGTGGTGATGACGTCATCCCACTCTGGAAGGGGGTTCTCCCAGTCACCTAGATTTGGCCTGATGGTTCCTGACAAGATGTTGATCGCGGTGGACTTTCCTATCCCATTGGGCCCTAGAATTCCGACGACCTGTTCCTCTCGTGGAGAAGGGAGTCTGAAGAGCCGGAATCCATTCTCACCAAAACAATGGGTCCTATCAGTGTCTAGCTCTTCTGGAAGATTGATGATTTTGACTGCGTCGTCGGGACAGTGCTTGGCGCGTGTCAGGCACACCGGGCAAGCCGTCTCGAGAATCTTTACTTTGTTGCCTTCGACTTGGATGCACTCTCGCTCGCACATTGCAGCGTATTTTTGGAGATAGGCGAAGGCATTACTGTTCGGCTTGCACCTTTCCTCGAGCAGTACTGCGACCCTCATTACTTGCATCCCCTTGACTTTCTCTCAATACATCTTCCGTGCGGAGCGCGCATGGCGTCCGCTTTTCCCCTCAGAGTCCAATGAACCTGTACCTCACGTACACGTATGCTGCAAGTAGCATCTTCTCTGTTTTCGAGAGTTGTACCCTTTCTGTGAAAACGTCTCCGTCCCTCTTGATGATCTTCTTCATAATGGACTGGTAGAATGATGCCATAGCCGCGGGGGAGTATCTGGATGACTTGTCCAGATGAGGTAGGACCTTGAAGGCCCGCATCCTGTAGCCATCGGCGCGTTCCAAGTACTCCTTCACGAACGGCGCCCATCCAGGGTGATTCAGCAATTCCTTGCCGCTCTTAATATCGTCCTCGGTGACTCCCCAACGAGCAAGGTCCTCCATTGGGAGATAGATTCGATCCCTCTCGGCGTCCTCGGCAACATCGCGAATTATGTTTATGAGTTGCATGAAGATCCCCCATGATTCTGCATACTCCCTTGTACGGAGGTTGTCGTAGTCGTAAATTTCGATGCACACCAGGCCGACCGTTGAAGCGACACGGTAACAGTACGAGTATAGCTCTTCGAACGTTTGGTAGCGATTCTTATGGAAGTCGTTCTCCATGCCGCTGATCATGTCGTCTAGCAATTGACGCGGAATTCCGTGCCTCCTCACGGTATCCTTGAGAGCTATGAAGATGGGGTCTGTTGAGGTGATGTCCCCATAGGCCGTGGACAGCTTCTTGCGGTAGTAGAACAACTGTGACATCTTCTCGTTGTAGGTTGACCTATCGAGAACCGGTCCCCCGGGACTTAGCCTCTCTATGGAAGACCTGTACTGGATTGACTCAGGGTCGTCTTCGGAACCACCGGGGAATACATCATTAAAATCCCCGTCTGCGATGTCATCGGCCCTCCTGCAGAATGCGTAGTAAGCCATTATTGAGCGTCTCTTCTCCTCTGGGAGGTACTTGAAAGAGTGGTAGAAATTGCCGGCTTCTCTGCGAGTCAGCTCCTCGCAGAAGTCATAGGATGTTTCGATCATGTGCCGTGGGACCTCGGGCTCGGTCCATATCGCAGCATCAATATGTCTGAAGGGGTCAACTAGTTCGCCACGGGATCCAATTACCCCCATGAAGAGGGCCCCCTCCCTGACTGCCTCTAGGGCAGTTATGCTAATGGCATGGGCTGCCTCCTTGGTAATGTCCACCGTTGCCCTGATAAGGTCAATGGGCTGTTCGGAATCCTGGATTCCCCCTTCAAGATGAAGGGCGGGCTCCGCTAAGTAAGCGGATTCGATTTCGGATTCCTGCGGCTGAGCCATCCCACTCCCAAATCGGGCGGCCACGCAGCCCACTTGAATATCTCCCAATTTCGTCTGTGTTGGACTTCGTATTCGCACACATTAGAATGTGGCGAGTAGTAGGCCGTTTATCCGTCTTCCAGGAGCTTCTGACTTCGGCCGGGGAAGGGAACGGCCATGATCACTCGGCTAACGACCTTCTCGATATCTGATCTTTGTATCTTGATTCGGCTAGAAGAGTCGAGAACGTTTCCCTCCCTCAACAGTGAGATGGTTTGCTTCCCAATCACCACAGGCAACATGCAGGAACCACGTAGCCTGAATTGCCCATGCGGGATCATTCCGATGTACTGTACGGCAGCCTCCAGATGTGAATCGGTCAAATCCAGATAGCGATCATATAGGGGCCTGAATCGGTCAATGTTGCTTTGTTCAGTCAAGTCAGATGGCTCCATTCCATGCTCGCTCAGGGATGTCCGGGGAATGTAGCACCTTCCAGCACGTAGATCTGCTGGTATGTCCCTGAGGATGTTGATCATCTGTAGGGCCTTGCCAAACCTGATGCCCTTTTCGAAGAGCTCTGACTCTTCACTTGGCGAAACCTGGAAAATGTGTTCGAGGGCCATTCGTGTCCAGAACTCCCCCACGCTACCGGCTACCCTGTATGCATAGTCGTCCAATTCAGCATCATCGGAAAGTGGCACTATTTCATCCACGGTTCCGGAAAAGCGTTCCAAGTCCAGAGTCTGGCCACTGATGATGATTTCTAGGCAACAGAGTATGTGCGTCTGATCGGATTCTGAGAAGTCGGATAGGGCCCCCACTACTCCCTCGGCATTCCTCAATAGATCCCCCTCCGATTCGAGATCCTGGATCGCCGCCAGTTCGCCAAGTTCGGGAGGCTCGGCAGAGCGACCTTGGGCAAATTCCCCGAATTTCCTAAGAGCCCCTAGACTCGTTTCCAATGATCCCTGAGTTGAGTCGGCAATGGTGTCGGAGGTCCGTGCTAGGAGGTAGAGAAGGCTGATTTGGGGGCGAATTGCGGATGGTAGTTGCTTCAAGGACAGGTAGAACGAGCGGGAAGTGCCCTCCAGAATTGAGTCTAGTCTGGAGTTGAGAATTTTGGACACTGTGCAACCACCTAGACCCTGCTGAATGGTCACACTCCTAAGACTCTCGGAGTCCTGCTTCCACCAATGCCTTCAGTAGTGCCTCGCCGATCTTTGACGGATCCCTGGCAATGTGAATCCCCGCATCCTCGAATGCTGCGAACTTTTCCGCTGCTGTGCCCTTTCCACCGGAGATGATGGCCCCCGCGTGACCCATCCGCTTCCCAGGGGGAGCGGTTGCTCCGGCTACGAACCCAACGAGGGGTTTTGAGAAGTGCGATTTAGCCCACATCGCGGCTTCCTCCTCGGCAGTACCACCTATCTCCCCAATCATAACTACAGCCTCGGTCTCAGGGTCCTCTTCGAAGGCTGCTAAGCAGTCGATGAACCCGGTTCCGTTGACTGGATCGCCCCCTATGCCGACGCAGGTTGTCTGGCCCTCGCCTACGCTCATTGTCTGAGCGACAGCTTCGTAGGTGAGCGTTCCGGACTTAGAGATGATTCCGATGCGCCCCTTTGAATGGATGTATCCTGGCATAATTCCGATCTTGCAACCTCCTTCGTCACCGGGACTGATGATTCCTGGGCAGTTTGGTCCGATTAACCGCACACCGGGCTTCTGACCGATGTGGGCGACTACCCTAACCATGTCAAGGATGGGGATTCCCTCAGTTATGCAAATGATCAAACCCCCTCCGTTGTTTTCGTGAAATGCGTCGGATGCCTCGATAATCGCTGGTGCAGCGAACCTCGCTGGTACGTAAATCACACTCGCCGATGCCCCGGTGCTTGCAATCGCTTCGGACATGGAGTCGAAGACTGGTACTTCCCTGCCTGGAAGTGACACGGTCTGTCCGCCCTTCCCGGGAGTGACTCCTCCGACTATGTTGGTACCATACTCGACCATCCGTGTTGAGTGGAAGGTGCCTTGGCTACCAGTGATCCCCTGGACTAGCACCTTGGTCTCATCGTTGATCCAGATGGCCATGCTTAGCCACCCCCGATTACTCGTACGATAGCCTCGCCTGCCTCAGCCAGATTGCTAACCGTGATGACTCCCAAGTCACTCTGCTCTAGTACTCGTCGTCCCGCCTCGTGATTGGTTCCTGAGAAGCGAACGACCAGTGGGACTTGCAGGCCCGTTTTCTCGGATGCCGCTATGATGCTGTGGGCGACCATGTCGCATCTGATTATCCCACCGAAAATGTTGACGAGGATTCCTTCGAGACTCGGATCCTCAAGGATGATTCCAAAGGCAGCGGTGATCGATTCGCTGTCGGCCCCACCTCCAATGTCCAGGAAATTTGCCGGCTCTCCGCCGTATAGCTTGATGACGTCCATGGTGGCCATTGCGAGTCCGGCACCGTTTACCAGACAACCGATGTTACCGTCCAGATCGACGTAGGAGAGTCCGTGTTCATGGGCTCTGACCTCCACCTCCGACTCCTCTGAAATGTCCCTGAGTTCATCCCTCCATGGATGACGCATGGAGGCGTTGTCGTCGAAGCTTACCTTCGCGTCAAGGGCCACCATGGTGCCCTCTCCGGTCCTTACCAGGGGGTTGATTTCCATCATAGAGCAGTCCTTTTCGATGAATATTTCCACCAGTTTCGATATCATCTCAACGAATGACTCGTGAGATGAGTCGGATAGTCCCAGAGAGCTAGCCATCGACTGCACGCTCTGTGGACTAAGGCCTTTGAGTGGGTCCACCCATGCCTTGTGGATGGCATTGGGATTTGTCTCGGCGACCTCTTCGATATCGACCCCTCCTTCAGTAGAGGCCATGATTAGCACGGTACCAGTCTCTCTGTCCACGAGGATTGCCAGGTAGTACTCGTGTTCTATATCACATCCCGTCTCTACGTACAGGTTGCTCACCATCTTTCCGGATGTCCCAGTTTGCTTAGTTACCAGCCTGTGTCCTAGGATGTTAGAGGCGAATTCCTCCACCTGTTCACGTGAGAAGGCTACCTTTACGCCACCTTCCATTATCAGGTCTCCGGAACTAGGGCAATACAATTTTCCCTTCCCCCTGCCACCTGCGTGAATCTGGCTCTTCACGGCGACGATTTCGGAGCCTAGGGAATCGTAGGCAGCCAGAGCGTCTTCAACGCTGGTGCAGTGGACTCCGTCTTGAACACGTACTCCCGACTCCCTGAATAGAGCCTTTGCCTGGTACTCGTGGATGTTCATGACCTACCCACTGCCAACGTGCCCTTGAACGATGCGGCCAAGCATTTCCTGAAGTAATCCCGCGAAGCGATGAAAGGCTCCCGCTTGTTGGGAATATCATGGACGTAGTTGTTCTAGCCGGGGGATTCGGCACTAGGCTACGTCCATTGACGGAAGGGGTCCCCAAGCCCTTGCTACCGATACTCGACAGGGCGATGATCGAGCACGTTGTTGCCGTTCTGCCCGAATCCCTAGTGGACAGGGTACTAATCGCATCCGGATTTGGAATCGACAAGATGAGGGCACACTTCTCCGGAATCGACCTCCCATACGATGTGGTAATCGTCGAGGAGCGCGAGCCCCTGGGCACCGGTGGGGCTATTGAGAACTGCAAAGAGCACCTGTCCGGTGAGGCTTTCTGCGTGATCAACGGGGACCTGATTACTAGCCTCAGAGTCGAGGAGATGCTCGAATTCCACCAAAGCAACGGTGGGATTGCGACAATCTCGCTTTGGGAGGTGGAGGACCCCTCGAGGTTCGGTGTAGCGGACTACAACCCAAAAACAGGGAAGGTTAGGAGGTTCCAAGAGAAACCCCCGAAGGAGGAAGCCTACTCCAATCTGATTAACGCGGGGACATACATTCTCGAACCGGAGATTTTCAAGCTGATGCCGGATGGCGCCCATAGCATCGAGCGAGACGTCTACGAGGACCTAGCGGCAACGGGTGGGCTGAATGGATTCCCGTTCGAGGGATGGTTCGTCGATGCAGGGACAAAGGAGTCATTCATCGAGGCAACTCAAGTGTGCATCTCGAGAGGCAGGTTCGCAAGTGGGTCAGTGATCGGAGACTCGTGGTTCGGAGACGGCTCCAGCAACTCAGGAGATGTCAGCAGTAGCTCCGTCGGAGGCCTTGCAAGGATTGGCGAAGGAACTGTGATACGTGACTCGGTGATCATGGAAGGAGCCATGATTGGACCCGGATGCAATATCGAAGGTTGCCTGGTGGGGATGGGGGCAGAGGTTGATGCGGGAACAGCGCTGTCCGGGGAAATAGTGAACCACGGAAGTCGTCAGGACTGAATGGGCACATGGGCGATGACTTCGGAAACATAGGCTTCTCTGGGACTCTCCGGCCCTCGCAAGTAGCATCCTCCAGCGTGATCAAGAGTGAGCTGGCTTCGGGCTCCAAGGAGCTTCTCATCGTAGCACCCCCTGGTTCGGGAAAGACGGTCCTCGGCCTTTTCGTCTGGTCCGATCTGATTAGGGTGCCAACCCTAGTGCTAAGCCCCAACTCTGCTATCCAGGCCCAATGGGTGGAGAGGGCAAAGGAGCTGTTCCATCTTGATGGCAGGGAGGGGGATATCGGAACCGACCCCAAGAGCCCGGGAATCCTGACGTCTCTGACGTACCAATCGGTGACCCTCCCCCAAAGAGGGGGGGAAGATCTCGACGAATCCGCCATGGAGTTGTGGATCTCCGACCTGATGACGATGAGCCATGAGGGTTCGGTTGAAGCCGACGACAGGAAGAGTGCGCTGTCCTGGATCACTGATCTGGAGGAGAAGAACCCAAACTACCACTCGGACAGGATGAGTCACTACCTGAAGAAGGCCAGGGACTCTCTATCCGAGCATGGGGAGGCTCTCGGAGTCCTTCATGAGTCGGCGAAGGACAATCTGACGAGACTCTCCAATGCAGGAATCGGACTGATCGTTCTCGACGAGTGCCATCACCTAATGGAGCACTGGGGGAAGGTCCTGATCGAAGCCAGGGAGTTCCTCGGAAACCCAATCGTCCTGGGATTAACTGCAACTCCGCCGGAAGGAGGGAGCGGGTCGTCCACCAATCGCTACCTCGACCTATTCGGGGAAGTAGACTACGAAGTTCCGGTTCCCGCCCTAGTGAGGGACGGGAACCTAGCCCCATTCCAGGACCTGGCATACTTCGTCCGCCCCTCTCCGAGCGAGTTGGATTACATCGCGAATGTGGACGCGGAGTTCGAGGAGTTGGTCAAAAGCCTCAGAAAGGGCCCAGAGAATCGAAAAAACAGGACCCCTAAGCTAGAAGTCTGGCTCGCCAGAGTCCTGGATGGACTGTCACTTCCCGGAGGCGGGGCCAAGGACTGGAGTTCATTCAGACGAAGGGATCCTGCACTAGCAGATGGGGCGAGGGCATACCTCGCATCGGGAGGACTGGGGCTTCCTGCGGGTGTCCCCGACCCCTCGGCCGAGCTAGTAGTAGCTGGAAACACCATGGACACGTTGATCACGATACTTGACCGCTACATCCGGAATGGCCTGATGAGATCTGAGAACGAGGAGGATCACTCTCTAGCCGAGGATGCAAAGAAGAAGCTGCGGATGCTCGGAATCCAGATTACCCAGAATGGTGCTAGGGCCTGCGCTTCGCCAGTAGGGAGGGTGATGGCCTACGCCTCCGCTAAGTACGATGCCCTACGTGATATCCTGTCTGCAGAGATGCAGTCACTCGGCTCAGAAATAAGGGCCGTCATAGTGACTGACTTCGAGAAAACCTCGGCTACATCCTTGGTTGAGGGCGTACTGGATGAGGATGCTGGAGGTGCGGTCGCGGCCTATCGAGCAGTACTGGGGGCGGAGGAAACGGATAGGTTGGACCCCGTTCTGATGACCGGGACCACTGTGCTGGTGGATGACGATCTGCTCAGGAGGATCTTCCCGAGGTTTGAGCAGTGGGCTGCCGAGAGGGGGCTTGAGATAGATTTCGACTACGTTGAGAGTGGGAGGTACTTCGAAATCAGGGGCAGGGGGAAGGACTGGCTCCCCCGAAACTACACGATGATGATTACAGAGATGTTCCAGGAGGGCGTGACGAAGTGCCTAGTAGGAACCAGGGGGCTTCTGGGGGAGGGATGGGACGCAAGCAGGATCAACGTTCTCGTTGACCTGACCACCGTGACAACGAGCATGAGCATCAATCAGCTTAGGGGCAGGTCGTTCAGACTGGACAAGCAATGGCCGGATAAGGTCGCTAACAACTGGGACATAGTATGTCTCGCTGATGAGTTCAAGAAGGGTTTCGACGACTACCTACGATTCAAGAGGAAGCACAAGCAACTGTACGGCGTCTGTGACGATGGTGCGATAGAGAAGGGAGTCGGCCATGTCCACGCTGCCTTCACCGAGGCCCGACCAGAGGGCGTCTCGGAGGCAATGGGGGCGTTCAACGAGGAGATGGTGATTAGAGCGGGGGATCGAGGTCGTACCCGCGACCTATGGAGGATCGGAGAGCCGTTCAACGCGATGCCTAGAGAGGCCATCGAGATCAAGGGGGGAGGATTCGGGGGCGGGTTCCCCCCAATGAGGAGGATCGGAATCGCCCAATGGTCTGACGAATCTCTGGTCCGGGCCATAGGGGATTCAGTGGCCTGCTCCCTACAGGCACTGGGACTCATTGGTATCAACGCGAAAGTCGGGGGGGGAGGCCGCGGGGGTGGCTGGATGAGGGCCTTCCTGGAGGATTGTTCCGAGGAGGAGTCGGCTATCTTCGCACAGGCGATGCAGGAGGTTCTGGGACCTCTTGACAAACCCAGGTACGTGATTCCCAGAGAAGTCAAGGTGGTCCGAGAGACATGGCTTAGCGATTTCCTTCCGGAAGTCGTTGGCAAGTACTTCCGCAGGGGAGAGCGAATCCTCTCGATGTACCACGCAGTGCCAAGGAAGTTGTGCCAGAACCTAGAGGATGCCCGAATTTTCCAGCAACAGTGGAACTGGAAGGTTAGCCCGGGTGAGGTTATGTACGGGCACAGCCAGAGCGGTCGGGCCCAAGTCGGCGAAATCAAGAGGGCGGGACTCGTCCCGAAGGGGCCTTTCCACAGGAAGAGCGTTTTCACCTGAATTTCCGAGCAAGGCCGTACCCCCATGAACCAGCGCTTGTCATCGGACGAACCCCCGTCATGGTCAAAGAGGCTCGACTACTCGCGATGTCGTGAGCGACGTACTGGTTGTTGTCAACTTCAAGACATACCAGACTGCGCAAGGGGCTTCAGCAGAGGAGCTGGCGAGGGCGCTGGCCAGCGTGGAAACCGAGGCCAGAGTAGTGGCTGCGGTTTCCGCACTTGACCTTTCGAAGGTGATTGAAGCGGCACCGGGGCTGGAGGTTTGGTGCCAGCACCTCGACCCTGTGGGATTCGGTTCCAATACCGGGTGGATTCACCCCTCGACAGCTATCGAGAGGGGGGCTGCTGGGACTCTGATCAACCATGCAGAGCACAAGGTCAGCATAGAGCACGTAGCGATGCTGCTGGACCAGTTGCCAGACGATTTCACCGTCTGTGCGTGCGCTGCTGATATCGAGGAGGCCCAGGCCCTGGCAGCCCTAGTTCCAACTTTCGTCGCTGTGGAGCCCCCCGGGCTGATTGGGGGGAACGTGTCTGTGACGAGTGCGGACCCCAGCATTGTCAGCGGGACGGCCGAAGCCGTCAGAGGGGTGGCCGAGGAAGTCGGTGTGCTATGCGGTGCTGGAGTGAAGACCGGAAAAGACGTTGCGAAGGCGATGGATCTAGGGACCTCTGGAGTGCTATTGGCGAGCGGGGTTACAATGTCTGAGGACCCGGGTGCGGCCCTGAGGGACCTGGTTTCTTCGCTGTAAGAAGTCCAATGTGACCAAATTCATTGACCACAGGACTTTTGTCGTCGTCGGCAATCGGGACCTTGTACCATGGGCGGAAACGAGCAAGTCGACATTGAGAGAATAGGTAAGAAGGTGTACAGCCAGGAGCTGTTCAGGCTGCAACTGGAGTTGATCAAACTTCAGGAGTGGGTCAAGGCCAAGGGCCTCAAGGTCGTGGTAATTTTCGAAGGGAGAGACGCCGCGGGAAAGGGAGGGGTGATCAAGCGGATTGCCCAGTATCTGAACCCCCGTGTGGTTAGGGTAGCTGCGCTTCCCGCCCCGACTGAGCGCCAGAAGACGGAGTGGTACTTCCAGAGATACGTCAACCATCTGCCAGCCGCCGGTGAGATTGTGCTGTTCGACAGGAGCTGGTACAACAGGGCCGGGGTCGAGAGGGTGATGGGCTTCTGCGACGAGAGCGAGTATGACGAGTTCATGAGATCCTGCCCGATGTTCGAGAGGATGCTCCTAAGGTCCGGTACTATCCTCCTGAAGTACTGGTTCTCGGTTTCGGACGACGAGCAACTTAAGCGATTCAAGGCAAGGCTGGACGAGCCACACAAGAGATGGAAGCTGAGTCCGATGGACCTGGAGTCATTGACGAGGTGGGAGGACTACTCCGAGGCAAAGGACATCATGTTCGCCCACACCGACACGAAGCAGGCGCCTTGGTACGTTGTCAAGTCAGACATTAAGCGTCACGCGCATCTGAACTGCATCAACCACCTCCTCTCGAAGATCGAGTACGATGACCTGACTCCCGATCCGATAGGGCTTCCGAAGAGGGAGAAGGCCCGGGGTTACGTCAGGCCCCCCATGTCCGAGCAGACCTTCGTCCCCGACCACCATGAGTCACTCATGGGATAGTTTGGTTGCTCGCGATTTGAGTAACGATTGCTTCATGAGCGTCATCCCGTCTTGGGAACCGATGGGCTCCCGGCTTCAGGCAATCCTAGTCTCGTTCTGCATGGTGATGCCTGGATGCCTGTCAGAACCTCCCCCCGACATGGACGGCGATGGGATAGAGGACTCCAAGGACGATGATCTAGATGGCGATGGTTGGGGGAACACAGCAGAGGAGAATTGTAGCACTAGCCAGGACAACGCCAGCTCGGTGCCCTCGGACATTGATGGCGATTCCACCTGCGACCCCCTCGACGAGGATGCGGACGGCGACGGCTGGATGAACCAGGAAGAGTCCCTTTGCGGGACCGACCTGACCGACTCGTCATCGGTTCCCGGG
>Ga0208522_1000009_pt1 | contig 129757 bp, 141 predicted proteins | sample ETNtaG_25_FD_185763 | JGI IMG/M metagenome (GOLD analysis project Ga0208522, IMG submission 185763) | Marine microbial and viral communities from oxygen minimum zone, Eastern Pacific Ocean - ETNP201302SV86 (SPAdes) (version 2) | ecosystem: Environmental > Aquatic > Marine > Oceanic ... | reverse complement strand
GACCATTTCTTCCAAGCTGAGGATCTGCTCTACAGCATCGGTGAGTTCGAGGCGTTGCAACGCTGTCAACGCGATTACCGCGGCATCAATATCGTCACGTTCCACGGCTGCTACTCGGGTCGCTATGTTCCCGCGCAAGCCAACGAAATTGAGATCGGGTCGAAGGTGCGCGAGCTGCGCACGGCGCCGAGCTGAGCCGGTAGCAACTGTGGCTCCGTGCGCCAGTTGACCGAGGCTCGCTCCGATTAGTGCGTCGCGAGCGTCGCCTCTGTTCAGAAAACCGGCCAGGTTGAGTCCTGCAGTCGGGGATGACATCAAGTCTTTCGCGCTGTGCACCGCGACATCTGCCCTACCTTCGAGTACTGCCCTTTGGACTTCTTTTACGAAAACCCCTTGGCCCGCCATTTCTTGAATTTGTCGAGACTGATTCTGGTCTCCTTCGGTCGTTAGCATTAGAAATTCGATTTTGAGGTCGGTTGTTGCCAAGTGACGCGCTACAGCTTCCGCTTGCCAACGCGCCAAGGGGCTTGATCGAGTGGCGATGATCACTGGAGTCCTCGCTCGAGGGTTTAACGGGTCACTAGTCAAGTCTGTAAGACGGGCCACCTTGGTGATCTTGCGGTGTCTTTCAGAGCTGCATTCTCGCAGTAAGAACCACTCCTTGCCACTCACCGGGTCACTCGTGTTGAGATTTTCGTCGCCTTAACGATTTAGGAGGAAATCATGAGTAGTTGGATCGTGGCCGCAGTGAATATCAACAGCAGCAAGGCTGCAAGTACGAGTGTGGTGCCCCGCCTCAAGTTGCTTCCCTCACTGTGACTTCAGTCCCAATTTCTAGCCCCTGTGGCATCAACCCTTCGTCTCGTCCCGTAGCGACGGCGAGCAATCCGTATTCATCATCAACGAGTGCCAACTGGCCTGGATTGACTTCAGTCGGGGCCTGCAGCCGCACAACTCGTTGTTCTTCGCCGAATTCAAGAATCAACACGTCACCCATCTCAGAGAGAGTGTCGCGGTCGATATTGAGTTGGGCAGCGCCTCGACGGCTTACACCGATTACCTCCGCGGATATCGAACCGCTGTCTTCGAGGCGAGGCACAGGGACAAGGGATGGGAGCAACAGACTCGGTTCAATGTCGTCACCAACTTCTTCGAGGGACCGACCCGCTGCTAAGTGAGCCGAGACTGGGCCGATTACATCACGCGCGGGGTGCTGAACACCTGGGGATGCGATGTGGAATTCCGTGTTCGTCAGTTGCACGGCACGGTCGGCGCCTCCTACGACGGCAACAGCAGCCCCCAATAGTCCATTGTCGGGTCCCACGAGTACCGCTTGGCCATCGCCGACTTCAACCGCAACCGCTGGACGGTCTAAGACTGAACCAACCGAAGCAAGCACGAGGCCCGATGCAAGGTACGGCACGCTACGAGCAAGCATCAACGAGCCTGCACGAACATCACCCGGGTGAATGTCATGACAAAGATCTATGACCCGGGATGCAGGGCTCAAATCACGTAAAATGGAGTGCAGTAGGCCCACAGATTCGTCGGAAATACCCATGTCTGTGAGGCAGGTGACCGTGTCGAACCGTGTCATGAATCAGGTTTTACCTAACTCCTCGGACCGACGAGTAGCCGCTTCGATTGCAGCCGCAAAGGCGGCTCTAAGACCATGATCTTCGAGTTCTCGGAGCCCGGCGGCCGTGGTACCTCCGGGTGAAGTGACATCTGCTCGCAGTTCTGCAGGTGGCCTTCCTTCTGATAGGAGAGTTGACGCTCCGAGGAGGGTCTGGACCGCTAGTTCGGTTGCTACTGACCGACTCAATCCGGTCAGTACTGCTGCGTCAATCATCGCTTCGGCCACAAGGAAAACGTATGCGGGACCTGATCCCGACAAACCCGTCACTGCATCAAGCAGTTTTTCATCGGCACGAACCACGATGCCTACGGCACCGAGAATCGTTTCAGCCCACGCCAAATCTTCTCGGGTTGCGGCATCGTTGCCGCAGATGGCAGCTGCCCCCTGTCCGACCAGCGACGGCGTATTTGGCATGGCTCGGATGATGGGGAGTGAGCCTCCTGTGGCGTCGTCGAGGGTAGCGAGGGTTACCCCGGCGGCGATCGACAACAGACGGTCGGTCCCTATCTCGGAAGCTTGTTGAGCCACACCCGGAATGATGTCGGGCTTGGTGGCGAGAATCGTTGAACTCGAAGGCTCAATTTCGGTAGTGACGCGCACACCGTATGCCTCTGTCAGTTCTATCCCGCGGGATTCCAGAGGTTCTACAATTGCGATGCTTTGCGTGTCATGACCATGGCGTAACAGCCCGCCAAGTAGAGCGGCACCCATTTTCCCACCGCCGATGATCAGCAGTTCAGCCATGAGGTCCACGGTAGCGGTCGACTCGGCAAAGACCTTGGCTCTATTTAATGTCCACTGTCGCTGCCACTCTTATTGAAACGGTTGGCAAACCCGATTCGCATCGCCGCTTTCCAGTGACGCTCAACGAACTCCCATACAGAGCCCAGGATCCGATCGAGTTCGTGTTGGTCTACTGCGTGGAAAGGAATTTCGCCGGTGAGAAAAATTGCATCTTCTGGGCCAATGCCGAATTGGGCTCCAACTAACTCGTAGTTGCGACGGAGTAGTAATTCGAACAGCTGTTCGCGGTCGTCTTCGGGCGCCGGAAGGAAGTACGTTTCATATTTCAATGTTCGCTGTCCAAGTGTGAACCAGACAGTGGTGACATCGCGGGCTTCTCCTTCGAGACGGACGTACCAACGACGCGGGATGTCGTCGTCGCGGTCGACTTCAAGCAGGATCGGTAGTTCGTGTTTTTGTTTCGCGAGCCATGTGTCGATTAGTTGTTCGAGCGTGTCTAACTCATCTGGGGTGGCAGGCTCATGGGTCACACGCACGAAACCAGTTCACGTGAAGCCAGCCGAGCAAAAACTTCAATTGCTCCGCTCGCGCCAATATCCCAACTGTGGAGAGCGGCGCGCTCAACTGCACGGTTACCCATTTCGTTGCGCGTTTTGGGGTGGTTGATCAATCTGTCGACAGAGTCTGCGAAGACCCGGTGGTCGCGTTCATTCACTAAGAGTCCGGTTACTTCGTCGATCACATTGTCTCGAAGGCCCCCTACATCGGTAGCTACTACTGGGGTCCCACACGCGGCCGCTTCTAAGGCTACGAGACCAAAGGATTCTGAACGGCTGGGCACAAGACAAACATCGGCCGCGCGGTAATAGGTCGGCAAAAGGTGGTGGGGCTGAGGGTCGACGAAAATGACGCGCTTGTTGAGGTTGTGACGTTCGATTCGTGCAATCAAGTCGCCATGAGTCTCGAGACCTTCGTCTCCTGAAGGCCCTCCGACGATGACAAGCCGGGCATTGCTGTTTCTGCTAATCGCTAGAGCTTCGATGGCGAGATCCAACCCTTTCAGGGCTTGTATTCGGCCGACGAAAAGTAGAATCGGGTAATCACCTAGACCGAGCGCTTTTCGAGCCTGACGGGCCGAACCGGGGGTAAAGAGTGTTCGGTCAACTCCAGGCGTCAGTATTTCAATACGTTCGCGGGAGACGCCGTAAAAAGAATCAAGTTGATCTGCTTCAACCTTTCCCGACGCGAAAACGGCATCCGCGCATCCAATGACCGCGTCTTCGGCGCGAATCCGGTCCTCTGGTTCTGTGTCACCGGTGAAGCTCTTTACTCGACCGAGAGTGTGGAAGGTCACTGCGAGTGGTATGTCAAATCGATGTTTGAGATGGTGTCCAGCTACCCCTGATAGCCAATAGTGGGCGTGGATGACGTCAACAGGTCGGTGTTCCAGGTGATCCGCGACGCCTTGGGTCCAAAGATCTACGACGGCCGGAAGGTCGCCTTTGGGGAGGCCGAAGGGCCCCGCTTTGATCTGGATGACATTGACCCCGGGTTCTATTTCGACGATTTCGGGGTGGTGTGGGTTAGTTCTACGCACGTAGATATCACAGTTGATTCCACGTTTCGCCATCGAAGCGGTTAGCTCCCGGACGTAAACATTGAGCCCTCCGCTGTCTCCAATTCCGGCCTGATCTAACGGTGAGGTGTGCATGGAGAGCACAGCGATTCGTCGGATGCCCCCATCTATTAGGGGGGTGGCTTCTGTTCCGGTCACGAAGGACCAAGGTATGTCACGGAACTCCATCACTCCACTCGATTGTGGCTTTGTGCGCGGATTATACGAATAAGAGGTTGATTGTGACGACCCAGAGAGGTGTTACCAACAAGTGGGATGAGAATCGTTGCAGATCGTGAGCTGAGTCGGTAGAAACCGTTCTCGTCACGACTCGGCCGAGAGGTATGGCTACCCCGACCAGGGCAGCGATGGGCAAGAACCATCTCGGCGAAATCGGGGTCACAGCAAGTTGGATCGATGCCCACAGAAGTGCCAACGCCCCAACTATCCCGAGTAGGGGAGCTAGATATTGGCGGAGGCGATCTTTCATTCCTAATCCGAGACCTAAATCGTGGATGTACACCAAGCTGAGAATTAGGGCGACGCTGCTTGATGCGCGGAAGGTCAAAATCGTCAGACTTGCGGCACTCAGGCTCGCTGGGAGCCAAGCGGCGACCATTCTTATGTTCCGCCTGAGTGTGCGACTGTTTCCTTTATTCCCGACGGCGACGATCAGCGGTGTTGAGGCGATGGCGGTAGCCGCGACAACCCCGGTGAGTCGGAAATCGTTGAAAACCCCACTTAGTGAAACGGTCACCAGTAAAGCGAGGGGAGGCGTACGTTCGAGGAGGGAGGCGCCCGAAGCTCGCCATGAGACCCCCAGCGCCGCGAGGGTGACGAGGATTCCAAACATTAAAGGTGGAGCCTGCAATCCGAAGATGAGGGTGAGGTAGCCGATGGATCCCGCGGCCAAAGATTGATGGGGTGTTCCGTAAAACGTCGCGAATCTTTCGAGCAGACTTCTCATTAACCGCCCGAAACCGGTGGAAGCACTGCTACCTCGTCGCCATCTGAAATTTGGGAGTCTCCTTCAACAGGGTCTCCGTTTAGCCATACTCGACTGATGGTTAAGATCTTCGAGAATTCGCCGCCAAAGTCGTTTTCAGCTATCGATAGCAATTCCCTGACCGTGGACGCTTCGTAGACGGCTGTTCCGGTTCCCGCCGCCTCGCGAGCACCGGCGAACAGCCTGAGGGTCACCACCGCCATGCCTGGATTCTATCTGCGCTTGCTACAGGGCTTTAGTGTTAACCCGCTACCTTCTTCGCGGTAACGCTGAGGGAAGATGGTTCTCGCGTGGAAGTACTTGCTCTTCGACATGGCCAGTCTGAATGGAATGCGGAAGGACGTTGGCAAGGCCAAGCCGATCCTCCGCTGACGTCACTAGGAGAGCAACAGGCACATTTTGCGGCGCAGCAGTTGTTGGAGGGTGGCGAGGTTTTTGACACGGTCGCGTCAAGTGATTTACAGCGGGCTCGGCGCACTGCAGAGATCATCGCTGAGGTTGTGGGCGATGGCGTTGTGGCGCTTCGAACTGAACTCAGAGAGCGTTCGGCAGGGCTTTGGCAGGGTATGACGCGTTTGGAAATCGAGGCGAGATGGCCGAACGCGATCGCCGAGCAGCGTTGGCCCGAAGGGTGGGAGGAGGAGGAGTCAGTGATAAGTCGTGCGGTACCGGCGGTACAAGAGTTCGCGAGAACCAGCGACCGGTTGTTAGTTGTTGCTCATGCTGGGTTGATTCGCGCGTTGGACCGAGCGTCAAATGCTCCTTCGGTGTCGACCCCCGGTCACCTGTCCGGGCGCTGGTATCGCTTGGAGGAGGGATTGCTGCCGGGCAAGGAAGTCAGTCTTTCCGCTCAAGAGAACAGTTACGGGACTGAGTAAAAAGTCTCGGCGACCGCTAGACCTCCACCTGGTCTAACCACCCGGCAACTGTGCTGGGATCAACGTCGTCGGCTAGTGCCTTCAGGGTTGACTCGACTTTCGAGAACTCAACTTCGAGGTCATCTAGTTGAGCTTCGGTGAACGAAGTTGGAGCGTTCACAACAATTTCATCTTCGCTAGTCACTCATATGAGTTTAGTTTCGGATCTGAGGCCCGAGGGTGAACAGAACGGCCATCTACCGCAATGTCTTTACTTTGTTGATGGTGGGCGTCGGTGTTTCAATTTGGGTTAAGGGCGCGCATTTTGGTTGCCGCTGCTCCGACGTGTTCTTGATCCAGGCCGATAAGGACTAGGCCTTGGATGGGACTATTACTTGATGGCTCAATGGACCATCGACGCCCGACGACCTCCAGGTGGTGGCGACTCCCCTGTTGGTCGTCAAACCAGCCTTTCGCCCGCAGAAGCTGGTGATTTGACTCTTCCAGCATCTTTCCGAGGTCGCGGGGATCCCATGGACCCGCGGGGTTGATAACGGCGGTGGCTACTTCAAAATTAGTGAAGTGATCGGTGTTGGTTAGCGATGCCCCTCGGTCCGCTGCGCCGCAGAGCACACGCACGTCGACTTCGCCATTTTCTATCGGAAGGATCCTGCTGCCCGGAGCAACTTCGGCTACCGCGGAGCTAGCTATTTGAAGACCGTTCTTATCGAGAAGGTCGAACTTCGATAAGAGAACAAGATGAGCGGCTTGTAGCTGTCGCTGAAGTAACGGAGCGATGTGATGATTCCCCCGCTGTTCTTCCAAGGCAATCGGGTCAGCTACTGCCACGATGCCGTCAAGATGGCATCCGTTCGTGCCGTAGATCACTTGTGCAATGTTGATTGGATCAGCGACACCACTGGCTTCGATGATGGCAACGTCGTAATCATGGTCTCGCGCGAGCGTTTCCAGCTGGCGGGATAGGTCATCAGCCAAGGCGCAACACGCGCATCCGTTGGATAATGAAACCTGGTCGGAGGTTTCTTGGCCGATGAGGTGGGCATCCACCTCTATTTGCCCAACATCGTTGACCAGAACTGCGATCTTCAGACCCCTTGGATGCTCTAGTACGTGACGAAGAACGGTGGTTTTACCACTCCCTAAGAATCCGGTCAGGAGGGTGACGTCTAGGTCAGTTTGAATCTCATGATTTTGTTTGTCGCGTTGTCGCGATGCGCTCAGGGTTGAGATGACCCGGTCCCACGCGGAGTCCAGTTCGCCGAACCCTCGGTCAGTTGGTTGACTCACCGGCAAGCACCGTGTCGTGGACCTCAATATCTCTAAGGTCGTTGGGGTTTACTTGGTAAGGGTCATCATTCAAAACGGTGAAATCCGCATGTTTTCCGACTTCGATAGACCCGAGTCGGTCATCCCGATTCAAGATGTACGCAGCGTCGATAGTGATCGCTCGAAGGGCGCTGTCGACAGAGATTTTCTCGCCGGGTGCGAGCACCGTTTCTCCATCGGCACCTATTCGGTTGACCGCACACCATGCAGCTAACAGGGGCGAGAGTGGAGTGACGACGAGATTGAAATCACTATGAAGGGCAAACGGAACGCGGGCTCGTTCTAGGGAGCCGAGTCGCGCTGTCGCTTCGCTCCGGTCGGGACCAAAACCGTGGTCGGCGTGAAGTTGGGCCCGGAAATGAACAAAATAAATATTTACCGACGCCTGTCCTCCGAGCGCAGCAAGTCGTCTGGCCTGTGACGGTGACGACAAGCAGTAATGTTCGACCGTAAAGCGGTGGTCAAACCTCGGATGTATGCGCTGTAGCGCTTCCAGAGTGTCCAGGGTCATGTCTAGTGTCCGGTCTCCGTTGGCGTGGGAGTGAATCTGCACACCGGCTTTCCAGAATGGAAGCATTCGTTCCACCATGTTTTCCCATGGGACTTCACCAGTGTGCGCGGTGTCCTCGTCCAAATATCCGGGTTCGTTCATCACCAGAGTCATGGACGGGTAGGAGCCATCGTTCACGTATTTGACGCCGTGAGTGTTGAGGCGGTCGTCTCCTTGCTGCGTTTTGGAGGCGAGGAAGTCCAGCATGTCGTCCCCAAATTCCCTAACGAGCTTCGGTTCGAATGGAATCATGAACATTCGTAGGGGCAAAGTGCCTTCCGACATTGCGCTCGCGTGATCTTCCCATTCAGGTTCGAACCCATCAGCCATGCCCCAGACCAAGTCAGCGGTGGTGGTTACTCCCGCGGCTTTGGCCACTGCTCCCATTCGGTCGATTGCGGCGCGGCCTGAGTCTGGGCCATAAATCATGTCTGCTACTGGTCTCGTCGCTCGTGCCGTGGCTTCAGTTTCCACGAACCATCCGTTGAGACGTCCATCTGGGTAGCGACCGATCCCGTGACCTACCGAGTCGTCGTCGACGCCAATGAGCTCCAACATCGGGGAGTTGACATACACGATGTGTGGCGCGTACGCGATGACCCATATGGGGACCGTGTCACTTACTTGGTCGAGCATGTCTCGATCTAAATGCCCCGATTGGCTAGCGGGGTCATAGCCCCAGGCAGTTATTGGGACATCAGGATTCGAATGTTCCGCAGCCAAAGCGCGCAATTGGTTAAGTACAGCATCCCGGGTGGGTAAGCCTTTTCTCAAACCGTCCGGGGCAGCCGACTCGATCGGACCAACATATTCCAAGCCCATGTATGTCCCGCTCAACCTCAGATGAGTATGCGGGTCGATGAAACCAGGCATCAGTACTTTGTCGGAATAGCGGTCGTCAATTGAATGGGGGTAGCGACGCAGCCACGGCTCTATCGATTCGATTGAGCCAACGGACACAATTCGCCCATTCGAGACTGCAACGGCTGACGCATCGGGACGTCCTTGGTCCATGGTGTGAATGTGTGCGGCCGTGTAGACGGTTATGTGTTCCAAAGGAGCCCCCATCTCAGCTTTCGTACCGTATCGCTCCCCCACCCTAAGGTTCCGAAATGTTCGTTTGGCGAGATGAGGCACGCGGCGGATATCTCTGTGTAAGGGGTTCCGATTCGCGTCAGTAGATCTCGGTGCTGGAGAGCGATGCGCCCGGTTTCCGTGGAGTGGCGGGGGTTGGATTTGAACTCCCGACCTTCGGTCCCCCAGACCAAGACGGGACGCGAAGCACTTGGTAGCCGTAGAATTATTTCTGTGGAAGAGGTCGAGTGCACCGCTCTCGAAAACGATTGGGATGCTCCTCCTAACCCGTTGATGCACCCACCTTGTCTATGCCCCAAATGCAAGGTAGATCCCCTTGACGTTGAGGTGGAACCTGGCCGTTTGCGGGCAAGCGGCATGCGGCAGCGACCCCAAGTGGAGGCGCTGGAACTGGGTAGCGAGGGCCAAGGTCTCCTATGACGATTAGCGCCACTCGCCAACGATGGCACGGTACTCCGACCCGCCAGGATTTGATATAGCGAAGTTGGAGCGAGGGGCCTGCCAGATAGCGTCGCCCGCTGAACATGACACCACCGTCTCGTTGTGGAACTCATCCATCAGAGAGATGACCGCTGCTTCCAACACGACGGTCAGACTGTAGAAGTCGTAGCTGATGGGTCCGGTTGTCTGGTCGGGCTGAATCACAAGTCGATGTGAACGCAGCCGGTCGTGTTCTTTCCGAAGAGAGTGGCACGGCGCGTTAAGGGGAACAGGACTTGCTGTTGGAGGCGCAGCTTTCAGTTCAGCTCCGATCATTCGGGCGTCGCCGAACCCGACGTTGCACACGCGATGGATAAGCGGAGCGGACAGATGGGCACGCAAGAACGCTCCGCCCGCTGTTATTTCGGCTGCTGAGCAGGTGGCCTCGCCGAAGGTTTGATCTTGTACTGAACTATTGGCGATCATTACGTAAAAGGTGTCGACGTTATGGCGGTGGTACAGCGTTTGGTCTCCTTCGGGGATCAAGACGTCGTATAGCCGTATGTAGTCATTCTCAAAGCGATGTCTGTGTCTGGGTTCGTCCCGAACGTCGACATATTCGTCATGTCCCATCGGTAGCGCACCTCGATTGAAGGTTCTTGTTCGTCATGAATATTTCACGTTCTGTTCGCGCATGTACTTCCATTTGATGCTTACTACCTTTAGCGCCTGCAAACGGCCTTGCCTCGTGAACTGTGGTGATGATCGTTTGGGCTAAATGTCCGGAGGACCTAGTGCAAGCACACCGGTACGATGATTGTGGGCCGCTAGCTCATCGGGTAGAGCAGGGGACTTTTAATCCCAAGGTGCCGGGTTCGAGCCCCGGGCGGCCTACGACTATCGAGTAATTGACGCCACGGTGGCGTTTGTCAACAACACGAAGTCTTCCCAGCCGATGGAAATGTCAAGTCCTCGTTTTCCTCCGCTGCAATATACGCGGGCTTGGTCGCACGCTGATGTATCAATCACCGTTGGCAGTCGGGTTCGGGTGCCGATTGGGCTGATTCCGCCACGGACGTAGCCAGTTACGCGTTCGGCGCTATGCGGATCGGCCATTGCTGCCTTCTTGTGGCCTAGGGCCGCGGCGGCGGCCTTGAGTTTGAGGCTGTCAGGGACGGGCAGAACAGCCAATGCGAATTTCGGCTTCGTTGCGGAACCAATATCAATTACAAGTGTTTTGAACACGGAGTTCGCGGGAACCTGCAGGGCTTCTGAGGCTTCTAGCCCGTATTGGTGATTGTTTGGGTCATGCGGGTAAGGGTGAATTCCGATTTTGATTCTGGCCGTAGTCGCGGCCTCGATTGCCGGTGTCATGGCGATTTATCTTCCTAGCGACGTTGGTTCAATCTACGAGTCGAAGATTATTGCGGCGGCGTATCCAATATTCATGATCGACTTCATCTGCTTCGTGGCGGCGGCGGTGCAGTCTCGCAATCGCCGCGTATCGACGTGCCTGCGTTTGTCGTTGGGTTTGCTGGCTTATTCGTGCATCATTCATTTCGCGGATAGATGTTTGGATTTTGATGCGATTGAAATCACTCACGATTTCTTCAGCCGGTGGGTTTAGCTCAAAAAGCGTGGGCGTCTCCATGTCAGCCACAATTGCAGTGGGGTGGGACAACGAATTTTTTAGCGACCGGAGTGTCCGAAGCCTCCTTGGCCTCTTTCAGTTTCGTCGAGTTCATCCACTTCTTCCCAGGTGACTTCTTCAACCGTCTGGATTACTAATTGTGCGATGCGGTCGCCCCTGTGAACTTCATAAGATTCATTTGGATCGGTGTTGATCAAAAGCACCTTCAGTTCGTCGCGATAACCACTATCGATGAGACCTGGGGTGTTTAAACAAGTCACACCGTGGCGAAGGGCCAAGCCGCTGCGAGGCTGGACGAAGCCTGCGTATCCAAGGGGAATAGCTATAGCAATGCCTGTTCCGATGAGCGCTCTTCCACCGCCCGGCGCGAGGGTCGCGTCTTCATTAGCGACGAGATCGGCTCCGGCGTCGCCGGGCTTCGCGTAGCCAGGCAAGGCGAGTTCCGAATCGAGACGTTGAACTGAGATAGCAACCACACCGCGACTCTAGGCACAGTTGCTACCTGCTGCAGGCACCCCGTATGTAAGGCGTAGCCCCCGTACCATGATTGCATGCTCGTTTGGATGGATCTTGAGATGACAGGCCTGGAACCTGAGCGTCACGTCATCGTTGAGATCGCGACGATCATTACTGAGGACGATCTCACAATTGTGTCTGAGGGTCCTGATTTGGTTATTCACGCCGAGGAGGCGCAGCTGATCGAGATGGACGACTTTGTAGCTGATATGCACACGCGCTCTGGTCTTCTTGGGTTGATCCGAGGGTCTTCGATAAGCCTGGAAGATGCCACCGAACAAACGCTCGATTTCATTAAGCAGCACATTAAGAAGCCTCGGGTTGTCCCTCTGTGCGGTAATTCGATCGGTACTGATCGTCGATTCCTCGCCGCTTATATGCCTGAGATTGAGAACTATCTTCATTATCGGTCGGTCGATGTTTCGACGATCAAAGAATTGGCGCGACGCTGGAATCTTGAGGTGCTGAAAGGTGTGCCTCAAAAACAAACCAGCCACAGGGCCCTTGACGACATTCGCGAAAGCATCGCAGAGCTAAAGCATTACCAAGAACATCTTTTCAAGATGCCGAAAGAATCGAATTAAGATTAGATAAGCCGGTAGAGTTGGCTCGATGGATCGCCCACTGCGCGAGGAGCAGCGACCCCCCGACGACGCGATCGTGGAGTTGGCTCCAAATATCCGCCGGCTTCAACTGCCAATGTCGATGCCTGGTCTCGGGCATGTCAACTGCTACATCCTTGATGATGAACGCGGCGCTGCACTAGTAGACCCGGGGTTGCCGGGGCCTGCAAACTGGAGAGCTCTTATGAAAGGCCTGAGACAGGCGGGGGTTCCACCCACGCGCGTGCATTCAATAGTGGTGACCCATAGTCATCCTGATCATTTCGGAGCAGCGGGTCATTTTCATGAGAAATACGGCTGTGAGGTCATTACCCATCGAAATTTTCGAATGTGGTGGAACTTGGAAGAAGAGGACGACGAGCCGTTGCACAATGTTTCAGCTTCCGATGAGAACGCTGCGCTGCACGATGATCCTCTATTCGCTGGATTAAATCCTGGACCCAAAGGCCCCACTCCCTGGGGCGGTGAGCGGTTCAGAATGCCATGGCACCGTCAAATCGGTTACTCGATGATGAGGAGGGGGTGGGGAGGCGCGTGGTTCTCAACCCCTAAACCGACCCGACGGGTGGAAGATGCAGATCGAATCAATCTCGCGCGAAGAGAGTTCGTGGCTGTTCACACCCCAGGGCACACCACCGATCATCTATGCCTGTATGACCCCGAGGGCGGTCTGATGCTCTGTGGCGATCACGTCTTACCCACTATCACCCCCCACATATCAGGGTATGGACCTGCAGCAGATCCCCTCAAAGATTTCTTCTATAGCCTCGACCGGGTGGCCAATTTTGAGAGTATCCAGCTCGGATTACCCGCTCATGGTCAGCCATTCACAAATCTTTCCGAACGCGTTGACGACATCAAACGTCATCACGAAGAGCGATTGGATCTCCTGCGTGAGGCATCGGACAACCTGGGTAAAGCTTCTGTCCACAAATACATGAAGGAACTCTTCCAGCAGCGTTCTTGGGGGCCTATGGCAGAATCTGAAACCTTCGCACACCTGGAGCATCTTCGACGCATAGGTGAGACTGAGGCCACTCGAGCAGCGAGCGGGATTTTGGAATATTCCTTCTATTAAATGCCCCTAAAAAACGGCTGAGTTTCACCCGGTGTGGAAGTGGGCTTCAAGCCAGCTACCCTCATCCGTTGCATCATTTGCGCTGGTGTGGGTTTATTCGTTTGACTTGCTCTATGCGCTTGTGGTGGCCTTATCACTGTTCGACCCCTCGAAGGCAAGAGCGACTGAAGATCATGCGTAATTCTCTACCCTCAAACTGGCCATACTCTTCGAGTATGTCGACGCGCGTCCGTTGTAGTCGCGCCGTGCCCAGTTCACGCATGTCGACATGGCTCAATAACGACTTCGCTTTGACGCCCACCGGCACTTATTTCACCGGTATCAAGCATCAGGCGCGGCGGCCTTCGGAGGTGCAAATGTAGCTGTAGTAAGCACATTTCAGAATCCACCGAATGGCCGCCGGATAACCGGCGGCCTTGACGTTTTTGGGCCATGAAAGAAACCGATCTTTACCTAGTAACCAACCACAACCATGGAGAGTCAAATGCTTGAGCTTCTCATTGAAACTGAAGATGAATGGAACATCGCTGGTCGATGCAACGACAACAACGGAACGTTGACTCACCTGTTCTTTTCCGATGACGTTGCTCACCAAGCGAGAGCAAAGGCGATGTGCACTAAGTGCCCCGTAAATGTTGAATGTCTCGACGCGGCAGTCACACGCCGTGAGTTGTGGGGTATTTGGGGCGGCGAGCTGATTGAGAATGGTCGCATCGTGATCGGTAAGCGAGGCAGAGGGCGTCCTCCGAAGATCCCGCGTCCCCTTGTCGTTGTGGACGAAGTTCCTGTACCTCCGGAGCTCATCCCCGCTTAGTCGAACAGAGAAGAAGCGCCCCTTACTTCTCCTCTGACAGACCACCGACGTGATAACCGCTGAGGGCCTCCGAAATGGCCGCCCAACAGCGTTCAAATTGTCGGTCTGGTCGAGGAGCCCCCAGGCGTCTTGCTTGGGGGCTCCGACGCGATCAGGGTACGGTGACCAAAAGTATCCGGAAATTCAGCCCTTGAGAGTGACATGCCCTACCCGTGGAGACGAACGCTAGTTGGCGCACTCGCCGTTTACGTCGTAGCAGCCTCGGTGTTTTTATTGGCAGGTGGGGGTAGTGCTCCGAACCAGCAAAGAGCTGCCGGGAAGACCGTCGGCCAAGAAATTGCCGGCGAGTTGTATTCGTTGGAGTTCACAACGATCGACGGACTTAGAACGTCCCTTGCCCACTACGCGGGCGGACCACTCATCGTCAACTTTTTTGCTTCATGGTGCGCTCCTTGCGTTGAGGAGATGCCTGATTTCCAACGACTACATGAAAGTCGCGGTGAGCAATTCCAAATACTCGGTCTGGCTGTCGAGGGGGAGCGTCCCGCACGTCGGATCGTGGAGTCCACTGGTGTCACGTACCCCATAGGGTTGGATGACAGTGATCTGCTTGTTCAACTTGGCGGTGTGGCGATGCCAACTACCGCATTTATTTCGGATCAAGGTGAACTTCTCGAAAGCCATAGTGGCGTGCTCGACTATTCGCAACTAATTGATCGCATAGAGGAGCTCTTCGGGGATGGGTGATGTCAACTTGGCCTTCGCCTTTACAGCTGGCATCGTCGCCACAATTAACCCTTGCGGGTTCGCGATGCTCCCCGCGTACCTCTCCTACTTCCTAGGAATCGAGGCAAACTGTGATTCAACCCGGGGCGCAAGCATTACGCGTGCCCTCATCACCGGATCGGTGGTTTCAACGGGTTTCTTGATTGTGTTCGGAGTTGTCGGACTATTGATTTCGGCTGGTCTGACAGCTATCCGAGAAATAGTCCCCTGGGTAGCGGTCGTTGTGGGGGTGACCTTAATGGCGTTGGGCACTGCGGTGACCGTTGGTAAACGCATCAACGTAGCGATGCCAAGGTTTGAGCGGGGAACGGGGAGCAGGGATCTGAGATCACTTCTTCTTTTTGGTGTCTCCTACGCTGTCGCGTCAATTTCGTGCGGACTTCCAACTTTCATCGTGGTGGTTTCTAGTTCGGTCAGCGGCTTCAGGTCTGGATTAATTGCATTTATCGCGTACGCCGTTGGCATGGCCATTACGTTGTTGTCGCTCACCGTAAGTCTGGCCTTGGCCCGCTCTTCTTTTCTCGAAAGAATGCGATCTTTGGTGCCTTTTGTTGATCGGGCCTCTGGTTTGTTGATGGTGTTGGCCGGGATTTACTTGGTTGTGTTTTGGCTAACTGAACGGGCTGGTGCTTCAACGAATCGGTTTATCACCGCTGTCGAAGGATGGAGCGCAAACCTGAGCAATACAGTGATCGAGTTAGGGGGAGTGCGCACAGGGGTTCTTCTCAGCGTCGTGATAGCTCTTGGTTTGATCGTTTGGTTACTCCAACTCGATACTGCATCATCAGATAGTTCGCCTGAAACGCTTTGAACATGGCCTTGCACCTCGGTGACCACGATTTGTTACAAACGGAGCGACCTTTCCATGCCCTGTTGTCACAGCCCGGGGTTAGCGAGGTGCTACAACTCGGCTCACCGTTCGGTTTCATGGCTTTCCATGGTGGATGGTTGGAAGAAGTCACCGACGATGTCGCGAGCGCTGCTGCGAAAAGATCGGGGGCTTCCTACTACGGGGTGCTCCAAGGGCCCGACGATCAGTGGCACATCCCCTCGCATTTAGTAAACCCGGACGAGTCCGAAGCGCTACGGGCCTTCCTCGAGCATGTGGAAGTGGTCGTGGCGATCCATGGCTTCGGTCGACCCGATCTGCTTCGTTCAGTTTTGTTGGGAGGGCGAAATCGTGAGTTAGCTGAATTCGTAGCGTGCCGACTCATTGCCTATTTACCCCATTACGAAGTTGTTCACGACCTTGCATCGGTACCACCTAGTTTGCGGGGCCAACATTCCCAAAATCCGGTGAATCTTCCCCGCGGCGGCGGTGTGCAAATTGAATTGCCGCCGCGTATTCGTGGCAAGAGTCCTATGTGGACCGGGTTTAAGGGTCCGGGACGAGTCCCTCATCACGAAGCGCTAATTGATGGGTTAGCGGCAGTCGCGGTTGACTGGAACAGGCTTCACCGCCCGGGTTAGTGCTTAAGGAGCAAGCCGTTCTAAGTCCCAGCCTGCATCTGCACGTTTGTAGAGAAGTCGATCGTGCAGACGGTGGGGGCGTCCCTGCCAAAATTCGATCGTGTCGGGGATCAAGACGTAACCACCCCAATGTGGGGGGCGTGGAGGCGACGCGCCAGCAAGTTCCAAGTTGAGTTGCTCCCATCTTTCTTCAAGTTCACCGCGATTTTTTACTGGGTGACTTTGGTTCGATACGACGGCAGAAATTTGCGACTCGCGAGAGCGGCCTGAGAAGTAGCGGTCGCTACTCTCGGGCTCTAGTTTCTCTACCGCCCCTGTAATCCGTACTTGCCGCTCCAGGACTAACCACCCGAGTAGGGCAGCAGCATGGGTTTGATGTGCCAGATCGCGCCCTTTGCGACTCTCGTAGTTGGTATAGAAAACAAGTCCTCGGTCTGTTCGGCCTCGGAGTAAGACATTGCGGAGCGACGGTTCTAGTCGTTCGTTAACGGTCGCTAGCGTCATCGCGTTGGCGTTGTGAAACCTGAGTTCTTCGGAGAAGTCCATCCAGTCGTCGAAGAGGTGCATAGGGTCCACAGGAACATCAGTTTCGGACAACCCCACTGTCATCAAGTTTTCTCGGATTGCCTTCAGTACCTTTGGTTCCGCCATCGTTGTTTGGACTCCGCTTCTCTACTAGGCACTATGCCATGACAATACGATCTGCGTTCGCTGTCATTGCTGCGGCGGCAGTTGGCGCGGGCGCTCGTTGGCTACTCGGAGTATCAGTCGGGCAAGAGTGTGGTTTGTTAGCGGCGAATACCCTTGGTTGTGTCTTAATTGGATGGGCTGTCCACGCTCAAAGGCGCAGCTTTAATCAGGTGTGGTTGACCGCCGGGTTATGTGGATCCTTGACAAGTTTTTCTGCTTTGGCTGTGCAGCTTGCTGTGGGCGTCGAAGCTCATCAATGGTCCTACGTTTCAGTCTGGGGGACCGCTTCGTTACTCGGCTGTGGGGTTGGTTTTGATGTCGGTCGGTCAATGGGGGGTGCCCGATGACGATCCCATTGTTCGCTTTGGCGGCAGCCCTAGGCGCGTTAATCCGTTGGAAGATATCAGGTCAGTGGGGCCGGGTGGGAACCTGGGTATTGAACATGACCGGAGCTTTCGGTCTCGGGTTATTGACCGGAGTGGGAGGAACAATCGGCACGATCGTGGGGACCGCTGGGATCGGCGCGTTAACGACTGTTTCCGGCGTAGTACATGAACTGTCGATATTGGCTCGGGTCTCTCGATTCCGCGCTAGCGCGTACCTTCTGGCCACATTGGTAACCGGGGTCTGCGTCGCTTGGTTAGGAGTGCGTTGGGGGTGATCAGGGGGGTCCTGGTATGGAGTCAAACCCTGTGTACGACCTCAGTGCATCCGGAATAGAGATTGAACCGTTCGACTGTTGCTGGTTTTCCATGAGGAAGACAAGGGTGCGGGAAATAGCACAAGCAGTGCCATTCAAGGTGTGGAGTAGTCCCGTACCCTCCTCACCGCGATATCGGCTGCCCATACGCCGAGCTGAGTAGTCGGTGTAGTTCGAACAGGACGTCACTTCGCGGTAGGCGCCCTCCGAGGGTAGCCATACTTCGAGATCGTATTTTTTTGCTGCAGCTGCTCCCAAATCGCCTGCTGCAACATTGATCACCCGGTAGGGCAAATCGAGCGACGACACGATTTCTTCTTGTATGGCTCGGAGGGTCTCTAGTTCCTCCCAGCTACTTTCGGGGTCACAGAAGGAGAACATCTCCACCTTGTCAAACTGGTGGACTCGGAAAATTCCTCGGGTGTCTTTCCCATATGTCCCAGCTTCTCGTCGAAAACACGAAGAAAATCCCGCGTAGCGGATAGGCAAAGTGTCCCGCTCAAGATGTTCGCCTCTGTGTAGACCGGCGAGGGCAACCTCAGACGTCCCGATGAGAAACAAGTCGTCGCCAGCTATTTCATATACCTGATGCCGATCTGTTGGGAAAAACCCAGCGTCGATCATCATCTCTTCGCGAACCAGTACTGGCGGGACTACGGGAACGAAACCGTATTTTTCTAGTAGGTCGAACGCGAACTGCACGAGAGCAAATTCGACTCGGACAGCAGGGCCCATGAGATAGGCGAAACGGCTTCCGCTATTTCTGACCGCTCGTTCGCTGTCGACCATCCCAAGTAGTTCACCCAGTTCGGCGTGATCATGCGCGGGTGGGGGAATTCGATCACCTACCTCGCTTTCAATCACAAAATCGTTTTCGTCGCCGGGCGGAACTGAAGCGTGGGCCGGGTTGGGGATCTGAAGTGCTAACTCTTCAACTTCTTGTGTTGCGGCGTTTTCTGCAGCTTCAAGCTTCTCTAGCTCGATTTTCAAACGGGTTGCTTCAGCAATTTTGGATTCGCGTTCATCAGGGCTAGCCCGACCGATTTCTTTCGAGGCCGAGTTCTGTGCCGCACGAGCCTCTTCGGCATCATGCATCGCTGATCTGCGGCGTTCGTCCGCCTCCAAAACCGCGTCAATAAGGTCCGCTCCAACACCCTTTTTCGTCGCGCCATCTCGATAATCGGCATTTTCTCGGAGAAGGCGAAGATCGATCACAGCAATCGAAGTTACCGGGTGTGGCGGCTGACACGAATCCGATATTTAGAGGCGCCAGTCAGACCGGTCAACAGAACGTACTGACATCGCATCCAGACGGATTCTGCCAGAACACCATCGAAGTCCCCATCGCAGCGAAAACAAGCATTGCCAGGATCAAGCCCGTAAGGAACAAATAGGTAAAGACTTTGCTGTCAAATTTCAAATGCATGAAGTAAGAAACAACGATCTGAAACTTGACCACCATGAGTATTAGAAGCGACGGCGTCTCCACGACACCGAAATCAAAGAAGTAAGTCGCTACCTCAACTGCTGTGAGGATGGCGAGAAGGACAGCGACTTTGATGTAGCCAATGTCGCTCAACCCGTGGTCATGGTGTTCTTCGTGTCCCTCTTCTTCGGAGACGGTAGCGGTGTTCATGTGACCAGTTCTCCTAAGGAATCAAATAGACGACGGCGAAGATGACGATCCAGACGATGTCAACAAAGTGCCAGTACAGGCCAATTATCTCAATAGTTTCGGCCCGATCGGGGCCGAGGATTCCTCTCGTGACAAGCACCCACATCGTTACGAGCATGACGATGCCCAGCGAAACATGCACGCCGTGAAAGCCAGTAAGTGTGTAGAACGCTGATGAGGAAATGTTGGTCGTATAACCGAGGCCTTCACGATAAAAGCCCGTGAATTCGTAGACCTGCCCAGCAATGAAAATCGAACCTAACGAAGCGGTGGTCAGCAGCCAAAGCTTGCACCGCTCCATCTCGGCTCTTTGTATCGAAGTCACCGCCAAGACCATTGTGAGCGAGCTCATCAAAAGAACAAACGAGCTAACTGAAGTAAACGGGATGTCAAAGAGATCTGCAGCCGTGGGACCTTTGGTGGCCGGTCCAACTCGGTTGCGACACAACAAATAAGTCGAGATCAGTGCCCCGAAAAGCAAACAATCTGAACCCAAGAAGGCCCACATCGTCACTTTTTCGTTGCTCAACCCGGTGTTGGTTGGGAGGTGGTCGTAGTCGTCCCACTCAGTGCGGCCATACGCCAATTCAGAGGTCTGGGCCTCAGCGGTATCAGCCAACGGGGGCCTCCTCGGCTATCCCGGAGTCGCTGTTCGGATCGTTCTCGTCCGGGTGGTGGTCATCGCCGTGTCCGTCGTGGCCGGCTTCAGGGTCAGTCGCTGGTTCCAAACTCCAACCGAATATCGCACCAAGCAGGAGTAGCAAGCCGATCCCGGAGAGCCAGAGGTTGTATATCAACCCAAGAGCGATCAGTGGAAACCCAGCCGCAAGAACTATGGGCCAATACGACGGCGACGGTAAGTGCGGATGTTGATCTCCCTTTTGGGCGATGTCGTTTCCGTTAGCGACTTTCCGCAGCTTGCCGGTCTCGTCTGCCTGGTACTTCTTGTGCCAGAAGTCATCCACGTCGGTAACCACGGGGACGTAATCAAAGTTGTGTTCGGGGACCGGCGAAGGTACCGCCCATTCGAGAGTCCTCCCGTCCCAAGGGTCGGCTGGTTCTTGCGGCACGGCGCCCGCTTTGTAGCCAAGCCAGGTCCGGGTGATGTTGACCGCAAAGACGATCATCCCTATCAGGATCACGAATGCTCCGATGGTGGATACGGCGTTCCAAAAGTCGAAGCCGTCCTCGGGCCCATACCGGCTGTGGCGACGTGCCATTCCTTGCAAACCGAGCATGTGCATGGGGCCGAACGCCATGTTGAACCCAAGAAGCACTAGCCAGAAGTGCCACTTGCCAAGCGCGTCGTTGAGTTTGTACCCGAATGCCTTGGGCCACCAGTAATACATCCCTGCAAACAAACCCATCAGTGCGCCACCAAAGAGTACGTAGTGGAAGTGGGCGACAATGAAATAGGTGTCCGTTTGCTGGGTGTCGGCAGGCGCGATCGCGTGCATCACACCCGACAACCCGCCAATCGTGAACATTGAAACAAGTGATACGGAGAACATCATTGGCACCGTGAATCGGATGTTCCCTCCCCACATTGTCGCGATCCAGTTCAAAATCTTGACGCCGGTTGGCACCGCGATGAACATCGTTGTTGCCGAGAACGCCGCTACTCCGACCGGTCCGAGGCCGGAGACGAACATATGGTGGGCCCAGACACCCCAGCCCATGAAACCAATTGCAATTCCAGATATCACGACGATGGAATAGCCGAACAGCGGCTTCCGGGAAAACACCGGCAAAGTCTCGGAGACAATCCCAAATGACGGAAGGATCAGGATGTAAACCTCTGGGTGTCCGAAGATCCAAAAGAGATGCTGCCACAGCAGCGGATCGGCGCCCATGGCGACGTTGAAGAAATTTGCGTCAAATGTCCGGTCGAAGCTGAGGAGCACCAAAGCGACGGTAATCACGGGCAATGACAGCAACAACAGAAATTGGACCACCAGAATCATCCACGTAAATACCGGCATGCGAAGCATGGTCATGCCCGGGGCCCTGAAATTGAGGATCGTCACAATAAGGTTGATTGATCCGATTAGGGAGGCGATGCCCGCAATTTGCAACCCGAGGGAGTAAAAATCCATCCCCGATCCGGGGCTATAGGTAACACCGGTATTGGGGGCGTACGCGAACCAACCGCCGTCTGGGCCGCCGCCCAAGAACCAGCTGAGATTAAGAAAGATCCCTCCGAAGATAAACAACCAGAGGCCGAGGGCGTTAAGGCGGGGGAACGCTACGTCTCGGGCACCGATTTGGATCGGCACCATATAGTTTGCGAACGCGGCTGCGAGCGGCATGATGACGAGGAACACCATCGTCGTGCCATGCATAGTGAAAATCTGGTTGTACTGGTCAGCGGTAAGCACAGTGCCGTTCGGCGTAAATAGTTGTGCTCTGATCAATAGGGCTTCAATGCCTCCCCATAGGAACCAGAACATGGCCACCGCGCCGTACATGATCCCGATTTTCTTGTGGTCGATCGTGAAGAACCATGCGCGCCAGCCGCTGGCATGAGTTGGGCGTGCGAACGCGCCCGTCGAGGGGGTCGTTTCACCTGATTCAAGTTCGAAGACTTCGGGTCGCTCCTCGGTCATGGCCATGGGTTTCGGTCTCCTGAAAGCCGGTGCGGGCAGGTCATCTTGGCATCAGTGGCGGGTGGCCACCGAGGGTCGTGAGATAGGTAACAAGGTCGTCAAGATCACTCTCATTGAGGATCTCAGCAAACGAGATCATGCCTTGACGGTTATCGGCGCGAGCTGGTTTGAGGGTAGGTGCATCTCTCACCCATTCGCGAAGGTCAGCAATGTTTACGGATCCATTGTCGTTGTAGAGCTCAAATACCGACCCAGCGAACGATGTTCGGGTCATTAGATGGGTGAGGTTAGGCGCGTACCCCGAGGTGAGGTTGGCGTTCCCATTTGTTGCGGATTCATAGACGCCGTCTATGACATGGCAGCTGACACAATGCTGACCAAATAGTTCGTAGCCGCGTTTCGCGGCCGCGTCAGTTGGAATGGCGGCCGGTTGCAGTTGCCCTTGAACCCAGGCGTCATAGTCTTCTTGTTCCAACACAACAGCTCTCATCTGCATGTTGGCGTGGCTGAGACCGCAAAATTCGACGCACTCGCCGTAGAAAATCCCGGTCACCGGAGAACTAATTCGCCAATGATGGATCCGCCCGGGCACGGCGTCTTTCTTGCCGTTGAGTTGTGGAATCCAAAAAGAGTGGATGACGTCGTTCGAATAAATTTCGAGATTGACTTCTTCACCTACCGGAATCACGATGTCGTTAGCGGTCACGATGTCTGGGACGCCGTCTTCGTCTACGTCGTAGCTGAATTGCCACCACCACTGCTGACCTTCGACTTTTATTGTTCGTCCGTCGCCTTTTTCGCTCAGATCAAATACGGCTGGCACCGTGACGATCGCGAGAAACACCATCATCAAGGTCGGGATCAGAGTCCAAGTAAGTTCTGCTTTCTTATTGCCATGAACTTGTTTGGGTATTTCGTTCGGGTCGTCGTCGGGACGCGCACGAAACTTGACGATGACCGTAACGACTGCGACGGCTACGAAGATCCCGACCACCGTTGCCATGTAGCCAGATAGCCGCATTAGCCCATCGATTTGTTTGGCATTCTCGCCAACGGGATCAGTTGGGTCTATCCGCCCGGTCGCGCACGACGCCAGGATCGTGACGAGAGCGGCCATCCCGCAGTAACGAACCGTTCGGCGGAGTGCGCGACGATCTGTAGCCATAAGGTCGATTGATCTTCCGTTTGGGTTCGTATCAGCTTCGCTCATCGGATTACCACCGGGGCGTTAAGACTTGGCGCTGAGTGCTCTTCCGTTGAGTGATGGCTTTCGTCGGACTCACTGTGGTCTTCTTCGTCGCCGTGGTGGTGGAAGTCTCTCTCGCCCCGTGCAGTGGCCGCGATACCACCGATGATGAGCGCGAGTCCCCCCAATATCAGGAGCGACGCGACCACAGCGCGACGCAAATCAGGTTTTGCGTAGACCAGGAACGCGAACGCCAAAATAAGGATGGAGGCGATGATCGCGAAAATGCTTGCCCCGTTTTTGCTTGATGTCAGCAATATTCGGGAGATGAGCACCACGGGCAGCGCGATCGCTAATGCTCCGTAGAGCGGAATCTCGAACGGCGCGAGGAGTCGATCGCGTTCCACTGAGTTAGCCGCTTGGTCGGTCGAAAGGTGCTCAGCCCACGAACTAAAGGTCCACTCAACTGCTGAGACAACTATCGCAGAGATACCCACAATTGCGATGAACCCGTCGGTGACGAGTCCAACCATCAATATTCCTAACCCCAAGGCACCCATGAGGGGCCACCACGTTGGGGTGGCTGGGTGGTTATGTGCTCGGTCGCGATCGATCGAATCACCGTCCCCCACCGATAGGGCGAGTCCTGCCAGAAGGGCGAAAGCCGCTGCGGCGGTACCTAGAACGATCGTGCCGAACATGACGATGTGTCCGTCGTTGTCCATGCCTGTAACTAGGCCGAGAACCACCGCTGCGGCGGTGGTTAGGGCGATACGGCCGGCGAAGTATCTGCTTGCGATGCCTAGCATGCTTCTCCTACTTCACCACGTACACGGTGTACCAAGTCACAGCCCATGCCAGGGCTGCGAAATCCCAAAAGAAAACTGCGGCTCCGAAAGCCGTACTCGCCTGTTGTCCGACACTGCCGCCAAGGGAACGCAGTCCCATTAATCCTAAGTAAAAGAGTCCGACCACGATGATGGTTAGAGCGAGCCCTGTCGTAGCGAATGCCAGATTTTGATATTCGCCTGCTCCGATTTCAAGTCCCATACGGTTGAGGCTGTACATCACCATGTTGATGAACCCGAGTCCTAAAACGATTGTCGTTGCAATCGCTGTCCAGGCGTGGGCGGTATCTCGTCGTCGACTCGCCCACAGAGCCCAGTGTGCAGTCACTATTGAGGCAATCAAGGTCAGCAACGCGTAATCGAACTGGGGATTTGGTACGGCTAGGCCGTCAAGCCAATCATGGCCAGGATGGTGACCAGAGGCGTGTCGTCTAGCCATATACAGCCCCAAGGCGCCTGCCATCATCATTGCGCATGCTGCGCACGCGAAACCGGTTGCGACGAGTTGTGCTCGGGGGCGCTGTGCGCGACCTGACGCCAATGTTGGAGTGGTGTCAGCCATCAGACTGTTGCCTCCTCAGCGTCGGCAGCGTCGAGGAGTGGGGTGCCCGAAACAAGTGTCGGCAACTGCTGCGGCTCACCAATTGGTGGGGGCGATGGCAGCATCCATTCAGGGGACTGCGCCGACCATGGGTCTTCGTCAGCTTCGGCGCCTTTCTTCATTCCTATGGAAATCATCACATTTAGTAAGAGCAGTGCTGCGCCTGCCAGAAGAATCACTACGCCCACCACACCAATAGCGTTAAGGCCCTCAGCCCCGGAGTCATCAACCCAACTTGCGTAGATAGCGGTTGCATTGGGTTCCCCGTAGACGAAGTCGGGCTGTTCGGTGAAGAGCCCTGACAAAGCTGGGCCGAGGAACGCAAGCAAAGCTCCGCCGCCGATCACAAGAAAATTCAGCATGCCGACCAACTCGTTTAGCTGTCGACCCCAGATCTTCGGTGCCCACCAGTGAACGGCAGCCAAAAGTCCCAGCAGCCCTGCCCCATAAATGAGCACGGATTGTTGTCCAGTCACCCAGGTGGTCATCCGTAACTGGGGATTGCCGTCATTGCCACGGCCGGCGATTTCTAGCCAGTCGGTTGCGGCGCCAATTAGACCAAATAACGCGCCGAATAGGACAAGTGTTCCCGCTCCTAGGGCCGCCAAAAGTGAGGTGGTTATCTTCGGCATTTTGCGGTTTTGGACTAATGCGAATCCGAGGAGGCCTAGCAGACCGGTCGTGCCGAGAACAGCCCCACCGTAAAGCCCGACCAAAACGACACCTTCAAGGCCGTCGATGATGTCGGCCCCTTCTCCCGTAACTGAAAAGTTGGCCCAAGCACCAAATCCGAAGAGCCCGACAAGCCCAAGAGTGAAATACATGGCGATGGGTTCAAACACGCGCCGTTTGGCCGCGGCGAGAACAACTTCGGCGACCACGCCCAATACTGGGACGACATAAATGAACAGTTGAGGGGTGCGATGGATCCAGTCGATTCTTTCCCAAATTCCGTAGTTACCAGATAAAAAAATTCGTCCGTACCGGTGGTCAATGTAAATAATCGCTATCTGGCCAAGAAGAACTGGCAGGCTCACCACCAACATTGATGCTGACACCAGCGCCGACCAGGTAAAGGGCGGCGCGGAGTCTAGGTAGAGCCCAGGAGACCGCATGGTCATCACCGTCGTTGCGACGGCAATGGAGCCAATCAAGAGGGCGACGACGAGACCGCTCAACGCGAGCAGATGTAAGTCAACCCCATTAGCCCATCCCCCATAAGGTCCACCGTTACCTAAGTAAGCCCCGATCAGGACAATGGCAGATACTCCCCACACCCAGAACGACGCCGTCGCGGCCCTAGGGAATGCCAGATTGGGCGCACCGATCTGCAGAGGCACCATGTAGATAGCCATGCCAAGGAAGGCCGGGATTAGGAACAGAAGTGTTAGGGCTTCACGAGAGAACGTGAACCCTTGCGCAAAACCGTCACGACCAAGACTCACGAATTCGGTAGCTGATGTGAGATCCAACCTGACCAGCAAGTCAAGGAATACTCCCAAAACGAGAAACAACATAGAACTGACGATGAATAACCGTCCCGTTCGTTTGTGATCCGCGGTCGTCAGCCACCCAAAAGGTGTCGGATTCTCAACAGGTACCCCCGGAGACGTTGCTGCAGTGGTGTTTTCGCTCATCGTGTCCTGTTAATTGGTGCCTCAATAGATGGAGTGGCGGCCTGGCCCGAAGGTCGGCCGGGTTCGAAAGCGCGATCAGTGCCGCACAGGTGCTGGAAGGGCACTTTACTCACCAGATTGCCAGTCGTGTAACTCGAAGGCAGGGTTATATTGAGGTCTTTTTGGAGCAAATTTGGCTCAACGAACATCAACTACCGGTCCCGTACACCAACACATCGATAGCGATAGCAATAAACAGCGCCGCCAGGTAGACGATTGAGAAGGTAAATACCTTCCACGCCTGCACTGCGTTTGGCCGTCGGAGCAGTCCGAACGTACGCCACAAGAACAACAAACCAGCGACGAGCGCGACTACTAGATAAAAGGGGGTGGTGTCGGCAGCTATGTGAAACCAAACCGACAACGCTATAACGACAAGGGAGTAGCCGAACATTTGGATCGCTGTGTTACGTATGCTGACAACCACCGGGAGCATCGGTACAGACGCTGCCTCGTAATCATCTACGTATTTGATAGCCAAGGCCCAGAAATGTGGTGGAGTCCAGAAAAATATGATCGCGAACAGTAGAACGGGGCTTAACGCGAGGGAACCTGTCACTGCCGCCCAGCCGATAAGTGCTGGCGCTGCACCGGCGGCGCCACCAATGACAATGTTTTGCTTCGAAGTTCGTTTGAGCCATAGCGAGTACACCAACACGTAGAACAGACAGGCACCGCCAGCCAAAAGCGCCGACAGTAAATTCACCCACGTAATAAATAAAACAAGCGCAGCAATTTCGAGAACAAACCCAAATATGAGCGCTGCTCGCGGGGACACCGCTCCGGTGACTAAGGGGCGACCTTGGGTTCGCTGCATCATCTGATCAATGTCGCGGTCGATGTACATGTTGAAGGTGTTGGCGCCACCTGCGGCAAGCGTCCCGCCTGCCACGGTTACGAGCACTAGCCACAGATCAGGCATTCCACCCTTTGCCGCGATCATCGCGGGAACGGTGGTGATCAGGAGCAGCTCAATGATGCGGGGCTTTGTCAGCATCACGAAAGCAATCACTGTGGTGATCAAACCTCTATGGGTCGCTTCGACGGTCGTCGTGCTGTGCTCCATCGAGCGCCACGATACGGCCCCAAACACGCTCTCACCTAACCACAAGCGTTTGATTCGCTGAGAATGTTGTTCTGCCCCTAACTTCGGGAACATGGCAGTTCCTCGCGTGACCCCTCAGCAGTACCACCTTGTGGTTCGCGCGGCTCTATGGTTGCTCGCAGTCATTGTCGTGTCTGGGGCTGCTGTGCGTTTGACCGGCAGCGGCCTTGGATGCAGTGATTGGCCCAATTGCGAGCCTGGTCAACTCATTCCAGAAGCCGACGCTCACGCTTGGGTGGAGTTCGGTAACCGACTCGTGACTGGGCTTGTATCGATAGCTGTGATCTTGGCGGTTTCGGGTTCGATGCTGCGTAAACCGCAAGTTAGGAAACTAACAAGATGGTCTTGGGGCCTTGTAGTGGGCGTCGCTTTGCAGATTGCACTTGGCGCTATAACGGTCATCACTCATCTTTCACCGACGATCGTCATGGGGCATTTCTTACTGTCGATAGTGCTTATTTGGAACGCGGTAGTTCTTGAACACCTGGCACGACCAAGTGACTCTTCCGATAAGAATGATTACACAGCTCAGTCGTTACGGCTTCATGCGGGAGTTGTAGCCGTGGTCACGGCGGTGGTGGTCGTAACAGGAACGGTCGTCACTGCCAGTGGGCCCCACGGTGGCGACGAGGAAGTGGAAAGGCTGGCGTTACCTTTCTCCCAGGTGGCTAGAGCTCACGGTGGAGCGGTCATTGTTCTTCTGGTCCTTGCCGTGGCTCTTCGTTTTCGTTTCCAGAATCTGCGGAACGACTTGGTGAGACGCCGAATTAATATCGTTCTCTTGGCGATGGTTGCTCAAGCAGCAATTGGCTATACGCAGTACTTCACCGAATTGCCGGTGTTGCTGGTCGGGTTCCACATAGCGGGCGCCACGATTCTCTGGATATCCGTAGTTCGGCTGGCGCTGGCAACAGGCGCGCCACGGCTGAGGAGGGGTTGATTTGGCTTCCGCATCTTTATTTCCGCAAAATGGGTGGGTGGGACAAACCGAGAATTCACCAACTATCACTGACGACCAAAGTCCAAGTTCGATAGCTGATGAAGATATCCCCTGGGTGGTTCTGGTATGGAACGACCCCATAAATCTCATGAGCTATGTGGTTCACGTCCTTCAAAGACTCTTTGGGTACAGCTCTGACAAGGCGACGGAGTTGATGCTCGATGTTCATCACAAAGGGCGGGCCGTTGTATCCAATGGCAGCCGAGAAAAGGCTGAACTCGATGTCTTTAGGCTTCATGAGTACGGGTTGTGGGCAACGATGCAGAAAGATGTCTGACGTGTTTTTCCGGTACAGGTTCCGTCAACGAGAGAACGGCGCGATGGAGGTGAGGATCAGCGAAGAGGAACGTCAAGTACTTGGTGACCTTATGGAGCAGTTACGCGAGCTGTTGCTATCCACCTCTCCTGAAGGGCAGCTCGATCCGTCGCTTCGACGTCTCTACCCCGCCGCGTACGTTGAAGAGACTCGCTATGAACAGGAGTACCAACGCTCAACAAGGGATCAACTGCTGGAACGAAGGTTGTCGCATCTCGACATCGTGGAAGCAACACTCAATGATGTTGAACTTGATTCTGATTCGGTGACAGCCTGGATCACAACGCTTAACGATTTACGGCTCGTACTAGGCACTCGATTAGATGTGAGCGAAGACGACGAATCAAGAGTTCTCGATCCAAAGGACCCACAGGAAAGGCATCGGGCGATCTATCACTATCTCAGCCATCTTCTAGGGGAGTTCGTTGAAGCTGCCGGGAACGAGTAGAACCATTCAAGTGGTCGGTGGTTTCCCGATCCGGGAGGCCTAGTCTGGGCCTGCTAGAGCCCCCATCGTCTAGCGGCCTAGGACACCGGCCTTTCACGCCGGCAGCACGGGTTCGAATCCCGTTGGGGGTGCCACATCGTTGAAATCTGACTCTTCGCGTCGCAGAGGATCATCCGTCTAGTGGCGGGAACGAAAGCTCAACCGCGGTACCTGGCCCGTTCTGGGCAATCACTTGAGCCGTCCCGCCAAAACTGTTTGCGACATGGCGGACTATCGATAGCCCGAGGCCGGACCCAGGGGAAGAACGAGCGTCCTCGCTTCTGTAGAACCGCTCAAAGACGCTCCCCCATTCGTGTTCAGGTATTCCAGGGCCGCGATCCCGAACAATGACCGAGCCGGAGTCCACTTCTACCTCGACTGTTTGGCCTGGCGGACTCCACTTGATTGCGTTGTCGATCAGATTCGATACCGCTCTTTCCACCAGAGTTGGTACGACTCGGACACTGCAGCGACGCGCTTGGTACTCAATCGGGGTGGCGCCTCTGCGTCTGTGTCGTTGGACAACTGCATCTACCAGTTCATCCAATTCGACCTCGGCGAGTTCTCCCGTTTGATGCCGATCCGTAGCAAGTTCCACAAGTTCAGTCACAAGTTCGGTTAGTTGGTCAAGTTCGAACAGGACATCGTCGAGAACTTGTTGGCGTTCACTGTCTTCTAATCCGGTGGAACGATGCATATATTCCAAATTGGTTCGAAGACTTGTTAGCGGTGTCCGAAGTTCATGACTGGCATCGGCAACAAGTCGATATTGTTGCTCTCTGGAGCGAGTTAAGGCACTAAGCATCTCGTTAAAGCTGTTTGCCAGCTGCCCAAACTCATCATTTCGTTCAACAGTGATTGGTTGGTCGACGTTGTGAGTCGAAGCAATCTGCGATGTGGCCTCGGTGAGCCGTCGAACGGGTCTTACGACGCGCCCAGCGACGATAAAACCAATGACCCCCGAGCCCACAACACCGAGAATGAATAATTGAAGGCTGATGCGCCATAAACCGGAAAGTTGCGTATCTACGTCATCCATTGGTCGAGCGACCATGACCGCTCTGCCTTTCACCTTGAGCGGAATCGTGAGTACGCGCATTCGCTGCCCAGCTAAATCAACTGTGGTCAGCCGCCCTTGTAGCTCCCTGCGTGCTATTGAACGGTCTGTTCGATCAATTGGCATAGGTTCGACGTTGCTCACCCAAATACGTCCTCCGGCATCAAAGATTTGGATCAGAACGTCATCTGGTGAATACCTTCCGAAGAGGCGACGATCGAACCGGTTGGAATCTCCGATTCCCCCTCCAAGCTGCGCGACTTCCGCCGCACGCGATCTCAATTTCGCGTCGACGCTCTCCAATGCTTTCCCCCTAGCCAGATAAAGGAAAGTTCCGGCTACGCCCGCGACGACGACAGCCACAACTGCAGCGACAAGCACTGCTACCCGGGTGCGAAAACTCACGACGACCGGAGGACGTAGCCGACGCCCCTGACGGTGTGGATAACGCGTGATCGGTTACCTATTTCGGTTTTTCGTCGCAGGTACCCGACATATACCTCGAGACTGTTTGACGCGAGAGCGGAGTCATAGCCCCATACCATTTCGTAGATCTGATCGCGCGTGAGCACTTGGTTCGGATGTTCAAGTAACAGTTCGAGTAGTTCATACTCAGTTCGCGTGAGATCTAATAGTTGGTCTTCTCTGTGAACCTGTCGCGCGCGTTGATCCATGCGCAGATCCTCGAAACAAAGTGTGATTGAGTCAAGCGAACTATCGGTTGGGGGGTGCCGCCTCAGCAATGCCCGCAATCGAGCCAGCAGTTCATCAAGGACGAAGGGTTTAGCGAGATAATCGTCGGCACCTGAATCCAGTCCAGCTACTCGATCCTCAGTCTCATGTCGTGCCGTGAGCAAAAGGACTGGGAGTTGTGAACCTTGAGCTCGAAGCCGTTGGCAGACCTCAATCCCCCCCAAGTTCGGCATTGTCACGTCCAACACCATGACGTCGGCTTTCCCATATATTTCCAACGCCTGAAGTCCGTCAGCCGCCATTACGACGTCATACCCTTCTGCTTTAAGAGCTCGCTCTAATGCTCGACGGATTCGCTTGTCGTCATCAACGACAGCAACGACAACACCCGTTAAATCCAGCGAAGGCGTTTGAGAGGGATCCATCAGATATAGATCTACTTCACCAAGATGAACATCGGGTAAGAATCCACCATCACGGTGTGGTGGTTACCCACTAATAGGATCTCATCCACCATGACCAAGTCGCGCCGCCAATTTAGGGTCTCCGGTGATCCCGGTCCGACAGCGACCTTTCGTTTGGTCATGTTTGCTGCCCTGATTTTCTCAGCTGTCGCTTGCGCCGAAGACGATGCGACTCTGTTAGCGGAGCCATTAACCATTCCAACTAGCTCCATTACGACGACATCGTCGGTTGCGCGACGCGTTACCCCAACTTCTACGAGCGCATCATCACCGATTTCTTCAACATCGTTACCGGGACCCACGCAGCCCGCCGTTTCGCAAATCACTACCACGACCGAACCTTACGAGGGTTGGTGGAACCCCCGGAACGTGCAACTTCCCTGGGGCGAAGCCGTCCAGGGGGTCCTGACCTTCCGAGGATCCCCCACGAGATCCTGGTATGGACGCGGCCCTGTGCCGTTGATGCCCGAAGTTTTATGGCGGTTTCCTGAGAGAGAGAATTTGTGTTCGCTGTCAACGACACAAGGGCGCACCACAACTTGGTGTGGCATCGGGTGGACCGGCCAACCTGCCGTTTGGGAGGTCGGGCCTGAAACGTGGTTGGCCGTTGGCGCCTACGACCGCGGCATCCACATTCTCGATGCACTGACCGGTAAGCCAAGACTGCAGAAATTTGTGACGGGTGACATCGTCAAGGGGTCTCTCACCGTTGACCCGGACGGCTTTCCGTTGCTCTACAGCGGCTCACGCGATGGGAAATTAAGGGTCTTGGCCTTTGATCGGCCCGACCAACTGGTTGAGCTATGGAGTCTCTCTGGCAACGACGTTGACCCAGTGATGTGGAACGATGATTGGGATGGTGCACCTCTCATCCTTAAAGATCACCTCATCACTGGAGGTGAAAACAGTTGGTTGCACATTGTTCGTCTGAATCGTCAGCTGGACGGCTCGGGCTTAGTAACAGTGAATCCCGAAATTGTTTTCCAGGCGCCGGGCTGGGACGAAGAACTGCTGAAAGCTCTGGGCGATAACAACGTTTCGATCGAAAACTCAGTGGCCATCTCTGGCGACACGCTCTGGTTCTCCAATTCCGGTGGTCTAGTACAAGGCTGGGATCTTGAGCCGTTGCGCCGGGGAGATGTTCCGGTTCGGAATTTTCGATGGTGGATGGGAGATGATGTCGATGCGACCGTCGTGGTGGACGAGGAAGGATTCCTCTACGTTGCGGCCGAATATGAGCGCGCAACTCCGCGATCTCGCGAAGTCGGACAGCTTGTCAAACTGAACCCAAATATCCCGGACAACCCTCTGGTTTGGTCGGTTCACGACGACCGAAGAAGTCCCGGGGGAATTTGGAGTACCCCTGCACTTCATAATGATGTGCTGTACGTCACTACCAACGGTGGGCAGTTGATGTCTATCGACCGCGACTCCGGAGAAGTGTTGTGGGCCAAACAATTAGAAGGTCCGCTTTGGGGTTCGCCGGTGGTTGTCGACGACATTTTGATAATTGGTGATTGCGGCGGGTATTTGCGAGCATTTGGGGTTCAAAATCCGCGGATCGAACCAATAGAAATCTGGAGAATCGAGATCGGCGGGTGCATCGAAGCGACCCCCACTGTTTGGAACGGGCGCATCTACATCGGCTCCCGCGAGGGTGGACTATTTGCGATCGGCGAGCGCTAAGAGTTCTGTTCTAGGGTGCCGCCATGGATATAGGTGTCTGCGTCGCGTCACATGTCGGTGACATTGATTATGTCGTCCGTGCAGAAGAACTCGGATACTCACACGCCTGGTTGGCAGACAGTCAAATGATTTGGTCCGACTGTTACGCGGCTCTCGCTTTGGTCGCCGATCGAACTTCAACAATAAATATTGGGACCGGTGTCTCAGTGTCGGGTACCCGTCCAGCGCCCGTAACCGCATCGTCAATAGCAACCATTAATGCTTTGGCACCGGGACGCACATTCCTTGGGATTGGGACGGGGAACACGGCGATGCGGATTATGGGGCACAAGCCCCAAAGAATTGCTGACTTCGATCAGTATCTACACGCTTTGCGTCCACTTCTGCGAGGCGAAGAAGCTCAACACCAATTCGAGGGGCAGACCAGCCCTATACGACACATCATGCCCGACAAGGGATTTGTCAATTTCGACGATCCAATTCCGCTCTACGTATCGGGGTTCGGTCCTCGGTCACTGGCGTTAGCAGGTAAACATGGCGATGGGGCCGTTATGTCCATCCCTCCAGATGCTCAAATCATGGACCGTATGTGGGAAATGATCGAACGAGGAGCGTCTGATTCCGGAAGGGATTTTGATCGCGACCACTACCTAACGTGCTCTCTGACCACCATCGTCGTACTTGACGAAGGCGAAACCATCGAAAGCCCCCGCGTGAAGGCAGAGGCCGGAGCAATGGCGATGGCGTCTATTCATTACTCATACGACCAGTACCGACAATATGGTCGACCACCTGGGAGTCGTTTGGCAGATATTTGGGATGACTACACGGCCATGCTTTCCGACTACGACGCCGAACGAATCCACCAACGAATCCATGCAGGTCACAACTGTTGGGTCATCCCCGAGGAAGAGCGATTCGTCACCCCAAAACTGATCGACGCTACCTGCATCGTTGGCACAGCAGATCAGGTCATTGAGCGATTACAACAACTTGAAGAACGCGGCCTTGATCAATTAATGATCCTCCCAAGTTTCGATCCCCGATACGAAGTGCTTGAACGCGTCGGGAGGGACATAATCCCGCACGTGTAGCACGCGATGAGATGTGACCGATATGGCGATTAGCAGACCTCGCTGTTAGCCTTGAAACTCTTCATTCTCGTGGCGCAATTCGTCACTCCCCCACTCCGAGATTTCTTATGAGCAATGTTTGTCAGGTAACCGGCCGCAGACCTACTACCGGTTTCACGGTGTCTCACTCTCACCGTCGCAACAAGCGATGGTTTAAGCCGAATATTCAAAAAAAGAAGTTCTATGTGCCGAATGAGAAGCGGCACGTGACCTTGATGGTAAGTACAAAGGGCATCAAGATTATTAATAAGCGCGGGATCGAGTCAGTGTTGGCGGACCTTCGTCGACGTGGGGAGAAAGTCTGATGGCTAAGAGCGACAAGCGGCCGGTGATAAAGCTCAAATCGACTGCCGACACCGGTTACACGTATTCGACACGGAAGAACAAGACAAACACCCGGGAACGAATCGAACTCATGAAATATGACCCGGTAATCCGCAAGCACGTTATTTTCAAAGAGGAACGCTGACACACGTTCACTAGGTTCTTGTCCCCAAGATGATGGATGCGAGACCTGTCGAATTATCGGGGCAGCAGGCCAGAGCGATAGCAATTTCCGCGCAAGGTCTGGGAGGGTCTCTATCTTCCGCGCGTCCAGATATACGCCACCTTCGGAAGACATTCCGGAGTTTAGGGGTACTTCAAATTGATGCCGTAAATGCGATAGCGCGTTCTCACCTGCTGGTGCTCAGGTCGCGTCTAGGGGGCTCTCACGACCACCTGCGCGATTTGCTCCATCGATCTGCTTACCAACGACGAGACCTAGCTGAGTACTGGTGCCATGAAGCAAGTTATCTGCCTGTTACCGATTGGCCCTTGTTTGCCTGGCGTATGCGCAGAGCCGAGCAAGGTGACTTGTGGAAGGGCATTTGGCGCTTCGCTGTTAAGAACCCGAACTCCATTTCGCGGGTCGAACAACACGTTGCCGCGAATGGACCAGTAAGCGCGGGCCAACTACAGGAACGGCCTCGCGGTGCAGCCTGGTGGGGGTGGTCTGATTCAAAAATGGCACTCGAATGGCTCTTTTGGATTGGGAAACTCACAATCAGCCGACGAGAACAATTCACGCGCTACTACGACCTGTCTGAACGTGTCTTGCCGACATCAGCCTTCGAAAATACTCCGAGCGAAACTGAAGCTCATCTTGAGCTGTTGCGTCGAGCTGCGGTTCATCTTGGCGTAGCGAGCGCTGAAGATCTCATCGATTATTACCGATTGCCAAAAATTCTCGGAAAAGAACGAATCAACGAGTTGGTAGAGAACGAAGATCTCTTGCCGGTCCAAGTTCAAGGGTGGGACCGGACTGGCTACATCCATGCTCAAGCCAGACCCAACATTGGTAACTCTCGATCTGTTCTCGTCAGCCCCTTCGATCCGATTGTCTGGTTTCGCCCTCGGGCAGAGCGATTATTCGGCTTCAGATACCGCTTAGAGATTTATGTGCCCGCGCCCAAGCGTGTTTACGGGTATTACGTTTTGCCGTTTCTTCACAACAACAGTTTGTGCGCGAGGGTCGACGTTAAAGCCGACGTCAAGGCAAGCACCTTGCGGGTTCCCGGAGCTTTCGCTGAGCCCCAGGGCCTGGATGATCTGGGCGTGGAAGCCTTAGCTAGTGAACTTCGTTCCCTCGCAACTTGGCGAGGCCTCGAATATGTTCACGTGGGTCAGCGCGGCAATCTTGCTCGACGGTTGAGAAAGGCCCTCAAGGAAAAATGAAGACACTGTGGCGTGGCTTAACCCTGGCTTGTGGAGTGTGCGGCAGTCGAAATCTTTTCCGCAAATGCCACATATTTGCGATGGTGGATGACTGTCCACGCTGCGGTCTGCATTTTGAACGCATGGAGGGACACTCACTGGGAGCAGTAGCAGTCAACACGGTGGCGAGTTCAGCGCTCGTGTTGGTGGTCGTGATCTTCACATTGCTGATAAACGGAACCAAGACAGCCACGTCAACTCTTCTTATGCTCGCCGCTCCCGTCGGGGTGCTGTTCCCGATTCTGTTTGACTCAGTGTCGCGCACACTATGGAACGCCATCGAGTTGCTGATGCGCCCGCCCCATGCGGGAGAAATACGAGAAGAGTTTCGCCGCTCGAAGGTTCGTTGAATACAACCCAGCGAGTTGCAATACGACACTGCTCACGCCAGACTTCAATTTCTTGCCATTGATTATTAGTGGCAAGCACGGTTGGTCCCGTGGTGAAGTCTGGAGTTCACGCTGGCCTGTCAAGCCAGAGGTCGCGGGTTCAAATCCCGTCGGGACCGCGGTCGGGTAGCTCAGTTGGCAGAGCGCTCGCCTGAAAAGCGAGAGGTCACCGGATCGACGCCGGTCCCGACCACGCTAGAAAGTCAGGGGCTTAGAGCCCCTGGCTTTCGGCTCTTTTCGGGAAGCGGGGGAGCGATTCTTTTGTTACAGGTCCCTCGAATGGCGGGCGACACCATCTTCGAAGGCTGCATCGGCCACGGCTCTGGAAACTGCGGGGACTACGGACCGGTCAAAGGCTGTGGGGATGATCAAATCTGGAGCTAGATCATCGCTTGATACCGCCGCGGCGATAGCACTCGCGGCTGCGATTTTCATACCTTCGGTGATATCGCTGGCACCAGCATCGAATGCCCCGCGGAATATCCCAGGGAATGCCAGAACATTGTTGATCTGGTTCGGGTAGTCACTACGACCGGTAGCAACAATTGCAGCGATGTCGTCAATCGCTTCGGGGAGAATTTCCGGGTCGGGATTTGCCATCGCGAAAACAATCGGTTTATCCGCCATTGCCGCTACGTCATCCCGCGTGATCAGTCCGGGACCGCTCACACCCATAAACACGTCGGCACCCACCATCGCGTCAGCAACGGAACCGGTGACGCCGTCAGTGTTTGTGTTGAGCGCCAACCACTCTTTCGCGGAGTTCAGTCCATCACGGCCAGGGTAAATAGCTCCTTGCCTGTCACATATGACGACATCTCCGATCCCTCGGCCAAGCAGAATCTTGGCGCAGGCGACTCCAGCTGCTCCCGCACCCAAAATCACGCATCGAAGATCTTTAAGATCTTTCCCTGTTAAGCGAACAGCGTTCTCTAGAGCTGCCAGAGCTACGACTGCGGTGCCATGTTGGTCATCATGAAAGACGGGGATGTCGAGAGCTTCACGCAGGGCCGCTTCGACTTCGAACGCTCCCGGAGCAGCTATGTCTTCTAGGTTGATGCCACCAAATGTCGGTGCTAATCGAATTACCGTCTCAACAATTTGTTCGGGTGTCTCTACGTCCAGGCAGATGGGGAAGGCATCGACTCCGGCGAACTCCTTGAACAGCAGTGCCTTACCTTCCATGACGGGCATCGCAGCAGCGGGGCCTATATTTCCGAGACCAAGTACAGCCGTGCCGTCGCTGACGATCGCGACTGTGTTCTTTCGTATCGTCAGTTCGTGGGAAGCGGCTTCGTCGGCGTGAATAGCCATGCATACCCGAGCGACCCCGGGGGTGTAAGCCATCGACAGGTCGTCCGCGTCGCGCAGCGGGATACGACTGACCGTTTCAAGTTTGCCGCCTTCGTGGATCTTGAAGGTGCGATCCACAGCGGTGATTACCTTGATGCCATCTAGCCCGTCGACGGCCGCGCAGATTTCTTCGACGTGCTGTTCGCTGGAGGCGTCAACGACGACCTCTTCGCGTAACGAACCCGCAGTTACGGTAAAACCGCGCAGACTCCGAATGTTTCCTCCGACGTCGCCAATGGCGGTACATAGTCGACCTAGGGTGCCTGGTTCGTGTGCGAGCTCTACTTCTAATGTGGCAGAGAAAGCAGCTGTTGGACGCGACATGGGGTCTCCTGGCGCAGAGGGAGTCCTTTATTGTGGCGGGACAGGGCGCCGGGACCAAACAGCGGCGCGCCATTTGTTTTCAGGGACCTTCGTATTCGAACCCTAAGTCGAGCGCTGTCAGCAAGGGGTAGAACTCTATTCCTGCTTGTTTTGCGAGGGCCCCACAGGTTCCACCGCGGTCCACTATCGCGATGATCATGACTGGTTCAGCTCCGAACGCTCGAACAACTTCAGCTGCTTCTAGAGGTGATACTCCCCGGGTTACAACGTCCTCCATGATTGCTACCCGGTCCCCGCGACTTAATGCGCCAGCAACTCTGCCTTCAACGCCATGATCTTTGGCTTCCTTGCGAATGCTGAACGAACGAATCGGAAGTCCTCGGTCCGCTGCTATTGCTGCCACTCCGTAGGCAACGGGGTCAGCTCCCATTGTCAAGCCGCCTATAGCGTCTAAGTCCTGAATCTCGCTGAGGATGACATCGGCAACCAATTTGATGCCTTCTGGGCGGCAGGCGGTTTGTTTACCGTCAATAAACCAGTTGCTCCTGCGGCCCGATTTCAATACAAAGTCGCCTGTCTGCACTGCGTGTGCAAGAACATGGTCTTTGAGGCTTTCCCGATTTGGATCTAACGCTGTCACTCGTTGGCCCATTGCACTTCACCATCGCCCATCATGACCTCTCCTATTTCCCAAGCCTCATGCCCATTTCGGGCAGCGATTTCGATGGTCCCGCTGCTCTGGTCTGCTGGCACGACAATGACCATTCCGATTCCTAGGTTAAATACCTTTTGCATTTCTTCTTCAGACACCGGACCTTGCGCAGCGATCCGGTCGAAGATTTCGGGGGTCCGCCAGCGGGTGGGGTGAAGGAGTATCCCAACATCACTTTCAATTATTCGCGTGAGGTTCCCGGCTAGGCCCCCTCCTGTTATATGCGCTGCTCCATGCACCTCAAATTCGTCAAATACTTCTAACACGGTGGGCGCATAAATTACCGAGGGTCGGAGCAACTCTTCGCCAAGGGAGGTTTCGGCTCCAACCCAAGCGGGTTGATCGAGCGGAAGACCGTCAAGAAGAACTTTGCGGGCAAGGCTGTACCCGTTGCAGCGCAACCCGGGTGACGCGAGACCAATTAGCACATCGCCTTCACAGACAGAAGATTTGGACGGGATGTCTGCGTGTTCTACTACCCCGACGGCAAAACCGGAGAGGTCAAAGTCGTCGTCGCCCATAAGGTCTGGATGTTCAGCGATTTCTCCTCCGGTGAGGGCACATCCTGCTTGACGACAACCTTCGGCAAATCCCATGACCAACTGTTCAATGCGTTCGGGGTCAACTTTGCCCGTGGTTATCTGATCTAGGAAAAAGAGCGGTTCTGCCCCTGACGTTACGATGTCGTCAACGCACATAGCCACAACATCTATGCCGATCGTGTCATACCGATCCAGCGCCTTGGCGACCAGTGGTTTTGTTCCAGCTCCGTCATTGCCTGCGACAAGCACCGGTTCTGTGTATCCATCTGGTATTGCCACTAGGGAACCGAACCCGCCTACGTCGCTGAGAACTTCTGGTCTGAAGGTTGACCGAACATGCCGAGCGAGCCGCCGCACAGCTTCGTCAGCTAGGTCAATATCAACCCCAGCGTCTGAATAGGTAACTTCTGAGGTCATTGGTCGAGCTTCAGTTGTGACGTCGCAACGAAACTTGTTTCCTGCTCATCGTGACGTTCTGCGAGTACGTCTCGCCCAAGGCGGTCGGGAATTTCCACGGGGTATCGACCGTCAAGGCATGCCGTACAGAATCCAGCTCCGGAGGCTCCGGTTGCATCAATAAGCCGATCAAGTTCTAAGTATGCGATTGAGTTGACGCCGAGGTACTCCCGTATTTCCTCCATGGTCAAGTTGGCCGCTAGAAGTTCTGCGTAGGTACCAGTGTCCATCCCATAAAAGCATGGCCATCTATAGGGAGGTGAAGAAATGCGAAGGTGGACTTCGGCTGCCCCGGCGGAACGCAGCATTTCAACTATCGCTCGAGTGGTGGTGCCTCGGACGATGGAGTCGTCAACTACTACAAGCCGTTGACCTTGAATGTTGTGGCGGATCGGGTTGAGTTTCATTTTGACCCCAAGTGCTCTCATTTCTTGTGAGGGGGCAATGAATGTTCTTCCGATGTACCGATTCTTGACGAGCCCGTCGCGGTAGGGCATCCCGCTCGCACGGGCGAATCCCTGCGCGGCAGGTATCCCTGATTCAGGCACTGGCATTACGAGGTCAGCGTCAACTGGTGCTTGATCCGCGAGTTGCTCTCCCATGCGCTGCCGGGCGGCATGTACGTTACGACCGTAGAGAACGGTGTCTGGGCGCGAAAAATAGACGAATTCGAAGACACACAGCCGGGGATCAGGATCACTGAACGGTTGTTCCGAAGTCCATCCATCTTGGTCGATAATGACCATTTCGCCTGGATCGATTTCCCGTACAAAATGCGCGCCAACCGTATCTAAGGCTGGGCTTTCTGAGGCGACAACCCAGCCGTTGTCAAGGCGCCCTAAGCAAAGTGGCCAAAAGCCTTCCGGCCCTCGGGCCCCAACCAGATGGTGGCGATCCATAGCTACGAAGGAAAACCCTCCCCGAAGTTGAGGTAGCACCCGAGCCAAGGCCCAGGGAAGTTCAGTGCCTTCAGGGGCTTCTCCAGTTGCCAGTTCAACCGCGACGAGTTCGGCCACCAGATCGCTATCACTCATAACGGTCCCATCAAGCATTCCTGCTTCAGCCGCTAATTCAGCAGTGTTGACAAGATTCCCGTTGTGGGCGAGCGCGAATTCGAGATCACCAACGTCGCGATAGAAGGGCTGTGACGCCCGCCAGGAGCTCGAACCCGTTGTTGAGTAGCGAGTGTGGCCGATAGCGATACCCCCCTCCAGAGCAGCAAGAATCCGATCATCGAATGCGCCCGACACCAAGCCCATGTCCTTTACCACGGTCACGTTCGAACCATCGCTCACCGCTATGCCGGCCGATTCTTGCCCGCGATGCTGGAGGGCGTACAGACCAAGGTAAGTTTGGTGCGCGACAGGACCCCCCGGCGACATGACCCCAAAGATCCCGCAGGCTTCACGGGGTTTAATCAGTTCAACTTCTTGGGGGCGACCCGTCATCCGCTAACAGTCCCTTGCCCCAGAGCTTGCGGTAATGCATCTCGTGAAGCGCGGGTGAGGTCAGCAACCGAAAGATCAACGATTGACCCCAAGACCAGAGAAGGCCCGCCCGTGCGACCAATAAACTGCGCTGGCACTCCTCGATTCGAGGACTCTTCTAGGAACGACCTCAGGTCCGAATCGCTGAGCGCTACAACAACTCGTCCGCCTGATTCGTTGAATAACGCCCGGTGGTCGTCAAGACCGCTCACATCCATCCCTACTCTGCTATTAATTGCCATTTCGGCCAGCGCTACCCCAATGCCCCCATCACCAACATCGTGGACTGCTTCAACTCGGTTCTGTTGGACGATCTCAGACACGAACGCAACTGTCCGCACCGCTTGCGTAAGATCGAATCCTGGGAGAGTGCCTCCTTTGCATCCTCCAATTTCCCAGGCCCACCGACTTCCGGCCATAGACACATCCCCTTGTGGTTGCTGGCCAAGCAGTACCAGCGATAGGCCAACCCCAACGGTTATTCCGGGAGGTTGTTCCACGAGCCGGGGATGCATTCCTATGATTCCGACGACAGGAGTTGGAGCGATATCAATTGAATTTGTTTCGTTGTAAAGGCTGACGTTTCCACCCACAACCGGTGCATTAAAGGCTTTGCACGCTTCGGACATGCCATCAACGGCTTCGGAAAGTTGCCACATGACATCAGGATGTTCGGGATTTCCGAAGTTCAGACAGTTAACGACAGCCATCGGTTCGGCACCCACGCAGGCGATATTCATCGCTGCCTCAGCTACTACCATCACTGTCCCCTGGCGTGGGTCTACGTGGCACCAACGGTGATTCCCGTCTGTAGACAAACCCAACGCCCGACCTGTTTCTCGTCCGGTTCTGGGGTCACGAAGCCGAAGCAGGGTTCCATCGCTGCCGGGTCCGACGACTGTGTTGAGGAAAAGTTGATGATCATATTGGCTGTACACCCAAGCGGGGTCTCGCAGGAGCGTTAGCAAGTCGGCCGAACAGTCAACTGGACCAACCGATGCGTCAAGAGAGCGCCGTTCATTTAGATCTTCGGGTGGCGCCAGGGGTCGGTCGTATTCAGGGGCGTCGTCATGCAACGTCGACGCGGGAAGTTCGGCTAACACCTCACCATCAAAGCCATCAAGAATTCTCAATTGTCCATCCCCGGTGACGCGTCCAATGACACTTGCGGCTATCTCCCAGCGGGAAGAGATTTCGAGTACGCGGTCGAGGTCTCTCGGCTGCACAATTGCCAACATCCGCTCTTGTGACTCGGAGGTCATTAACTCAAACGGCTCCATACCTTCTTCGCGCGAATGGATCGCTGAAACATCGACATCCATCCCTGCCCCGCCGCGAGAAGCTGTCTCGCTAGTTGCACAGGTGATACCTGCCCCTCCTAAGTCCTGGATACCTGTCACTAGTCCCTCGTCTAGCAACTCCAGACATGCCTCTAACAAACGTTTTTCTTCGAAAGGATCACCTACTTGCACGCTTGGACGCTTGTCCGCATTTGCAGACTCCTCGTCGAACCCTGCTGAAGCCAACACGCTGACCCCACCTATGCCGTCCCGGCCGGTCGATGCGCCGAGAAGCACCGCTAGATTGCCGACGCCGCTTGCCCGTCCCAAGACAAGTCTTTCTACGGGGAGCACTCCCATGGCTAAGACATTTACGAGTGGGTTGCCTTTATATGTTTCGTCAAAGACAATCTCTCCCCCGACAGTGGGCACCCCGACACTGTTGCCGTAACCGGAGACTCCACTGATGACCCCTTCGGCGATCCACCTGCTTCGTGGGTCATCTAGTGGTCCGAACCTGAGGGGATCCATTACAGCAATTGGGCGAGCACCCATGGTGAAGATATCTCTAAGAATTCCTCCTACTCCAGTTGCCGCTCCTTGATATGGCTCGATTGCGGAAGGGTGGTTGTGGCTTTCGATGCGAATGGCGACGGCTATCCCGTCGCCAACGTCAATAACGCCGGCGTTCTCGCCTGGACCCACCAGCACCCATGGTGCTTCTGTGGGAAGTCGCTTCAGATGAATCTTCGATGACTTGTACGAACAGTGCTCTGACCACATGACTGAGTACATGGCCAGTTCGAGGTGGTTTGGGCGTCGCCCTAACAGGGCATAAATGTTCTCGTATTCTTCGTCGGTCAACCCAAGTTCACGGTGGACCCACTCTGCGTCTTCAGGGGCCACACTCACGCTCTAAATCTAGTCATCCGTCAGAGGTATCAATGGATGCTCCACAACTGTTACCAAGAACTGAACTCGGTCAGCAAAGGAACACCTGGACTCGCGACGCTGCTTTGCTTGTTGCGCGTGAATCTTGGGTGCTTATTGGCTCGGTGTGACCTGCGAAGCGCCAAGTAACGATTCGAGCAGACGCGAGCCGTCGTTGGACCCAAGGATTGTCGAAGTGGCTCGTTCGGGGTGCGGCATCATCCCGACGACATTGCCTTGCTCATTAGAAATCCCAGCTATGTCCCCTATGGAACCGTTGGGATTGTCGGTGTATCTGAAAACAATTCTGTTTTCTTCCTCAAGCTCTTTCAAAGTTTCTTCTGAGCACACGTAGTTGCCCTCGAAGTGATTGATGGGGATGTTTAATAACTCACCGGCTGATGCACCAACTCCAATAATGTTGGACGTCGATACAAACTCGATTTGTTGCATGGCGCAAAGAAACTTCAACCCGACGTTTTTCTGCAAAGCGCCGGGGAGAATGCCTGCTTCGGTGAGAACTTGGAACCCGTTGCAGATACCTAATACCGGGCCGCCGTTTCGAGCGAATGCGGCGATCGTCTCCATGATCGGCGAGAACCGGGCGATTGCTCCACAACGCAGATAATCGCCGTGCGCGAAGCCGCCAGGTATGACAATCGCGTCGACATTTCCGAGGTCTGCCGCGCTGTGCCAAAGAACCTCCGCGTGTCCGCCGAGCGCATTTATGGCATCGACTGTGTCGAATTCGCAGTTCGTACCGGGGAAGCGGACAACACCAACTCGTCGACTCATGTGTTCAGTACTTCGACCGTTGTGTCTTCGATGACTGGGTTAGATAGGAAGCGTTTACACATGTCTTCCACGATTGTCTTGGCCGCGCTCGCTGAGTCAGCCTCCACTCGCAGTCGAATTACTTTACCCACTCTGACGTCTCCGGCTGTTTGGAAACCAAGGGCAGGCAGTGCGCGTTCGATCGTTGACCCTTCAGGATTAGCTATTCCCTCTCGCGGTGACACTTCGACCTTCACTTCGAAGCGCACTAGTTTTCGCCGATCCATGTGCTGAAGCTCTCGCCGGTGATGCGTTCGTACGCAGTTATGTAGCGTTCGCGCGTCACGTTAACTGTTTCTTCCGATAACTGTGGTGGGGGAGGCGATTTGTCCCATCCTGAAGCCTCTGTGGCATCTCGAACAGGTTGCTTGTCCAAAGAAACTGGCGTCACTCCTGGAGTCCAGCTTTCGGCTGGCCAGAATCGCGATGAATCAGGCGTCAGTAATTCATCGGCGATAACCATCTCCCCATCGATTAGGCCTAATTCGAATTTTGTATCAGCGATGATCACACCATTATCTGCGGCATGTTCCGACGCAGACCGGTATGCCTCTATTGAAAGATCTCGGGCCTGCGCTGCGATGTTGGGCCCAACTATTTCTACGGCTTCTTGGTAACTGATATTGATGTCATGCCCCTCAGTGGCTTTCGTTGATGGGGTGAAGACGGGCTCGGGGAGCTGTTGCGCTTCTACCAAACCCGTTGGTAGCGGGGAACCATGCATGGTCCCCAACTGTTGATATTCCTTCCATGCTGAACCAGTGATGTAACCCCGCACGATGCATTCCAGGGGAAGCATTTCTGCTTTTCGCACCAGGAGCGCGCGGCCATGCCAATCGGAACGTTGTGCCGGCGACGGAAAATCGTTTGGATCAGCGGACACCAGGTGGGTAGAGGCGACTGAGGTGAGGTACTCCGACCACCAAACTGTCATGGCCGTTAGAACCCTTCCCTTGTCTGGGATGGGCTCATTGAAGACAACGTCAAAAGCTGAGATTCGGTCAGTCGCGACCATCAGGAGGTGTTGATCGTCAACCGTGTACATCTCTCGGACTTTGCCGCTATGGAGTAGCTCGAGTTCGTTCACCTCTCTTCTTTACTAGAGAATGGGGGATGGGCGGTAGGACCCTCCCTCAGGATGTTGAGAATTGATGGTGGCCGCGGTCGCGACAAAAGCCGCTACCTGCGAATCGGCAAGACCGACGAACACGTTGTGATCACCTATTGCCTCATTGATCTCGTCAGCCTCTATTGGCAGCGCCGGATCGTTAATAATCCTTTCAAGTAAGTCGTTTTCACCCGAAGTCCCTTCCCGGACTTCGATCGCGGCTGCAACGGCGTGTTCCTTTATTGCCTGGTGAGCTTGCTCACGCCCCGCGCCGGCCTTGACTGCTGCCGTCAGCAAGCGGGTGGTGACGAGAAACGGCAGGTATCGCTCCAGTTCTCGATCGATGGCACGACGATACGCACCAAATCCATCGAGCACAGTGAGAACTGTTTCAATTGCCCCGTCCAGCGCGAAGAATGCGTCCGGAAGGACCACACGGCGAACAACAGAACAGCTGACGTCTCCTTCATTCCATTGATCACCGGCGATGGACGCAGTCATAGCTAGATGACCACGCAATACGGCAACAAAGCCAGATACTCGCTCTGCCGATCGGGCATTCATTTTGTGCGGCATTGCGGAAGAACCAACTTGGCCTTCGCTGAATCCTTCGGTGGCTAGATCTAAACCAGCCATGAGTCGAATTTGAAGGGCGATATTTCCTAAAGGGCTCGCGGCTTGAGTTAATCCGCTAACCACATCGAGATCGAGAGAACGGGGATACACCTGGCCTACGGCATTCAGCACGCATTCGAAACCCAGCCGGTCGGCGACGAGACGCTCCAACTGGTTGACCTTTGAAGAGTCACCGTCGAAGAGATCAAGCAGATCTTGCTGGGTTCCCATTGGGCCTTTTAACCCACGTAGGGGGTAGCGCTTCAATAGTTCTTCGATTCGCTCGAATGCGAGAATGGTTTCTTCACCTAGGTTGGCGAACCGTTTACCGAGGGTCGTAGGTTGGCCCGGCACGTTGTGAGAACGGCCCGTGATGACCGTGTCCTGATGCTCAATGGCCAGTTCCGCTAGACGAGAAATCACCGCTACCAGACGCTGCTGCACGAGGATCATTGAACGCTTGATCTGCAATTGCTCGACGTTCTCAGTTAGGTCCCGCGATGTCAGACCTTTATGAATTTGTTCATGCCCAGCCAGAGACGAGAACTCCTCGATTCGAGCTTTTACGTCATGGCGTGTCACTCGCTCTCGGCGTTCAATGGATTCCAGATCTACTTTGTCAATGACGGAACGGTATGCATCAATAACAGTGTCTTCGACGACTAGGCCGAGATCTTGCTGCCCTTCAAGGACCGCAACCCACAGTTCGCGCTCCAATACGATTTTCTCTTCAGCCGACCAAATGTGCACCATTTCGGGCGACGCATAGCGGGTTGCTAGAACGTTAGAGATTTGAGCTTTTTGGCCGGTCACCGTGCTCCCTCATCTCTGAAAGTTGCGAGTCGTCCCGCGAGTTCACTGTCACTTACTGACAAGATCTCTACCGCTAAGACAGCTGCATTTGCGGATCCGTCGACTGCAACTGTTGCTACTGGTATACCGCGCGGCATTTGTACCGTTGACAGAAGTGCGTCGATCCCACCGGCCACACCGCCCGAAAGTGGAACGCCGATGACGGGCAACGTGGTGTTGGCTGACACAGCGCCAGCGAGGTGGGCTGCCATGCCTGCACCACAGATAATTGCGCCGTATCCGTTTTTTCGGGCGTTGGTGGCTAGATCGGCGACCTGATCGGGGGTCCGATGAGCGGACATCACGTGAACTTCGTGGGGGACATCGAAACGTTCAAGCATTTCGGATGCGCCAGCCATTTTGTCGGCATCCCGGGGAGAACCCATCAGAATCGCTACCTTCACGCCACTTCCTCCTTGTCGAGATCTGCCTGGATCGAAGCTCCAATGTCAGTGCGGTACTGCATTCCAGACCATGAGATAACAGACACTGCGTTATAGGCAAGGTTGCGAGCAGTTTCTAGTTTCGCTGCTCGCCCGCAGACATTAAGCACTCGCCCTCCTCCAGTTACGAGTTCCCCTTGAGGGTTCAAGGCAACTCCGGCACAAAAGATTTCGACACCTTCTATTGCTCTCGCTTCTTCGAGACCGTAGATGACGTCACCTGTTTGGGGTGCGGTGGGGTACCCCTGGGAAGCGAGAACCACGGTGACCATCGCGTCGGTAGACAACGTCGGAGGACTCTGCAAGTCGCCGTTTGCAACTTGGAGCAATGTCTCAGCCAAGTCGCCTTCAAAGCGAGGGAGGATCACTTGTGCTTCTGGATCACCGAAGCGGACGTTGAACTCCAACAGTTTCGGTCCGTCTTCGGTCATCATAAAACCGGCGAATAGGACTCCCCGGTAATTAATTTCTCGTTTACGCAGTTCCTCGACAGTTGGGTGTACTGCTGTATTCATCATGTCATTTAGATCTGTAGTGCTAACGGTCGGCATTGGTGAGTAGCAACCCATGCCGCCGGTGTTGGGTCCCAAATCTTGGTCCCGCAGCCGCTTATGGTCCTGGGCTGACGTAGGTATTAACGCCGCTTTCTCACCGTCGCAGAGCGCGAACAACGACAACTCAGGTCCGCTGAGGCCTTCTTCGATCACCACACAGCGGCCAGAATCTCCGAAAGTAGTACCCGATAATTTGGCCCGCACGTCTTCTACAGCATCGGCGTATGTGTCAGTGACTAAGACCCCTTTCCCTGCGGCTAACCCATCTGTTTTAACGACATACGGGGGGGCCAGTGTCGATAGGAATGCAACCGCGGCATCAGCTTCGTGTTCACCAAACGATGCGTAACGGGCAGTCGGCACTCCGGCCGCTTCGACAAGACTTTTCATCCACGCCTTTGAACCTTCGAGGCGTGCCCCATCTGAGCCTGGACCAAAAACCGCTCGGCCTTCAGCGCGCAATTGGTCCCCGAGCCCGTGTACGAGCGGGACTTCGGGCCCGACGACGTACAGGTCAGCTTCGATTTCTGTTGCTGCCTGCGCGGTACTTCCTTTGATGCCTGGCGATCCTGGGGTCACAATGACTTCGGAAGACTGAGAGAGAACCGTGGCGAAGGCATGTTCTCTTCCGCCGGACCCGACCACGCAAACCCTCACGCTGCAAACCGGAGATATTGTTCGCGTCCTGGGCCGACACATACAAATCGAATGGGGACACCCATTTGTCGCTCTAGAAACGATATGTAGTCAATTGCTTCTCTTGGTAAGTCATGTCGTTCCGTTGCTCCGGAAAGATCGGTACGCCATCCGGGAAATTCTGCATACACCGGTGTCGCCTTGTCGTGTAGGCGCCGCAGATGCGGAAGATATTCGTACCTTCGGCCGTCGACTTCATATGCAACGCAGACCTTGATGGTTTCAAGTTGATCAAGAACATCCAATTTAGTGAGGGCGATTTCTGTGCAGGCGTTGAGTCGCACTGCTTGGCGCGCCATCACGGCATCAAACCAACCTGTGCGGCGGCGGCGACCTGTGTTCGTGCCATATTCGTGGCCTACGTCAACAAGATGGTCACCGATCTCGTCATGCAGTTCAGTCACAAATGGGCCTGCTCCCACTCGGGTCAAATAGGCTTTTGCGATTCCGATAACTTGGTCGATCGCCCCTGGTCCGATGCCGGAGCCAACGAGTGCGTACCCCGCGATTGGGTTGGAAGATGTGACGAAGGGATAGGTCCCATGGTCGAGATCAAGGAACGTGGCCTGGGCCCCTTCGAACAGGACTCGCTCGCCAGCGTGTAAGGCCTCGTGAAGATGGCCGACGGTATCGGCGATGTACGGGGCTACACGGGGCGCTATTTCGTCAATCAATTCGTCGGCTAATTGGTCTGGGTCTAGACCTTCGTGGCCGTACACGTCGCGGAGAATTATGTTTTTTTCTGCCAACGCGCTGTGAAGTCGGGCTCGCAGATGTTCAGGATCAAGCAGGTCCTCGACCCGGATCCCAATTCTTGATGCCTTGTCGGCGTAGGCCGGTCCAATGCCTCGTTTTGTGGTCCCAATCTTGTTGTCACCTCTTCGGCTTTCAGCTAATTCGTCAAGGATCTGGTGGTAGGGCAACACGAGGTGGGCTTGAGGGCTCAACATAAGGCGTTGACAATCAACATCTTTAGCGGCAAGGGTGTCGATTTCATTGAGTAACACGCGAGGGTCGATCACCACACCGTTACCGATGATCGGTACAACATGGTCGTACAAGATCCCACTGGGTATGAGTTGTAGAGCGAAAACTTCGCCGTCAACGACGAGGGTGTGTCCGGCATTGTGCCCACCTTGGTAGCGCACCACATGGGCGCACTCCTTAGCCACAATGTCGACTACGCGTCCCTTACCTTCGTCACCCCATTGGGTGCCGACCACAATTGATCCTGGCACGGACCACTCCAAACGTCATGCGTTGACGTTCCCCGATTCTAATTGCGGGACCGGCGTTATTAGGGGTGAATTAGAGAGGTCTTTTCTTTTGAAGCCGTCGGCGTGTTGTCCGGTCAACGACAAAACTTCGTTCACGGGGCGGTCACGTGCAGCCGTTTCCTTAAGACCCGCATGGAAATTTCCGCTAACGCCTTCGTCTCCGCGGATCTAGCCATGGGACAACTGATTGTTGCAGAGGCACAAGATCTCTTCTGTACTGACGGTGAGTTTCAATGACGGTTGCAGCTGCGGCGGCTTGGAGTTCGCGCATTTCAGCTTCGAGTTGGGCGACGCGATGTTCGAGATCAAGCACTCGTTTCACCCCAGCCAAGTTCAGACCTTCGTTTGTGAGCTCCTGGATGCGTCTCAAAAGAGCAATGTCGATTTCGCTGTATCTGCGGCTCCCGCCGGGAGTACGAGCTGGTTCCACTAGCCCTCTCCGTTCGTAGATGCGCAGCGTTTGAGCGTGTACGCCGGCAAGTTCCGCCGCGACTGAAATCACGTATACGGCCCTGGTTGGATCGGGTGGTGAGGCCATGGGATCCATGATTAGCCCTCCTGTCGTTCTTCGTTTCGAGGTGACCAGTCGGTTACCTCGTTTAGCGTTTCTATTGCGGCTCTTTCTTGAGCCGTTAACTCTGTGGGGACAACGATTTCGATCGTCACCAACAAATCACCAGTGGCTTTGGGAGTGCTAATACCTCGGCCTTTCACCCGGAACGTGGTCCCTGATTTAGTACCCGCGGGGACTTTCAACGTCACCGTTGAATGGTCGTAGGTGGGGATCTTGATTTCTGAACCCAAAGCCGCCTCCGGGAATGTAACGGGCACCGCGATAGTGAGGTGCTGTCCCTTCCGACCGAACATCGAGTCGGGTGCTATTTCTACGACGACGAACAGGTCGCCATTCGGTCCGCCGTTGCGACCTGTGCCCCCTTTGGCCGCCAGCCGTATGCGTTGACCGTCGTCTACACCTGCGGGGATTCGCACTTTGGCCTGGCGTTGCCCGCCTTCGCGATCCGCGCCTAAACGAATAGTGGTGGTTATTCCGTCAATTGCGTCGCGAAATCCCAGATGTATGCGCGTTTCTTGGTCCACGCCTCGCATGGGGATAGGTCCCCCACCGCCGCGCCCTCGGCCCCGACCGAAAAGATTCCCGAACATCCCGCTGAGATCATCAAAGTCCTCAAAATGAACGTTGAATCCGTCGGGGCCAGAAGCGAAGCCACCTGCGGCCGAAGGACCAAGCCGCCGAGCCTCGTCGTATTCACCGCGTTTGGTTTCATCACCGAGAACGTCGTAGGCAGCAGATACCTCTTTGAAGCGTTCCTCGTTCCCTCCCGTTGCGTCGGGATGATGAGTTCTCGCCAACTTCCGGTAGGCCTTAGTTATGTCTTTGGGGGAGGCATTCGATGACACCCCGAGCACTGCGTAGTAGTCCTTTTCAAACCATTCACGCTGGGCTGCCATGTTTCACCTCCTCATCCGGTTCGGCTTCTAGTCTCGGACTTTCACCATGGCCGCTCGCATCACTCGCTTGCCCCATCGGTAACCGGGGCGGAGCTCTTCGGTGACGACTTGTTCTCCACCATCACCTGTTTCATGCAGCACAGCTTCATGTTGGTTGGGATCAAATAAAGCTCCTACTGCTTCGATGCGGGTTAACCCATGTTTTTGCAATACGGCATCTAACGAACTCTTGATGGGCACGACGTCCTCAAGACCTTGGGCTGTGGCGGCGTCGCAGGCGTCCAACACTGGTAGCAGTGACTCCACAAGTCGGGCGACGCCATTGGAAACTTGCTGTTCCAAGTCACCGGAGCTTCGCCGGCGGAAATTTTCAAATTCTGCCTGCAACCGTTGCAAGGAATCTCGGAAGTCATCACGTTCTGTCGTGACACTTTCCAGCGCTTCGATTAGCTCCTCGACTGAAAGCGGTTCTTGTGATTCAACATTTGATGGTTCCTGGGTTTCGATATTGGGGTCGTTTGAGACCTCTTCATCGCAATCGACCGCCAAATCGAACTCAGTCTGTTCAGGGTCGTCATTACCTTCCTCTATCACTGGTCCTCGTCAATGATTTCCGCGTCGACGACATCTTCACCTGACTCTGCTTCAGGGGCTGAGCCATCACCGCCAGACTGAGCGGCGGCTTCGTAAAGCTTTTGACCCAAAGATTGACTTGCCCCGGTAAGAGCCTCGGTCGCATTGCGAAGAGTTTCTACATCTTCGTTTTCGGCTTCGAGGGCTTCTTTGAGAGTCGTGAGGGCGCCTTCAACTTCGGCCTTGTCTTCCTCAGAAACCTGGTCACCCTGGTCACCCAACATTTTTTCGACTTGGTAGACCAGCGAGTCTGCATTATTTCGAGCTTCGGCTGCCTCTCTGCGCTGCCGGTCTTCTTCAGCGTGGCTTTCCGCATCCTTCACCATCTTTTCGATGTCATCGTCATTCAGGTTTGATTGACCGCTGATGGTGATGGACTGTTCTTTGTCGGTTGCACGATCTTTTGCAGAGACGTTCACTATCCCGTTGGCGTCAATGTCGAACGTGACTTCTATTTGGGGCACACCGCGTGGTGCTGGCGGCAGATCAACTAATTGAAATTTACCCAGAGTTTTATTACCCGAGGCCATTTCGCGTTCGCCTTGGAGAACGTGAATTTCGACTGACGGCTGCATATCGTCAGCTGTAGTGAATACTTCTGCCCGCTTTGTCGGGATCGTCGTGTTGCGTTCGATCAACTTGGTCATCACTCCCCCTTTTGTCTCAATCCCAAGACTGAGGGGAGTCACGTCGAGAAGTAGGACGTCTTTGACGTCGCCTTTTAGAACGCCTGCTTGGACCGCGGCACCAACTGCTACCACTTCATCTGGGTTTACGCCTTTGTGGGATTCTTTGCCTGTCATTTCAAGAACGAGTTCTTGTACTGCGGGCATTCTTGTTGAGCCGCCAACCATGATGACGTGGTCGATGTCGTTCGGTTTCAAGTTCGCGTCGTCTATCGCCTGTTTGAACGGTGGTTTGCATCGAGCGACAAGGTCCGCGGTTATCTCCTGAAACTTCGCTCGGGTGAGCTCATAGTCAAGATGCAACGGGCCACTGTCGGTGGCGGTAATGAACGGCAAGTTGATTTGAGTGGTTTGTTTGGATGACAGGTCTTTTTTTGCTTGTTCTCCGGCCTCTTTGAGCCGTTGGAGGGCCATTGCGTCGGCTTTGAGGTCAACTCCGTGGTCGCCTTTGAAAGAGTCAGATAACCAATCGATGACGCGCTCATCCCAGTCATCGCCACCGAGGCGGGTGTCGCCAGCGGTCGATTTCACTTCGAAGACGCCCTCTCCAATTTCAAGGACCGACACATCGAACGTGCCACCACCAAGGTCGAAAACCAGAATTGTCTGATCGTCTGTTTCTTTGTCTAGGCCGTAGGCAAGCGCCGCAGCTGTCGGTTCATTGATGATCCTGAGGACATCAAGTCCTGCTATTTGGCCTGCTTCTTTCGTGGCGGTTCGTTGTGCGTCATCGAAATACGCTGGAACTGTGATTACTGCTTCGGTGACATCTACTCCGAGGTATTCCTCAGCGTCTCGTTTCAGTTTCTGGAGGACCCTGGCCGAAATTTCTTGAGCTGTGTACGACTTATCATCGATTTCTACGCTCCAACTTGTACCAATATGACGCTTGACTGATGCCAGTGTTCGATCGGGGTTAGTCACCGCTTGTCGTTTGGCGACCTCGCCTGTGAGCACTTCACCGCCTTTGGCGAATCCGACGATCGAAGGTGTCGTCCGGTCGCCTTCGGCGTTGGCAATCACCGTGGGTTCTCCGCCTTCCATGGTTGATACCACCGAATTGGTAGTTCCAAGATCAATACCGACTGCTCTGGACATATGCGTTTTCTCCTCTGGGGGGATGGGTCAGGGTGTAACTCGGACACTTGCGACGTGGGATACACCAGGTGTGTCGCCTTGCCGGGTTATCCACCATTATAAAAGTTGAGTGTATGATTAGCAACTTTTATATTAGCTGTGGTTGGATCCCTGGATCCGTCTAGGCCAGGTAGGGTGCAACCTATGGTCAACACGGCCACGCGGCTCATTCTTCTTCGTCATGGTCAAAGCCAATGGAATCTTGAAAATCGATTCACCGGTTGGTTTGATGTCGATTTGACCGAGAAAGGGATCCGCGAAGCATCCCAGGCGGGCGCATTACTTGAGGCGGCCAACATCAGACCCGATGTCGTGCACACGTCACTCCAAACACGTGCCATCGAAACAGCGAATCTAGCTTTATCGGCGGCTGACCGTCTTTGGGTCCCTGTGCGGAGAAGCTGGCGGCTTAACGAACGTCACTACGGTGCTCTTACCGGCTTGGATAAGGACGAAACCGTAGCTCTTCATGGTGCTCAACAGGTCCATTTATGGCGCCGGAGCTATTCGACCGCGCCACCTGAAATGCCTGCAGAACATCCGTACAACCCAAACAACGACGCTCGTTACGCATCTATCCCGAACAATTCGCTGCCGCGAACCGAATGCCTCGCCGATGTCGTTAAACGCTTGGTCCCTTATTGGCAAGGTCCACTAGCAGAAGATTTAAGAGAATCGAAGACGGTTCTCGTCGCAGCTCACGGGAACAGTCTGCGTGCCCTGGTGAAACACCTTCAAGCAATCCCCGATAATGAGATCAGTGATCTTGAAATCCCTACCGGCGCACCCATCATCTACGACCTCAACGCGGCCCTAGAGCCAACTGAGTCCCTGCCGATTGCCGACCGCTACTTAGGCTAGAACTGCCATGCGAGACGTCGAACTGCGCTTACTACAGAGCGTCAACCCCGCGTTCGCCGGTTCGAATACGAGTCACGCTTTCGACCTCTGTAACCCATACTTTCCCATCACCAATTTTTTCAGTTCGCGCTGCCTGGACAAGACAGTCCACGACGCGATCCGTATCCGCGGCATCTACCAGTATTTCAACCCGAACCTTGGGGATGAAGTCGACGTGATATTCGGTTCCTCGATACGTCTCGGTGTGGCCGCCTTGGCGACCAAATCCGCGTACTTCTGAAGCAGTAAGACCTTGAACGTTGGTGTCTTGCAACGCTTCGACAACAGCTTCAAGGCGGTGGGGTTTAATTACAGCAGTAACCAAACGGACCATATCTGCTGCTCCTCAGGGGTTCCTTACCTGTCAACCTTGTCACGCTAACGACAATCCAGCCAACGGCAAAAAAATAAACTTGGCGTTGATCCTTGTAGCCACCCGTCAAACATGAAACCCCACCCCTGTTTGTGGCCCTATCCGTCACACCGATAATCGGACACATGTTGAGAAGCATGCGACACAAATCTTCCGTGCTCTAGGTGCGGTTCATCGACAACCTGTCCGGTAACTTGGCCTACGTGCAAGCACGAATTAAACCGCATCATCTCGCACTCACTATTGGAGTTGCGTTCGCTTCGGTGACTGCAGTTTCTGGAATCGCTGCGGCTGCTTTTGGGTTCCACAACCACAACCCAGTACACCGAGAGGTGTTCGGCAACATCCCTGGTGCCTTACAGCTCGCCTTTTATGTCATTACGCCTTTCCTCATCGTATTCGGGGCATGGAATTTCGCTCAACGCGTACGGAACTGGGAACGTGGAGCGCCTGACCGTCGAGCCACTACCGGGGCCAACGCCCAGCGGAGAATGCACGATTACCGGGCTGGGGTGATGATGCAAACCTTGTTGCGTGACCCTGTCGCTGGGGTAATGCACGCCCTTCTCTACTACGGCTTTTTGGTTCTCCTAGCTGTCACCACCACCCTTGAAATCGACCATCAACTTCCCGAGAGATTGAAGTTTCTCCATGGCGGTACTTACCAGGGATTCAGTTTTGTGGGAGATCTCGCAGGTCTTGCTTTCACCGGCGGCATGGCTTGGTCAGTCGTTCGTCGATATGTCCAAAAGCCCTATCGCATACGCATCAAAACGCGGCCCGAGCATGCTGTCATCCTCGGCGTTCTATTGGGCCTTGGGGTTACGGGCTTTGCGGCCGAAGCATTTCGGATTGCTTTGGAAGGGCGCCCAACCTACGAGCAATGGTCTTTCGTTGGTTACCCCCTTTCGGCGTTAGTTGACGGTATTGATTCTGTAGCCGGTTGGCATCAGGCACTCTGGGTTAGCCACGTCGTCTGCTTCATGGCTTTTCTCGTGCTGTTACCAGTCACGATGCTCCGCCACATGTTCACTTCTCCCCTCAACATGTATCTCAAAGACCGGGAACGGCCGAAAGGAGCAATGCGGGCTCTACCGGATCTCATGGAGGCAGAAGACATCGAAACCATCGGGGCGTCGGTTATCGAAGATTTCACCTGGAAACAGCTGTTAGACACCGACAGTTGCACCATGTGCGGGCGCTGCACCGCGGTATGCCCGGCCCACGCAACAGGAAAACCCCTCGACCCCCGAGAAATCGTGCTGAAGACCGGCGAAATAATGGCGGCAACTGGTGAACACGGAGAGGTGTCCCCGCCAATTGGCACAGATCGGGAAATAACGGTCAGCGCAAACAATTTGTTCGAACGCATTAGCACTGAGGAACTTTGGTCCTGCACCAGTTGCAGGGCTTGCGACGAAAACTGTCCTGTCAATATCGAAATTCTCGACAAAATTCTTGATATGCGCCGCTATCTCACGCTGATGGAAAGCGACTTTCCTAGCGAACTCGGAGGGGCGTTCCGAGGCATGGAAAACAACGCCAACCCCTGGAATATGAACAACGGCGAACGCGCTGACTGGGTTAAAGATTTAGATGTCGAAGTTGTTGACCCCTCCGACCCCTTCGACCATGAATACCTCTATTGGGTTGGTTGTGCGGGTTCTTTCGATGACAAGAACCAGAAGGTCTCGGAGGCAACTGCCAAGCTGTTGAATCGAGCCGGTGTTGATTTCGCGATCCTAGGTCCATCGGAAATGTGCACGGGTGACAGCGCGCGCCGTTCGGGCAACGAGTACCTCTTCCAAATGCTCGCTGCTGAAAACGTCAGCAGCCTAAACGAGATGGGAGTTCGGAAGATCGTCACTCAATGCCCTCACTGTTTCAACACATTGAAGAACGAATACCCCCAATATGGTGGCAACTGGGAAGTGGTGCATCACACCCAGTTCTTGGAAGAACTTGTGGCATCAGGGGCACTTGATTTAAGTGAAGCCCGGTTGGAAGAGCGAATCGTTTATCACGATTCGTGTTACCTGGGTCGTCACAACGACGTGTACATGTCGCCAAGAAACGTCATCGGCAACCTGGCCGGAGTGGAAATCGTTGAAGCCCCAAGAAACGGAACCAAAGGCATGTGCTGTGGGGCTGGTGGGGCGCGAATGTGGATGGAAGAAACCATTGGCACAAAGGTCAACGACGAACGTTCCAAAGAACTCATAGAGACCGGGGCAAGTCGTATAGCTACGGCTTGTCCCTTCTGCTACGTCATGATTGATGACGGCGTGAAAGCTCAAGGGTTTGGAGAAGACGAGGTCAAAGTTGCTGATATCGCGATCCACTTAGTGGAGGCGCTCGAAGCAACTACCGAATGAACGATTCGCGTGTAGTCAAAAGTTTTCGTGGAACCGGCTAGGGGTCGGGCCGCGTTGCCCTCGATATTTCGATCCTAACGATGACGCACCATACGGAACATCCGCAGCGGTTGTCATTTGGATGAAGCTGATTTGGCCGATCTTCATGCCCGGATAAAGGGTGATCGGAAGATTGGCGACATTCGACAGTTCAAGAGTGAGGTGACCATCCCAGCCCGCATCAACAAATCCTGCGGTCGTATGAATTAACAACCCCAGCCTGCCGAGAGACGACTTGCCTTCTATGCGACCGACCAGATCATCGGGGATAGCGATCCTTTCAAGCGTCGATCCAAGCGCGAATTCCCCTGGATGCAGAACGAACGCGTCATCGCCGTCAACCATTACTTCTTCTGTTAGGTCGGTCTGGTCTTCTTTAACGTCGATCACTCGTCGAGTGTGATTCAAAAAGACCCGGAACCTGTCGTCTAGATGCAAATCCACTGAAGATGGCTGGATATCTGTCGGATCAAGCGGATCAATCACAATACGTCCATCCGCCAGAAGTTCGCGGATTGTGCGGTCGGAGAGGATCATGAGAAACGCAGCCTAGCGGCGCGTCCCCAGAGGGGCCGACCCGATAACCGGGGGTTCGCCGCCCGGCAAGTGACAAGGCGCGCCGCTTCGTTAAACTTCACTTTCCACGTGACAGTTGGTCCTGCGGGTGTAGTTCAATGGCAGAACGTCAGCTTCCCAAGCTGAGAACGCGGGTTCGATTCCCGTCACCCGCTCCATTTCCAACCGATGTGCTTCACCGTTTTGCCCAACCAGGTCACCTGTCTCATGCGCGGGGCATCGTCTTTACGCGCACCGCTGGCATCCAACGCGGCCCGGCGGTGGCATCAATTCTGGCGACGAATGCGTCATGGTGTGGTTCAACGAGCGCACAGAATCGAGCGGCCGTTTCTTCGCCCACTGCCCTCCAAGCGGGTGCAGTGAGGGCATCGGTGCGTACCTCAAGATCTAGCCGGAAGCGGCGACCTTCGTCATTGAGCGCACCATTGGACGCCAAGCCTTTGGCCTCTAGCCGAGCCCACCCGCGAGCCACGGCTTCGTCGTCATTACCGCGACTACGAGCGATCCACTCCTCACTACCGTATTCATCAAGATCCACCAGCGCCGAATGAAGTAATCCAACTTCGACATCGTCAAGATCCTCACTGCCGCATAACGCCCAGTGATTGTCACCCCGCAATTCGCGCAAACAGTTCGCGGCGAGCCAGGCTGACAACCCAGAGTTGCTACCTACAGGTCGCGGCTGGCCTCGGTGAGCGGCGAACATCGGCCGACCACCAAAGTGCACGGAATCCACGCCACGCCACAATGCGTCAGCAAAGTTACCCAGTTCATCGGTCAACCCTGGAGCAATCTCGTCAAGGCCAGGTTCGACAGCCATGTCGCGGACAGCCAGGATGGACTTGGCCTCAGTGACCTCCTGATAGGCGTTCATCACTGCAGCGATCACTGACGGGTTAATCGAATAGGTAGCAGCGGCAGCAACTGCGGGTGCGACATCCCCCAGAGAGGCGAGCCGCCAAGCCACGACCCACCCCAGGCCATTGGGTACACCAAGAGCTTCATACTCCCGAATCGCTCGCTGGTCCCACATCATCCAACCGACGAGGTCGTGACACACCAAGCCACTCTTAGCTGTCAGCAGCCCCCAATCGGTCATCCGCCTGAATCTAGCTCCGCGATCCGATAAATAGCCCTACCGTCCCAGGCTAAACGGGCAATCGGTGATCACTCCATGTACTAGGCGTCAAAGAAGAGACACCCCATGTACGGTCCTCAGGGCCTTGCGATCCTCAAAGGGACGGGATTGTCTCGTCCGGTGTCAGCGGAAAAGTGTTGCCAGGGCCCATATCGCGGCCACCAGCCCAACAACCACCATGACCATGCTCCGCCCAAGCGGTGCTCGTGCAAGTTCATCATCCCCGCGTGGTTCACCACGCGGTCGAAGCATCGCTAGCGCGTTGCCAACGAAGAGTGCGCCGCCGAGAGCCAGCATCAAGAAAGGAATTAAGTCGGGGCCGAGGAACACGATCAGTAACCGTTATGTCTGGTCTTGGTACCGGCTCATATTCGCGAATCTTGTGTAATTGCTGAGCCAAGCAAGTCGCACCGTGCCCGTTGGGCCATTGCGATGTTTCGCGACAATAACTTCAGCTGACCCAATGTCAGGTGATTCGGGGTTGTACACCTCGTCGCGGTAGAGAAAAGCAACGACGTCGGCATCTTGTTCTATAGACCCGGATTCTCGAAGGTCTGAAAGCATGGGCCGTTTATCAGTTCGCGACTCGAGTCCTCGGCTGAGTTGGGATATAGCAACTATTGGGGTATCGAGTTCGCGGGCGAGGATTTTTAAACCACGTGACATTTCTGAAACCTCAACCTGGCGATTCTCGGCATTCCCTCTACCACTCATTAGCTGTAAATAGTCAACGACTATCATCCCGAGGTCGCCTAGACGACTTTTCAGTCTCCGAGCTTTTGCCCGAATTTCCATCACCGTCAAGTTTGGATTGTCGTCAATCCATATGGGAGCTTCGCCGAGCTTTCCTACTGCTCGCGTGATCTTGGGCCAGTCATCTTCGGACAGATTCCCGTTTCGCATTCGCTGCGAATCGACTCGAGCGTCTGAGCAAAGGAGCCTCTGAGTCAACTCAAGGTGGCCCATCTCCAAAGAAAAGAATAGGACTGGGCGTTGTGCCTCCAGGGCGGCGCTTGCCGCCATCCCGAGGGCAAACGCTGTCTTACCCATGGAAGGTCGCGCGCCGACAACTACAAGGTTGCTGGGTTGTAAACCGGAAAGAAGTTCGTCAAAGTCGATATAACCGGTGGGGAGTCCGGTGATCGCGTTGCCCTGTTCGTACAACTCCTCTAGGCGGTCAAGGTTGGCGTCAAGTAATTCGCGAATGGGTTTGGTTGTATCGACAACTCGACGTTCAGCAATTTGGAACATCATGGCTTCAGCTTCGTCAACAGTTTTGACTACGTCCTCCGGCCTGCTGTAGCCCAATTCCACGATGTCGCCGGCGACTCCGATGAGGCGGCGAAGCATGGCGTGTTCTTCTACGATTCGCGCGTAACGACCCGCATTGGACGAAGCAGGGGTCGACGTTTGCAACTCAAGTAGCCGCTGAGGCCCACCGACTTGGTCAAGAAGACCGGCTCTAGTGAGTTCTTCGGCAACCGTGACAGGGTCAGCGGGTTCTCCTGACCCGTACAACGAAGCCACAGCGTCGAAAATGTAACCATGCGCCGGGACGTAGAATTGGTCACCGCTAAGCGTTTCGACTGCGGGCCCAATGGCATCGCGAGATAGAAGCATCGCCCCTAGTAATGACGCCTCAGCATCCACATTATGTGGGGGCACTCTGGCATTTGAGTTAGCTGGTGGTGGATTGAAAGAGGGGTCGTTGGTCATCGTCGTTAGCTTCTCAGATAGTTCATGTGTAGAACTAGGGGCAGACATTGGGGATTTAGGCCCCCTTTTCTGTGGAAAACCCCCGAAGTTATCCACAGAAGATGACAGCTATGTGACAGACCACTGCACGTAGCCGATTGCAGCCATTTCCTAAGGAATTCGCGCGTCGCGTGGAAATCGCGCCTGTCGCGAGACTCTAAGAGCGCGCCGCAGCGACGGCTTGCGCGTCTGTATGACCCAAAAAGCGTTCAGGAATTGGGACGTCAAATATTTCAGCCGCATTCAACCCCAAGATTTTCGCTCGGCTGGCATCGTCCAACTCCCCCATCGTCCGTTCAATCGCTTCCGCTGAATGAGGCCATGAACCTTCGTGATGCGGATAATCGTTGGCCCACATGAAGTTAGGGACCAAGTCATGCTGCAAAGCCAAATCCAAACCCGCAGCGTCCTCCTGGAAAGTCGCAAATCCTTGCCGCTTGAAATATTCGCTGGGCAGTAGTTCAAGTTTCGGCCTTACCGCCCAGTGGTGTTTCACGTATGCCTCGTCCATTGCTTGGATGGCCCACGGAACCCATCCAATGCCAGCTTCGACACTCCCAAATCTCAATGTCGGGAATTGCTCGGCTACCCCGGACGCGCAAAGATTTGCGATTGGTTCAATGTTCTGAGCCAGAGCATGAACGGCGTAATTGATAACAGCGCCTCCTCGGCTACGGGCGGTTCGAGGATCTCGGCCGGTCGAAATGTGAAATGTGACTGGTAAGTCCACCTCCACTATGGCTTCCCACAAAGGATCGAATTCCTTGAGGTTGTAATTCAAAGCCTCATGGTCGGGGGCACCCCAGATTGGTTTGCTGGGAAGTTGTAACCCCTTGAACCCCAGTTCTGCGCAGCGCTGAATTTCGGCAATCGCGTTATCTAGATCCGCGGGAGCAATGCACGCCATGGCAATCAATTGGTCGTTATATGGGCCAAAGGTTTCCCAAGCCCAGTCGTTATAAACGCGACACATCGCATGACTGAAGCCAGGGTCGCTGGTAGCCCACATAGTTAGACCCTTGTTCGGAAAAATGATCTCCGCATCAGTCCCGTCTGCACCAAGATCAGAGAGTCGCTCTTCTGGGGTATAACCAGACTTATTACGAAGAAGGTCCTGTCCCTCAAACCGAATAGTGTTGAGCTTCAGAGGATTACGAAACCCTTCAGTCTTTTGGAACTTTTCACCTTTCATTCCGATAATCACTCCCGGTAACCGATCTCGATACTTCTCATCGATTCGAGTGGCCCAGAGGTCCTTTGGTTCTTGAGCATGCCCATCGGTCGACACCATGAAGTATTTATCGTCCGCATCCGGTCGGGGTGAGCGTTCCCAGTCCGATGATCCGGGGGTGTCAAGTCGCCATTCGTTGTTTGAATCAGGTGCAGGAATAACAGTGGTCATAGTCTCTCTCCGTCTACAGCATCGCTCACAGTAACAAGCGGTGTCACAGAAGGACCAACTTCAACGCGCCGCCCGCGTATTTAAATACGTCGAGTACAGCCCCGTTGTCGCACACACGTACAACCGATTTCTCTTGAGGCCGCCAAATTCAACATTAGCTACCACTTCAGGGATTCTGATTTTCCCAATCAACATGCCGTCGTCCGCAAAGCAGTGCACACCATCACCAGCCGATGTCCAAATGTTTCCATTTTCGTCGACGCGAAAGCCATCAAAAACACCGGCTGTGCACGTCGCGAAAGTCGAGTGCGTACCCGTCAGGACCCGCCCATCTGCAGATACCTCATACGCTCGAATATCAGGGGGACAGGCTGCGCCCACATGCGAGACACCCGTGTCTGCAACATAAAGGGTGCTTTCATCGGGCGAAAAAGCGAGGCCGTTGGGACGAACCATGTCAGAAATCATCAGATCTAGCGTCCCGTCATGGTCAAGGCGATACACAAATGACCCGCCGATTTCAGATTCTGCCGCATCACCTTCGTAGTCACTATCGATGCCGTACGTGGGGTCGCTGAACCAAATACTGCCGTCTGATTTCACAACGACGTCGTTCGGTGAATTCAATCTCTTGTTCTCATACCGATCGACGAGAACGCGCCGAATTCCGTCATGATCAATTCGTGTGACGGCTCGACCGCGATGCTCGGCGGTAACTATCCGTCCTTGTAGATCCAAACAATGTCCGTTGGCATTGAAGGCAGGTTCTTCGAATATGTCGACACGACCTGTTCGTTCGTCATACCTAAGTGTCCGGTCGTTGGGAATGTCCGAAAAAACGAGCTGTTGCGAACTCGGGACATACACCGGGCCCTCTGCCCAACGTGCTCCAGTCCAGAGGTGTTCGATGTGCGCGTTGTGAATGACTAGCCCATAAAACCTGCGATCAAGTACTTCGATCGCGGGGTCAAGCGCCATAGTTCTGCCCTGGTTGCCCGTTTGATACCAGCAACTTCGTTCCCCCAGTTATCATTCGCCAGGAAGCTTCCACGCGAAAACCGTCAGTGGCCTTTGACGCGGAGCTTGATGTGTACAACGGCGCTAGTCGACCGGGCTGACTTCAACTGTTAATTGAACCCGGACATCCGAATGCAGTCGAACCTCCACGCTATGCGTCCCCACTCGACGAATAGGTTCGTCTAGCGACATATCTCTGCGGTCAAGTTCGACGCCAGTCTGAGCTTTGACGGCTTCTGCTATCTCACTTGTGGTCACAGATCCATACAACTGATCCTCTTGACCCACGCGGGCTTGAATCCCAATAACTTGGTTTTCCAATCCTCTAGCAAGATCTTCTGCGTTCTCTCGTTCTTTAAGACCTCGAAGATCACGGGATCGCTGCATCGCTTGGGCTTGGCTAGCTGCGCCAGGGGTGGCTCTCATTGCTAGCCCCTTCGGCACAAGGAAATTCTGTGCGTAGCCATTCGTAACCTCAACGACGTCACCGGCGTTCCCTATACCTTCAACGTCGGAACGGAGAATTACCTTCACTCGCTACTCACCACCTCAGAGACCTCGGCGGTCTCGTCCGGGGCCTCAAGAGACTCATCGGTTACTTCGTCAGAGATCGCCTCTTCCACAAAGTCTTCATTACGGGCATCTCTGTCAGAACGTCCGCGGCGTCTATCACCTTTTCTCTGGGTGACGACACGTTGTGCGTAGGGAATCAACGCCATTTCGCGAGCAACCTTGATCGCTTTCGCAACCTCGCGTTGTTGGTGACGGTTATTTCCAGATACACGCTGGCTTCTAATTTTTGCGCGATCCGAGACAAAAGCCCGCAACAAGTTCACGTCCTTGTAGTCGATGTACTCGATTTTGTCTTTGACAATCGGGCTGACTTTTTTCTTACGAGGTTTCCTCAGATCTTTGGCCTTTGGCCCCGGGTGCTTTTTCTTACCAGCCACTAGAACGGCTCCTCGTCAGGAATTTCGTACCCGGCTCCAAAATCAGAACCGGCGTTAGATGGATTGGATTGGTTGGAACGAGGCGCTGCGCTTTCTCCACGTTCATTGCGACGCACCTGCGCAGTTGCCCACCGAATACTCGGACTGACTTCATCCGCCACAATCTGCACAGCCGAACGTTTTTCACCGTTCTGACCTTCCCAGTTTCGATAATCAAGGCGGCCGTACACCACAACTCGCATGCCTTTTGTGACGGATTCAGCCACGTTTTCCGCGAGGTCGCGCCAACAAGAAACATCGAAATAGTGAGCTTTGTCTTCACCTTGGTTTGATCGTTGGTTCCACGCGATACCAAAACCGCACACCGCTGCGCCTCCCTGGGTAAACCGGAGTTCAGGGTCGCGAGTCACATTGCCAACAAGTACGACATTATTGTCAAAAGCCATTTTGATCCCCCAGATCAATCGACGTCTGTTGCCGGAGTGGTTCCTGCAAGTAAGCCGCGCTTTGCCGCTTCGTCATCGGGTAGGCGAATAAGTTTATGGCGAACGACGTCGTCTGCTATCCGCAGCGCCCGTTCCACGGGGTCCATCGCTCCACCTTCAGCTACCAGTTCGACGACTGAGTAATAGCCTTCAGTTTTGTGGTCAATTTCGTACGCAAATTTTCGGCGACCCCAAAAATCAACCTCGGCAATTGTGCCAACTTCCTCTATACGAGTGCGCAAATCTTTCAGCGCATCCTGCACTTGTACATCGTCAAGGTCGCCGTCATGAATGACCATCAACTCATAAGCGCGCATGGCGTTTCCTCCTTCGGACCCGGTGTACCGGGGCCCCAATGGCGGGGCAGGGGTTAGAGATTTCTAACCAGACAAGAACGTTATTGCGTTCAACTATGCCCGGTTGCGTGCTCCACGGTATTGGCTGAATCCTCGAAACGCACCGGAAACGACAACGTATTAGTGCAACCGACCCGCTGAGGACGAAACTAGTTAGCCGTAGCGGTGCAATGCCCGCAGGACCTCGCCTGCCAATCGTGCCGCTGCGGCTTCCCCGTCTGGGTCGCTGGCGTTCAATGCTGCAAAATTCATCCACAGACCTACCGAAAAGCGAGCACTAAAACCTCCGAACCAAGCAAGGTCCCCGGCGGAGTTAGCGCCGGGGCAACCGGCGACCACCACCTCATCAAGGTGCGCGCCGAACCCAAGACCCCTCCCCACACATTCCGTGAGATATTCCTTCACTTGCCGCACCGTTCCTGCGTCAAGCGAAACCGACCCCTGATCGTACACACGCTCAAATTCGTTGCCGTCAGTGTCTCGAATTGCAAGGACGACTTGCGTCTCATAACTTCGGCCGTCACCGCCAACCAAAGCGTGCGCTTGTGCAAGTTCCAGGGCCGTGATTTGGTTGGACCACTTCAGTGTCTCTCCAAAACTTTCCCACCGACGAAAGGGCTTAAGTACTTCCGCGCTCTCGATGCGTGCCTGTTCGACGAGAGAATGTCCGGTCTGATACATGACACGCACATGATTCCGGTCGTCCAACACGACAACGACTATTTCAGCTACCCCCGACTCCTCAACTACTTGCGCAACAATCGCAGCTATAGCTTGTTGAGCCTCCAGGTCGAGCGTCGAGGCAACTTCTATTTGACCCCTGAGGACCGGCTCGTACCCATTCCGTTCCACGACCTGACCATAAATTTCCTCCAAAAACGGTTCCAGCCCCGCACCTGGTGCAAGCGTCCGGACCGCTGCTTCGTTTGGATTGGATATCAGCAGGTTTCCAAGAGGAACCGTTCGTTGAACAACAAGTTCATCTCGGGTAATCAACCCAGCTTCATACAGCAAGGCAAGAATTTGATCTCGGCCTGCAGGGGACTCTCCCTTTGCCTCAACCCCAACCATCAAGCTGGCCATATGGGCAGCTTGTCCAATTTCGAGATCCGACGCACTCCTTCCGTACCAAGCGAGCGACGCAGCTTCCACTCCCAAGGTCGACCTGCCAAGGGGCACCTGAGACAGGTACTGCTCCAAGAGTGCTGCTCGGGGAACGGTCCGTTCGAGATGCACAACGATCGCAGCTTCGCGCAGTGCTGCCACACGCGTAGCGGCCGATCCGTTGACCAATCTCACAAAGCGTTGCGTGATTGTCGGTGAGGTATTGGGGGAAGTAGGAGTCAGCACAATGGCGAAGAGCGGCCACGGTTCGATCCGTGTTCGCTCGAGGTATTGGGCATCGAGGGCGACCAACACAGCATCAACAAGAATTGGTGACATGCCCTCCAGCGTCACGGGAACCATGTTGTCTTCGGGATGGAATTGTGCGATCTCGGTGCCGAAGCGATCGTAGACAACTGTGCCCCCGTCGAAATCCGCTGAAAATACGAGCGGTGTGACTCCCATGGTTCGGACTAAAAAGCCGATCCCGAGGATTGCGAGAATTAGCAGAAAATATAGAGACAGCCAGAACGCTGGGGCCTTAGTCGCTTTGTTCTCTCCTACAGCCTGACCAGGACTCTGCCGAAATCCTTGTTCGTTAGTTGATCGTTCAGCCATAGCCCTTAACTATCGGAGAGTACCTAAGGGTTATGGTCGAACAACCGCAGGACCGTGCACTGCGTTTAGCGGAGTGGGTACCGCCGGAGTAAGTGATTCCACCCACACGTCGCGCACACTTCCACTTCATAAGAAACAAAGTCACCTTGGCGGCGGGCGATTCTTTGTAATTCCTCGTCGGACACAACACATTTGCCGCCTGGCCCTAGACGCGGGCCGAAGACATAAGCGACAAGGCGGAGCTCTTTTTCGCTACATAAAGGACAGCTACCTCCTGTATGCGGAGCAACATTCCGAGCCACTCGGATTAACTCCGGGTGAACGTCACAGACCTCAGCTGGGTCAACTATCCCTCTTTCAACATCGCGAAGTAACCGCCGGCGTTGAAGGCGGTAGTCGACCTCGCCGAAGGAAATGTCGGTGTCGTCGGTTGCTACGCCCGGATGAAACGGCACCCGAGCAGCGTAGTCAGACCTACGACGTATTTCGCCATTCCTGGATCATCGCAAGTGCTTCTTCTTTAACCATAGGCCCGTATTGCACGCGGTGTTCCATCAATCGATCGAGCATTTCGCCCACAAGCGGTCCTTCTCCACCAACAAGTTCAGCCACTTCGTGGCCATCTAAAGGAACCTGGAATTCCTTGTCACCTTCAACCTCCAGAATTTGGTCAATAGCCGACAAAAGGGACACCGAAGGTGGCTGTTTGTATGCGTTTAGCAACTCACTCGCCAGGCCTAGAGAGTGGCGGTTTCGATGGAGCAGTTGTCGAGCTGTCGATTGCTCATCGTTGTTCGCTTCAACCAAATCACGAGCAGCGTCGATGACCGCGGCAGCTGCCGACGCTGTCGCGTTCGACAGTCGTAATCGGGCCAACGCTCTCCGGGCTTCAGTTCCATCTTGTAGAACTGGCCACAATAGACATGCCCACCGCAATTCCAGGTCAGGTCTTACAAGATCTAGCGCCCCCGAATGAAGGTCCTCGCGGGTTGCCATGTCAGGAAAGAGGCGCCCCATCAGCCCAGTTCGCTGCAGTAGTCGTATCCCACTGGTCGGATGTTCGATAGCCAGTAACTTTGAAAATTCTTCGTTGACCCGTTCCTTCGACACGATGTCGAGGCGCTCTGCCATGACATTCATGGCGTTTTCGACACCGTCAGACAAGGTGAGTTGATAATTCGACAAGAAACGTGCCGCTCGCAGCATTCTCAACGGATCGTCGGAGAAAGCTATTTCGGGTGCTAGCGGTGTTCTCAGCACCCGGTTCATTAAGTCACTTTCCCCGTCATATGGGTCCACTAGCCTCCAGTCGGGCAATTCGATGGCCATCGCGTTGATGGTGAAATCCCGTCGAGCAAGGTCTTCATGAATCTCGCTTGAGAATTCAACCTCCGGTTTGCGCGAATCCGCATGATATTGCTCTGACCGGTGGGTCGTGATTTCGACAATCACGTCGCCCTTGCGCGCCCCAACTGTCCCGAACCGGATGCCTGGTTCCCAGGTGGAGTCCGCCCACCCTTGCAAGAGTGTTGTCGTGTCCGCTGGTGTCGCGTCGGTGGTGACATCAACGTCACCCGTGTCGGCTCCAAGAAATAGGTCTCGGACAACCCCCCCTACAACAAAAAACGCCCACCCGGCAGCAGCAAAGCGTTCGGCTAGGTCCCCCACCCGCCTATCCACGTCATCGCGATCATCCTGTGCGATGCCGTCCATGTAACGAAACGGTACCTTCGCTTTGCTGCAAACATCGCAAGATTATCGGGTCTCTGGTGCACAAATGGTTAGTTATCGGTGCGAACTGGTTGGAGTTACGAGTTAGTCCTGGCAACCTAATAGACCCGGATTCCATGGTGGAGCCGGAATTCACAAGTTTGATGGAGTGGGCATGAAGTTCGACCTCGGAGACCGGGTGATATATCCACACCACGGGGCGGCTCTGATTACCGCGAGGGAAAAAAGGAAAGCGTTCGGCGAAGAACGTGAATACCTGATCCTTGAGACAGCCCACGGTGATTTGACGCTGTCGGTTCCAGCCGACATGGCTGACTCGGTGGGTATGAGACCCCCGATCGACGAAGATGATGTGGAAGATCTCTTCGAACTGCTGGCCAAAAAAGACATCCGGGAGCCCGCAAATTGGAGTCGCCGTTTCAAAAACCATCAAGAAAAATTGAAGTCTGGGGACATCTACCAAGTAGCTGAGGTGGTACGAAACCTTGCGTTACGCGAATCGGCAAAGGGTTTGTCGGCTGGAGAAAAATCTATGCTTGATAAATCCCGCCAGATACTGATTTCTGAACTCTCGATAAGCATGGATGTAACTGAAGACGAGGCGCTAGATGAGGTCGAAACGAGACTCGCGAGCTAACTCTTCAACTGAGGCGACTAATTCTGCTTGAATCCTCCCGATAACTTCATGTGGGGAGGGTCTAGTGTCGACAGACCAACCGCTCCACTGGAACTCCAGCGGCGTGCGCATCCGAATATCTTCTCGGCGTGGATCCGAGGCGTACCTCAGGCCAACGCGTTCCAGCAAGAGGCTGCGGCCAGACGAAATTAGGGCCACTTTAGAAATTCTTGTTCAGAGCGGGGTAAAAAGCGTCTTCACTTCAGCGATCGGACAGCCGGAACAATCATTTTTCATGAGTATCGGGTTTGAGGTACACGAAGAATTACTTTTGTTAAGCAACGATCTCTCCACGCATGTCCCCAAGCCAGGTCGAGCCACCCGACGCGCTCTACGCTCCGACCGGGCTCACATTCTTGACATCGACGCATCAGCGTTTCCCAAATTTTGGCAATTCGATACTGCAGGTCTGTCAGAGGCCATCAAAGCAACGCCTAGTAGCCGAGTTCGCGTTAACGCTGACCTTCCACCACAGGGTTTTGCGATAACCGGCCGCGCGGGGCGACAAGGTTTTCTCCAACGACTTGCGGTACATCCGACGCACCAAGGGAGCGGGATCGGTCGTTCCTTAGTGGCCGATGCTCTGTCGTGGCTTCAAAAAAGACGGGTGACTGATGTCTTAGTCAACACTCAATTGGGCAATTTGACTGCATTGGGACTCTACGAGTCCATGGGGTTTACCCGACAAAGCAAAGGTCTCGCGGTGTTGCGATGGGATGTGAGTGAATGAAGCGTCTGTGCTGGCTCCCTACAATCGCAAGCTCCTTTTGTTTTCTCGTTCTATTTTCCGCGCCGGCCTACGCGGTGGAAGTTGGTTCGGGAGGAATGCAAATCACTCATCAGTCCCCCACCGCTCAAGCTGCGGGGTCATTGGAGCTCATCCTTCAATTGCCAGGTGTCGTGGCAAATGACGACCAGATCATCGTTACTGTTCATGAGCCCGTAGTTAACGAGGCCGAGTTTCTCCGATCGATTGAAGGACAAGGCTTAGGTGGGGTACTTGCTTCTCGGACTGTTGATTTATCGGATCTTGATCCTGACGCGTGGGGCCTAGTCGCGGTTGAATTCCCACTTTCGAGTAGCGACAAAAATGCCATCCGCGTCGCGCGACCCGGGGTATACCCCATGACGGTGGAGATGCGGACTGGAAGCCAGGAACTGATCGGTCGCATCGTGACTCATCTAATTCGCCTCGGCGAAGAAATCTCTCGGAAGCTGCCGGTGGTGCTTGTTGCCAAGATTCCGAATTCACCACACAACACCGACGATGTTGTTGCACTTTGGTTCGACGTTTTGGCAAAGCATGCAGATATTCCGGTGACCATTACGCTCCACCCCAATTTGCTTGATGACATATCAAATGGAGACGCCGAAATAGGATTTCAAAATATAGAAACCCTGCACCAATTTGTGCATAGCTCTTTCGTGCCAACCAACGAAGCGACGCTCGAGGACGCCGGACTCAGTCTCGAACTTTCAACCCTTCTCGAACTGGGTTCGGAGCACCTGCGACGATTGGGCACTTTGGCGCCACCCACTCTTTGGGTTGGCCACGGGAGTGCCGATGCAGCCCAAGTGGACCATCGATGGGCACGTGGCATAAGAGAGGTGATTGTGGAAGCTTCTTCGCTTTCCCCTGTCCCCCCGCACGCGCCCCGAGGCCCAGTAGAAGTATTGGGTACTGATGCAAATGTCAGGGCACTGATTGTTGACCGACTTTCAGTTAAGGAGAGGCATGACACTTCAGCTAGTCAGGCTCACCGTCTTTTGGCGCATCTTGCAACGATTGCGTTCACTGAACAGCCAACGCCCTTAATAGCTCTAGATCTCAGTGCGGACGCTCGCGACGTTGACTTCGCCGCGGCTTTCCTTAGTGGCCTCTCCAATCTTTTTTTGGTTGAACCTGTGCCGGTAAGCGCTGCTATCACTCAGTCGTTGTTGCTAAAGGACGGGGAACTTCAGCAGTACCGACTTAGAACCCGTTTGAGTTCCACAACCGAGGACTTCACGGGCTACCGAGAAGCCCAGCGTCACTTGGCTGCGTTCCGTTCGATGATCCGCGATGAAGACGCCGCCGAACACAATGAAATGGCTCAAGACTTGCTCTTCAGTTTGTCGAGCGATTCATCCCCTCTTGACCAACGAGCGCTTTGGGAATCAATCGTCAGCAATGTCAGGGGACAGACCAGTTTGATAGACATTCCCCCCGACGAGTCAATCCAGTTGACATCGCAGAAGGCATCGGTTCCGTTCAGCTTCCAGAATCGTGCTGACATTCCGCTTCGAGTTGAGTTGCGGATCATCGGAGAAAAGTTGACCGTCGAAGATTTCGACGACGGGGAGAGCACCACTTTGGTTTTGGGACCTGGTGTTACAACGCACCGTTTTCAGCTTCGCGCTCTTGGCTCAGGTTCATTCCCCGTGACAATCGAACTTCATTCTCCCGACGGTGGGCTTCTTGTCGGACGAGCACAAGCTGCTATTCGCGCGACTACCCCAACTGGAGTGGGTCTCGGGCTAACCATCGGAGCGGCAGTTTTCTTAGCGGTGTGGTGGATAATCGACACCAAGAAAAGAAAGGCCCGCCCGTCATGACTCGGTTCGGGGCGAGCACCGCCGCCGCTGGTATCGGACTGTCAAGATTTTCAGGTGTTATTCGTGCCGCCCTAGTGACGAATATTTTGGGGATAGGGCTTGTCGGAGATGCCTTTGCTGCTGCTCAACGAATTCCCAATGTTCTGCAAAATCTTTTCGGCGAGGGAGCACTGTCCGCTGCGTTCGTTCCGGAGTACAGCCGGTTATCGGAGGACGACCCCGAACGGGCCGGCCGCCTGGCCGGGGGCGTCGCCACATTTTTACTTTGTTTAGTCACATGCTTGTTTGCCATCGGATTTCTCGCGGCCGGTCCTCTCACTCGCGCTATCGCCTGGGGATTTACAGGGGATCGGTTCAATCTGACCGTTCACTTAGTTCGAATCATTCTGCTCGGCGCCGGTGTCTTAGTTTTGAGCGCCTGGTGTTTAGCTCTGCTGAACAGCCACCGGCGACTTTTTCTTGGATATGCCGCGCCTATCGTTTGGAACGCAACCCAAATCGCGGCCCTGGTTGCTTTAGCGGTCTCCGAATTCACTGATAGCTCCGCGGCAACAACTTTGGCCTGGGCGTTAGTTGCCGGATCCTTCCTGCAAGTACTTATCCAGTTGCCAGCGGTGTTTAAGGCAAATCGACATATCCGATTCAATTTGTCCTGGAAAAGCCCTGCGACTTCCATCGTGCTGAAAAGATTTGCACCTGCGGTACTTGGCAGGGGAGCGCTCCAACTTTCGTCGTTTATCGATCTTGCTTTGGCGTCTCTGTTATCGATTGGAGCTGCGTCCTCTTTGGGGGCTGCACAAACTATTTATCTGCTTCCTATCGCTCTGATAGCGACAAGCGTTGCCGCCGCAGAATTACCCGAACTCAGCCGCCTCGACGAAACTGGTGAAGTTGCCGAGCGGCTCTCGAAGAGATTGCTGCAAATGCTCTGGCTGGTCGGGCCGATTATCGCGATGTACTTGGCAGCAGGTCCCCAGATTGCTGATGCTCTTTTTAATCTCGGCGGATTTCGCAACCGGGTTAGCGCTGATGATTTGACTGTCATCGGCTTGACACTCGGTGGATACGCCCTTGGCCTACCCGCCATAATGTCATCTCGGTTGTTACAAAATCTTTGTTACAGCGTCGGCGACACCCGTAGCCCAGCTCAGATCGCGGGCCGGCGAGTGGTTATCTCACTGGCTGTCGGGGCATTCTTGATGTTTCAGTTTGAACAGATTTTGGTAGTGGATCAGAGGCTCGTAGGGTTCGGCGACGGAAACTTAGTTTGGGGGCCGATGCCTGACGCCGTCCGCAACGCGGTAGACCTTCCAGCGCGGTTAGGACCGGTGGGGTTAGCTGTCGGCTCTACGGTGGGTGCTTGGTTTGAATTTTGGCAACTCCGAAAACGAGTCTTGGAAGGTTGGCGTTTGTCGGCTCTCACGAGGTCAGGTTTCTGGAAACATGTGGTGCCATGTTCAACAGCTCTCATCACAGCTATCGCATTAACGCGGCTCCCGGTTCATCAGGCATTACTGCGTGTTTCGCTCATTGGCGGTGGAACGCTCCTCGCGCATCTCATGACTTCATTCGTGTTAGGCACTCAGACAATGTCAGAATTAACTTCAGGTCTTCGACCTAGCCGTTCGATTTCGGTACCCCCCACAGAGGACAAAACACCATGAGTTCCATCCAAATCGTCACTGATAGTTCTTGCGATCTCCCTGAAGATCTGGTGGCTCAACTGGGGATCAAGATTGTGCCCCTCAAGATTCGATTGGGGGATACTGAATACGTTGACCGTCTGGAATTAAGCACAGCTCAATTTTGGGAGATGTGTCGACAAAACGACGAGTTGCCATCAACTGCTGCCCCGGCACCAGGGGCATTCATTGAGGTTTTCCAACGCGCGGCCTCAGAGGGGGCAAGTGGTGTCGTCGCTATCGTGCTTAGCGGAGAACTCTCCGCAACAATCGAAGCCGCCCAACAAGCAGCGCGCGAAGTTGAAGGCACGATAAGTGTCAAGGTGGTTGATAGTCGAACAGTGACTCTCGGCCTGGGAGCAATTGTCGTAGCTGCAGCACAAGCTGCAAAGGCCGGCGCCAACATCGACGAAATTGCAGATATCGCAGCCGACGGCGCGGCTCGGACTCACGTCCACGCAGCGTTGGACACACTCGAAAACTTAAGAAAGGGAGGGCGAATCGGCGCGGCCGGCTCTCTTCTGGGTTCGATGCTCTCGATCAAACCCCTCATTGAGGTCCGAAATGGCGTCGTCGAACCCGCGGGGAAGCAACGGACAAGAAGCAAAGCGCTCAATTATCTCGTCGAGGTGGTCAAGGAACACGCTGACAGCATCGAAAACATCTTCGTCATCCACGCGGAGTGCGACGACGTCGACTCCTTTGTCGAACAAATCAACTCGATAGTCCAACCAGAGGTGTTGGTGGGCCAAGTGGGTCCGGTAGTCGGGGCTCACGCGGGCATCGGAACCATTGGCGTTGCGTTCCAAACCGCCAGTTGATTGAGTTCATTGGACACCAATGACGGTCGACGATCACCAGAGATACCGCATCGATGACCGCGTCAGTTCAGGTCCTGTCGAATCGTGGAGCGGCTTAGATCGGACCCTGGATAGACCAGTAACAATCAGAATTCTGGATCCTTCAACTGAAATTGGGAAGCGTGTCCAACTCCAGGCACGTTCTTTAACGCGGCTCGAACATCCGGCGTTGTTGCATGTCCTTGACACCATTGACCTTGGAGAACGTTTCGGGGTGGTGACTGAATTACTGCCCGAAGAAACCCTCGAAGACCATCTATCCCGAGTAGGTCACTTTTCTGCTCAAGAAACAACGAGCATCGGCATCCAGCTTGGCGAAGCATTGGCAACGCTTCACAACGCCGGGTTTGCGCTTGGTGCGCTACAGAGCTCCCACGTAGGGCGAAGAAAGGACGGATCGGTCGTCATCATTGAAGGTCCCCCTACCAGCGACGCTACCGACATCCCTGCTCGACCTCGCGCGGACATAACGGCGCTGGGTGAGCTGCTTCACTCGCTACTCGTCGGCTTTAGGCCACAGATTGACCATCAGGGTCGATATGAGCTTCACCCCGCTATACCCGCGCAGCTAAGGCAAATAATCAGACGATCAGTCGATCAAGACGGCCGGTGGTCCGATGCAACGGCACTCGTCTTAGCCCTCAGATCACTTCAGCAGGATCCCGGGCCGCTGTCCAACGATGCACAGATTACTCAAGCTGACTATTTGCAAGCTGAGCGGACCTGGTTGGCCCCTGCTGCGATTATTGCCGTTCTCGCCGGATTAGTGATCATCACGGGTCTGTTGGCGACCCGAACCCAGACCAGTTCTCCAGTTGCTGAAGACACGCGCGAAGAAGTGCGCTTGGGGCCCGAACAAACCCTGCTTATTGACAATATTGAGGATTCTTCACCGGACGAGACTCCGGTCACTTCACGTCTGCCATCTGTTTCATCACTACTGGAAATTACTCTCATCGTTCCTTTTGACCCCGCGGGCAACGATCAAGAAGAACACCCTGAAAAGACGGATTTCATCAACAACGATGACGCCAGTACCGGTTGGTACACCGAGCGATACACCACGAGTAATTTTGGAAACTTAAAGGACGGAGTCGGCCTCATCATCAAGTTAGGGCCGCCCCAACACATCGATCGACTCCGGATTAGTTCGCCAACTATCAATTGGTCGTTTGAGATTTTTGCCTCTCAAGACAGCACAGGGGCGTTACACAGTTGGGGTCAGGCGATAGCCAGCCGCACCGACATCAGCGGAAGTCTCACCGTTAATTTGGGTGGAGCCCCGGCGGCCACCCTTTTGTTGTGGGTAACGGATTTGGGAAAAGAATTACCTGCAGGAGGGCATCGAGTAACCATTACCGAACTCCAGGTCTTCGGTCGGCCTTTATACGGGTAGATGTGCTGCCGGCTTCCTTTGCCCAAAAAGTCCTGGGTAGGATCCTCCTGTGACTTCTCCATCCCTCGAAAAGTCAGAAGAGGCAGGCTTGGCGAATCGCGCCACAACGCTTGTCGTCGACTTCGTTGAAATAGTCCGAGGGAGAACTACAGGTCCTCTCCTTTTCATAGCCCGCTTTATTGTTTATGGGGCTGTGCTTTTAGTTACGGCATTAGCTGTTACAACACTGGTAGTTATCACTGCCGTGAAAGTCGCCAACAGCCTGCTACCGGGTGGTGTCTGGGCTGCTCATCTGCTCTTGGGGGCTCTGTTCACCATCGCCGGTGGTCTTTTCTGGTCAAAGCGCCTGGCGTAAGCCCATCCAGTCAACAGTCCAAGAGGAAAGAATGTGAACGACATTCGCGACGTCATAATCATCGGTAGCGGACCCGCCGGCCTGACGGCAGCTATTTACACAGCACGAGCCAACATGGCGCCGTTGGTGATCGAAGGCGAACCATCGTCGACAAGCGATCAGCCGGGCGGCCAGTTAATGCTGACGACCGAGGTTGAAAATTTTCCGGGCTTCCCTGATGGGATAATGGGCCCCGAATTAATGACGCAGTTCAGATCTCAGGCGTCCAGATTTGGGGCGGAATTCGTCACGCGCAAAGTCACACGGGTCGATTTCAGCGCGCGGCCGTTTCAGATTTGGGTCGGAGAAGACCACTACCAAGCTCAAACTGTGATTGTTTCCACCGGCGCTCAAAGTCTGATGCTGGGACTACCAAATGAACAACGGCTTCTAGGGCATGGTCTTTCTACCTGCGCGACGTGCGACGGCTTCTTCTTTCGCGATCAGGAAATCGCTGTCGTAGGTGGCGGAGATAGCGCCGTCGAAGAGGCAACCTTTCTGACGCGATTCGCTTCACGGGTCTATTTGATTCATCGGCGTGCCGAACTCAGGGCATCCAAAATCATGCGTGACCGGGCGTTCGCGAACCCGAAACTGGAAATCCTTTGGGACAGCCAAGTCGTTGAAATTGAGGGAGATAAGAAACTGTCGGGAGTAATTCTTGAGGACACTGTGACGCACACCCGCAAATCTTTATCTCTCCAAGGTCTCTTTATCGCCATTGGACACCGTCCCAACACCGATCTGTTCCATGACCATCTGGAACTCAAAGAAAATGGATACCTCGTGACTGAACCCAACAGCAGCAAAACCAAGGTTGCTGGGATTTTCGCTTGCGGAGACGTCCAAGATGATTACTACCGTCAAGCCATTACAGCTGCTGGCTCTGGATGCATGGCGGCGATTGACGCTGAAAGATGGTTGGAAGAACACTCTCCGTAACTGTTTGCCGGCTCCGTGGTATACCGCGGGGCTAAGCCGATCAACCATGTGTGAATGCCAGTAGAGTGCCTTCACCCGAGATGAGGAGCCAAAGATGGCTGAGGGCATTACTGACCTTGACATGAATTCTTTCGATGACGCGATCGGTTCTTCAGATACTCCGGTTCTCGTTGATTTTTGGGCAGAGTGGTGCGGTCCTTGCAAGATGATTGCCCCGATTCTCGAAGAGATCGCTGCTGAACAAGAAGGCATCAAAGTGGCGAAGGTCAATGTTGACGACAGTCCTGATTTAGCTCGCCGGTATGAAATCATGAGCATTCCGGCGCTCATTGTCTTCGAAAATGGCGAACCTGCGAAGAAGCTGATCGGGGCCAAGCCGAAGGGTGCCCTGCTTGAGGAGATCGGCGAATTCCTGTAGAGCCAGCCGCTATCCGCCCGTTTGGGATCGGGTCTAAGGGCGACCACGTTCGCGACCTTCAGACCCGGCTACTGTCTCTGGGACCCTCACCCGGTGTTGTCGACGGGGCGTTTGGGGAATCAACAAAGTCAGCTCTCGAGACGTTTCAGGCGCTTCGGTCTATCGACGTCGACGGGATCTGTGGTCCTCAGACGTGGAGCCAGCTCGTCGAAGCCGGACATCGTCTTGGCTCTCGTCTCCTATATCTGCAGGAGCCGGCGCTGCGGGGCGACGATGTCGCTGAACTCCAACGTCTTTTAATGACGCTGGGCTTCCCAATGGGTCATATAGACGGAATCCACGGAGCCCACACCTCGGCTTCTCTGGTGGACTTTCAAATAAATGCGGGCCTTGTTCCTGATGGTGTTTGTGGTCCGGTCACTATCGGGTTGTTGCAGCGAGTTGGGAAGCGCTTCGGAGCGCCTGACGACATGACACGCTTACAGGAGCGACAAAAATTCTCAATGCCAAGCCCCCGATTGACTGGTTATAAAATCCTTCTAGCGGAAGGCGGAGGGTTGGACGCAGTAGTCGCCTCACTCCGACGGAACCTCGCTGATGCAGGCGCCGAAGTGCTCACGGCTCACCACCCCGACTGGAGTAGCCACGCTTCGCAGGCCAATAGTTTTGGCGCCGATTTCTGTTTAGGGGTGGAGATTCGTGACGGGAGTCCCGCGATCTGTCACTTTCTTGGAGACCATTTCGAAAGCCCGGCAGGACAACAACTCGGCAACACAATTGCCTCGAATCTTCAAGAACTCTTCCCGGGGATCACATCTACGGGGATGCGGCTTCCTCTATTGAGAGAAACCCAGATGCCGGCCCTTTTGTGCCGGCTGAGTGACGTGAATAGTTTGGTTCGAGCGCATCAACAAATGGCGAAGATTATTACCGGAGCTCTTCGTGATTTCGTCCAAACAGGTCTTGATTAAGAGCCCTTCGATATCATTTATAGGCTGTGAATAACTCGAATGAGCTGGCTAATCGCCCTCGCAGATGACGTCATAAATGCGCTGAAGATCACTTAACGTGGCAAAGTCGATCAGTATTTTCCCTTTATTTTGCCCAAGACGAACGCTCACTGTGGTATTTAGGTGATCAGTCAGTCGGGCCTCCACCTCCAAGACCGATGCGTCGGAAATGGGATTTTGTGTCCGGCGAATCCGTGTTGGCTCCCCCGCCGCCCCGGCGGAATCTTTCGCGAGGCTCTCCGCGTCTCGAACCGACAAGTTTTCGTCGATAATCTTCCCCAACAATTCAATTTGACTAGCCGGTGACGAACAGGCAAGGAGCGCACGCGCGTGGCCGGCACTAATTTTTCCCTCCATAACTGCGGTCTGCACGGCGGCCGGCAACTCCAACAGACGTAGTGAATTAGAGATCGTTGCCCGGCCCTTGCCAAGGCGGGTCGCCAGCTCAGCATGAGTCACTTCGAAATCATCAATCAGTTGTTGGAACGCTCCTGCTTCTTCGAGAGGATTCAAATCCTCTCTCTGTACATTTTCGACGAGCGCCTCCACCAAACTCGATTGATTGCTGGAAGTTCGCACCACGGCGGGCACGGTCTTGCGACCGGCGAGCCGAGAAGCGCGCCACCGCCGCTCCCCCGCGATCAATTCATATGTTTGGCTATCCGACCGACGTCTAACGACGATTGGCTGCAGCACTCCGAACTGTTCGATTGATGACGCAAGACTTTCCAACGCATCTTCGGCAAACACTTGTCTGGGCTGAAGCTGGTTGACCACCACCGCGTCCAATGGCAGCTCTACATAATTGCCATCATGGACAGGGCCACCACCCCGACCTTCTCGACGCTCCCGATCTCCAGCAGCCGCGGAAGAGACTGGCTCGTTAGCCGTACTCGACGGCGTCGCGGACGGGATTATCGCCCCCAATCCTCGACCTAGTCCTCCTTGAGGTCTGGGCATAATGAGCTCCTTTCGGGCAACGCCGTCCCCGACGCTTGTTGGCCCAATATTTCCTTTGTGACTTCCCGATACGCTGCTGCCCCCCTACTGGTGGGGTCATACAACTCGATGGGCTGGCCGTAACTTGGTGCTTCCGAGAGCCGCACGGAACGAGGGACCACCGCGCGGCAAACGACGTCCCCAAAGTGAGTTCTAACCTCATCCACGACTTGCTCTGCCAACCGTGTCCGAGCGTCGTACATAACCAAAACAATCGCCGCAACTTCCAAGTCAGCATTGAGGCTCTGTCGAATTAGATCGACATTGTTAAGAAGCTGACCAAGGCCCTCGAGCGCGTAATACTCGCATTGAAGGGGTATCACCACTTCATGAGCAGCGGCCAAACTGTTCACGGTGAGCATTCCCAGACTCGGTGGACAGTCAATTAGGACATAGTCGTAATCGTTAACGACTAATGAAAGAGCTGAACGAAGTCGCAGTTCTCGACTGAACATGGGGACTAACTCGACTTCAGCCCCGGCAAGATCAAGGTTCGCGGGCAACAAGTCCAGGCCATCGACAATTGTTGCAATTCGAGCCGCGCTGATGGGCAGCTGTTGAACCACCACGTTATAGGTGGAACTTTCCAATGTTCGGGGATTAACGCCTAACCCAGTCGTGGCGTTTCCTTGCGGATCCGCGTCCACAAGAAGTGTGCGATGCCCGGCTAACGCAACGTTTGTCGCGACACTAATGGCTGTTGTGGTTTTCCCTACGCCGCCCTTCTGATTAGCGATCGCGAGAATACGGGTCATGGAGTGCCATCTCTTCCAGATGGACCCGTGGATCCATCTTTGTGGTCTTTATCTCAGTCTCTTCAAGCACCTGGGTCAAGGATCCGCGGCTATAGAAACCTGTTGGGAAGGTATTTCTGTCCGATAAAACCATGTTTCACGTGAAACATGGTCACGATTGTCCTCAAAACATCGGATCTTTGCGTATCTGCGTCCATTTTCTCGGTAATCCACTAGGGGGAGCCTTACGGAGCGATATGGAGACAAACCGGGGCGGTCCATCCAAGAAGTTAGGTTCACTGAACCCCATGGAATTCAATGCTTGCGGGTGCCATCGCTGTTGACACTGACGGGGTGGTTCACTGGCAACCAGCCTTCCCCCTACTCGTAACAACCCCGAGGCACATTCTGCCGTTGTAGCTGGCGAGCCAAAGGACCGACTTAACACTCCGTCGTAGGCTCCTCGATGAACAACTTGATGAGCAATGGCAGCAGCGTCACCATGCAGTACCTCCACGTGCTTTTGGAGACCTAACCCGCGAATGGCTTGCTCCAAAAAATCCGTTTTAGTGGTGGATCGATCTAAAAGAACCATGTGCACATCAGGGCGGTCGTGGCCAATAACAAGCCCTGGGAGTCCTCCACCGGCGCCAAGGTCGCACCATCGCGAGTCACTCGTGGGATTTGCCGCGCGAAGCTGGGCTCGCGCGTGCTTGAGGTGCTCGTCAATACCCCCTGGTCCTATGTGACCGAGTAGTTGAGATTTTTCAAGGACTGCGACCAGCTCAAGCTGGCTCATTAGGACACTCAGTCGGTAGCGACGACGAGAACAACCCGTCGGCGCGGTTCATCACCAACGGAAACCGTAGAAACCCCATCGATCTCGTTGACCGCGTCGTGCACCACTTTACGATCAGCCGCGTTCATTGGCTCTAAGCCTTTTTCTACTCCCGAGGAAACTACGTTCTGTGCCAATTCGTGGACATACGCTTGCAGCGCTTCGCGTCGTCGGCTCCTATAGCCTCCGACATCTACGCGAATGCGGGCGCGGTCCGTGCCAGCTAACCGGCGCTGCAGCATGGTCTTGCACACCTCGTGGATCGCAGCGAGATGGTTTCCCTTGGGTCCGATGAGGAGACCCAGCTGCTTGTCGTCTCCATTCAAATTAACCTCGAAGCTGTCCTCATCCGCAGCAACATTTTGAGCAGCCGCTTCTATACCGAACGATTTGGCTAGCCCTTCCAAGAAGTCTCCAACCATCTGTTGTTGCTCTTCTACGGTGGTTTCAGTAGTCATTGCAGTCTCCTGCTTGTTATTCCGGGACTTGGTCCCTAGTGGTCGATCTTACGGGTGCGCCGATTGGTCGGCGCCTCGGGTGGCTGCTTTGTGTCGTCAGGTTCAGGTATCGAACGTATGTTCGACTCCCTGCCTCTGTGGTCCTTGTCGCCTGACTCGAGGGTGCGCTTGCGGCGATTGGGAGTGCCGGCCGCCATCTGTGCCGGTTCCCCGCTCTTGTTGTCACTTGAATTTGCTGCTGGCTTCGCGGGGGTCTCGGCGCTTCTGGGCGACGGTTTCTTATCTGCGGTTGAAGTGCGTCGTTTTCTGGACGTACCGCTCGCTTTCGTTTGACCTTTGCGCCCCCGACTCTTGGTCCCCTTAGGTTTTCTACTTCTCTCGGGGCGTCGCCAATCCCGCTTCGCAGGTGGGGTGATCGGACGAATGCGGACACGAACCTGGGCTCGTTTTCGTCGGAAGCCGAGCACCGACGACTTCGGTTCAGTTATGACTTCGAACTCCACGTCTTCGAGCGGAACCGAGAGCCCATCTAAGGCCGCTTCCAGTGCGGCATCCACCGTCGAGCCTGTCGTTACGATCCAATCCATACTCACTTATTTCCGCCGCTTCTTAGTCCGACCGTCACCCGATGTCCGTTTGGATTGAATTGGCTTCGATTCTTGCTCGTCTTCAGAGCTCTTTGGTTTAGGTGCGCCACGTCGAGTTGAGTTTGTATCCTTCTTGGTTTTGCGGCTCTGGCTGCGTTCCTCACGGGCTTTACGGCGTTCATCATCCGCCGCTATTGCTTTCTTAGATCGCTGGTTTGGTACTTCTTTTTCGGCAGGCTCGATCTGTTCAATCACTTCGGCTTCAATGGTGTCTGAGCCCCCTGCGATGACCGGCTTCATCGTTTTGTGAATAAAGCCTTGTTGCGCTATGCGATAGAGGCTTGACGCGATGAAGTAGACCCCAAGCGCGGCTTGTACCAAGAACGCGAAGACAGGCAGCATGTAAGGCATGATTTTCATCAGCATTTCCATCTGCGGATTTTGCGCAGCAGCGTCGCCTCTGCGCGACTTCATCTGGGCCTGCTGTAGGAACGACAAGATAAAGGTGACGGCAACCAGACCTAGGTAGGGGAGTCCGTCTAAGAAGTTTGCCTGTATGACGTCTTTCGCGGCTTCTGACAAATCGATCCCGAAAGAGATCATCTCTCCGCCATCTGCCACCAAGTCCTCATATAAGGCCGATTCCTTGTTCAGGTAGGCGGGATTCGGAATGCCGTCGTCGCCGATTTTGGTCATCCCGTTAATGACTCGATACAAGACGATGAAGACTGGGAGCTGAACGAGTGTGGGTAGGCAACCAGCTAGGGGGTTGGCTCCATGTTGCTGGTATAGAGCCATAGTCTCTTCATTGAGCTTTTGACGGTCTCCTTTGTGTTTGGTTTGCAACCGCTTTAGTTCAGGCTGAAGCTCTTGTATTCGCATCATGGAGCGCGTGCCCTTGAGGGTTAAGGGGGTCAGCACCAACATGATGAGAAATGTCAAAAGGACAATCGATATCGCGTAACTGCCAGAAAAATCGTAAAACCAAGCCAGCACACGGGCAATCAAGTTGAACATCGGACCTCATCTTCTTGTGCAGGGTTTGGTACTGGGTCATACCCGCAGCCGCCCCATGGATGGCAACGAATGACCCGGCGAGTAGCGATGGAAGCGCCCCGCAAGGCACCGTACGTCTCTATGGCGTCGATCGCGTATTGCGAGCAGGTTGGATCGAAACGACAAACAGGGGGTCGGCGGCTCGAAAAGAGCCGATATGTGCGGATCCCTCCTAAAATGCCTCGCTTCAGTAAATTCACGTCAATTCTCGACTTTTCTTGATTAATTCAACAAGATCCTCACGTGCCTGTGGAAAAGTCACTGAAACCGCAGAAACACGGGCTCCAATAAGGTACCGCCCCCTAGGAATAGTCGCCTCAGTCTCTCGCAAAACGGCTTGAACCCGGCGTCGCAGACGATTTCGTTGAACCGCAGTTCCACGGGTACGCCCGATGGCATACGCGACGCGGGGGTGTTCAAGTGTTGGGTCCGGAGAAAACATCATCCACAAAGCGCGACCAGATAACCGTTTTGCACGATTCAACAACGCGAAATCGGCTCGCTCGCTACAGCTTTCAATCAAGCGCTCAGCCGATGACGGCCCTTGGTGCGACGCGACTTGATGATCGAGCGACCGGCCTTACTGGACATGCGGTGACGAAACCCATGACGGCGGGCCCTGCGGCGGGTATTTGGTTGAAAAGTACGTTTCATAGTGACGGCCTCCGGTTCGGCCGGGTATCTGTCCGTCGTTGAGGAAGAAGAAAGAGCAGAACGCTAGACGGCGACAAGATGAACTGTCGTGAGTGTGTCTAGAGTCCGAGGTTGCCTTTCACAAGGACAACGATGTGGACGTTCGAATAGGAATTTGGATAAATCTTAGCCCGGTAAGTCATGTAACTACACCGGAACGGAACCAGCTTAGAGGGCAATGACGTGAAAGAGAAACTCCAGCCGCTCAAGATGACCTGACGGGCATTATTGCGGCGTTCTCGCGCGCAACGTGCTAATTCACCCCAGATCGTCACCATTACATCACGTTGAGTAGTATTTTAAGTGTTCTTCGCCACAGAGTGCTAGGTTCCACAACCCGCGAACAAGTGGATCCTGGGGTTTTACACAGCAGCCACAGGTTTTCCACACGGCTCAATTTGTGAGGCCTAGTGGCTGACGAAACCCGGCAAAATACGCACGAAACGGACCTTAGCGAGCCTATTGGGCTGAACGCCGACTCCACCTGGACAACCTGTCGGGGTTTGCTGCGGAGCCAGGTCTCAGAAGCTGTCTGGTTGACTTCATTTCGAGATCTTCACGTAGTGGCAATGTCAACTGAGCGAGTCGTCTTGGTTGCACCGAGCAGCGTCATTCGAGATCGCGTACTGAACCGCTACTTACCAATGGTTCGGGCAGCATTAGCCGACGCTGGTTGCGCAGCAGAGGTAATCGAAATCGAAGTTCAGCCAGAGCTGGACAATTCGGTAGGTGTCGCCGAATCACCACATATCCGAGAAGATCCTCCATCAGCGCCTGACCTGAGAGATCGGCTTGACAGCTCAGGGCAACCCGAAGCCCCAAGAAGCACCGGTAGAAGCGATTCGTATACCGACACGATTCAACCGTTGTACACCTTTGATTCGTTTGTGACAGGCACGAGCAATCGTTTCGCTCATGCGGCAGCGTTGGCTGTCGCCGAAACTCCGGGCCGCAGTTATAACCCTCTTTTCATTCATGGAAGCGCAGGACTGGGCAAGACACATTTACTTCAGGCCATCGTTCATTACATCCGAAGCACTTACCCCAACTACACCGCTCGGTATGTGTCGACTGAAACATTTCTCAATGAGTTCGTCGAAGCGATTCGAACCTCAACAACCAACACTTTCAAACGGCGGTATCGCGACATTGATGTGTTGTTGATCGACGACATTCAGTTCATGGAGGGAAAGGAAGGATTACAGGAAGAGTTTTTCCATACGTTCAATTCTCTTCACGGAGCTGGCCGTCAAGTGATCCTTTCGTCTGATCGGCCGCCACGAAACATTGCAACGCTGGAAGACAGGCTTCGGAGCAGATTTGAGTGGGGTCTCATCACGGACATTCAGCCCCCTGATGTTGAAACCAGACTGGCGATTTTACGTAAAAAAACCGAGGTGGCTCGAAGTGACGTCCCTGATGAAGCGTTGGAGTTCATTGCCGAACTTATTACGAACAACATTCGAGAACTTGAGGGTGCACTCATTCGTGTAAGCGCGTATGCCTCATTGACGGACGAACCAATAACCGTTGACTTAGCTGAACGGGTATTGGGAGACATCGTTCACAACTATGCGTCACGACCAATTACCCCCGGCGTGATTCTCGATGCAACATCGGAAATGTTCGGGTACGACGTCGAAGAACTCAAAGGAAAGCGTCGTCATCGGAGCTTGGTGCAAGCACGTCAGATCAGTATGTACGTTGTCCGCGAATTAACCGACTTAAGTTATCCCGCCATAGCAAGAGAGTTCGGGGGACGCGACCACACAACAGTGATGCACGCCGTGGAGAAGGTCGGAAACCAAATGGCTGAACGCCGACAGGTGTACGACCAAGTGAGTGCGTTGATCTCCGACATCAAGTCGCATTGAGACGTGGATAAGGTTCTGGATTGTGTTGTGGAGACACCGTGGACAACCTCGACTTATCCACACAAATCAACAGTTTTCTTTGAACAGCAAGGTCTCTTGTGGGCAGCGGTGGACAGTAGTGTCGATAAAGAAACAATGATTGACCAGCGGCTTTACTCTGTTATCCACAATCCACAAGACCTATTACCACTATTAGATTTTAAGAATCATAAAGAGAGAGGAAGTTCGACGTGAAGTTCCGATGTGAACGCGACGCACTCGTCGAGCAGTTAGGGACAGCCAGTAGGGCCGTAAGTAGCCGTGGTGGTGCCTTGCCTGTTCTTACAGGTATTCACCTCAGTGCCCGTGATGACGTTCTCACCATGACCGGAAGCGACCTTGAGATCACAGTGAAGGCTTCTGTTTCTGTTGCGGTGATTGAGCCAGGGGAGGCCGTACTTCCTTCGCGGATAGCGGTAGATATTGTTAGGTCACTTGATTCTGGTGCCATTGATGTTGAGGTGTCTGGTGACGAGGCAAAGATTTCCGGAGGGCGATCACAGTTTTCTGTGCGCACACTTCCTGTTGATGACTTTCCGGCCCTTGCGGATCCGACCGGTGATGAAGTAACTGTTGCTACTGCGGATCTGGCCGCGGGTCTCAAACAAGTAGTCAGAGCTGCAAGTGGTGATGACGCCCGGCCGATATTGACTGGTGTGTTGATGTCAGCTGAGGACGGCGGTCTTCGGCTTGTCGCTACGGATTCGTACCGGCTAGCGGTTCGGGACCTTCCTGATGCGACTGTGCTGAGTGATGGCCAAAAAGTGCTTGTCCCATCTCGAGCCCTTGATGAACTCAGTCGCGCTTTGGGCGACTCGGAAGAAGTAACGGTTCGTTTAGGGGAGAAGGAGGTCACTTTCGACGTCGCCGTTGATGATGGTGCTGTTCAAGTCACCACACGGCTCATCGAAGGTGAATTCCCCAATTATCGACAACTCATCCCGAGTAGCTACCCGAATCAGTTGACTATTGGGCGGGAACCCCTTTTGGAAGCAGTCCGACGGGTCAAACTTATGGCAAGAGATACAACGCCTTTGAGAATTACTCAAAAGTCTGACTGTGTGGAATTAATGGCTGTAACACAAGATGTCGGGCAGGCCCACGAAGAGGTGGATGCTCAATATGCAGGTGATGAACTCACGGTCGCGTTCAATCCTGATTATCTGATTCAAGGATTGGAAGCTGCGCCTGGCGACGAGGTCGTTCTTGAAACTCTTGATGCTCTCAAACCTGCGGTGCTTCGCTCAAGCGAGGGCGGAGATTTTCTATATCTGTTGATGCCAGTCCGGGTGTCGTAACAGACACGTCGAAACGGTGATCATCAAGCGTCTATGGCTCACAGACTTCCGTAACCACCGAGCTACCGACATTGAACTTGACCCCGACATCACATTGGTGGTCGGCCTCAACGGTCATGGCAAAACGAACCTGGTCGAGGGACTATTTCTGCTCAGTGGGGCCCGCTCGTTTCGTGGAGCGAAAGTTGATGCACTTGTAGCAAGTGGTCAGTCCTCCGCATACATTCGCGCCGAAGTCGACCACAACGGACGCTCAGTGCTAGTTGAGCTTGAGTTAGCCGCAGGGGGCCGGTCACGAGCTCAAATAAATAGACAACGGGTCCAAAGATTCAAAGACCTCGGCGATGTTGTACGTACGGTGATATTTAGCCCCGACGATCTAGAACTTCTCAAAGGCTCACCTGCCATGCGCCGCGGGCTAGTTGATGACGTTCTCGCCAGTATTGACAGTCAATTCCGAGCGGTCAGAACCGACTTTGATCACATTCTTCGGCAACGAAACAACCTACTAAAGCAAGGCCGCGGCCGGCTAACGCCAGAACTTGAAGCCAACCTGGATATATGGAATGAACAGTTCATTGAAGTAAGCAATGAAATCGGACGCTGTCGGTCAAACTTCGTCGAAAAGATTGAGCCAATAGTGGCCGACTTTTATCTGCGAGTAGCTGGCACTGATGACCAGGTTTCACTCGCATTGGACGCTAATTGGCGAGAACATGGGCTTGAGAAAACTCTGTCGGAGACACAAGCCGAGGAAATAAGGCGTGGCGTTACATTGGTGGGACCTCACCGCGACGACCTAATCATTCTGTTGTCGCAACTTCACTCAAGAACACAGGCGTCACAAGGCGAGCAACGGAGTTTGGCGTTGGCGTTGCGGTTAGCAACCCATGCGCACATTGCGCAGACATGTGGCGACAGCCCGTTGGTGTTGTTGGACGATGTTTTTTCAGAACTCGACGAAGGAAGAGCTCGCCGACTTGTCGAGTGTCTTCCGGATGCACAGATTGTTTTAACGTCGGCGACAGGCACAGTCCCAGATGGAGTCAAACCAGGGCTCACATTGGAAATATTGGAAGGTAAAATTAATGGAGTCTAAGGACAGCCCAGAGAGGCGCTGGGCTGAGCCACGTTCTCTTCGTGATGTCTTGAAACGGGTCATTACAGACTTCGGTGACAACGGCGCGATGTACGCGATACACGAGCGGTGGGATGAGGCCGTAGGTTCCACAATTTCCCAACACTGCAGACCGCGTCGTCTATTGAAGGGCGAACTTCTCATCGAAGTCGATCATCCAGGTTGGGCCACTGAGGTTCAGTACCTTGAACAGGATTTACTCGCGAAACTGGCGCAACTACACCCCGAATTGGAATTACAGGGCATCAAAGTCCAAGTCAAACGTTCCTGAGATAACTCTTTTCTCTCAGAAGCGTTCAGAAGCGGTTTGGGGACTTTACCCCTACGTCTTTTAGCCCCCTACGGCTGGTACTATTTGGGTCAGGAAACGAGGTGTCGGTGAGCGACGTCACATACCAGGCAGAAAATATTCAGGTTCTGGAAGGTTTGGAAGCGGTTCGAAAACGCCCCGGCATGTATATCGGCTCAACCGGGCCTTCTGGTCTCCACCACTTGGTTTATGAGGTGGTTGACAATTCGGTAGATGAAGCAATGGCAGGTCAGTGCACCACTATCGAAATCGTCATTCTTAATGACGGAAGATGCCGGGTGACAGACGATGGTCGCGGCATCCCCGTAGGCCCGCATCCCAAATATCCCGACAAATCAGCTGCCGAAGTGGTGATGACCGTGCTCCACGCTGGCGGCAAATTCGGCGGCGGTGGCTACAAGGTTTCAGGGGGCCTACATGGCGTCGGCGTTTCCGTCGTAAACGCCTTATCGAAAAGCGTTGAGCTTCTGATAGATCGCGACGGGCGGAGATATAGACAGGAGTTCCACAATGGGGGAGAACCGGTCGGCCCCCTCGACGACGTCGGTGAAACGCCAAACGCACATACAGGTACGAGTGTTACTTTCGCCCCTGACCCCACCGTCTTCGATTCAGTCGACTTTCGAGCTCAAACACTTTTGGAAAGATTCCAAATGATGGCGTTCTTAAACGCGGGGCTCCGTATCAAATTTCGCGACGATCGGGAGGTACCTCCCAGCGAATCAGAGTTTCAATACGACGGCGGTATCCGAGACTTTGTCCGTTACTTGAACGACGCCAAAGACCCTCTCTTCGAAGAAGTCGGCTATCTCGATGCTGCCGAAGACGGTGACGAAGTCGAAATAGCGTTCCAGTGGAATACCGGCTATCAACTTGATGGGATCCACTCGTTTGCTAATGGGATCAGCACTATTGAAGGTGGAATGCACGAAGAAGGCTTTAGAACAGCCTTGACGTCGACTGTGAATCGGTACGCCCGAGCCAAGAATCTCCTGAAAGAAAAGGAAGACAATTTACAGGGCGATGACATTCGGGAAGGCCTCACCGCGATCGTCAGTGTGCGGCTCCAAGAGCCTCAGTTTGAAGGTCAAACGAAAGCAAAACTTGGCAACACGTCGATGCGAAGTTTGGTCCAAAAAGCTACTAATGAAGCATTAAGTGATTGGCTGGAAGAACACCCAAAAGAAGCTAAGCGCACGATCGGCAAAGCTATCGATGCCCGGCGGGCACGCCTCGCCGCACAAAAAGCCAAAAACACGGTTAGAAAATCTGCGCTTGCCGGTGCCGGTTTGCCGGGGAAACTCACCGATTGCTCATCAGGTGACGCCTCTGAAACGGAGCTGTACATCGTCGAAGGTCAGTCAGCAGGCGGCTCCGCAAAAGACGCGAGAGACCCTAGAACTATGGCGATCCTTCCAATACGCGGGAAAATTCTCAACGTTGAACGTCTTGGTGGTCGGCTGGAAAAGATGTTCCAAAATACCGAAGTCCAGGCATTGATTTCGGCGATCGGTGCAGGCGTCGGCGAAGGAAACTTCGACGCTGAAAAAATTCGGTATCACAAGGTTGTTCTCCTTTGCGATGCTGATGTGGACGGCAGCCACATCCGGACCCTGCTGCTCACCTTCTTTTGGCGTCAAATGAAGGAACTTGTGTTGGGACGCCATGTCTACATCGCACAACCCCCCCTTTATTCGACGAAGACGGGGAATGAAACGGTGTATCTGAAGGACGACAGCGCGAAAGCCGAGTTTCTCTCCCAACGACCCAACCACAAGAACGACTTTCAACGGCTTAAAGGGTTAGGCGAAATGGATGCGGACGAGTTATGGGAAACAACTATGAATCCTGACACCAGAACTCTCCTTCAGGTGACCGTCGACGAAGCAACCATCGCTGACAACATTTTCAGTGTGTTAATGGGTGAACATGTGGAGAGTCGCAAGGGGTTCATCCAAAACAACGCTCATGACGTCCGCTTCCTAGACATTTAACAAACATGGCTGATCTTCCCCCCTCTGACGATGAAGTAGCTAACGGCGAATTGCACCTCTCGGTGAGACCGATCGAAATCCAAACTGAGATGGAACAGTCGTTCCTCGAATATGCGATGTCAGTCATTACAGCGCGAGCGCTGCCTGATGCCCGAGACGGTTTGAAACCGGTTCACCGCCGGATCCTGTGGTCGATGTTTTCAACCGGGATGCGCCCGGACCGGCCGCATAAAAAATGCGCAACCGTTGTCGGTGACGTGATCGGCAACTACCACCCCCACGGTGATTCAGCGATCTATGACGCAATGGTGAGAATGGGCCAATCGTTTAGCTTGGCGAACACGTTGATTGACCCCCACGGTAATTTTGGATCCCCAAATGACCCGCCGGCGGCATATCGGTACACCGAAGCCAGGCTGACTGACCTAGCCATGCGAGTGGTGGAAAGCATCGACGAAGACACGGTTGATCTCGTCCCAAACTTCGACGGTTCCGGCGAGGAACCAGTGGTCATGCCGGCTCGTTTCCCAAACTTATTGGTGAACGGTAGCCAAGGCATAGCGGTTGGTATGGCAACCAATATCCCCACGCACAATTTGACTGAAGTGATTGATGCGACACTCCACCTCATTGATAACCCCGAGTCAACGGTTACCGACCTAATGGAGTTTGTTCAGGGCCCGGACTTTCCGACCGGCGGACTGATCATGGGACGCGCGGGTTTAACAAGCGCGTTTAAAACCGGGCGGGGTTCGATTCGAATTCGAGCACGGGCCGAAATAGTTGAAGAGGGCCGCAACACTCAAATTGTCGTCACTGAAATTCCCTACCAAACGTCAGTTGAAAATATTGAACAAAAAATCGCTGAGGCCGTAGATCGAAAAATCATCGACGGTATCCGTGAACTACGAAACGAATCAGCAAAAGGCCAAACGCGGTTTGTGATCGAACTCAAACGAGACGCACCGGCCAATGTGGTGTTGAACAACTTGTTCAAACACACGCCTCTACAAAGCAGTTTCGCAGCAAACATGGTTGCGTTGGTCGACGGGGTGCCGAGGACCCTTAATCTTCTTAACGCGCTCGAAGCGTATGTCGGCCATCAAATCGACGTAGTCACGAGACGATCGGAATATCGGTTAGGGCAAGCCCAAGACCGAGCCCATATCGTTGAAGGTTTGTTGCAGGCGCTCGATCTCATTGACGAGATCATCACGCTGATACGGGGCAGCGAGGATAGGGCGTCGGCGCTCACCGGCCTACAACGTGAACCGCTGTCCTTTAGCGAACGCCAGGCGAATCACATTCTTGACATGCAGCTGGGACGCCTTACCAGGCTCGGGAGAACTCGACTCGAAGAGGAGCTCGTCGAGTTACGCAAACGGATAGAAGAACTGGAAGGCATCCTCAACAGCGAGACACAACTCCGCAACGTTATTAAGGAAGAACTCATCGAGGTTAGATCTGAACACGACACACCCCGGAGAAGCCAGATTGTCTTCGACGAAGGTGACATGGAAGTCGAAGATCTCATCGATAACGAACCCGTCGTGATAACGCTCAGCAAGGGCGGGTACGTCAAGTCCGTAGTCGCAGACGCATTCCGCACCCAGGGCCGCGGCGGGCGAGGAGTTCAAGGAGCCCGACTAAAAGAAGATGACATCTTGGTGCGCGTCCTCACCACCACTGCTCACTCGTACCTTCTTTTCTTCACCAACCGAGGGAAGGTCTACCGCCTAAAGGCCTACCAAGTTCCAATGATGGACCGAACCGCCCGCGGGACAGCTGTGGTCAACTTGTTGCAGCTAGACCCCGACGAAGTTGTTGAAGCAGTCATCGACACACAAGAATTCGTAGCCGACGAATACCTACTTTTCGTGACCCGAAAAGGCGTTGTCAAAAAAACAACATTCACCGAATATGACAAAACTCGAAGCAACGGCCTCATAGCTATCAACCTCCGTGAAGGTGATGAATTGGTTCGCGTCATCCAAGTTGGCGAAAACGACGACATCGTGCTGGTCAGCAAAAGGGGACAAGCAATCCGGTTCTCAGGCAGTCAGGTAAGGCCCATGGGACGAAGCGCGGGAGGTGTCCGCGGGATGCGCTTAAAAGAGAACGACGTTGTTGTCGCAGCTGTAGCGACCCCAGAAAATGATCGACGGCATCTTCTCACGGTCACCGAAGGAGGATATGGGAAGCGCACCCCCATAGGCGCCTACCCGCGCAAGGGACGCGGGACCATGGGAGTCAAAGGAATAAAGCTCACCGAAGCAAAGGGAACGTCTGTGGTGGGCGCCCGCATGGTCGACCTAGAAGACGAAATCATATTGGTCTCGTCCGGTGGGGTGCTCATACGCACAGCGGTGTCAGAGATAGCCGAACAGCGCCGGGACGCCACAGGGGTAAAGGTAATGAATATTGGTGACGAAGAAACTCTCGCGGCTTTGTCTCCCGTCACTATTGACGACGAAGTCGAAGAACCGGTGAACTCAGAAGCAGTTAGCTGAGTCGCGACCAGACCCCAGCGAGCCTCCCGTACACTTCGACGCGTGGGCGAGTCCGACACAGAGGATCAAGAAAACGCACCCGTCGACGGTGTGGATGACGAAACTTTCGCTCGCGCGGTCGGTCTCTCTAGCGGCAACAAGAGTAAGCGAGGATTAGGGAAACGAAGAAAATCCCGCGACGAAGACTCTGATGCACCCGAGCAGGCGAAGCTCCGCAACCGAGAGCGGACCGTGATTCGAAGACCCCCCGTACAACAGCGACAAAGCGATGCGGTACATGAAGACAAACCAGTGGATCAGTCCACGGGAGTTGTGCCGCTAGTTGACGTCCCCGATGTAGCTGCTGAACAAAATGACGACCCAAGTGATCAACCGTCAACATATCGTCCCATTCCTCCCAGCTCGCCTCCACCGTTGGAAACGGAACTCGTTTCCGAGGAAGGTGATCTTGGGTGGTTAAACCGTCGGCGGGCGCGGGTCCGCAGAACACGTCGAACGATCCGCCATGTTGACCCCTGGTCGGTGTTGAAAGTGTCGGTGTTACTGTACGCGTGCCTTTATGGAGCAACGGTATTGGCGGGGTATCTGCTGTGGGTGGCTGCAGTTCAATCCGGAGTAATTTCTAACATCGAATCGTTTATCGCTGAAGTTGGGTCCTATGAGACATGGGAGATCAACGGCGAAGAGATCTTTCGAAGGGCAACAATTATTGGGGCAGTCCTTTTTGTTGCCGGCGTCGCGTTGAATGTTCTTCTAACCATTGTTTTCAACTTGATTAGCGACCTTGTAGGCGGAGTTCGGGTCACTCTTTTGGAGGAAGATCAACCTCCAGGTCAAAGAAATTGACGTTGGCTAGTTCTCCTCTCCGCCGCTACCATCAGCATTTCGTTCGGGGCTATAGCTCAGTTGGTTAGAGCGCACCCCTGATAAGGGTGAGGTCGCTGGTTCGACTCCAGCTAGCCCCACGTTCCGAACTGTTTGTCTTATGACGCGTGTGTAAGGCGAATCTTTATGGCGGAGGTCGTTGTGGGAGTACTGCGCCGAGCGATATTAGCGATAGGTGTGGGGACGTTAGTTGCCGCGATTTTGCGTTTACGAGGATCGGGGGGAGTCCCGCCCCGACAAGGAAGCTGGCGTCAACTCAGCGGACCGGATTTTCGCTGACGTGACAACGGTTGCTGTAATAGGTGCCGGCGTCGTCGGCCAGCGCGTTGCTCGTCAATTGGCGGCGTCAGGATTAGTGAAACGACTTATTCTTGGGTCACGACGCCCCCAACGGTTGCATGGGTTCGCCCGGCAGCTAATCGATATCGATATCGAAGTTATTTCGCCGGGCCCTCTCCCTCCAGCTGATGTCACCGTATTGGCCCAACCGACCGGAGGTCACGCGGAGCTAGCAGAAGAAGCACTTGGCAACGGCTCTCACATTGTTTCGGTATCTGACTCGGTGAAAGATGCCCAAGGGCTCCTAGATCTTGATACTGCCGCCGTGAAAGCAGATCGGTCGGTCATCATCGGTGCAGCGTTTTCTCCCGGTATGAGTTGTCTGCTTGCCCGCCACGCGGGCTCAAGATTTGACCGCGTTGAAGAAGTGCATGTTGCGCGGATGGGGACTGGCGGGCCCGCGTGTCAACGTCAACTACATCGCGCGAGAACCAAGGAATCGATTGACTGGCGAGATGGTGGTTGGAGGAAACGTCCAGGGGGGACTGGCCGCGAACTGGTTTGGTTCCCCGACCCGTTAGGGGCAAGAGACTGTTACAGCGCTGCGTTGCCCGACGCCCTGTTGTTGTCTTCTAACTTCCCGGATGCGAATCGGATCACTTCGAAAGTTGCCGGGACACGGCGGGATCGTTTGACAGCGTGGTTACCTATGCTTCGAGCGCCCCACAGTGACGGCGGCCCGGGTGCTCTCCGAATAGAAATCCGAGGAGTGAGAGATGGCATCCAGACAACGGACGTGATTGGGGCCATCGACTATCCATCCGCTGCTGCTGCGGCCGTTGCCGCGATCGGAGCGGAGTGGTCAATTCTGGGGACGTTACCGGCAGGTTCGTGGAGTTTGGGAATGCTGGACGACCCGGTCCCGTGGTTACAAGAACTGGAGGAACGGGGAGTTACAGCAGCGGTGTATGAAGGAATTTCGACGAATTAATACCTGGGTCTCGAGAAATAATGGGTGAGGATCTGTGCGCAGTTGGGAACAAGATGAACTTCACGCTCTTTGATCAACGGCTTCACTGGAGAACGTGATGCTCGCTGTAATCCCTAGTCCGTCGGCTAACTCGATACAGATCTGGATCTTTGAGTTGCGCGTCTATGGCCTCATGATCGCTGTAGGAGCAATGTTGGCCGTATGGATCACCGGTCGGCGTTATGTCGCTGCAGGCGGCGACTTAGTCATCGTTCATCGCATGGCGACCTGGTCAATACCGGCAGGCATTATCGGAGCGCGTTTGTATCACGTTGCTACTGACTTCAATCGGTTCGAAAACAACTGGTCCGAAATTCCAAAAATTTGGAAAGGTGGGCTTGGGATATGGGGTGGCGTTGCTGCAGGCGCACTTGTCGCATGGTGGATCGTTCGCCGCGATGGCGGGGACGTTGCCGCGATATTTGACGCAACCGCCGTTGGTATTCCAGTAGCCCAAGCAGTAGGTCGTGTAGGTAACTGGTTCAATCAGGAACTGTTTGGGCGACCTACAACCGTGACCTGGGGACTTGCCATCGACCCAGAACATCGGCCGCAGATGTACCGCGACTCCACCACGTTTCACCCCACATTTCTGTACGAAGCGCTATGGAACATCGGGTTAGCGGCATTCATTGCGTTTCTCGTACCGAAACTGCTACCAAATCTTAAGAAGGGTTACACCTGGGCCGTGTATGTTGCCGGTTACGCCAGTGGACGCGTATGGATTGAATTACTTAGATCCGATACGGCAACCGAGGTGCTCGGAGTCCGGATTAACGTTTGGACGTCACTCATTGTTGGAGGCGCCGCCGCCGCCTTCATTTGGTTTGGTCTTCGAAATGAACCGTCTGATGGTCGTCGAAATTCGACGCAAAGTGTTCCACACTGAATTGGGAGGCCCCGAAGGGGACCAATCGAATTGATCAGTAGGGATGCCCCCAAACATGCGAATACTCGTGACCGGTCATGGAGTTGATGCCACAGATTCCCCGCTACGGTTCCAGGCAGCGGACCCGTTAAGGTTTTTGGGTCATGAAGTTGTCGCTGTAGCTCCCACGGAATCAGCGGTTCGTTGGGGTCTTGATCGACATACGCCCGAAATGCTTATCGTGATTCCGTCGGCTGGAGTTCTTGACCGTTCAACAGTCCGAACGTTGACAGCTGAATCTGGGACAGTGGCACTTTGCTTGCACACTGGGCCCTCCCTCATAGGCGCTCCTACAGATCTCAGCGGAATAGGTGAAGATCTACGCGAGTACGATCTCGTCGCTGTTCCCGACCAACACACCTTCGACGAATACGCGGCCTTAGGCACATTTCGGCTTTGCCTGATGGAACCAGCAGTGCACCCGCCGCCGGTGTTGGAGGCGGTGCCCTCAGATCGCAGGGGGTTCATGATCGTCGGAGACGCCGATCCAGAGAACATCGACGTCGTAACAGAGTTAGATCACCTCAATGACATAGTTGTTATGGGAAGAGGTTGGACTGATCTTCCTCTAAACGTGTCTGTCGTCGAACCGTTACCGCTCCCAGATAGAGGCACCTTCTACGCGGGAGCTTCCTTTGTAGTGGAACTGCCGCCGCCATTGGCGCACCAATCTGCTGTCGCCCGGTCGGCTTTCGAACTTGGGCTCTCGCCAGTTGTTTATGAGGCCGCGATCGTGGGGACACCCGCCGTTGTCCAAGATCGACCTGCGGTGGCCCAAGCACTCTGTCCGGGCCGTGAAGTCATCACCTATGAATCTCTCAACGATCTCCCTCAGTTACTGCCAATGCTGTTGGCAGACGATCCGGAAATGGCGACCATCGGAGAAGCGGCCTGGTCTCGTGTCACTGCTGAACACACCTGGTCTCGACGGTGGCGCTCACTGCTTGAACCATGGGTCACCGAACCTGAAATTGGGAGCGACGAAGAAGTTCGTTACCTCGTGCAATCCGATGTGCTTACCCGCACCGCTTGACTCTCTGCGCGAGTTGAAGATTTCTCTAGTACAGCGACGTTGATGGAGCGGTGAGCTAGTTAGCGCTCTGTAGTTGGGTGACCCAAGCCTGTAAGTCGCCAACAAGTAGCTGCGGGACTTCCATGGCCGCGAAATGACCGCCGTGTCCAAACTCCGTCCATCGCTGAACGTTGTACACCTGTTCGCACCACGGTCGAGGAGGTAAGAAAATTTCGCCAGGGAAACGGGCAATGGCCACGGGAACCTCGACCATGTCAAAACTCATTGGTGATTGACGCATCTCGTAATAGATACGGGCAGAACTCGCGGCAGTTGCGGTAAACCAATAAATCGAAATGTTCGTTAACAATTGTTCCCACGTGTAGCTCTGTAATAGATCCCCGTCACAATCTGACCAAGTGCGGAATTTTTCTACAATCCATGCAGCTAAACCGATAGGTGAATCATCAAGGGCGTAACCAATCGTTTGAGGCATGGTGCCCTGGATTTCTGCGTACCCACCGTCAACATTTTTCCGGAACTCGAGCTTTTCGAAAGCAAGTAAATCAACTGAGTTCGGGTTCTCGCGGGCCTCTTGGGTGGGGCCGGCGATTGGCATTGTGATGTGGATACCCAGTAAATGATCGGCGTCGAGGCGACCAAGCTCAGTCGTTATCACCGAACCCCAATCACCACCTTGAGCGATGTAGGAGCCGTACCCGAGGTCTGCCATGAGTTGTTTGGCCATCGCAGCCATTTTCGCTGGCGAGTTGCCCATCTTCTCAGTTGGGCCGGAAAATCCGAAACCCGGTAACGAAGGAAGAACAACGTGAAATGCGGTGTCTTCACGACCGCCGTACGCGACCGGGTTGGTGAGGGGACCGATTACCTCAAGAAACTCTGCGATGGAACCTGGCCAGCCATGGGTCATTAGCAGAGGGGTGGCGTGGTCGTGAGGTGATCTGATGTGTGCGTAATGAAGTTGTTCACCCTGAATGTTGCAAACAAATTGGGGCCACGCGTTGAGTCGAAGTTCCGCTGCGCGCCAATCAAATGTGCTTTCCCAATAACGACACAAATTGATTAGGGTCTCACGGTCGGTGCCTAACGTCCAAGGTTCGTCCGCGATTTGTTGAGAGAACCTGGCCTGGCTCAACCGGGTTTTGAGGTCGCTGATTGCTTGGTCCTCGATGGCGACGGTGAATGGTTGATGTGTGGTCAGATTTTCCATGTGGGTTCCATCAGTTCGACGAATCTTTCAGGGGAAATATTGCCGCCGGAGATGATGACGCCAACACGACTTCCTGTGATCTTTACGTTGTTGGCCAAGATTGCGGCTAGGGCGCACGCTCCGCTGGGTTCGACAACCTGTTTTTGGAACCGAAAAAGGTAATCCATTGCGTCGAGTATCTGGCTGTCGTTGACCGTCACGATTTCATCAACGTGTTGTTGCATCACAGCAAACGTGTGTACTCCGGGTGCGGTGGTTTGTTGACCATCGGCGATGGTGTCGGGCACTTCGATTTCAACTATTTGGTCTTGTTGAAGCGATAGTTGGACGTCGTTTCCTGCTTCGGGTTCCACACCAACAACGCGACATTTTGGGTTCACCCGATGGGCGGCCAATGCGCTGCCCGATATCAGTCCGCCCCCGCCGACAGAAACTATTAACTGATCAAGCGACCCGGAATCTTCAAAAAGTTCACGGACGCAAGTTGACTGGCCTGCGATTACTTCGGGGTGATCAAATGGTGGGATCAACGTGAAGTCGTGATCGGAAAGAATGTTTTGCGTGACGTCTTCCCTTCGTTCTGTGTAGCGGTCGTATACAACGATGGTTGCCCCATAACTTTCGGTGGCGTGACGTTTTGAGACTGGAGCGTCATTAGGCATGACGACTGTCGCTGGAACCTCAAATATTTGGGCGGCCCTGGCAACAGCTTGGGCGTGGTTGCCTGAGGAATAGGTAATGATCCCACGTTGGCGAACATCAAGATTGAGGGCTGCGATCGCGTTGAACGCTCCCCGAAACTTGAATGCCCCCGTGCGTTGTAAATGTTCGGCCTTTAAATGAACTTCAGCACCTACAGCTTCGTCTAACAGACGTGAGCGAAGAACCGGTGTCCTTCGCACCACACCAGCGAGTCGAGCGTTTGCTGCGTCAAGGTCGATTTTGGTGAGCACTGACACCTCACGTTTGGTGGGTCACGCGAAACAATCGAACAGTTCTTGGATTGCGTGCATTTGGCCTCCGCTCGTGCTTGACGGCACCAATATTGGGGTCTTGCACCCTTGGTCGAACCATTCTTCGACACCTTCCCTTACCTGATCCGCTGACCCATAAAGTGTTGCGTTTGACAACCACTCGTCGGTCATACAAGTGAGAACGCGATCTCTGTCACCGTCAGCGATAGCGGCTTCTATGCCTTCCATTTCTTCGACATACCCCGCTTGCTTCCAGTAGTTCCGGTAGTTGGGAAGGGCTACGTACCCCTGCAAGGTTTTCCGGTTACGTGCCGCTCCTGCATCGCGATCGGCGTCAATGACGGTGGGGATCATGTTCCCAATAAGAAAATCGCTGTCTTGAACTTCTTGAGGTATATCGGCGACTGAATTATTGAAGTCGTTGCGGCTGGCGTTAGCCCACACTGCTCCCGCCCCTATCTCTACAGAAAGTTCGACCATCTTTCGACGGAGAGTGGCGAGAACTATTGGTGGCAGTTCTCCATGATGTTCGGCTGCCTGCTGCATCGCAGATACGTAGTCCCGTATATCTGCCAGAGGCTTACCAGGTGTGATACCTAAACGTTGGTGAACTGGTCCGTGCGTGACCCCAATCCCTAATCGGAAGCGCCCGTCGCTGATTTCGTGGATGAACGCGGCTGTCGCAGCAAGATCTTCTGGGTTTCGAAAATAGATCGGTTGAACCGAAGTCCCGAACACGATTTCGTTGGTTACGGACGCGATGCCTTGGCATAAAGCGACACAGTCACCCATTGATGGGCAATAAATACCGGTAAATCCGCGGCGCTCGATTTCAGCGGCCATCTCGAGGGTTTGTTGGCGTCGACCTCGTACGGCGGCCAACGAAATCGCGGGCATGTTCATTTGTGTCCCCTCCTAGTAGAGATGCACTGGTTGGGACGAGCTCCCATCCCAAGATCATGCCCTTAAATCTGATGCTTTGCTCAAGTCGTGGTCGCGGCTTTGCTTCGGTACCCTCGGTTGACCTCGGGGCTGTAGCTCAGTTGGCTAGAGCACCTGCTTTGCAAGCAGGGGGTCGTCGGTTCGAGTCCGATCAGCTCCACAAACAAAACCCCACAAACTCCGCCTTTGCGCGGTCAAGTTTTAGGCGGCTGCGGTTGGTGAACTACTCAGGGGCCCCACAGGGGCCCCAGAACTCACGAAGCGGTGAGAAACAGTGAGAACAGATAGTTAGTCAAAACCCCCTCTGACCTGGTGCTTTGCAGTAAAAGCCCTGGTCAGGAGGCTTTCAGTATCTGCTTTGCAAGCAGGGGGTCGTCGGTTCGGGCCGATCGCGGCGTGCCTTTCAGTTCTCGCTCAACTGCCATTCACCGACGCATTCTCTGGTTCAACCCGTACCCTGTCAGGTTGATGAAGTCGAAAGTGGCTTCAATTTAAAATATGAGGAGGGCCACGTGGCCCAAGGTACTGTTAAATTTTTCAACTCACAGAAAGGGTTCGGCTTCATCACTCCTAGCGATGGCGGCGATGACCTTTTCGTGCATTACTCAAATATTGAGGGTGACGGCTACAAGTCTCTTGAAGAAGACCAAGCCGTTTCTTACGATGTTGGTCAAGGACGCAAGGGTGATGAAGCTCAGAACGTACGAGGCCTTTGATCTGAACAAAAACTAACTACGGATACGATCGGTAGCGCTGCATTTGCTGTGGCCTACCGGTCGTTTCGTTTGTTTTGTCGTCCCACAAACATCTCAACACCAACAAAGAACTGAGTCTGGCCGATCCTTCGGGGGCGGTCTTTCGTCGTTTTCAGATATTACGGTTGGGGTTATGACTGAGAATCTGTAAAAACTCATCGGGATTGCGGTCATGGCAAGTTGATTGTTGTAGGAAAGGAGTCAGGACCTATCTTGAGCCTCTTTGACTGCCAGGGCCTTTTGTTTAGATACAGCTGAACGGCGTTTCCATGACTTTGTTTTCCAGTGGGCAAGACGGCTTCGGTTTCGGCCATATCTGCGAGCCTTCGATGGCGTATGACGTTTCGGTGGCCGTCTTTTAGGCCGCTGTGCTGTTAGCTCGTCAAGTTCTGTGAATGTGCTATCTGCGGCCCTTCGAGTTAATTCTCGTAACTGCTGCGAGTCAGTGTGTCGAGCTATTCGGCCTGTCACAACGAAGTGCTCATGGCTTCGAATCTCGTCTACCGATGATTGCCTTGAAGTGGACATATAACCCCCTTAAGTACAACTTTGATGCCTTGCAGCACACATCTATATCGCCGCGGCGATGGCTCTCCTTGATTGAGAAATCTTCAGTTCTTGCAGTTGCATGTCTCTCCCGTCGCACTGCAGAGTGATGGCGCCCGGTTTGGTCACAAGTACTTCGATCCCGGAGTCTTCGTCTTGGTATCGTCTTCCGACCCTCAGACCTTCACCACCGTCGCTGTGGGTGACGTCGCCCTCGCCGCCCTTGGTCACGATTACCTGAACACCACCGTCGAAGTCGAGACGGTCGCCTGCCTTGGTCGCCACGTTGCGTACCCCCTTGTTGATTTTCGAAATAGCGTCACTCACTACGCGACTCGAAAACTGTCTGAAAGCGCTAGGGCATTTAGTCCCTTTCATGTAGCCACCATTCATGCCTGGCGCTACAAAGAAAAGGCCCCACGAGTCGCAGGCCCGTATCTACACATGTGAACGCAGCTACTAGGGCACCCCCCCACAGGGGGAGGGAGCTGCGAGGCTCGAGAGATAAATGACGTGCCATTTATCTCTCGGTTGGTCGGCAGGGCATTTCCGTGGAATTCCACCAGAGTGATCGGAACAGATCGTGTTGACTCGGCAATACCGACTATTTTTTGTTAATCAAGAAGTAAGGAGACGCCATGCGAGTCGGAGCAACGATTTTCTGTCAAAACTACGCGGACTGGGGTCGTTACGAAGCTGCTGAACGGGGTGAGTCGGTACCCATTCGACCTGACACTGATGATCGGTCGATTTTTTACGAGGAAATCGAGATAGCGAAGCTTGCTGATCGTTCCGGGTTCGACAGCGTATGGACTATCGAACACCACTTCACGCCGTACACCATGGTTACCAATCCCTTGCAGTTGCTTACCTACTTGGCTGGCGTCACCGAAAATGTCGACCTAGGCACCATGGTGATCGTTTTGCCTTGGCACAACCCGGTTCGAGTGGCCGAGGACATCGCTATGCTTGACGCTCTTTTGGGTGATCGACAGCTCATTGCCGGTGTGGGACGAGGCTTGGGACGACGTGAATATGGCGGTCTTGGCGTTGACCAGAATGAAGCCCGCGGTAGGTTCGATGAGAGTATTCACATCCTTCGCCAACTCTTAAGTTCCGGAGCCTGCACTTTTCACGGTGAACACTTCCAAGTTGAAGACGTAAAGCTTCGCCCCCAGTTGGACGGTGACCTCTCTGGTGCCCTGTATTGCGCTGCGGGATCACCGGAAACAATGGCCGTCATCGCGAAAATCAACGTGAAGCCACTGATGATCCCCACGGTTAGTCTCGATCTAACGTTGCAAGGGGCGCGGGAGTTTATGCGGCTGCGAAGCGAAGCTGGACTGGCTCCGACTGACACCAAACTGGCGCTATGGATTTACTGTGCCGAATCGGAGAGTGAGGCCCGCTCAGGCGCAGAACGGTACATGCGAGAATACGCTGATAGCGCGCTACGACACTATGAGATGACGGGTACTCATTTTGACGATATCAGCGGTTATGAGGGTTACGCCCAACGGGCTGCAGCACTTCGGTCCGACCCGACCCCGTTTCTAGACGGGTTTTTCGCCCGTCATCCGTGGGGTACTCCGGAGATGGTGGTTGAAAAGATCAGCGAGTTGGCGGAACAATTCGGAACCTCCGAGATCATGGGAGTGTTTCGCTATGGCGGAATGGGCAGCGCCGAGGCAACTCGGAGCATGGTGCTGTTCGCCGAACAGGCCCTGCCCGAGATCCAACGGCTAAATCCGGCACCCATGAGTCTCAGTTCCGTGGCGTGATTGGTTCATCAACGGGATTCGTAGGTTAGCGTTGAGCGCCACGACCACTTTCAACGCTGACAACAGGATGTATCGGTGACGTTGCCCATCGCCTCGGGAACATATGAGATAGATAAGTCCCACTCACAATTGGGGTTCTCAGTAACACATCTAGACATTTCCATCGTCAAAGGAACCTTCGATGTGTTTACTGGTTCGTTGATAGTCGGTGACACGATCGCCGCTACGGCAGTGTCGATCGATGCCGAGATGGCGTCAATCAACACAGGTAACGCGTCACGAGATCAACATTTGCAGGGTGACACCTTTTTCGACGTGGCCAACCATCCCCAGATGAAGTTCAAATCGGTATCGATTTCGGAAAGCGACGAGGAATACGAACTCACAGGCGAACTAACTATTAAAGGGATCACCAACACGGTCACTTTGACAGGTACTTACAACGGATCAGCGGTATTTCCACTCGATGACTCCACCCACCACGGTTTCAGCATGTCGAGCATCATCAGCCGCGGGGCATTTGATGTGAGCTACGGAGAATCCATGGTCACCGATGAGGTGAAACTGACACTCGAAATCCAGTTCATAGAACCAGGTTCCGATTAGCTACGCCTGGACTACCTAATGTGGCGCAACTGTGAACGGTTGAACCAAAATCTGAGCCGAGAACACCTGCATAAAGCAGAATATTGACGAGGTCACCTGGAAGGTCTGAAATATATGCCGACTCCACCATCAGAAGAACAGATACTCGACTGGTTCGAAGACCTTTCGAACTGGGGACGATGGGGTGACGATGATCGTCTCGGCACCCTCAATCATTTGACCGCCGAGAAACGAATTTCTGCTGCCAAGCTGGTCCGCGAGGGTCTCTCAATCTCATGTAGTTGGGATATACGCACTGGCCAACAGCCAGGCGCGACAGTCGAATCTCAGCGTTACATGCTCTCGACCGGTTTGGGTTTAAACGAAGAAGGTCGACGGAACCTTATGGGCGGCCGTGCAGGTGGGGCACAGGAATTCATCGGGATGGTCTTCCATGGGCTTGACGTCACTCATCTTGATTCCCTCGCCCACCTGTTCTGGGATGGAAAAATGTACGGCGGTGCTCCGTCATCTTTGGTCTCAGACCGCCAGGGTGCTTTGAAACATGACGTACTGGCCGTACGTGACGGTGTAACCACTCGCGGTGTGCTGCTAGATATTGCAAGACTCCGTGGTGTTGAGGTGCTTGACCCTGCCGATCACATCTATCCAGAGGATCTAGAGGCAGCAGAGGAAGCTGCTGGTGTTCGATGCGAGGCCGGGGATGTTCTGCTTGTTCGCACCGGCGAAGGGGGAGCGCGCCTTCGGGAGAAAAAGAAATACAACGCGAACAAACCGCGTTCGGGCTATCAGGCGGCATGTCTTCCGTGGCTCGCCGAGCGCGGTATATCAATGATTGGTTCTGATGTCGCCCAGGACCCCACTCCGTCGGGTTATAAGAACGTGAGTATGCCCATACATATGGTCGGTATCGTTGCTATGGGTCTTTGGCTCATCGATAACTGCCAACTTGAGGATTTGGCTGAAGCGTGCAGTGAAAAGGATCGCTGGGAGTTCCAGTTCATGCTGTCCCCAATTCGCTTTCAGGGTGTGACAGGCAGCCCGGTGAACCCTCTAGCGATTTTCTAGACAGTCGAATGGAGGGTAATCCACAAACGATTGAAACTCCGCTACTTATTGTGGGGCGTGGCCCGGCTGCGTTGGTGATCGCCAAAGTGGTCAGCGGGAGGGGGTTACCTTCTCTCGTTGTCGAGCACCAAGCCACAGATAACGCGAAGCCCGTTGTGCTTGACTCGGAGTCCATAGAGATCCTCGAACCTCACGGCGTTCTTTCAGTATTACGCCCCTATGCCACAGCTCAAGACCCCTTTAGCATTACCCCGCTTGCCTTCGAGAACGCTCTCAAACACCACTGTGTGGCGGACATGTTGGTCACTGTCTATGACCATATGCACATCGAGGAAGCCGATACGTCCAATGGGGGCCTCCGTGGAGGGTTGACTGATGGAAACACCACTTGGGGAATCTACGCTGACGCGTTCGTTGATGTCTCGGAGTTTTCGGTTGACCTCAACACTGCCGTACACCAAGCTGCCGCTTTCGGAAACGAGCTGATGTCAAACATCACGTGAAGCTGCCGTGGTCACTTCTTGAGGTGTGGTTGCTAGAGCTGAAGTGACAAGATTGAGTTATGAGAGCAGTTGGCGTAAATAGTTATGGTGGCCCTGAAGCACTTGAGGTGGTGAATCTCCCCGAAGAACAGGCAGGTCCGGGTGAGGTGCGTGTGCGGGTCTTCGCGGCGGCGGTGAATCCCACAGATACCTTGGCGAGAAATGGGTCACGAGTTGAGACTCAAAAGATGGATCCCTTCCCATACGTGCCAGGTATGGACGCAGCAGGGGTGGTGGATCAGGTGGGTTCGGAGGTAACGACCGGTGTAAGCGTCGGCGACGCTGTTATGGCCATGGTCGTGCCTCGAGGTGCTCATGGCGCATATCGAGAGAAGATTGTTTTGCACGAGAACTCGGTGGTTCCAGCGCCGGCAGGGTTCAGCCACGTGCAGGCTTGCACTCTTCCTATGAACGGCCTCACAGCGACCCTTTCGTTAGATCTGTTGGGTCTTGAACCTGGACAGGTGTTAGCTGTGACAGGAGGGGCTGGTGCATACGGGGGATACATGATTGAACTCGGTAAAGCCGCGGGACTCATTGTTATTTCTGATTCCTCGAAGTCCGATATCTCCTTGGTCAAGGAATTGGGTGCAGACACTGTTGTTCTTCGGGGAGACGATTTTGCTGAGAAAGTCAGAGACCATTTCCCTAATGGAGTTGATGGGTTGGCCGATGGGGCGGTGCTTAACGATTTGGCAATAGGCGCAGTGCGTGATGAAGGCGCCTTCACCTCGGTGAGAGGCTTCAGCCCTTCTGGTATCCGCAGCATCCATTTCACGACAACGTTTGTGACAGCCCTAAATGGGGATTATGAAAAGCTTGATGCGCTTCGCAAATATGCCGAAAATGGAACTGTGACGCTTCGTGTCGCTGAAACTTTCCCTGCGGAGAACGCGAGCGAAGCTCACGCGAGACTTGAGGCAGGGGGAACCCGTGGGCGTTGCGTAATCACTTTCTAGTTACTTGTTCAAGCCTGGGAACTTAACTGGTGTTCTTTGCCGCCCGTCATTGCTGCCTTTGGAAGATGAAGGCGTACAGGTCCACGATCGTTAGCTGCGGTGGTTGCCGTCCCGCGAGAGCGACCTCAGGAGAGTTTGATTCGTAAAGGCTGCTGGATCGACGAAATAACGGTTCCTTCAATTGGGGGTACCGGTCCCACGGGCTCAAAAGTTTTGTATCGCTGGAGTAAAGCTTGAAGAGCGAGAGAGGCCTCAAGGCGCGCTAAGTGCGCGCCCAAGCAGTGGTGAAGACCCCATCCGAACGTCAGATGTGGGTTCGGATAGCGGTGCAGTTTCAAGCGTCCCGGATCGTCGAAAACTTGGGGGTCGTGATTGGCGGCCGCCACACAGAGTACGACGTTGTCGTCGACAGCGAGAGTCTGCCCGCCTCTTTCGTGGGCGACCGCCACTTTTCGGTACATACTCCGTGTGGGTCCGAGAACTCGAAGCAGTTCTTCTAGCGCAGTGTCCAGTTGACAGACGCGCAACTCCTTGAGCAGGTCTGGGCGAGTGGCCAACAAACCCATCATGTTCATGAGCAAAGAAGTTGTGGTTTCGTGACCTGCGAACAAAATGAGCGTGCATGCACCAACCAACTCCAGGTCCGATAGTTGATCACCCGCTCCTTCTACCAACAAAGTCATCAAAGTGTTTGAGGGTTCAATGCGTTCGCGGTCAATGAGATTTTGAAAAAAGTCGCTGAATTCTTCGGCCGCCGCAGTGGCCAATTCTGGTGCCGTTGTGTGGGGATCGGTTGCAAACACGATCGTCGCCAGATCATCGGACCAACCTTGGAAACGATCTCTGTCGGTGGCCTCCACTCCGAGAACCTCAGCGATCACCCACGTCGGCAGGGGTCCAGCAAAATGCTCCCGGACGTCAATCACCTGGTCGAACCCATCAACAATTTCGTTGACCACTTGAGAGACTGTCGCCTCAAGCGTCGCGACTCGCCTAGGAGTAAAAACGTTGCGCAAAGGGTCCCGAAGGTGCGTATGTAACGGCGGATCACGAAAGACCATCCAGCCGCCCAATAGCTCTACGACCTTTGCAAAGCTCAAAGGACGGTGCTGCGCTACCCGCTCCAAGGGCGTCACTCGATCTGCGGAGAGAAGACGCCCGTCGCGGAAAGCTTCACTGAGTTCGGCGTGGTCAAGCACGACCCACGCGCGGTGAGCGTCACTCCATTGCACTGGTCCCATGTCACGGTAACGAGCCCAATAGCTATAGGGGTCGTCGACGCTCGCTGGGTCGTTCAGATCGATACTTGCCACCGCTACTGACTTTATTCGCGAGGTCGAAGCGCTTCCATGTCGTTTGCTACGACAGCAGTTCACCGATGGCGGTCAGAAGAGATGAGTGGGGCTTCATTCCACCGGTGTGGTTATTCGAAATTCGGTGCGCGGAATCGTGGTTGGAGTCGGCCCGCGATTTCTGTTGCTCGTGCTGCTATCGGAGCGTCCCAGCTCTCGTCAGTAAACAACCAGAAACGACTATCGAGAATCGCGTCATGCACCTGATCACCCACTACCGCCGGCTCCAAGCCGTCCTCCAGCACTCGTTGGGACATTTCAAGGATCTGATTGCCGAGCTTACCTTTGGTGGAACCAGCAGAACCGGGGGGGAGCGCGGCGGCCGCGTTCGCGATATTGGTTTTCACAGATCCTGGGCATAAACAGGTGACCCCAACCGTGGACCGCTCCATTTGTAGTTCGTGAAACAGAGTCTCGGCGAGTGTTACGGCACCATGCTTGGCGATGGTGTACGGGGCGTTGAATGGTGATGAAACATGACCGCTAACTGAAGCGGTGATCACAACATGGCCGTCACCGTGATCAACGAGGTGGGGCACGAAGGTTCGAACACCATGAATCACCCCACCGAGCACGATGCCAAGAGTCCACTCGTAGTCATCTCTTGAGAGAGACCATGATCGCCCAATCGATCCCTGTACCCCGGCGTTCAAGCACAGCACATTGACCTGCCCGAATTCCTTGATCGCGAATTCAAATAATGAGCGGTTCTGACTTTCATCGGCTACGTCGACGGCCATGGCCACTGCTGACGCTCCAAGTCCGATCACCTCATCCAACGCTTCCTTGAGTTTCGCGTCGTCGATGTCCGATATGACTAACTTTGCACCCGCACGCGCGAAACGGCGAACCATTGCCAGTCCTATCCCCGAGGCAGCTCCGGTGACAACTGCAGTCTTGTCTTTGAGGGTCTCCATGGTTCGAGGCTAGACCTTCCCCTTCCCTCAGTGGCCGTGACGGTCACCGTTAAGAAACGATCGGAGCTGGAGCTCGAACCGTGAATCTCAAGAGAGCTATATCGCTTCGTTCAGCCCGATATTGGCAGTGTTGAGCTGTTCGGGATGACCATCAGGCAAAATGAACGGTGTGAACGCTTTGTTTCCGAACCTGCTTTCTCCCGGGCGGCTTGGTCCGCTCGAAGTCCGTAACCGGGTCGTCATGCCAGCCATGGACCAGAACAACTGCACCGAAGAGGGCTTGGTCACCGACGAAACGGTCGCCCACTATGAGGCACGAGCCAAAGGAGGTGCCGGTCTCTTAATTGTCGAAACCTCAGCTGTCTCCTACCCGTATGGAGCGACTGCTCGCCACCAGCCAGCTCTCTCACATGACGGGACCATCCCAGGCCTGCGGCGGCTCGCAACTGCCGTCCACGCCCATGGCGCGAAAATCGTGGTCCAGATCTGCCATCACGGGAAGACGTCAAGCGTCGACGTTTCTGAGGGACGCCCGGCACTCATTCCATCAACTCCGCCACCCCCGTCAGATCCTCGAGGAATGATGGCGGACACAACCATGGACGAATTGTTGAAGATGGCGACACTCACCGGTGGCCAAATGCCTTCATACGCCGAAGCGACAGCAACACAACTTACGGGTATTGTCCAAGACTTCGCTGATGCAGCCCACCGAGTTCAGCAGGCTGGATTCGACGGAGTTGAAGTGCATGCCGCGCACGGCTATCTCCTGTCCACGTTCCTGTCACCAGCTTGGAACCACCGTGACGACATGTACGGAGGTTCGCTTGAGGGTCGAACGCGGCTCCTCACCGATGTCATTGCTGCGGTGCGTCACAGATGCGGACCCGAGTTCGCAGTCATCGTGCGATTAGATGGTCACGAGTACGGCATCGAGGACGGTATCGCCATCCAAGATGCGGCCCAACATGCCCGCGCGGCGGTCGACGCGGGAGCAGACGCAATTCACGTTTCGGCGACGTCGTCGGCCGGTACCGGGGTTGGGTTCACTGACGCTCCGATTCCCTGGCAGGCCAACCAATACGAAGATCTGGCCAAAAGCGTAAAAGCGGCGGTCAATGTGCCTGTGGTGGCGGTCGGGCGAATTCGGCCTTCAGACGCTGAACGCATTATTGATAGCGGTAACGCCGATTTTGTTTCGATGGGTAGGCAATTGTTGGCGGATCCGAACCTGGTGCAACGTCTGAACGGTGGCCGACCCGACCTGGTTCGTCCATGTATTAATTGTTTCGTCTGTGTCGCACAGAACTTCTGGAGCGGTCAACCTGTGTGCGCGGTTAACGCACGGCTCGGCCACTACGACCAACCCGATCCGTTGCCTGCGGATTCGCCTCGCGATGTCCTAGTCGTCGGAGGAGGGCCGGGGGGCATGGAATGCGCTCGGGTCGCAGCTGAACGCGGGCACCGAGTCACCCTGCTGGAAGCCTCTAGACGACTTGGAGGTTCAACACATTTCTCTTCATTGACCACTCCGATCAACGGTGAGTTTGTCGAGTTTTTACACGCGGCGATCATCGAAGCTGGGGTCGAAATCCGAACAGGGGTAACGGCCGATACCGATCTGATTTGTGAACTTGCACCCGACATTGTCGTAGTTGCCACCGGGGCGCGCCGTGACCGACCCGACGTCCCCGGGGAAGATCTCCCTCATGTCTTATCCGGTGATGACCTCCGTAGTCGGCTAACCGGTGACCCCGGTCCCGAAACGCCTCGTCTCGGAATGTTGACACGGTTTGTTCTCCGAATGAGCCGCCTCTTAGGCCTTACAGCCGATATGGATAGGGTCCGTTTCTTGTCGCGACTTTGGATGCCGATAGGTCGCCGTGTCGTCGTTGTGAGTGGTGATCTTGTTGGCACCGAAATCGCACATTTTCTCGCCGACCGTAGACACGTAGTCCACGTACTTGAGTCAAGTAGTCAACCAGGCACGGCCATGGCGCACCCTCGTCGCTGGAGGGCTCTGCATGAGTCCCGGCACGCCGGTGTGATGTTTCACACTGAAGCCGAACTAACTGCTATTTCGCTCACACACGTGGAATATCAACAGGCTGACTCGATCCATCAACTCGAAGCCGACACAGTAATTTTCGCGGGAGGTATCCGGTCTGACCGGTCGTTAGCTGATGCACTCTCAGCCGAGGGCCATGAGGTGCATGTTGTCGGCGACGCCGGCGACGAGTGGTATATCGAAGGAGCGGTACGCAGCGGCCACCGAGTCGGCGCTTCACTCTGACGCCGGTCTGGTGCTAATACCGCGACTGTCAGTAACTTGATCACTATGGGGTTAAGAGACGGCACCGAGTTTGCCCAGATAGCGCTTTGCCGCAATGTTTGGCTCCTATGAAGTTTCAGGGAAGCTTGACTGCTGTCGCAGTGTTTTCCTTTTTGGTGCTGCCATGTCTGCTAATAGGTGAGTCGCGTGCTGATGCTTGGGCATCAGTTGGTGGGTCGGGCGGAACTTACGATGACGCTTCAGGTTTCTCCCAGACGGCGGGGATAGCACTGGAGAATCGCGCAGCTGCTGCAGCATTTGAGACCAGTCAGTCCCCTGAAGATGACGGGGATTCTTGTGATTGTGAACCACGCTCACCATGGAACACAGTGTTTCTTGCAGGGCTTGCTCTGTTGTTGTTAGCGCTAATGGCTCGACGGTCTAACGATGACACAGATGAACCCGATGACGGTGCATCGGAAGGGGATTCGCTTTGAGGTGCTCTGTCTAGACGGGGGAGCATCGCTAAACCGCAAGCAGGTCCCGCGTCCCTATCTCAGTTAGCGTTCTTCGCGGCGATAGGCGAAGCCCAATCCTGCTGGGGCGGGGGATGGGCGTTTCCGGGAGCGGACTGAGATTACGAGCAGTATCAGCAGGGTCAAGATGTATGGGAGCATCGAGAGAATAATTGGGGAGAAGTCCACCCCAAAAGTTTGCAATCGGGTTTTGAGGGCCAATGTCCCACCAAAGAGTAGAGCGCCCCAGGCAACTCGCCCTGGCCGCCACGCCCCGAAAATCACAAGAGCCACAGCAATCCAACCCCGCCCAGCGGTTAGACCTTCAGCCCATTGTGGTGTGATGCTCAACGTAAGGTAAGCGCCCGATGCCCCGGCTAGGGCTCCGCCGGCCGCGACGGCACCGAGGCGAAGCCCAAGAACGGAATGGCCAGCGGAATCAGTAGATGAAGCTGACTCACCGGCAGCTCGAAGGGCTAAACCCAGTCGCGTGTTCGCGAGTACCAGGCTTACTGCTATCCCCATTAAGAGTGCGAAATAAACAATCGGGGCTTGTTTGAAGATGATGGGACCGACCCAGGGTAAATCTGATAACCCGGACCATTGGACGGGTACTAACTCTGCCCCGGGGGGCTGGCCGACGTAATCCTTTCCAAGATAGGCGGCTAGTCCAAGCCCCAAAATGGTTAGTGATAACCCAGAAACAACTTGTTCTGCGCCGAGCGCCACCGTGAAGAAGCCGTGGACGGACGCCAAAGCCGCGCCGCTTACCATTGCGATTACCAGCGCGGCCCACGGATTTTTTAGCTCCACCCCAGCAATAAACGCGGTGACAGCTCCGATAGCCATCATGCCCTCAACACCTAGATTCAAGATTCCAGCTTTTTCAGCAAGAAGCTCACCGAGTGCCGCGAGATACAGAAGTGCGCCGAAGGAAACAGTGGCAACGAACAGCCCAATGAGTGACGCTTCGCTCATTTGTCCACCGCTTCAGGTGTTGCGTGTGTCTCACCTTCAAAAAGAATTCGGTAGCGACTCAACACTCCGGCACCAATAGCTCCGAAAAGAACAAACGCCTGGAGAATGGTCGAAACTGAAGAAGAGACTCCCAGCGTCTGGATGCTCTGTCCACCAATCTGAACGGCTCCGAACAGTACAGCTACAACAGCGACGCCTGAGGGTCTCATGAGTGCTAACGCAGCGACGATAATTCCAGCGAAGCCGAACCCGTTTGAGAGAGTTTCGGTGAGCCGGTCCGCCGTGCCTGTCAACTCGACACCCCCAGCAAGCCCCGCGATTCCCCCGCTGAGCACAAGGACCATCAAGATTTTCTGGGGTAGGGATATCCCGCTGTACCGAGCGGTGGCTTCTGAAGATCCCGCTATCCGCAGCTCGTATCCCCAAGCCGTGTACTTCACAGCGACCGACGAAATAACGATGACCCCGATAGCGATGAGAATCCCCCCGTGAGCGCGACTGAATAGTGTCGGCAAGTGCGCTTGTTCGGGCAGCATCGGAGCTAAAGGAAAATTGTAAGCGTCCGGGTCCTTCCATGGTCCATGGATGAGCCATTGGACTAGCCGAATCGCAACTTCGTTAAGCATCAACGTTGTAATGATTTCGTTGACACCAAGTTTGGCTTTTGCGACCGCTGGCCCAAGCGCAAGTAACCCGCCTCCCCCAAGGGCCGCTATGAGCATCGCTGTGATCAGTATCAAACCGGGCCATTCCCCGCCGATTCGGGCGACCCAAGAGGCGGTGATCGCTCCGGCCATGATCTGGCCCTCAGCACCGATATTCCACAGTCCCATCGAACCAGCGACCGCTACCGCGAGACCGGCTAATCCGAGGGGGACGGCCCGGTTAAGCGTTACGGCCCAAGCATCGGGATCACCAAGAGATGCTTCGAACATCCTTGAGTAGATCTTGAGTGGATCGTGGCCCGCCCCCAGAAGCAGCAAAGTTCCTACAAATAATGCAACGGCAAGCCCAATCCCAAACGCCAGAGGTTGGCCGCCCGCCAGGGGTTGATCTCTGAGATCTAGGCGGGGACGTCTCATCATCGGGTAGCGGCGTTCGTATCGGCGAGCATCGCCATGCCAACTTCGTGTCGCGAAACGGTCCTGGGGTCAAACTCTCCTCGAATGACGCCCCCTTCCATCACGAGAAGCCGGTCTGTCAATGTCAATAGTTCGTCTAAGTCCTCAGAGATCATTAGGACCGCAGCGCCGGCCTCACGTTGGTCGAGGAGGAGGTCTTGAATCGCTTTGACACCTTGCACGTCAAGTCCGCGTGTGGGTTGAGCGGCTAAAACGACCGAGGGCTGACCGTCAAGTTCCCTACCGACCAAGAGCCGCTGGAGATTGCCCCCCGAAAGCGCAGCGATCGGTCCGTCCGGATTACCCGATCGAACCCCAAACCGTGTGATGAGGTCGTGGCAGTACGCCAATGCCTTTTCAGCGACAATGAAGGGGCCACGTCGTTGTTGGCGATAAACGCGCAGAATAGCGTTGTCTGTGATGGATAAGCGTGGTGCGAGCCCGACCCCGAGCCGGTCCTCTGGGATGTAACCAAGACCCGCCCGAAAACGTTGTTGGGGGCTTGCTGTGGTGACGTCAGCGCCGTTCAAGGTCACTGAACCCTGGGTCGAAGGCCGCAGGCCGGCTATCACGTCGGCCAATTCGCGTTGACCGTTCCCCGCGACTCCAGCAATCCCCACTATTTCCCCTGAATTCACCTGAAAAGTGACGTTCGAAAACGCGTCAATTCCACGATCGCCACTGGCTCTGAGTTCGGTTAATTCCAGTAATGGATCTCCTGGGGTGGCAACTTCAGGCCGATCGGGAGCAACTGGTGAGCTGCCTACCATGAGTCGCGCAAGTTCGGCTGCGTCGGTTGCGGCCATGTCCAGTGAAGTGGCTACCGTTTTGCCCTGCCGTAGAACCGTTGCTTCATTGCAGATTCCAGACACCTCATGCAGTTTGTGACTAATGAAAATGATGGACCGCCCGTCTTGTGCCATCCGACGCAAGATTTCCGCGAGTTCGTCAACCTCGCTCGGGGTCAACACAGTGGTTGGTTCATCGAGGATGAGGACGCTCGCATCTCGCCACAGAACCTTAAGGATTTCCACCTTTTGGCGCTCGCCCATTGAGAGTTGCCACAACGGCTGTGTTGGGTCCACTCTGAGCCCAAACTTTTCCGCCATAGCGGCTACTTCAGCCTCTAACTGGCGGGGTCGGATGAGAGAAGGGGCAGAACCAAGCACAACGTTTTCGGCGACCGAAAACGAGGGGATAAGGCGAAACTCTTGGTGAACCATCCCAACCCCAGCTGACAGAGCGTCGGCGGGATTTCTGAAACTGTGGACTTGACCGTGAAGTTTGAGCTGACCTCGGTCTGGTCTGTACACCCCCGCTAGCACGTTCATGAGCGTTGATTTTCCGGCACCGTTTTCACCCAGAAGCGCATGAATTGTTCCGCGCTGGACACATAGCTCGACCCCCGCGTTGGCTACAACCCCGGGGAACATCTTCCAAACGTCAGATAGGTGAACAGCGATCTGGTTTCCATCGACGACTGGTGAGCTGTGGGTCATTAGCGAGGCAATCTGTTCAGTTCGAACGCGGGAGCGGCGCCGGCGTGATTTTCCCCGCCGACGCCGCCAAGTCCCGTGGACAGTTAGTCAACTCAGCCGGTGGAACCAATCACACCTTCGACGAAGAACATCATGCCAAGCATGGCTCCATCGTCCATGACTTCTCCGGCGCCGAGGACTTGATTGCCGTCCTGATCATTGAGTGGACCGGTGAATGGGTGAAGGTCACCTGCGATAATCGCTGCCTTGGCTTCCATAACCATGTCGACAACGGATTGATCAACATCACTTGCTATGGGTGCAAGATCGACTATTCCATCTGCCATAGATCCCCAGTAGGAGGAAGAGGAGTAGTTATCTGCCTTAGCGGCCTCGATGATGTCAACGTATCGTGGACCCCAATTCCAAACGGGAGCTGTCAGGAACGCATTTGGTGCGAAAGCACTCATGTCTGAGTTGTAGGAAACCCATCTTGCGCCGCCGGCTTCAGCTTTTTCACCAGCAGCGGCTGAATCTTGATGCATCGCGATGACGTCAGCCCCTTTGTCCAGCATTGCTTGAGCGGAGTCGCCTTCAACAGCGGGATCAAACCAGGTGCTAGTCCAAATAACCTCAACCTGAGCGTTCGGGTTTGCTGCTTGAACGCCAAGAGTGAAAGCGTTAATTCCTCTAATGACTTCTGGGATCGGGAAGGCAGCTACGTAGCCAATCAAACCTGACTTTGTTGCTGATCCAGCAACCATCCCGGACAGATAGCGAGGTTCGTACATCCTGCCAAAGGTGTTACCAAAGTTGGTGTCGTTCATCTTGTAGCCGGAAACGTGCTCAAACACCACGTCTGGGAATTCATCAGCTAGTGCCAACATGTCATCCATGTACCCGAATGAGGTGCCGATGATCACGTTGAAGCCTTGGTCTATGAAGTCGCGAACATGATTTGCAAAATCCGCGGTTCCTTCCGGGACAGCCTCAACGTAAGCCGTCTCAACCCCAGTTTCTTCCTCCGCGTACTGGCGACCTTGGTCGTGCGCCCAGGTCCAGCCGGCATCACCAACTGGTCCCACGTACACAAACGCCGCCTTTGTGTCCGCGCCATCGTCTGAGCCACAACCTACGAGTGCGAACCCCAGCCCGACGCAGACTGCCAATAACGCTGCAATCTTGCTTCGCATTTCAACCGCCCTATCTATGTTTCAACTTCGAACCCTGGCATCATGCCACACACTGAGGGGGAGGGGAGTACTTCGGACAAATCGACTGTTCTGGCCGAGAAAGGGGTGCTGTCACCTTGGCGCCAGAGGCAGATATCGATGTTCGATGCAAACGTGGTTATGTGGTCGCGTCCCAACCGGCGAACGCATCAATAGTGGCGTAAACGTCGCCCAGCGGATACAGCACGGGTGAGGTGCAGCCGTTAGCTATGTATCCAGCTACGGCGCTGCGCGCTTCGTCAGGTGTCCCCGACGCGGTAAGCATTTGGACTATCTCGTCAGGCACCAACTTGGCTGCAGCTTCCACTTGTTCGTGGGTAGCGGGCCACGTCAAGATCCGACCGACTGATTCGAGTAGCGATTTGGGAACCCCTGAAGCCTCCATGATGTGGGGTTGTTGCCCCAGGTACTGAGCGACCATATTTCTTGCCATATCTAAGGCTGTCTGGCGGTCTTCATGAACTGAGCAGACGACTAGCTGGGGGCGGTCAAGATCGTCAACTGAGCGGCCACGTTTCGCGGCGCCTTGTTCTAGGGCATCCATCGCTCTGGCGTTGTAATCCGGGGAAACCAAATAGTTGAGGACGACCCCATCAGCGATCTCGCCCGTCAGCTCCATCATTTTCATTCCTGTCGCGCCGATATAGATCGGCACATTTTTCGGCCGACGTTGCTGGTACACATAATCCAACTCGACACCATCCAGGTTCACGAATTCGCCGCTAAAGGTGACGGTTTCGTTAGCGAGAAGCGCGCGGACTACCTCAACTACCTCTCGCATCACCTTCAAAGGACGTTGGCGTGAAATGCCAACCTTTGCCGCTAACGGGTCCCACCAGGCACCCAAACCGCACAAGATTCGGTTCGGGGCTAGATCATCAAGAGTGGCGAACATGGACGCTAACCGGGCGGGGTTACGCGTCCAAACATCGATGACCCCTGACCCGATCTTGATTCGCTTAGTCGTTGCTGCGAACGCAGCCATCGGCACAGATGCCTCACGAACCAAACGGGAGTCGGCTTGCCAAACGGCGTCAAATCCGCGCTCTTCGGCGAATTTCGCGAATTCGATTGCCTCAGAGATCGGGTGGGCATCTTGGAGGTACAGGGCGGGGCGAGTCACGACGTCTCCAATGAAGTAGTGGTGAACGCACACTAACGAAATATCGACCCGGCATGAATTTCTAGCTTTTCGGGGGCTTTATCAGGTTCAATGAACCTATGGATTTGCCGCACGGCTCGTCGATTTCGATCAACGGAGCGAGGCTTCTCGACCGTATCGCTGAACTCGCCCAAATTGGAGCGATCGAGAACACTCAGGGGTGTTCACGGCTGGCGTTTAGCGACGCTGATCGTGAAGGACGTGACTTGGTTGTTACTTGGATGCGCGATCTGGGTCTCGTAGTGACCATCGACACCGTAGGCAACGTAGTGGCATCCACCAGTAACGACGGCGCCTCTGGTGCCGTGATGGCTGGATCGCACATCGACACAGTAGGAACCGGAGGCCGGTACGACGGCAATCTCGGTGTCTTGGCTGGCTTAGAAGTTATCGAGGCCACGCTTGCTGCCGGAATCGAGCTGCAACGTCCCTTAGCAGTGGCGTTCTTTTCAAATGAAGAGGGATCCCGGTATCCGCCGGACATGATGGGGAGTCTTGCCTATGTGGGCGGGATGAGCGTCGAATCAGTGCTGAACGTAGAAGGTGCTGATGGAACCGTGGTCGAGGAAGAACTGGAACGCATCGGTTACCGAGGTTCAGCGCCATGCCCGGGAGCGATCCCGCACGCGTACGTGGAGTTGCATATAGAGCAAGGGCCGGTGTTGGACCAGGGAGGGCTTCAAATTGGTGTGGTTGAAGGCGTCCAGGGCATCTCGTGGACGGAATTAGTTATCACCGGTCAATCAAACCACGCAGGGACGACACCAATGGCGCTTCGTCGCGATTCAATGGTGGTAGCGGGACAAGTCACGGTCGCTGCCCGCACTATTGCTCTTGAACTCGGCGGGAGCCAAGTCGCGACCGTGGGTTCATTGACCCCTCACCCCAACCTCGTCAACGTTGTCCCTGCCCATGCCACCATGACTGTCGATCTGCGCAACACGGATGAGAAGTCTCTTCAGTTAGCTGAAGACCAGTTGCAACAACGAACAGCGGAGTTAGCTGAAGCGGAAGGCGTGGAAATCAACAGTCGAATACTCGCCCGCTTCGAACCCGTCGAGTTCGATGACAGAGTGGTGGATCGAATTGAACAGTTGGCGACACAGCGTGGTTTGTCGACAAAACGGATGCCATCTGGCGCTGGGCATGACGCGCAGATGATGGCCCGAATTTGTCCGACAGGCATGATCTTTGTTCCTAGCGTTGATGGGGTCAGCCACAACCCAGCCGAACATACCGACGAACACGATCTGATAGCTGGAGCCCAATTGTTGGCGGACACGCTGCTTGCCTTAACAGAGGTGACCTGGTGAGATCTCTGAGAATTGGAGCGGCACAACTGGGCCCAATCGCCAGAGATACCGGAAGAGACGCGGTCGTAGACCGCCTAGTCGCCCTGATGAGACAAGGTAGTGATGCCGGATGTCAACTGGTCGCCTTCCCCGAATTAGCACTGACTACCTTTTTCCCTCGCTGGTATTTAGACGATGTTCCCGAGGAACTTGACTCCTATTACGAAACCGAAATGCCCGGGCCTCAGACTCAACGTCTCTTTGATGAGGCAAAGTCGCTTGGAGTCGGGTTTTATCTCGGTTACGCGGAACTCACTTCCGATGGGCGGCGCTACAACAGTTCGGTTCTCGTTGAGCGAGACGGGTCGATTGTTGGCCAGTACCGCAAGGTTCACCTACCCGGGCATGAAGAACACGAACCGGATCGACCATTCCAACACTTGGAACGACGCTACTTCGACGAGGGCCCAGACGGATTCAGTGTCTGGGAGGCCTTTGATGGGATAATCGGGATGGCGATATGTAACGACCGACGTTGGCCCGAGACGTACCGTGTCATGGCACTCCAAGGCGTTGAGATGGTCCTAATTGGGTACAACACTCCGATCCATTACGCACCCGATCCGTCACAAAATCCTTTGCAGTCCTTCCACAACCGCCTTGTTATGCAAGCAGGCGCGTATCAGAACGGAACCTGGGTTATTGGAGTTGCCAAAGGTGGCGTGGAGGAAGGAGTCGAGTCGTTGGCGCAATCAATGATCGTTGCGCCGTCAGGACAAGTTGTCGCCGAAGCTGAAACAACAGACGACGAACTTGTGGTCGCCGATTGCGATTTGGACTGGTGTAAGCATTACAAGGACACCCTTTTTGACTTCAGTCGTTATCGGCGCCCTGAGATGTACAACTTGATTACCCAACCCAAGAACGAGCTATGACTTCGTTCAGGTTGAACGGCCAGTCCGTTGACGTATCGGATGAACACGAACACTTGCTCGCCGCGTTGCGCGACGAACTTACTGTGATCTCCCCAAAAGATGGCTGCGCCCCTTCAGGACAATGCGGTAGTTGCACGGTGCTTGTAGGAAACAAGGCTCGAGTGGCATGCCAGACATCTCTCGAACGCGCCACTGGTGAAGACATCACCACCCTTGAGGGATTTGATAGTGCAGAACTGCAACGCTACTGCGAAGCCTTCGCGGTCCATGGAGCGCTGCAATGCGGGTTTTGCATCCCGGGGATCATCGTTCGCGCGAAAGCGTTGATCAACAAGAAAGGTGCGGCGTTATCCCGTGACGAAAGCGCACGCCATCTCGGGGCTCACCTGTGTCGATGCACCGGCTATGTGAAAATTCTCGACGCCATTCAAGACTTGGCCGCGGGAGTGGAACACGAACCGGAGGCGCCGAAAGGAGTGGGATCACGAGGAATCAAATATGAAGCCGAGGCGCTCGCCGCTGGGACCAGACCCTTTATTGACGATATGCAGGTCGACGGTTTACTTCATGGTGCACTGAAGCTCAGCGACCATGCAAGAGCGGACATCTTGACGATTGATACCGAGGCTGCCCTAGCTGTTGAAGGCGTAGTAGCGGTGTTCACAGCGGCAGATATCCCCGGCGAAACTCGTGTCGGTCTGATCCATAAGGACTGGCCAGTCATGATTCCCGAGGGTGGACGAACTTCCTATCTTGGAGATGTCGTGGCGATAGTCGTCGCTCACGACCGCGCCACCGCTATCAGAGCCGCCGATTTGGTGCGCGTTGACTACCAAGTCCACGAACCTAAAACCGACCCGGTTCGAGTTGTAGTCGACAAGGAAGACGCGGTATGGGGTCTGGACGGAAACGTTTTATCGACCTCTTCGTATAGTCGAGGCGATGTTGACGCGGCGCTGAAAACTGCTGCACACGTCGTCACGGAAACATTTCAAACCCAAAGAGTCGAGCACGCCTTTCTCGAACCTGAATCCACCCTCGCTGTTCCCGCCGACCACGGCCTTCATGTCTACACCGGAGGTCAAGGAATCTGGGACGATCGTGACGATATAGCTCGTGTTCTCGATGTTGAACCCAGCGTGATCACCACCGAACTAGTTAGCAACGGCGGCGCGTTCGGCGGAAAAGAGGACATGTCCAACCAAGTTCACGCTGCATTGTCCGCGTGGCTTTTGAACCGTCCCGTGCAGGTCACTCTTTCTCGAGAACAGTCGTTGCTGATGCATCCGAAACGACATCCGATTCGGATGACTTACGACGCAGCCTGCGACACTGATGGCAAGTTGGTTGCTGTGCGCGCACGGATGCTTGGAGATTCTGGGCCTTACGCGTCTGTGGGTATGAAGGTCTTAGAACGGGCTGCCGGTCACGCCACCGGCCCCTACGTGCTCGAGGCAGTAGATGTAGAAGCTGTAGCAGTCCGAACTAACAACCCTGTCTGTGGAGCGTTTCGGGGGTTCGGCGCCAACCAGGCCCAGTTCGCAATGGAAGGGATAATGGATCGCCTTGCCGAACAGGTCGGCATCAGCGGATGGGAAATCCGATCGCGAAATGTGGTCAACCCAGGGGATGTGTGGGGCCCCGGTCAAATCATGGACGACGGCTGCCTTGGCGCGAGAGCCTGTCTCGACGCAATCAAACCCTCTTACGACGCTGCCATGGACTTAGGGCTACCCGTAGGGGTCGGCTTGGGCTTGAAAAACTCTGGACTAGGCAACGGCTTCGATGAGCTGGCCAAAGCGGTAGTGCGATTCCGTGATGACGGTGTTGTGGAAGTTCGGCACTGCTGGACTGAGATGGGTCAAGGTGTGCACAATGTCGCACTTCAAGTTGCCGTTGAAGAACTAGGCGTCGCAGCCGACCAAATCCAAGTCATCGTCGACTCAACTCGTGAATTGGGAGCGGGTCAGACAACCGGGAGTCGCGGAACACTCATGGGGGCAGGCGCGGTCCAAGATGCTTGCCGGGCAGCCCTCCTCGATGAGTGCAAAATCGGTATCGATTATGAAGGCAGCTACCGGGTGAATTGGACGAACTCACTTAGCGAAGGCCTCGAACACCCCGTTATTCATTCGACGTTCGGGTACGCCGCGCAAGTCGCGGTGCTGGACCCCAACAATGGCAACGTCGGACGGGTTGTTGCAGCACATGATGTCGGTCGAGCCGTCAACCCACTCTTATGTGAAGGGCAGATCGAGGGAGCGGTGCACATGGGACTGGGGTATGCGCTGTCTGAAGGATTCCCAACCGACTCTTCGGGTTACCCGACAAACACCACTCTTCGCAGTTTGGACATCATCCGACCCAAAGACATGCCACCCGTTGAAGTGATCATCGTTGAATCCCCCCAACCAGGCGCACCGTACGGAATTAAAGGAGTCGGAGAAATCGGTCTTGTCCCCACCGCCGGTGCAGTAGCCGCCGCTATCCGAGCGAGCGGAGAGCCCTGGCCCAACGAACTGCCAATGCGAAATCTCGCCAACCGCGAACGAGCTGACGCGTGGACTTGAAGAGTCGCCCACCCAACGAAACCAGCGGACTCGTCTGTGCTCATCATCACCTCTACAGCACACTTGCACGGGGTATGCCAGCACCTCTCCGAACTCCCCGAACCTTCCGTGAAATCTTGGAACTTGTGTGGTGGCGACTAGACCGTGCATTGGATCTCGAAATGTTGGAATGGTCCGCGAAACTAGGGGCTCTTGAGGCGCTCGAATCAGGCACCACCGCGATAGTTGATCATCACGAGTCACCGAACGCGATTGAAGGTTCGTTGGACGTCATCGCCAATGCGTGCGCCGAAGTTGGTGTTCGCGTCAACTGCTCCTACGGCATCACCGACCGCCATGGGGCGGAAGGAGCAAGCCGCGGGCTGCAAGAAAACTCCCGATTTTTAGCCCAAGGCGGAAACGGTATGGTGGGCGTTCACGCCTCGTTTACCTGCGAGCAGGACACACTGCTCGCCGCTACCGAACTGGCTGAACAGCATGGCGTAGGTGTCCACATTCATGTCGCTGAAGGAGTTGATGACATTGACGCAGCCGATCGCCTGCAAGGCTTAACCCGGACGAGTTGGCTCCTGGTCCACGGTGTCCACCTACCCGACGGCCACGGCTTGAGTGGGCACTTGGCCCACAATCCGCGCTCCAATATGAACAACTCCGTCGGGTACGCCGCACCCAGTCGGCTTGGACTCCCCATCGCTTTGGGAACCGACGGGATTGGGGCAGCCATGCTTGACGAATTTCGAGTTGCGTATGCATGTGCCCGTGAACGCGATGTGACGGTGACCCCAGATTTAGTGTGGGAATGGTTAGAAGGGGGCTATCTACTCGCCCCCGAAGCCACCGAAGACAGGGTCATATGGTCAGATCAACCGGTCGACCCGTGGCGTCTTGCATATCACACGAGCATTCGCCCGATTTCAGTCGAAGTCTCGGGGGAAGTTGTTGTGGCTAATGGAGTCGCAACCCGTGTCGATGCCGCGGAAATACGCGCCAAAGCTGCCGAGCAAGCCGAGCGGCTGTTCGCCGCGCTTGAAACCATGCCGTAACTGGGTTTACAGATTTGTCGAAGCGAGATGTTCAAGGACCACTGACGGCGTGAGTGGGAAAGTATTGATCCACACACCGGTTGCATCATGGATGGCAGCGGTAACCGCAGGGACGTAGGTAATAAAAGGCATCTCAGCGACCCCCCGCGCACCCCACGGACCCAACGGGTCCGGAGCTTCTAGAATCACGCACTCTATTTTCGCTGGTACGTCGCCAATACCGGGGATTAAGTATTGAGATAAGCGCGGGTTTTGTATTCTGCCGTTTTCGAGGACTAGTTGTTCACTAAGCGCGTAACCGTGCGCCTGAGCAATAGCCCCCTCAATCTGGCCGACAAGCATGCGCGGATGAATTGCCTTGCCAACATCGTGCACTGAAAGAACGTGGTCAACGCGTACGTGGCCCGTTCCGACATCAACTGTTAACTCCACTGCTTGGGCCATATACCCGTAACAGAAATTGGGTTGGCCGACACCCGTCTGCGGATCTAAGGGCTCAGTTGCTGGCGGTGTGTAACGGAAATGTCCCAGAGCTGGGCGTGCGCCGTCAGCCCATGCCTTTTCCGCTTCCTCGACCGCCCCCAACACCGAATTTCCTGCCATGAAGGTGAGACGCGACGCGGATGCCGACCCCGAATCACCCCCAGTCGCAGTGTCGCTGAACGTCGCGTGGACTTGAGCTGTATGGATGTTTGCGGCGTCAGCAACCATCTGGACCAGAGCGGTGTGAACTCCTTGCCCGACTTCTGCGGCGCTATGAAAAAATTCGACTTCAGCGGGACGTTCATCGTCCATCTCGCCATGAAATATGACGTCCGCTTCGCAAGCTTCTGGAGCACCGAAACTGAAACCCACGTTTTTCATTCCAACTGCAAAGCCTCGGCCACGTCGCAGCTGGTCAGTTGCGGCGGGTAGGGAGGCGATTGACCGAAATGGTTCGATGGAGGCAGGTTTTGTTGACGTTGGGGCTCTTTCGGCGCACGCATCGATAACGCGTGTAACACCGACACCCTCGGGAAGGCCCGACTGGGTGATACCGGCAGAGGTATCAGTTAGAGCGTTTTGTCGACGCAGGATCAGCGGGTCAATCCCTAACGCGCCGGCGAGCTTGTTCATTTGTGATTCGGCAACGAAGGTGCCCTGTGGGCCGCCAAATCCACGGAACGCGCCCCCCGGGACGCTGTGGGTGTAAACAGCTTTACTATCGATGCGGGCGTTTGGGACCTCGTACGCTCCAGCTATTGACAGATGAAGATTCCCAAGCACCTTGTTTGAGGTGTAGTTGTACGCACCCGCGTCAAGCCAAACGTCAGCCTCTACTGCGGTAATGATCCCTTGAGTGGTCGCGCCCAGACGAGCGTGGACAGTTGCCCGATGACGTTTGTGATGTCCAACGATTGACTCTTCGCGAGACCAACTGCAATGTACCGGTCGGTTGATCCCTAACTTCTTGAGTTTGCTGGTCGCTGCCGCCATAACGATTTGGAGGCTCATGTCCTCCTTGCCACCGAAAGCGCCTCCAATAGAGGCGTATCGGACACGCACTTCTTCGGGGTCAACATCAAGGGCGTGAGCAATTTGTTCCCGATCCTCGTGGATCCATTGACCTCCCGTCTCTACGGTGACTCGTCCGTCACTATCGACCCAGGAAGTCGCAGCCTCCACTTGCAAGTACGCGTGCTCCTGGTGCGGAAGTTCGTAGTTACCTTCGATAATTACGTCAGCCGCCGCCATTCCCTTTTTGGTGTCTCCCTTACGGATTCTCAATTCGTGGTAAGTGTTAGTTGTTGAGCCCGGATGCACGAGAATTTCATCTGTGCGGGCCGCGACGACATTGTCGGCTATGGGAAGTTGTTCCCACTCGCTTCGGATCAGAGTTGAAGCTTGGCGGGCTTCGGTGAGAGTGTCAGCAACTACCACAACGAGGTGGTCGGCCTCCCAACGACTGACGTTGCAAGGAACCGAGCTACGACCGGTGTCATCTAGGCCAATGAACACAGGCTGATCGAATAGCGTAAGACCGTATTCATTGACTGGGACGTCGGCCGCGGTTACTACCGTGACAACCCCAGGGGCGGAGAGGGTTTCGCTGACATCAAGTTCGACTAGGCGGGCGTGGGGCTGGTTGGTGAAAACAACAACAGCGTGTAAGGCGTTCTCAGGGACGCGATCGGCTGGGTATGTTGCAGCGCCGGTGACCTTGTCGACAGCATCACCGCGAGGAGGTGTCGCCCCGACCGTCACGGAGTTGGTTCCTTGCTAGGAGCAGATTGAGCCAGTGCGTCAACTATTGAGTAGTAACCAGTGCAGCGGCATAGGTTGCCGGCAAGCCCAGCCCTCACGTCGTCTTCAGTTGGCGATTTCAACTCATCGTGCAAGGTTGAAGCCGCAACAAGAAACCCAGGGGTGCAGAATCCGCACTGGACCGCGAAATTGTCCAAAAATTGTTTCTGCACGAAGTGAAGTTCCCCGCGTGGGGCAAGACCTTCGACAGTGACGATGGTGGCCCCGTCAGCTTGAGCAGCGGGCACTAAACAGCTCGTCACTGCAGCACCATTAAGCGTGACGGTGCAAGCTCCGCATTCACCCTCGGCACACCCTTCTTTGGTGCCTGTAGCTACTTCGGAGCGGAGCCACTCAAGAACTGTTTGGTTGCCGGCAACTGGAGCCGAGGTTTTGGCTCCGTTAACGACGCACGAAATCGACGTGTCAGAAGAAACATCAAGCCTTGGGGGCTCAGGGCGATCTACGACCCAACCAAGCAACGGCGGACTTCGACGTTCGAAACTAGTCACCTCGATCAGACTGATTAACGCCCGCCGCACAGCGGTTTCTGTAACTGAGCGACGGTAGGTAGCGCTAGCGCGGATGTCATCAATTGGTTCTATCTCGTTTACAGCTGCACGAGCAGCATCGCTTGCGGTTTCGGTGTCGAGCGACCTGCCTACAAGGTCGTTGCGAAACGCCGCAGACAATGTGATTGTCTCACTGACACTGCCAATTGCTAGATCCGCCCGTGTGACTGTTGACGTCAATTCGTCAAATCCAAGAACAATGCCAGCGTGAACGACTGAAATTGCTTGCGAAGAACGGTTCCCGACCTTGAGCCATGTGCCCAAGGTGTTAGTAGTCCACCTGGGAATTCGGATAGCACGTACGAGTTCCGACTGCTGTAGCGCTGTGGTTCGAAAGCCCGTAAAAAATTCGCGAATAGGGAGTTCCCGTCGACCTTCAGCAGATTCCATGATGATGCTGGCGTCGAGTGCCATCAGGGCCGAAATCGTGTCGTTGGCCGGGCTCGCTGTAACGACGTTGCCAACAACTGTTGCACGGTTCCTAAGTTGCGGAGACCCAATCTCCAAGCAGGCCATTCGAAGCAAATCAAGCGCCGAGTCACGACCTGGTTCGGCGATGATCTGGTTGTGGGTTACGCCGCAACCAACTACTACATCGTCGGTCTCTATTGTGATCTGAGAACACTCCGGTAGCCCCCAAAGGTCTATGAGGGTGACAGCCTCAGCTTCGGGAGTCGCAGGTTGTCGTGCCATCTCCAGCAAGAGGTCCGTCGCGCCCGCAGTCGGGAGCGCTGCAGGTAACGAGGCATACAACCCAACTGCTTCTGACCAACTGGTAGGCCGAAGAACTTTTCCAATTCGCATCCCAGGGCGTTGCGATTCGTGCAGCATCCCCGCTTCGGCAGTCACTGCGATCCTTCTGTTTCATACGCGAGCGTGTTATCGATCCAACCCTGAAGGTCGCCAATGACTTCCTCTTTGTTGATTTCGTTGAGCAGTTCGTGTTTCGCTTCTGCGTAAAGCTTGATGGTCTTTGCAGCACTGGGCATGTCATTAATGGCTTGCAGCGAATCGCCATAGGGCACGAAAGGATCAGCGGTACCGTGAAAGAACCCCACGGGAATTTGGATTTTGTTTATTTCTTCCCGAAATTCGTCAAGAGCGACAACCTCGGCTTCCAAAAGAGGACGTTTGTATAAGCCGCGATACACCAAAGGATCAGCATCGTAGGCTCGGCAGGCATCAAGATCGCGTGACATCCCCATTGGATCGGAATCCTCAGGCGGTAATTGCGGCAAAGAAAGAACCTCGCGAGCCCACTTCCAGTCACCGATCACTGCGCCCAGAAAAGCTGCTCCAGCCACACGATTTGGCCAGCGCTGCACAAAGCGCGCGGCGAGGAGGCCACCCATCGAGTGGCCGACAAGAAGCAACGGTGCCGTGACGTTCAATTTCTCCGATGCCGCCGATGCCGTGGCGCCGAGATCGTCGACCACTAGACCAAAATCGGTAATGAGTGCACGTTCGCCTTCTGACAATCCATGGCCGACATGGTCTGGCACCAGGACCGCTAGACCGTCAGCCGCCAACACCTCGGCAACGTGTGCGTATCTGCCCCCATGTTCGGCGTAGCCGTGAAGAACAAGAATTATCGCTCTCGGAGTTGAGCTGGGTGTCCAGAGTCGAACGTGAAGATCACCGCCATGCCCTTGAACCTGGAACTCTTCGAGGCTGATCATGTCGTCACCTTGTTTTGGCGGTCGATGCCCGTGAACACCACCGCTACAACAGCTCCGGCGTGTTGAGGGGCAGATACCAGGCCAGCTAGACCCGCTGCCCCGGTCGGGGAAACATCTAGTCCACTAACGCTAGTTGCAACACGGTGAGTTTCAACAAGTGTCGTTTCGGCAACGACCACAGGCTCCCCGCCGCTCGCGAGAGTGGCTTCTAGCAGCGGCAACCAATCGTAAGTGATGTCGTCAAGAAGTCCTGAGGCGGTGCTGGTTGGTTGATCCCACGGCCACATGAACTTCTGGGGAGCTAACGCAGCTGCTTCGATATCGAAATCGGGTGCCAGAAGATCCCACGCCCGCTTAAATGGCGCACAACCTTCAACCTGGACTGGATACACAGCCACATCTGGGAGTGCCCGCGCCATGGCCGTGCCAAGAGCGCCACCCCCGACCTGAATAAACGCAGTGTCAAGGTCTTTTACTTGGTCTTGCAACTCCCACCCCAGGGTTCGTGCCCCATCGAAAGTTGTGGGGGTATCGGTTCCTTGAACCCCAAATGGGCGTGATCCTTTGGCTACAGCTTCGATAAACCGGGCGTAGCAGGGGTCACCGTTCTCATTGGCGCGGGGTTCACATATTTGGAGCGTCGCTCCAAGATCTGCGAGTTGTTCAAGCACCGGCTCTTCAGCCCAGGTAGGCACAAAGACCTGTATCGGTTGGCTGGTTGCTTTGGCCACTATCGCCGCCGCGATAGCCGCATTGCCGCAACTGGCGATTGCCAATGAACCGGTCGAAGAACCAAGACCGGTCTCCTCGGTAGCTAAATGAAGTGCGACCCCGAAAAGGTGTCGGGCTTTGTGAGATCCGCCGACCGAGTCAATTTCAACCTTCACTTTGAGATTGACGTCAAGATCGAGAGCTGTCGCGAGGTGAGTACCGTCGAGAATCGGGGTCACGCTAAACCCGCGACCGTCCACGGCCGCGATTTGGTCGTCCAAGCTGGACACCAAATCAATGAACTGTTGGTCACTCCATCCAAGTGAGAGCGCTCGACTGTACGAATCAAGCCGTTCGCGGTATCGGATAAAGGGATTCGTGTCAGCCATCGCGTCAGTGGTGCTTTGCTCCGGTGGCAGCATTGAAGTCGTCTATTCGAGCATCCCAGCTGTCAATGAGGGGTCTGAGATTGTCCCACCAGGTTTGACTGCGCCGACGTTCGAAATCTTCGATAGCGATGCCCTGCTGTTCAACCCAAGTGAAATAGCCGAGGTTGAAGACCCGATTTCTGTTCGCCTCGTCCATATCGAGTATGTCTTCGGTGGTGATGTCAGCGATGTGGATTGTCAAGGTGTCTTCGGCCTCGGAGTCGTCGAATCCCTCGGGGAAGTCGCGACGCATGACTTTTTCGCGCTCCGAGTTATATAGCTCCGAACCGTCTGTGGCCACGGTCACGATCATGTCGTCGCCCGTCAGTTCCCAATGTTTCGCGGCTTTGATCGCTGCCAGTACGTTGCAGATTGAGGAATAGCCCAAGTTGGTCAGTAATTCAGTAAGTCCGGAGTTCACCCCCTTGCGATCTAACGCGCGGTGACCGGCTGGTGTGTTGAACGCCACATCTAACTGGTCAGTAGCCGTGTCCGAAATTCCGACTATCAGATCGGTGTTGGTGACGTTGTGGATAAGGGGCACATGTTTGTCGCCGATGCCCTGGATGTTGTGATCACCGAATCCGTTGTAAAGCATCGTGGGTACCTCTAGGGCTTCAACTGCCACGATCCGAGCACCAAACGTGTCTTTGAGGTAGTCGCCAGCGCCGAGAGTTCCCGCCGACCCTGAA